>Ga0207757_100733_pt1 | contig 18596 bp, 20 predicted proteins | sample A23P3SouthBayCA_2_FD_187752 | JGI IMG/M metagenome (GOLD analysis project Ga0207757, IMG submission 187752) | Aerobic enrichment media microbial communities from Eden Landing Ponds, California, USA - A23 P3 (2) (SPAdes) | ecosystem: Environmental > Aquatic > Marine > Unclassified | place...
CCCCGCCGAGCCGCGTGATGCACCCGACTACATCCACGACAAGGTTCCCGACGCGGTGTCCATCGTCCAGCAGTTCCGCTCGTACGAGAACCTCAACTACGGCGCGGACCTCCACGGCGGGCCGCTGTTCGAGGACTTCGTGCTCGGGCTCATCTCGCAGGACCAGTACACCCTCGAGGAGTCCCACGAGGTGTACGCGATGTGCGAGGTCATCAAGAAGAACCTCGACGAGGCGCTGGTCGAGTGGCAGACCGCCGGTGACCTGAGCGAACCACTTCGGAACGCGCTCGGCAACCCCTCGATTCCGCTGGCCGGCGGCACGCCCCCGGACGACGCCTTCGACTACGCGACCATCTACGACACCATCGGCTACACAGTCTCCGGCGCCATGCTGGACTGGATGGCCCACCCCGAGGACCTCGGTGGGCTGGGCATGACGACGCTGGACTTCGAGATGTCGTTCTCGCACATGGCGGGCGGGAACGTCTACAACCCCGAACTGCTGCGGATGGAGGTGCTGGGCTATCGTGAGGCCATCCGGACCATCTCGAACTTCGCCGTCCAGAACTCCGACACGCCCACGACGGACGACGAGTTCGACACCACCGTCGATACGAAGGTGGAGACGGACACCGACGAGGACGGCGAGTCGGTCGCGTTCGTCACGCCGACGGACCTCTTCGACAGCGAGGGCGAGTTCGACCCCGCGGGCGACCCCCTCACGCGCTCGGACGACGACCTGGACTTCGCGTCCTCGACGGGCGAGGTGGACACGTTCTCGGCCTCGGGTACCATCGGGCCGGGCGTCGGCGAGGGCGTCGCGCCCACAACCGTCGAGGAGCCGTTCGACACGTCGAACCTCGACGGCGACCCGTTCGCGCTCGACGCCGAGCTGAGCTGGACGCCGCCGGGCGAGGACCTCGAGTTCTTCCTCGAGGACCCTGACGGCAAGCAGGTCGGGAGCGCCGTCACCGCGAGCAACCCGGAGACGATGAGCAACGTCCCGCTGGAGAAGTCCGGGGAGTACACGTTCATCGTCGAGACGTACGCGAACGTCGCGGCGCAGTACGACATCTCCGCGTCGTTCACCGGCAGCACCAGCGGGGGCGGCACGACCAGCGACCGGACCAGCCAGTCGACGACGGTCGCTGGGACGGATATCGCTACCGTCTCCCAGGAGATCCCCGCCGACCTGCACAGCATGCAGGTCCACATGCACTCACACAGCGCCATCATGGACCTCGAACTCGTCTCGCCGTCGGGCGAGGTCGTCCGGGAGTTCGAGGGCATCACGGAGAAGCGCGTGGGTGGGAAGTGCTGTGGCTTCCCCGAGTGGGACGTCGTCGACCCCGAACCCGGGGAGTGGACGGTCCGCATATCGAACCTCCTGGTCGACGCCAAGCAGGTCGACGTGCAGTTCGCCACGCTGTCGTCGAACTCGACCAACCCCGACCCGAAGGACGCGCTCGGCTACGAGCAGCGCGAGTACGAGGTCACGCCGTTCCGGTTCGCCGCCGACTACGACGCCGCCGTCGAGGACGCCGGCTCGGTCGAGCTCGTCTCCGTCGACGCGGTTGCGACCGAGGACGCGCTCTCGGACCACGACCACGCGGTCGTCATCCACGACTACGTCGACGCGGCCAACCGCGTCGGTACCGGGGCGGCCGATCCGGACTACTTCGACGCGCTCGACGCGTTCGTCGACGCCGGCAACAACCTCGTCCTGACGGACACGGGTGTCAACCTGCTCGGCGAGCTCGAGAACGACCTCGTCGGGGCCGGGCAGTTCGGCTCGGACCCGTTCATCAGCACCACGCAGGACGTGGCCCGCTACACGAGCAAGAACCTCGACCACCCGCTGATGACGGACGTGCGTCCCATCCAGAACCAGCTCTGGAAGGTCGCGCCGCTGGGCTACAACGTTGCGGGGCAGGCGCCGAGCCATCTCGTCTCCGAGAGTGCCTTCACGAGCGGGCCGGCCACCGCGTCGGTCGCCGGCAACATCGACGGGGCTGTCGCGACGGGCTCGCTCACCCGTGGCCCGCAGGACGGGACGGGCATCCATGTCATCGGGTCACTGCTGCCGCCGGCGAGCCAGGCCAACCTCCACCCGTTCGGCCTGCTCGACTACACCGTCTCGTTCCTCGGCTACCTCGTGTTCACCTCCGCGCTGGGCTTCCAGCAGGTGCGCACCGTCGGGGACGAGGAGACCCGCGAGGTGATCCGCTTCGGCCGTGGCGACTCGTGGGACACCGGGTCCGGCTCCGGCGGCTCGGGTGGCTCCGGTGGGTCGGACGGTCCGACCGTCTCGGGCTCCCGTGGCAGTGCGAACAACCCCTACACGCCGGGCGACACGCATCAGGTCGAGCTCACCATCACCGAGCTCTCCGAGGAGGCGACGGTGACCGACTCGCTACCGTCGGCCGACTGGGAGAAGGCGGGCGGTGCCGGCACGAAGAACGGCGCCACCGTCGACCTCGGCACGGTCGGTCCGGTCGACCCCGAGACGGACGACCCGGTGACGCTCCGCTACTTCGTCGAGGTGCCCGACACCAACGGACAGGCCACCTTCGGTCCGGCCGCGGCCGGCGGCACGGAGTTCGGTGGGCAGAACACGCTCTACGTTGTCGGTGGCGACCCGAGTGGCAGCGCGCCCGCCGAGTCGAGCGATGGGTCGGACGCCGGGTCCACGCTGACCGGAACCCGGGGCTTCACGGACGACTGAACCACGGGCGACACCGCGCCCCGGACGACACCGCGGGACGGGGACCGAGCGGCTCCGTCCGCCTCACCCGATGTAGCGCAGGTCCTCGTCGCTGGGGGTCTGGGGGCCCTGCTCCATCTCCTGGATCTTCTTGATGACCTCCTCCATCTCCTCGGCGCGGTCCTCCAGCGACGCGTAGCCGACCTCGAAGTCGACGACCTCCTGTAGTACCTCCAGCACCGCGCGGGCGCTCTTGGGGTCGACCAGATAGCCCGACGTCTCGCCCATCAGGCAGGCCGTCGGGATGTCGCGGCGCTCGCCCAGCCCCAGGAGCAGTCCCGAGACACCGACGATGCCGCCGGCGGGTTCGTCCTCGCGGAACTCCACGCCCGCGGCTTCGAGTTCCTCGACCTGCTCGTCGTCCGTGGCCGCGCCGACGACGGCGTACTCCTCGATGAGTTCGCCCGTCGGCACCCCACCCAGCGCGAAGGCACGCTCGACGCCGAACGCCTCGGCCACGTCGAGGAAGCAGTCGGTCAGGCGGTAGTGACCGGGAGCATCGGTGGCCTGGTGGTCGCCCGACAGGAGGAGGATGTCCGCGCCGTCGGTCCGGACAGCGTGGAACTCCGCGGAGGCCATCGTCGTGGTCCCGTCGTCGTCGACGGCGACCTGCGGCGGGAAGTGCTCCGAGTAGACCCGCCGGACCAGCTCCGCGTCCTCGAACTCCTCGAGCAGGTGTTCGGCCACGAGCTTGCCCACGTGCCCGACTCCGGGCAGCCCCTCGACCAGTACGGGGTCCTCGAGCTCCGGGTCCGCGTGTTCCTCGACGTCGAACTCGTCCATACCGCGGGGTTGGGGTCCCGACACTTGAACCCCCGCGGGTCGGTGCGACCGCCCCCACCGGTGGCGTGCGCTGGGCCGAGGGACGGCACCGATGGCCCGCTGTCCGGCAGCGACCGCCCCGACGGTCAGGTTCTTCCGGCGGGCACCCGTACGCGCGGCTATGCGTGACGAAGACGAGATCCGCGAGCAGTACGAGTTCCTGAAGGCCGAGCTCGACGACGAGGAGATGAACCACGAGGGGGTCCGACAGATGTTCACCTACTACAAGCGAGCCCTGGGCTGGGTGCTCGAGGAGGAGTACATCTGAACGGACGGTGAGGCGTCTCCCTCGGTCGGTAGGCTTAAGTAGAAACGGCGACTCGTATCGGGTGACGCTTCGCTTGGAGGGCCGAAGCGTCAGCGGGGACCAATTCAGGGCGGCAACGGCCGACCGGCCTTTTCATCCGGTCGGCCCTTGCTTTCCTTTCCGAGAACCACTCGACGAGCGACAGTACCGCCGCTCTCTGGTATCCACGACAGGTCAAACTTCGGAGGCGTACCGCTACCTTCTGGTGGAATCGGGGTTCGTGGCGATCGGAGATGTCACCGTACGCCCTGTACGACGCCTACGTCGGCGCGGGTAGCCCGTCCGCACAGATTGGGGGAGTGACATGATGAAAGCGATATACTTATTCGATACCGACAGTAAGTCCCCAGCAGGTATCTGTCCATGTACGACCTGACCGGCTTCCAGCGGGACCTGTTGTACGTCATCGCGGGGCGCGACGAACCACACGGCCTCGCCATCAAGGAGGAGCTGGAGGACTACTACGAGAAGGAGATCCACCACGGCCGGCTGTATCCGAACCTCGACACGCTGGTCGAGAAGGGCCTCGTCGAGAAGGGCCAGCACGACCGGCGAACGAACTACTACACGCTGACACGTCGCGGTCGCAGGGAGATCGACGCCCGGCGTGACTGGGAAGAGCAGTATCTCGATTGAGCGAACGTCCCGGTCGGGCTACATGTACGCGGCGTCCCAGCGCGTGGGCTTGCGCTGGTTCCCGCACTCGTCGCACTCCATCCGGCCCATCGTGTCCATCGACGTGATGAACGTCTCGCAGTTCCCGCAGTAGTAGCCCCACTTGTTCTCGCGGTCCTCGTCCGTGTAGACGGTGTGGAACGCGCCCTTCGAGCCCCGGTCCGTGTCGAGGTGGTCGATGTAGACCTCGTCACCGGTGGAGGCCGTCGTGGCCTCGAGGTCCTCGGTCTCGGCGTCCGTGTAGACGTTCTCGACGAACGTGGGGCCGTCGAGTTCGACCCGGCCCTCGCCGCTCTTGACCAGGCCCTGGCGCTCGTAGAACTTGTTGCCCTCCGTGTTGTCCGAGAGGACCCGTCCGCGGATGGTCTCCGCGCCACGCTCGCGGAGCGCGCGCCGCGTCTCGCGGAACAGCTCCCCGCCGATGCTCTCGCCGCGGTGCATCGGGTCGACGTGGAGCCAGTTGATGTCCCCGTGTTCGTCGACCAGCTCGCTCTCGGAGAACGCGACCAGCTCGACGCCGTCGTCGACCACGAGGAACAGCACGTCGTCGTCCTGGAGTTTCTCGGTGAACGTCTCGCTGGAGTACCAGCGTTCGATGGCCTCCTCGATCGCTCCGGGGGAGAGGGAGTAGGACGCCTCCATCGACCGCTTCGCGATAGAGCGAATCGCCGACTCGTCCGCCGGTGTCGCTTCTCGAACCTGCATACGTGGCGATGACGGTGGGCCCCGGCATAAAACCACCTCGCTGGCGCGGTGAACTCGAAGTTCGTCCACCTGGCGCCCGCCGCCCGCCACCCCGGGTCAGGACCTTGTCGCTCCTGCCCTGTCGCCACCGTGCCGCCATCGCGCCACCGCACGGCCACCGTACCACGGAACTGTCCCCGCGTTACCGTACCGCCACCGCACGACAGAACCCTCACCGTACCGCCGCCCCGTCGCCGGTGTCGCCCCGCTGGATGGTGTCAACCGCCAGTAAAAGCCGACCGGTGGCTACCGACCTTCCGTGAGCGCCGAACCGGCTGATATCGGGCTGTAGATGCAGCCAGTGGTTGATTTCCTGCTGCGGTCGGTACCATAATCCCTAAGACTGGAAACCACCTTTAGTTACGTAACATGACTGACGTTCGTGCGGCAACGCCGTCCCGGAGGTGGGTCGATGGGCGTTGAGATAAAGGAGTCGCCCGTCACCGACGCGGAGTTCGAGGCGATGAAGGGGTTCGTCCACGACTACCTCGCGGCCTCGGTCGAGAACGAGGAGGAGGGCGGGCGGATGCGCTGGTACCCGTGGCACAGCGCGGAGTACCGGTTCAACCACATCCTCAACGTGACCGAACTGGCGGCCGACATCGCCCGGGAGGAGGGTGCCAACGTTGACGTGACGCGGGTGGCCGCCCTGTTCCACGACATCTCGAAGCTGGAGGCCGACCAGGACGTCCACGCCGAGGAGGGCGCCCGCGTCGCCCGGGAGTACCTCGAGACGCACGGCGACTACCCGGAGTCGTTCGTCGATGCGGTCTGCCGCGCGGTGCGCGAGCACTCCTACCAGGGCGACCTCGACGACGTGACCCTGGAGTCGCGCTGCCTGATGGAGGCCGACCTGCTCGACAAGGTGGGCGCGAACGGTACCGCCCTGATGCTGCTCCGGATGGGCTACGAGTCCCGCACCCACATGGACGCCAACGAGATGGTGGGTCGGGTGCTGGAGCGCGGCGAGGACGCCGCCCAGCGCGTCCGCTCGGACACCGCCGAGAGCATCGCCCACCAGCGGCTCAAACGCGTCCGCTGGTTCAAGGAGTGGCTGGAGGGCGAGATCGCCGACATGGACTCGCCCCCCACGGACGAGTCTGGATAACCGGAATCGATTCCGCGGCGCGGGACTCAGACCGCAGACAGCGTCTCGACCGCCCGGACGAGATAGAAGACGCCGAAGCCGGTCAGCACCAGCGCACTCAGTCCAGCCACGGCCGGGGCGAGTCGGTCGACCCGGCGCTGGGCGCCCACGAGCGCGGCCGGGAAGCCCGTTACCCAGACCCCGATACCGACGAACAGGCCGACGAGCAGCGCGGGCGACCCCGTCTCGACGACCAGGAGCCCGGACAGGGCCTCCGAGAGCGGCGCGAGTGCGTCCAGGGTGCCGGGTTCGAGAAGCCCGACGCCGACCGTGAGCCAGAAGACGATCTGGTAGGGGTTGGTGAGCGCCAGCACGAACGCCTTCCGGAACCCCCGACTCGACTCGTCGAGCGCGGCGTCGGCGTCGGTGAACGTCTCGCGGACGCCCGCGACGGCCCCGTAGGCGAAGTAGAGCATCAGGATACCGCCGAGACCGACCATCACCCCCGTCACGAGCGCGGACTGGCGCACGAAGGTCACGACGCCGGCGACCGCGAGCAGGAAGAAGATGAAGTCGGCCGTGGCGGCCCCGAGCCCGGCCAGGAATCCGGAGAGCCAGCCCCGGAGAACGGACTCCTCGGCGATGACGGCGTTCATCGGTCCCGGTGGGGCCGCCAGCGCCAGCCCGAAGGCGACACCGGCGACGAGCGAGACGAGTGTCGACATCGACCGGTGCTACCGGAGGCGGCTGTATAATCGTTGTGTGGTGGGAAATCGTGACATGGTGGGTGTCTCGGATCCGTTTCTCAATTGTGGTTCGATTTCACTATCGGAGAGGGGTATTGGGCGATAATCGCTGTGTTCCGATCACGCAGGCGTCGCTTCGGCCCCGTCCCAGCAGACCTGTCCCTCGACGGCGAGTTTCTCCAGGTGGGCGATGACGGTCGCCTCGGCCATGTCGCGCACCCCGGAGAGGTCCTTCTCGTAGGCGGCGTCCGTGATGTCGCCGACGGTCCGGGCGCCGCCGTGGACGGCGTCGCGGACGCGGTCCTCGCGGTCGCGCCGATGGGCGATGAGGCGGGCACAGGTCTCGCGGGGGTCCGCGATGACCGGACCGTGAGCCGGATAGAGCGTCTCCGGGTTCCGGGCCCAGAGCCGGCGGAGCGAGGCCACGTAGGCACGCATATCCCCCTGTGGTGCCCCGACGACGACACTCCCCGCGGCGACCGCGAGGTCCCCGACGAGATACGCGGGGGTGCCACCGGCGTCGTCGTCCGTGAACCGGAAGCCGACGTGCTCGGGCGCGTGGCCCGGCGTGTCGACGACGGTCACGTCGCCGTCGGCGGTGGGGATGGTCGTCCCGTCGACGAACGTCCGGTCCGGTTCCACGCCGGTCGCGGTCTCGAAGTCGGCCGCGCGGCCGTACCGGCACCAGACCGTCGCGTCGTGGGCGGCCGCGTACCGCTCGACCGCGCCCACGTGGTCCGGGTGGTGGTGTGTCACGGCGATGTGGTCGACGGTCCGCTCGGCGAGGGTCTCGTCCAGTGTGTCGGTCACGGCGGCCGGGTCGACCAGGAGGGCGCCGTCGCTCCCGAGGACGTAGGCGGCGGTCTGCCCCGTGGGCGCGCGGGTGGCGACCGAGAGGGAGACGCGGGTACAGTCCATACCCACAGGTCGGGTGCGGGGCGGAAAAGCGTGGGCGGTGGACGCCGGCGTTACTCGGTGAGGAAGTAGACCTGCTTGCGGGCGTCGTGGAAGGAGTAGCGCGACCCGACGAGGTCCTCCTCCTCCAGCCGGTTCAGCGCGTAGCGCACGGTGCGGTCGGGGAGGAGCGACTCCTCGGCGAGCTGCCCCTGCGAGAGCGGCGAGGCATCCTCCAGCACCTTCGCGACCAGTTTGGCGCTCGGCGGGAGTTCGCGCAGCCGCTCGCGGAACTCGGGGTCTGTCAGCGGCGACTCGGCTGTCTGCTCCTCCGGCGTCGTGCTCATACCTGTACTGGCCCGTACCTTTCCGTAAAGCCTCGCTATATGTGTGACAAAACAATACGTACACTGCTATGTGACTAAGGGCCCCTTATACAAACTCGGGTGACATAAGTTGCCGGAACCGATAACCGACGTATCCCCCCGTGATTGGAGGGCCACTTATGTCTCTGGCCGGCGCGGGCCGGGTCGGTTCCAGTCTAGTGTATTCGATATGGCAGGTCTGCGATCGGATCACCGGGTTTCTCCCATCACGACCGCCGTCCGCCCGCCGGCCGCGTACCGGTGTCGGCGCCGAACCGGCGCGCGGGCGGTCCGGACGCGGGCACGACTGTCGCGGACCGATGTCGGGGGAACGGTTTTGCGGGCCCGTTCCGACCTACCGGTATGCTCGAACTGGAGCACGGGTTCAGGGTCGTCGACGTCGGGGCGACGCTGCCCGGCGAGCGGGGCGGGTCCCGGGGGCGTGCGGTCGTCCCCGACCGGCTGGAGCGCGAACTCCGGCAGGCGGGCGTGGTGCGGGCCGTCGTCACGCCCCCCGCCCGGCCGAGCGAGGGTGGCTACCTCGCGGCCAACAATGCCGTCGCCCGCCGCTCGGTCGACCGCCCGTTCGTCCCCTTCGCCCGACTCTCCGGCCCGCGCGTGCCGGGCGCCCCGGCCGGCGAGCGCTCCCACCCCGGCGATCACCCGGATGCCGAATCCGTCGCCCAGTACGGGTACGACGACCGGTTCCACGGCTTCGCTCTGGACCCGGCCCTGGACGGCCTGCCGACCCGCGAGACGCTCGACGCGCTCGGTGACGTGGGCCTCCCCGTGCTGGTGACGGCGGGGCACGGGTTCCCGCCCTCGCGGGTGGCTGACCTCTGTGGCCGCGGGTTCCCCGTCGTTCTCGGCGGGGTCGGTGGCGACCCGGGGACCCACGAACTGTTCGCGACCGCCGTCGACCTGCTGGACCGTCACGACGACCTCCACCTCGATACGGGAACCGTCCGGACACGGGCGCTGCTCGAGCGTGCCCTCCGCGAGCATCCCGACCGCGTGCTGTTCGCCAGCCGCGCCGGCGAGGCACATCCCAACGTGGCTGTGATGACACTCCTGACCTGTTCGGTTCCCGAGGATACGATGCGCCGGGCGTTCGACGCCAACCCCTCGCGGGTGGTGCCGTCGCTGGCGCCCTGACACCCTGGCGTCTACCCGCGCCGGTCGAAGACGGTGACCGCCCGGTTGGTCCGCGAGGAGAGCCCGTTGGGGTTCCGCCGGGGGTCGCGGTCGCGGTAGCGCGCTCGGATGCCGTCGGCCAGCCCGCGCCCCGTGCCCAGGGCGACATCACGGCCGTTCCCGAGCCAGACGGAGGGGCGTCCCTCGCCGCGGCCGACCTCGCGGAGCCCGGTCCACGCGTCGCCGAGCGCGTGCCGGCAGACCCGGTACGCGACGGTCGGTCGCGGGCCGTAGTTCTTCGCGAGCCGGTAGGCCAGCGACCGGTAGCGCCAGCGCCACTCGGCCTCCTCGCCGCCGTCGGCCCGGGTCGACGGGCCGTGCTCGGGGTCGAACCGGACCGCCATCTCCGACCGCCAGTCGACCTCGTACCCCGTCGCGGCCAGCCGATGGGCCGCGTCCCGTGCGCCCCCGACCTCGAGGTACTCGTCGAACCCGTCGATCTCGTTCAGCGCCGCCTGGGTGAACGCGACGTTGCGCGGGTTGACGTAGGTGACCGACCGACCCTTTATCCGGCGTGTCTCGACCTCCTCCGTGGCGAGTCCCGCCCGGAGCTGCCGGTTCGTCGGGCCGGAGAAGGCCCCGACCGGGCGTTCGTCCGCTCCGGCCTCGCTCTTCTCGTCACCGTCGCTTTCGCTGTGCTCGTCCGTGCTGGCACCGCCGTCGGTCGCCACCTGCTTTCCCGCCCCCGTCTCGGGGTCGCTGTCGACGCCGGGCATCCGGTCGCGGAGCGCATCCAGCCAGCCCTCCGCGACCACGAGCTCGTCGCCGAGGAAGGCGATGATGTCGCCGCTCGCACGCGCCGCGCCGGCGTTGCGCGCGACGTTCACGTTCCGCTCGTCCAGTTCGACGAGCACGTCCACGTCGTCCCGGTCGCGGACCATCCCGCTGGTCCCGTCCGCCGAAGGACCGTTGGCGACCACCGTCTCGACATCCGGCGCTCGCTCGACGAGCGAGTCGAGACAGGCCGCCAACCGCTCCCGCCCGTTCAGGGTGGGTATCACGACCGAGATATCCATACGGTTCCGTTCGGCTACCCAGGGGCAAAAAGCCCGCGGGTCGGGGAGCGTACGGCGTGGTCTGCCCTGTCACAGCGCGTGTGGCGAAGGAACAGGCCCTCACCTGATCGCCTGGGCCGGCCTCGGTACGCGGCTGACCGTCCCTGGCGCTCAGCGGCCGATGACGACGGCCTCCCGGATGTCGAGTGCCGCCTCGAACTCGTCGCGCCGGTCGGTGTCGGTCCCGATGCGGCGGAGCTGCGCGCCGTGGACCCGGCGGAGCGCGTCCGCCTCCTGCTCGGTGAAGCCGAGTCGCCCGCCGAGCTCGTCCCAGTGGTCGGCCTCGACGAAGAAGCCGACGCGGTCCCCCTCGTCGAAGGCCACCTCGTACGCGCGCTGGTACTCGGCGAGCCGGTCGGTGAGGTGGGCCTGCGCGAGGTCGACGAGGTCCGGGAGTCGCTGTGGGCTCACGCTCGCCTTCGCCGCCGCCAGCAGCAGGACCTGCCCGTCCATCGGGTCGCCGTCGCCGGCCATGGTCAGCCGCCGGCGCGCATGGCCTTCCGGCCGAACTTCTCCATCAGCGGGTCCAGCGTCTCCGGCGGCCCCTCGAACGTGACCGTCACCTCCGTCAGCGTCATCGACCCCGCGACGTTGACCTTCTCGGCGCTGGTCTCGACCCGCCAGTCCGGTCCCGTGACGACGTGCTCGTCGACCTCCTCGCCGCCGAGGTTGACGAGATAGTGACGCACGAGCCGCTCGGAGACACCACGGAACGCCTTCTCCCGGGTGACGCGCTCGCGCTCGCCCTCGGTGGACCCCTCGGCCCCCCCGGCGACCGGCGGGAAGACCGAGACCGCGTCCCCGTCCTCGAGTGGCGTCGCCAGCCCGTCCATGTGGACGACCTCGCGGCCGTTCTTCAGGACGGAGAGCTGTGGCCGTAACTCGCCCGCGTCGTCCAGTATCTCACCCTCGAGTCCGTCGAACTCGGCCTCGAGCGCCCGGAGCACCGTCCCGACGTCGGCACCGTCGTCGAACTCGCGTTCGATGGTCTTCGACCCGACGGCCTGCCGGAACGTCGCGAAGAACCGGAGCTCGATCTCCATGCCCACCGAAAGGGCCGGACGGGACATGAGTGTTGGCGTGGCGCGCGCGACCGGTGGCCGACCGTCGGAGCCCATCGGTTCGACACGACAAGAGCGAAGCGCCCCCCGCCCGTTCGCCGACACGATGACGGATACGGGCGGGAACGGCGAGCGCATCTACCACGTGAACGGGCGGCTGGTCCCCCGCGGGTCGGCCCGGGTCTCGGTCGAGGACAGAGGGTTCCGCTACGGCGACGCGGCGTTCGAGACGATGCGGGCCTACGGCGGCGAGATCCTCGACTGGGACCGCCACCTGGCGCGGCTGGAACGGACCTGCGAGACGCTCGGGATGGCCGCGGCCGTCCCCGACGACCTCGCGGTCCGGGTGGCCGACACCATCGACGAGAACGCGTTCGACGACGCGTACGTCCGCGTCTCGGTCACCCGCGGCCCGACACAGGGCAAACTCACCCCGCCGCCCGAATCGGAACTCGAACCGACGGTCGTCGTGGTCGCCCAGCCGCTCCCGCGCGGCGGTCTGCCCGACCACGGTGGGGAACCGGTCTGGGACGACCCCGCGGTCGTGCAGACGGTGCGGACCCGCCGCATCCCCGACGCCGCGCTGCCGGCGGACGCGAAGACGCACAACTACCTCAACGGCACGCTCGCCCGGCTGGAACTCCGCCGCGCGACCAGCGACACGTACGCCCCGGACGAGGCGCTCATGCGCGACTTCAACGGGAACGTCGCGGAGGGCGCCACGAGCAACCTCTTCTTCGTCGACGACGGCACCCTGAAGACGCCCGAACCCGGCGACCTGCTGCCCGGTATCACCCGTCAGGTGGTTCTCGAACTGGCCGACCCGGAGGCGTTCCCCGTTGAACGGGGCCACTACGACCTCGACACGGTGCGCGGCGCCGACGAGGCGTTCCTCACCAACCGTACGTGGGAACTCCGCCCGGTCGCCACCATCGACGGCATCGATGTCGGTGGTGGGCCGATTACGTCACTTCTCCAGCGGCTCTACGATGAGCGCGTCGAAGAGCGCTGCTATTCGTGATTCAGTTCGAAAGCGGTCGCTGTTCGAACTGAATACGGCCGGCCGCGCCGGCTCCTGCCATCGCAAGCGTTGAATCGCCTGCCCGCCAAGGCCGGGGCAGGATGGAGGTCAGCGACGACCAGCGGATCTGCGACGTGGAGGACGTTCCCGAGGCAGGGACCTTCCTCTTCACCTACCGTGACGGGTTCGACACCGGGGAGGCGCTGCTCGTCCGGTTCGGTGGCGACGCGCCGTCGAGCGACGCCGAGGTGGGGGGCACGGCCCCGGTGGACGAGGACACCGGCATCGCCTGCTGGAAGAACTACTGCCAGCACTGGACCGACGTGCGTCTGGACAAGGGCAGTGGCGCCCGGGTCCGCGACGGCGAGTTGTGGTGCAACAAGCACGCCGCGACCTTCCGGCTGGACGACGGCGTCTGCACGCACGGTCCCTGCGAGGGTGCCGTCCTCGACGAGGTGGACGTGACGGTCCACGACGGCGGCGTCTACCTGACCGACGACCGCTACGAGTTCGACTCGACGGGGCCGGACGGGGACCGTGACCTCTCATCCGGCGCCCCGGGCGGCCGCATCGACTTCACTGGTTCCTGAGGGCTCTCCTCGCCGCGCCCGGCGCGCGGAAACGCTCATGCATCACCGCCCTGAATACCCGGCTATGGGGTTGCTCTCGCGACTCGGGATCGGGAACGCGACCGTCGACACCGTGTTCCCGACGACCCGCGTGACGGCCGGGGATTCGGTGACCGTCCGTGTCGAGATCGAGGGAGGGCGCGACCGCCAACACGCCCAGGAACTGGTGGTCGGCCTTCTCACGCGGGCCGAGACCGGAAACGGGGAACGCGTGGTCGAGGTGTCACGTACGACGCTGGCCGAGGACCTCGAGGTCACACCGGAGACCGACCGCCTGCTCGAGACGTCGGTCGACATCCCCCCGTGGACGCCCATCACCCGGCACGGGACGGAGGTATGGGTCGATACGGACCTCGCCATCGACTGGGGCGTCGACTCGCACGCGGAGGACGCCCTCCACGTCGAACCGGGCGAGCGCCTCCGGCTGGCACTGCAGGAACTCGCAGAACTGGGGTTCGTCCCTCACCGTGCCGTCCCACTGGCCGGCGAGGGCGAGCGGGTCGCCGCCCCGGGTGTCGACGGGGACCACCCGGTCGTCCAGCAGTTCGACTGCCATCCCCGGTCCGGCAGCTTCGTCGGGAGCGTCCGGCGACTGACCGTCGTCGCCGTCCCGACGGTGGCCGACCTGCGACTCCACCTCCGCGTGGATATGGACACGGACGTGGTGTACGAGGCGACGGGCGCCTACGAACTCTCCATCGGCATCACGGTGACCGACGAGGGGCCGGCCGAGCTTCGACACCGGCTGGAGCGGGCCATCGGCGGCCGGGGGAGCTAGTCGACGCGGAACGCCGGCTCCTCGACGGCCTCGGACTTGCAGTCCGGACACCGCGAGGGACGGTTCACGGGGTCGTCGAAGGCGGAGAACCCGCAATCGAGACACTCCGGCGGGGCGACCAGCAACTGCTCGTCGGCTGCGTCGAGCGACCTGGCGATGTGCCGGACGTGCGAGAGGGCCTGGTCTGTGGTGATGTCGAACTCGCTGGCGATGGCGCTGGCCCGGAGTGCCTCCGACCGGAGGTGGTCCGCGATCCGCTCCCGAGTGGTTGGTTCGTCGACGCCCTGCATGCCGGGAGGTCGTCGGCCGGGTGGCAAATCCCTTCCCCCTGGCGCGTTCCACGCTGCGGGTCGGGAAGGGAAACTGACTTGCACGGGGGTACCGACGCCACGCGGTATGCACGCTGTCGTCCTGGCTGGTGGGTACGCGACGCGCCTGTGGCCCATCACGAAACACCGACCCAAGATGTTCCTCCCGGTCGGCGAGACCACCGTCGTCGACCGTATCTTCCGCGAGCTCGAGTCCGACGACCGCATCGACGATGTCTACGTCTCGACCAACGAGCGGTTCGCCGACGAGTTCCGCGACCACCTCGCCGAGAGCGAGTTCGAGAAGCCCGTCGTCTCCGTCGAGGAGACCACCGAGGAGGACGAGAAGTTCGGCGTCGTCGGGGCGCTGGGCCAGCTGGTCGACCGCGAGGGCATCGACGACGACCTGCTCGTCGTGGCGGGCGACAACCTCGTCGACTTCGACCTCAGCGAGTTCATCGACTTCTTCCAGGCGAAGGGGGCCCCGTCGCTGGCGGCCTACGATGTCGGCTCGCGCGAGAAGGCGCGCTCGTACGGCCTCGTCGAACTCGACGGTGACCGCGTCGTCGACTTCCAGGAGAAGCCCGACGACCCCAAGAGCACGCTCGTCTCCATCGCCTGCTACGCGTTCCCCCGCGACCAGCTCCGGTTCGAGGAGTACCTCGAGAGCGGCAACAACCCCGACGAACCGGGCTGGTACCTCCAGTGGCTCCAGGAGCGGACCGAGGTCGACGCCTTCGTCTTCGACGGCGCCTGGTTCGACATCGGCACCCCCGAGTCCTATCTGGAGACGGTCGCGTGGTATCTGGACGGCGACAGCGTCGTCGCCGAGGACGCCACCGTCGTCGACACGGAGGTCGGCGAGAACGTCCACATCATGTCGGGCGCCCACGTCGAGGACGCGACGCTGGAGCGGTCGCTGGTCTTCCCGAACGCGCACGTCGAGGACTGCGAGATCCACGACTCCATCATCGACGAGGAGACCCACGTCGAGAACATCGACCTCGCGGGCGCGCTCGTGGGTGCACACACCCACCTGACGAACGGGGAGTGACGCACGGGCACGCTTCGCTCCTGCCCTCTCGCTCTACTGCCCCCCTCGCGATGTCCCGGCCGGTTCCTCACTCCAGCGTCGCGTCCGTGACCCGGATATGTCCCCGCGTTCCCTCCCACACCCTCTCGAACTCGAGGCTGATGCGCCGGGCCATGTGCGGCCCGTCGACGACGAACGTCTCGAACTCCCCGCCCTCGCCGAGGATGTGGACGCCGTACTCCTCGTGGAGTCGTTCGAGGTCTTCGAGCGCCGCCTCGTCGAGCCGCCGGCCGAGCCACGATTCGTCGAGGCCACCCGCAGCCACCTGCACGATGCGGATGTCGAACCCGGCGTCGAGCATGGCGTCGGCCAGCTCGCGGGGGTCCTCCTGCCACAGCGGCGCGAACACCGCACAGCCGAGACGGTCCGCCATCGACCGGATGCGGGAGGTCTGGTACTCGCTCTCGACGGCGCCGGCGGTGACGCCGCCCAGGCTACCGAGGTCGTCACGCAGGTCCTCGAGTGCACGCTCCAGGGGTTCCAGTTCACGGTCGCCCTGGGCCCCCGAGTCGGTCGCCTCGGCGGCTGCGAAGTCCTCCGGATAGACGTCGACGAGGTCGATGCCGATGCTCTGGGCGGCCAGCGCCGTCAGGTCCGTCGCAGGCGTGTGGTACATGTAGGAGTCCCCCTCCGGATGGACGGTCACCAGCCGCTCGACCGGGAGCCCCGCCTCCAGAGCCCGGTAGAGCGCCCACGAGGAGTCCTTGCCGCCGGAGAAGAGGCTCACCCAGGGCCGGTCCGTGGGGAGCGCGTCGGCGTCAGCCGCGTCGGTCATACCAGCGGTAGCGAGGCGACCGGTTTAGCCACACCGCTCTCGCGGTGGTGGCGCGTGGCGACTCACGACTCCGGGAACTCCTCCTCGACGCCCTCCTCGGTGGTGATGTAGGAGGTGAAGCGGACGCCGCCGAGGCTGATGGCGATACCGAGTAGCACGAACACGGCCAGCCGAGTCCAGACGGTGACGGTGAATCCCTCCACGGAGACGGGGCCCAGTTCGGTCGCTGGGACCATCACCGACGGGATCTCGCCCGCCCGTTCGAGGAAGTACGCCGAGAACCCACGGACGACGAGTCCGACCGCGACCACACCGAAGGGGAGGTTCAGGAAGGCGTTCGGGACCTGCTCCTCGGCGAGGAACTCGTCGATGAGCCGCCCGGTCGAGGCGGTGAGGGCGGCCAGCGCCAGCCACGGCACCGCCGCGAAGACGAACCGCATCCCGAGGATGACCGGACTCGCCGCCGTGTTCGACACGTCGATGGCGCCGGCGAACAGGCCGACCATCGCCAGGCCCGCGCCGACGACGTAGGTGACGAGCGACACCTGTCCGGAGTAGAAGGCGTCGCGGACGGCGCCCGGAAGCGCGGCCAGCCAGTCGTCGACACCCAGCCCCTTGTAGAGGAGGAACACGCCGATGACGGCGGCGATGGCCGACACCGCGACCGTCAGCGAGTCCGCCAGCAACAGCAGGACGGGGAACGCCAGCAGGGCCGCTCCGATAGGCACCAGAACCGTCGCCCGCAGTTCCTCGTCGGCCAGGAACTGCTTGAGGACGTAGTAGGTGGACTCGATGTCGTGGCTCTGACGGACGACCACGCGGTCGACCGCGTCGACGCGGATACGTGACTCGACGATGGGGACCAGCCGCTCGTCCTCGGCGCTGTCGGTCACGACGACGGCCGAATCGGGCCGGTACTCCTCGACCAGCCGGTCGGTCTGTCGCGCGACCGCGCGGTCGGCGTCCACGCCGTCGCCGCCGCCCGAGACCACCGCGACGATGGCCTCGTCGCCCTCCGCCTCGATGTCGTCCGCGACCCGGAGCGTCTCGAGGAAGCTGTTGACGCGGGAGGTTTCGGGGTCCGCGACGCCGATCTCCATCACCAGCGATTCGATGGCGTCACGCCCCACCACCGGCTCACCGTCGGCGAGGTCGCCCCTCCGGTCCACACAGACGACGAGCGTACTCACGGACGAGAGGTGGTGGCGCCCGGGTAAAAGGGTTCAGGCTGACTCGCGGGTCGCGGCGCGGGCGTCACCGCTCGGCGCGGACCTCGACCTCGTCGTCGGGCGTGACCGCGTCGGCGAGGCCCTGCCCGAGCGCGTACGCCACGCCGCTCGCACCGCCGCGGAGGCGGGCGCCCAGCCCACGCTGGGGCTCGAAGGTCGACACGCGCGGCTCCGTCCCCAGCAGCGTCTCCAGCCGGTCCTCCACGTCGTCGCGGGTACCGAGGTCGTCGACCAGCCCGAGGTCGTGGGCCTCCGCCCCGAGATAGACGCGCGCCTCGGTGTCGCGCACGAACTCCTCGTCGAGGTCGCGCCCCTCGGCCACCGTCTCGACGAACGTCTCGTAGAACTCGTCGGTGATCCCCTGCAGGTACTCGCGCTCGTCCGCCTCGAGCTCGGTGAACGGGGAGCCGGCCTCCTTGTACTCGCCGGCGACGAACTGCTTGTACTCGACGCCGAGCTTCTCCAGCAGCCCGGTCGCGGTGAACCGCGGGCTCCGGACGCCGATGGAGCCGACAACCGACCCCTCGCGGGCCCACAGCTCGTCGCAGCCCGACGCGATCCAGTAGCCGCCACTCGCACACGTATCCGTGGTGTACGCGACGGTCGGTCCGTCGAACTCCTCGGTGGCCAGCCGGATGTCGTCGCTGGGGACGACCGCGCCGCCGGGCGTGTTGAGCTTGACGAGCAGGGCGTCGACGGCGTCGTCCTCGTCCGCACGCTCCATCTGCTCGACGATATCGTCGGCACCCGGCGTGGTGGGTGTCGAGGGAAGTGGGCTGCTCCCGCCGTCGCGGGTGATCGGTCCCTCGACAGCTACCTCGGCGACGTTGTACGTCGGGTACAGCGAGCCCGCGATGCGGCTGCCGAACTGGAGGCCTGCCCCCACCGTCGCCAGCACCAGCACCACGCCCAGCAGCTCGGCCAGGTCGCCGGGGAACCAGACGAACAGGACGTAGCCGGCGACGACGCTCAGCACCGCGACGAGGACGATGATGAGCGTGCGGGCGAACCCCTGCGTGCGGTCGCTCACGATGCGCTCCCTCCGTGGG
>Ga0207757_100736_pt1 | contig 18498 bp, 13 predicted proteins | sample A23P3SouthBayCA_2_FD_187752 | JGI IMG/M metagenome (GOLD analysis project Ga0207757, IMG submission 187752) | Aerobic enrichment media microbial communities from Eden Landing Ponds, California, USA - A23 P3 (2) (SPAdes) | ecosystem: Environmental > Aquatic > Marine > Unclassified | place...
CGACGGAAGCGGGCCCCCGCCATCGGGCCAGGATTTCTCACGGGCCGAGAACCGCCATACAGGGCTTTGTCCGCTCCGGCCGTATCGAAGGATAGCGGCCACGAAGCCGACCGCAGAGACCATGTCAGAACACACCACCGACGGGGAAGGAGACCGCACGGCGAACGCAGCGGACGCCGCGGACCGGCCGCTGTTAGTGGCCGAACTCGTGCTGTCACGGCACCGGCCGACCGAGTGTACCATCTACCCCTTCGCCGCGGACGACCTCGAGCGAACGACGGCCTGGATCACCGCCGAGGAAGGGTCGTTCGTCTCCACCGAGGAGATGGAGTAGCGTCCCGTGGTGTCGGCCGGCACCTCTACTGCACTTGAACCAACATTTCTATCATATCGCCAGATATCCGAAATGTAATACACATAGAACGCCTAAATCACAATAACACACCCTTACACCACCAATATGAAAAATATTCCGACGAACCCACCTAGCACCGAGGAAGCGAATCCTGACAGTAGAAGTTGTAATATCGAGTGATATAACTATATAGAATACCGAGGCGTCACGAGTACCCAGATGGACTAGTTCGCCGAAGGCTCGTGTCCGGGGTGGCTGTCTAATCTGTCGACAGCTCAGCGAGCCGCAGCAGAGCGGTTTCCACCCAGAATCGCCCCGTTGTGGGCCCAGAGTGCCGGGAGATGACCCGCCGAATCTGGGGCGGCACTCGCGACGAATCGGGGTCGGCCACTCCCTCCGCCACATCCTGCGCCCCTCCGCAGATAGTGCGAGTAATAATATCTACCGGGGATATCGGAGAGCAGCATTTTAGAACCGAGATAAGGCGATTCGATGGCTTCATAAGCCATTTCGTAGCGTCTCCGCCGGATTATCTCCGGAACCGAACTCTGGGGCAATTTTCCAATAAATTATATCTCTCACCGAGTACCGTGAACTCACCCGGACCGTGGGACGCTCCAGCCGCAGTTGCGAGCCGTCCAGCGCCGTCAGGGATGGGACGCCCGAAGTATTTTATCCGAATTGAGCGAACCCGTGGGTGTGATCGACGCACTGCCAGCCCGGGCACTGACGAACGACGAGGCCGAACAGCTCAAGCAGCAGGACCCCCGAATCGTGCCGCTGTCGGTGCTGAAAGGCGGTGACGACCCGTACGTCATCTACACGATGGCGTTCTACCGTAGCGAGGCCGGCGAGGTCCACCTCCTCGGCTACTCGGACGAGGCGGGCGGCTGGGAGTCGTTCGAGTCGTTCCCCGAGGACGAGTGGACGGTCGAACGACAGGAGGAACGGGTCGAACAGTGGGTGACCGAGCAGTACGGGGACGAGTTCGAGCAGGGAGTGCTGGACGCGGAGTCCGGCACCGTCGACATGAGCTGAGCCGGAGGGGGCCGGCTGCGGCGGCTGGAACGCGGGCTACACGTCTATCGGAAGCTGGTCACCCTCGATGTTGGGGAGGTCGTACTCCGGCGGGTTCTTGATGACGTTGACGACCTTCTCGGGCGTGACGACCTCCGGAATCGGCTGGTCGATCTCGCAGGTCGCGGTCGGCTCCTCGAGCGGATCGACCTCGTGCTCGGGAACGTTCCCGCACTCGAGGCCGGTGTTCAGGCCACCAGCGCCGGGGAGGTAGACGGTGAAGTCCGCCTGTGACTGCTCCAGGTCCCGCTGGGCTCGCATGTCGGTCTCGACGCCAGCGTAGTTATCCGTCTGCCCATCCGTCACAGTGAGCTCGTTCACGCTAGCGGCACGCTCCTCGGTGAGCAGGAAGATGAACAGTCCATCCCAGCCGGGACCGCCCTCTTCGAGCTCACCTTCGCTGAGGCCGTAGTACGACGCCCGCTCATCGGTGACGGAGAAGTCCGCCGTCCGGTACTCACCGGTCGGGTTCGTCGGTGGGTCAGTCGGGTCGATCGACGGGTTATCCGGGTCGTAGATCTCACACGTGTCGGGAGCGAAGCTGAATCCGAGTCCGGCCAGGTTCTCCGGTGAGGCCACCCGCGTCGGGAGGAGCGGCACGGTCGGGGGCTGGACCGGCAGGTCGTCGATGTACGGCACGGCCTCGAGGGGGAGGTCGCCGGCCGTTACCGGCTTCGAACAGCCGATCTGGCTGTCGGAGCCGACCGGGAGTGCCTGCGGACCCGGGGCCTGTTCGGTTGGAAGCGTCTCTACCGGCTCCAGAGCACTGCCAACCGGGACGTCCTCGGTGCTACCGCTGAGGGTGTCCTCGACCTGCTCACCGTCCGTGTTGGGAAGCGGACCGAGCACGTCGACACGGCTCAGGTTCACGTCCGAGTCTTCCGTGTCGACCACGCCGTCGGGACCGATGAGCGTACCGACGCCCGGAGCCCCGTCACCGATACCAGGGCCCCCCGGAAGGCCATCGCTGACGTTCGGTACATCCAGGAGGCCATCGGTCGTGCCGGACGGGGCCAGGGAATCGGTCTCGCCGAGCCCGCCCACCGCGTCGGTGCCGGCCTCCTGGCCGGCGACAGTCACACCGTCGGTACTGACGTTGACACCCCCGTCACCGCCGACGGAGACGCCGTCGGTTCCCACCGAGACGCCGTCATCACCCGCGATGGAGACACCGTCGGAACCGGCGTCGATCCCCGAATCTCCACCGATCAACCCATCGCCGGCGGACGAGTCACCACCCAGCAACCCGTCGTCCGGCGTCGCTGCGGTCGGCGCCGCCCACAGTGACATCGCGAGTGCCAGTACAACCACGGCTATCGAGAGCGTACGTGCGGGACGCATCGTTCCACCAATCTGATTAACTGTCCAGTAGATAGGGTTTATCGCGATTATTTACGATAGTTTATCAGCGGAGCCAGGAGGCAAGCACGGACCGTCGGTCCGGCCAGTCCACCCGCAGCCCGCCGTTCACACCCAGAGCGCCGACATCACGGTTCGCTCGGCCTGCCTGACCAGGTCGTTGGCAGTGCTGGGGGCACAGTCCAGTTCCGCACCGAGTTCCGCACAGGTCAGCTGCCGGGGGGTATCGTAGTAGCCCGCCGCGACCGCGGCCCGGAGGGCCTCCCGCTGCCGGTCGGTCAGCAGCGAGAGGACGCTGTGTACGCCGGGCTCGTAGTCGCCGACCCTGTCGACGGTGACGGCGACGCTCGCCGGCATCTCGTCGAGTGCCTGGCGGAGCGCCCCCGGTGAGCCACCGAGGGTGACGGCGATCCGGTCGTCCTTGAACAGGAGTGGCCGCTTGTACACGAGCGCGTGCCGTTGGATGGCGCGAACGACATCGGTCAGGGGCTGCCCGGCATCGACATGCGCGTACAGCGTGTGGAAGTTCCGCTGGGCCTGCAGGCGGCTCCTGATGACGGACTCCCGACGGTCGAGGGCCTGCCGGAGCCGCCCGGGACGCTCCCCGGACAGCAGGTAGACGAGCAGGCAGGTGTCGTCGGCGAAGACATCGACGTACAGGAGCTTCTGCCGCGACACCGGCTCGACCTCCTGGATCGTTCTGTCGACCCCGTTGAACCCGTGGTCCGGGGGCGACAACGTGACTGATGCGGCTCTCATCGTCGGGCTACCGCTTGGCTGTTGGGTCTGGACCGGGGCCGGCCGGCGCTCCGACGGGCCCCGTGCTGGTGTCCATCGTGACTCCTGGTTCCTGAATAAGTATTCTCCCGGCTATGTCCCGACCCTTATCCCCGACCACGGACGGCCGGGTCCCGGCCGTCGGAGCACCGACCGGGCGAGTACCTGCGCCGGGGGACCGCCCCGGAACAGCCCGAGGGCGAGCGCACAGTTTCAACCGCCGGCAGGAGCCGGGGAAGGATATTTATCCGGAGGATGCGGGGCGTTGACAAGGTCGCCGCGATGAACGGGAGACAGCTGCGCATCATCGTCGTTGCAGCCGTAGCCGTCGGGTCCCTCAGCCTCGGCGGGGCCATCTTCCCGTCGGCCATCGGGGCGCAGACCCAGTCGGTGAGCTCGGGGACGTTCGTCGAGGGGAACACGACCCTCGAGGACCCGCCCGGGCCGAATGGGTTGAACCTGTCCAGCACCCCGTGGCTCCAGGCGTACTACCAGTACTTCGAGCCGCCGAACGGGACGGAGAACGAATCGGTCGCCAGCGGGCGCGACCCCGGCAGCGGGGCGGACCTGCTCCCGATACTGGCCGCCGCCGGGACGGCCGTCACCGCCCTGACGGGCGTCGGGGCGATGGTCTGGGTGCGGTGGCTCTGGCGCACCCCCGAAGGGTTCGAGGAGCGGTCGGAGACCGCCGGCGGGGAGCCGTCACCGACAGCGGAGCCGCCGGTGCCCCCCGGTGACCTCGACCCGTCGAACGAGGTGTACCAGGCCTGGTGCGAGATGGTCCGGCGGCTCGAGGTCACCCGCCCCCACGTGATGACGCCCCGAGAACTCGCCCGGACGGCCGTCGAGCAGGGCTTCGACCGGGAGCCCGTGGAGTCGCTGACCCGGGCGTTCGAGCAGGTCCGCTACGGGGAGGCCGAGCCGTCGGCCGACCGGACGTTCCGGGCCCGGGTCGCCCTCGAGGAACTCGCCGGGGAGGGCGACGCATGAACGTCGTCCGCGGGGTTACGGCGGGCGCTGGCGTCACGGCGGTACTGTTCGGCCTCCTCCTCCTGGCGACCCCGCCGCTGACGGTCGGGCTGGACACCAGCGAGGCCGTCGTGTCGGCGCTGGGCGTGGTCGTCTCCGTGGCCGGCGTCGGCGCGCTCGTGCGCCGATATTCCAGCGGGACGCGACGGGCGAGCGCGAGCGACGCGTCGAACCGACGGCCCGTGGCGGCCACGGACCACGCCGCCGACGCGGGCGCGGCGTTCGACCGACAGCTCCGATCGCGCTCGGCGGCGACCCGCGACCGGCTGGAGGCGACGGCGGTCGACGTTCTGACCAGGCTCCGTGACCTCGACCCCGGAACCGCCAGGGAGCAGCTCCGCTCGGGTGACTGGACGAAGGACCGCGCCGCGGCCGCCTTCTTCGCGCCAGGGGTAATCGACCGGACGCTACGACGGCCGACCTGGCTCGGTGGCGAGCCCGCGGTCGTCGGTCAGGCCCGGGCGGTCGTCGACGAGCTCTCCCGGATCACCCGCGAGGAGACCCGGGACGACCACCACGACCGGGACGCCGCCACCGACGCGGAGGAGCGCCGAGGTGCTCACGCCAGCACAGGCCCGGAGGCACCCAACGGGGAACCGGACCCGGCCGTCATGGCGGCGCTACCGGACGGGCCCACGTCGACTGGGCGCTGGACCGGTGTCGGGGCACTGACGCTCGTCACCGTCGGCATCGCCGTCTTCACGCGGCGGCCGGGGCTTCTGGTGCCCGCAGCCATCGGCGTCGGGATGGTCGCGTACGCCGCGTACGGCCGTGCGGGCACGCCGACGGAGGCATCGCTGCTGGTGGAGCGGTCGCTGAGCACCGACCACCCCGACCGGGGTGACCCCGTTCGGGTCACCGTCACCGTGCGCAACGAGGGGGACCGGGTGCTTCCCGATGTCCGCCTCGTCGACGGCGTTCCGGAGGCGCTCGCCGTGACCGACGGGGAGCCGGGGACGGTGACGACGCTCCGCCCGGACGAGTCGACCCGGTTCACGTACACCGTGACCGCGGAGTACGGCGACCACGAGTTCGACACGCCGGTCGTCACCCTTCGGGACGCGACGGGCGAGCGCCAGCGGCGCGTCGAACCGACGGTCCGTGGCGAGAGCCTGACTTGTCGGCCGCGACTGGCGGACCCGCCGGGCGTGCCGCTCCGCGCGGAGACGACCGGGCACGTGGGGCCGGTCGCGGCCGACGACGGCGGGAGCGGGCTGGCCTTCCACGCGGTCCGGGACCATCGTCCCGGGGACCCGCTCTCGCTGATCGACTGGAAGCGCTTCGCCCGGACCGGGGACCTCGCGACCATCGAGTTCCAGCAGGAGCGCCGGACGGACGTGGTGCTGGCGGTCGACGGGCGCGAGGCCGCCGCGGTGGCGCCCGACACGAGCACCCGGAACGCGCGCCACCGGGCCATCGAGGCCGCGGACGTGCTGGCGACCGCCCTGCTCGACGCCGGGAGCCGGGTCGGCATCAGCGCCGTCTCGGCGACGCCTGCCTGGCTCGGACCGGGGAGCGGAACCGACCATCAGGCCCGGCTCCGCGACCTGCTGGCGACCGACCCGGCGTTCACCACCTCGGACGAGGCGCCGTTCGTCCGGTCGACGTACCTGGCCAGGCTGCGCCGGCGGCTGCCGAGCGGAACCCAGGTGGTCCTGTGCTCGCCGCTGGCCGACGGGACGCCGGTCGAACTCGCGCGCGAACTCGAGGCGTGTGGCGTTCCGGTCACCGTCCTCAGCCCCGACCCGACCGGGGCGGCGACGACCGGGAGACGGCTCGCCAGCGTGGAGCGCCGACTCCGGATGGCCACGCTCCGACACCAGGGCGTGCCGGTCATCGACTGGGCGCCCGACACGCCGCTTCCACTCGCGCTGGCACGGACCCGGGACCTCCCGGTGGTGGTGTCATGAGCGCCCGAGTCACCACCCGGGCTGCCGGCGGTACCCGGAGCCTCCTGCTGACGGGGCTCGCCGGGGGACTCGCACTGGTCCCGGTGGCGGCGGGGCCGACCGCCGCCGTGGCGGCACTCCCGGGACTCGCGGGCCTCGTCGCCGGCGTCTCGCGTGGGAGCCGGCGGCTGGTCCGCGCCGGGGCGGTCGGACTCTACGCCGGCGTGCTGCTGGCCGGCGTGCTCGGGGCCCCGGTCATGCTGCTCGCGCTCGGAACGGTCGGCGCGGTCGTGGCCTGGGACGGCGCCGAGCAGGCGGTCGACCTCGGGCGCCATCCCGGTTCGGCGGACGCCGCGCGGCCGGTCCTCGTCCACACGGCCATCACGGCGGGCGTCGCCGCCATCGTGGCGGTGGGGAGCTACCTCCTCTACCGACTGGGGGCGGTCCCGGCCCCGACCGTCGTCGTCGTCGTGCTACTGGTCGGCGGCCTCCTGCTGCATCACGTCCTCGTGCGGACCGACTAGCGTCCGGTCCCGGCCTCGGCTACGGTCGGGACGGCGATATCGTCCAGCACGTCGTCGACGACGGTCGTCGCGTCCACGTCCTCGACGCTGGCCTTCGCCGTGAGCACCAGCCGGTGGGCGAGTACCGGGCGGGCCACCCGCTTGACATCGTCCGGGGTCGCGAAGTCGCGCCCGGCCAGGACGGCGTGGGCCCGGGCCGATTCGAGCAGCCGCTGGGTACCACGCGGCGAGACGCCGACCTCGACACGAGGGTCCTCCCGGGTCGCTCGGGCGATATCGGTCATGTACCCCTGGAGGTCCTCGTCGACGTGGACTGTCTCGGGCACCGACTGGAGCGCCCGGACCGCCTCGGGGTCCACCACCTGCTCGGCAGTGGGGACCTGTTCGGCCCGCCCGAGTCGGCGGCTCAGGAGCCGGCGCTCCGCGTCGCGCTCGGGATAGCCGAGACTCGTCTTGACCAGGAACCGGTCGACCTGTGCCTCCGGCAGCGGGAAGGTCCCCTCCTGCTCGACGGGATTCTGCGTCGCCAGCACGAAGAACGGCTCCGGGAGGTCGTGGGTCGTTCCCTCGGCCGTGACCTGATGTTCGGCCATCGCCTCCAGCAGCGCGGCCTGTGTCTTCGGTGGTGCCCGATTGATCTCGTCACCGAGCACGACCTGTGCGAACACCGGGCCCTCACGGAACTCGAAGGACCCCTCGACCTCGTCGTACACGTGGGTGCCGGTCACGTCCGCCGGGAGCAGGTCGGGGGTGAACTGCACCCGCGAGAACGACAGCCCCAGCGCCGTCGCGAACAGGTTCGCCGTCAGCGTCTTGCCGGTTCCCGGCACGTCCTCGATGAGGACGTTCCCACGCGCGAGGATACCCAGCATGATGTCCTCGAGGAACCGTTCGTCGGCGACGACCCCGTCGGCGACCTCGGAGAGGATGGCCTCACAGCTGTCACTCGCCTCCGTCACGTCCATGGCCCATGGTGACACACCAGGGACTTAGCTATGTCGCCGTCCATCAGAGCTAAGGGCCCCGCGTGGGAGTCTCTGCCAAGCCAATGCGTGGGACGGCCGAGTACCTCCTGCGACGGGCAGGGCTGTCGCTCCTGTTCGTAGCGGTCGCCGCGACGGTCGTGTTCGGAATCGTCCACTTCGGGGTCGCGGATCCGGCGGACGCGACGGCCGCGACGCCGGAGGAGCGGTCATCGCTCGCCGAGAAGAAATCGACGTTCGGCCTCGACCGGCCGATACCCGTCCAGTACGTCGACTACATGGTCTCGATGTTCCGGTTCGACTTCGGCGAGACCTGGGCCGACCGCGACGAGGCGGTGGCCGAGCAACGGACGAGTGTCAACAGCCTCGTCGAGCAACGGCTCGGCCGGACGGCGTGGCTGTGGCTCTGGACCGGACTGCTCGCCCTCCCGCTGACCGTCGTCGGCGTCGTGGCGGCACGCTACACGGATGACGGTCGTGATACCGGCGTCCTCGGCAAGGCACTGCCGGCGTTCCTGCTCGCGGCTACCTTCGAGACCGTGTTCTTCAATCTCGGACAGCTGCTGCTGGGCCTGGACTGGCGACCGTTCCTCGCACCGACACCGTCGAGCATCACCCGGCCCCTCCCGGTCGGTGACCTGGGGACGACCGACGGGGTCCTGCTGGCGACGAAACTGGCGATTCCGCCCGCGCTCGCGCTCGCCGTCCCGCTGGCGGGGACCCTGGCGTTCCTCTGGAGCCGCGGGCTCGCGTCCGCCGCCGACAGGTCGTTCGTCGACGCCGCACGCGCGAAGGGGCTGCACGGCGGCCTGGTCCGACTCAAGCACGTCCTGCCGGTCGGGGCAGTCCCGGTGTTGGTGGTCGCGGGCGAACTCGCCGCGGCCCTGGTCGGCATGACGATGCTGGTCGAGGTGGTGTTCTCGCTGGAGGGGCTGGGCTCGCTGCTGTACATCTCCGTCGTCAGGAACGACTACACGACCCTGCAGGCGTCGGCCTTCGTCTTCGTGGTGGTCGTGGCGGCGGTCGACTGGCTCGGCGCCGCCGGGCACTCGCTGCTCGGCGGGGACCCGGCCCGGCGCCGGCGCGGAGTCTGGGGCGGCAGCGCCACCACGGGACACGACGGGTCGGTGAGTGATGGCGGGCCAGTGAGTGACGGCGGACCAGTGAGCGACGGCGGGCCGGTGAGCGACGGCGGAGTCGACACCGGCGGAGGCCTCCGACCCCGCCGGCACGTCGACAGCATCCGACTCGCGGTACGAGCGACGCCGCGCCCGGCGCTCGTCTGGGCCGGCGCCGGCGCGGTGCTGGTGCTCCTCCAGTTCGGGGCCCTCGTCGACACGCTCTCGGCGTTCGTCCCCGGCATCGACCTGGCGGGGGTCGTCCCGCGGCTCCTCGACCGGCGGCTCGTCCCCAACGCCGGCTACCGGCTCCCCCGCGGTGGATGGGCGGGAACCGCGTTCGGCCTCTCGCCGGCAGCGGCCTGGCTGCTCCGGGTCGGGCTGGTCTACGCCTACGCGGCCGCGGTCGCCCTGTGGCTCCGCCACGGCTACCGCCTGCTGCGCGACGTGTACCGGCCGGCGACGTGGCACGGGGGCGGCGCGTTCCTCGCCCGACTCCGGGCACACCGGGCCGCGCGGGTCGGCGGCGCCGTCGTGGCCGTCCTCCTGGTCGCGGCCGTGTTCGCCCCGGCGCTGGGCACGGTGCCCGCCGACCGGACCTTCATGCATTCCAGCCTCGACGGGACCCAGGGCGAGATCGACGGGTCGGGGACGGTCGACTATCTCGACACCGAGAGCGGCACCGTCGAGTCGGCCGCAGTGAGCCTGACCATCACCCGGACGCGCTCGACCTCGCTCGGGAGCGTCGGGCCCGGACAGTACGACGAGTTCGGTCAGTTCCACCCGTTCGGGACCACCTACTTCGGGACCGACCTGTTCACGGAGATGCTGTTCGGCCTGCGCAGCTACCTCTTCGTCGCCACGGTGGTGCTGCTGACCGCGGGGCTCCTCGTCCTGCTCGCGGGCGCGCTGGCGCTGCAGCTCGGGCGCCCGACCGCGGCGGGCATCGACGGAGCCGCCGGCCTGCTCGGGCTGTTCCCCACCATCCCCTTCCTGTTCCTGACGGTGGCCTGGTTCCATCCGGCCCTGAGCACGCTCTCGACCCAGTTCCAGGTCGTCGGCGTGCTGTTCGGCCTGCTCGCCTGGCCGCGGCTCTGGCGGACGGTGAAGCCACTCCTGACCGAGGTCGACGGCCGGGCCTGGGTCGACGCCGGCGCCGCGTTCGGACAGCCCCGGAGCCGGACCGTCGTCCGGGAGCTCCGGCCCGTCGGCGGCGTGCTGGTGGCGTACGGGCTCGTCGCCGCCGGAGGAGCCATCGCCGGGACGGCGGGGCTGTCGTACCTCGGCCATCTCTCGGTCGGCGCCCCACACGGCGCCTTCGAGTGGGGCGGCCTGCTGTGGCGCGGGCAGAACTTCATGCTCACGAGCGCGGGCCACACGTTCGTCTTCCCGGCGGTCGGGCTGGTCTGTCTGCTCGCCGCGATCCAGGCGCTCGCGGCCGGCATCCGCGATGCCGCGACCGCCGACCGACCCGGCGAGACGAGCAGTGCCGGCGAGGTCGGCGGCCTCACCAGCTGACACCACGCCGGACGGTCCCGCTCGGAGAGCGGTCGTTGGTACCGTGTTCGTGCGAAGATACAGAAGGGCTCTCTGGTGACAGCGCCGACCGAACCCTGTTGAAAGCCCCCGAGCGCTCCGGGCTCCGGGGCTCGCTGCGGACGGTCGAGCGGCCAGGGGCTTCCAAACCGGTTCTATTCGCGGTTCCTCGCTCTGCATCTCCCCCCAACTACACTCCCTGCACCTACCGGAGCGAAGCTATCTGTCCGGACACCACCCGCCGCGCCCCCCAGCTATAACTTGTTCCACCCCGTGGCCCATGATGGCATGTCAGAGACCGCCACGGCAGTCAAGGAGCTGAGCCGCGGGGACAGGCTCCGGGTATCCGACCCGGACGTCGGCGAGGTATCGGTCATCATCTACGCCCCCCAGGAGACCGCGGAGGTCGCCCCCGGCATCCAGCAGTTCGTGTTCACCCACGAGTCCGGGCGCATCATCGGGATGAACCGGAGCCTCGGCGTCGACGAAGACGCCGACTGGGACATCTGCCGGCTCGTCGTCGACGAGGACGGGTTCCAGCACGCCCTCCTGGTGCGGTCGAACGGCGATGTCCACCTCCACACCCGCCGGGAGCCGGGCCAGCCGGAGGACTGGGAGCATCGCGGCGTCGTCGAGGAGGTCGAGCGGCTCGAACCCGTCGACCAGGCCTGAACGGCGCACCGCCGACACCCCGACCGGGGACCCCGCTCCACTCACTTCGTCGGGTCCCCGATAGCGACGAACGGAGCCGGTGGCACGCGCAGGCGGAGCGAACGGACGATTACTGGGACGATAGGCACTCCGGAGGGCTGCAGGTCACTCCGGAGAGCGGGGAGCCGAACAAACCGCCAGCGAGGGGAATGCCGAACCGACCCGGCTCACACGCCACCGATGAGGCCGCCATCGACCGGCGTATCGGTGGGCGTCGCCGTCGGCGTGGGTGACGGTGTCGGCGTCGGCGTTGGTGTGGGGCTCGGCGTCGCCGTCGGCGTCGGCGTGGGGGTCGGGCTGGGCGTCGGTGTCGGCGTGGGTGTGGGCGTGGGTGAGGGTGTCGGACTCGGCGTCGCCGTCGGCGTGGGGGTCGGGCTGGGTGTCGGACTCGGCGTCGCCGTCGGCGTGGGACTCGCTGTCGGGGTCGCCGTCGGCGTCGGTGATGCGGTGGACGTGTTGGTCGGTGACGGGCTCGGCGTCGGCGAGGCCGTGCTGGCCGCACCGCCGAGGCTGTTGGCGCCGCCACCGGCGCTCGCTGCGGGGGCACCGGTGGCGAACAGCAGGGTCGCGCCATGCACGAAGATCGTGCCGACGACGACGAGTGCGACGAGGAGCACCGGGACCGTCGTCAGCCGGTCCAGCTCGGACTCCTGGCCCCAGAACAGCATCACCCCCGCCAGCACGACGGCCACCATGACGACGAGCCCGGCGACCGGCTGGGAGCTGGCCTCGAGCCGGACCCCGACCCGGACCGCGACCAGGCCGACGACGAACACCCCGAGCGCAAGAACGGGCGTGCTCCGGGAGAGGCCACCCGACGGAAGGCTCGGGAACGGGCCGGACTGCTGTGCCGTGGTCGGTGCCTCCCGGTCGATCCAGCGGTCGAGCGCGAACCCGTTCTCGAGGGGGGCCTGCTCGGCCGGGCCGTAGTGAGCCGGCGCGAGGGCACCGAGCGTCTCCCGGCGACCGAGGAGCAGCGCTGCGACCGCGAGCGCGAGGAGTCCGATGGGGAGCGCCTCGGCGGCCGGCGAGTCGAGTTGCGGGGCGACGCCCACCGCGAGCCGGACCGCGACAGCTCCGAGTGCGAAGAGGACCAGGGCCAGCACCGGGACGCTCCGGACGGCCACCCCCGGACTCGGCAGAGTACGCCCCGAAGCGGCGCCCGCACCCGTCGAGCCGGGCTGGGACTGCCCCGCCGCAGGCGGGTCCGACGGAAGCGACCCGTCGCCACCCTGCTCGACCACCCCAGGGAGGTCGGCCGGCTGCTCGTCCAGCCACTCGTCGAGCGTGAACCCCGTCTCGAGTGGCGCCTGTCTCCCCCGGTTTCGGAAGATGGCCCGGTCGGTGAGGCCATCCAGTAGTCGCTCGAAGCGGCGCATACTCACGATACCCGTGTATCATGTTGACACAGTCCAACTCGTCATAAAGGTGTCGGCAGTCGGTACGGTAGAATCGCGACGGAAACAGCACTCGCACACCGGCTGGACGGAGCCGGGCGCGTGCGTCGGAGCGGACAGCGGAGCCTAACCGGGTGACCGCCAGGCTCCCGGGGGGGAGTGGGCGTGGCTTCAGGCGAACTCCGTCTCGATCTCCGAGCAGGTCTCCACGAACGTCGTCGCCGCGTCCTGGAACTTCAGGAGGGTGTTCATGCTCCCGTCGAGTTCGAAATCACCTCCCATGATACCCTCGATGGCACCCATCTCGCCGCGGACGAGCGACTGCCAGTTGCCGTACGGGCCCGAGAGCTGGAACCCGTTGTCGACCTCGGCGGGGTTGTCGACCCGCCGGATACCGGTGCAGTCGCCGTCCTCGAGACCGATGAAGTAGTGGTAGGTCTCGGCGAGTCCATCCCCGGCCTCGACGGTGAAGATGTAGTCGCCGTTGAAGTCGACCCCGTACCCCTCGGCCTGTTCGGCGTAGGTCTCGTTCGCGTTCAGTCGGTCCTCCAGTTCGTCGAACCATTCGTCGCTGGGAAATGTCTTTGCCATGTGGCATTCACCGGCATGCCACAGATTGTCTCCCCCCGATAAAAATCTTGGTGTGTGATAACGGGTCGTAGACCACCGACAGCACGCTCATCGCTTGAGCTCGTAGCCGCTCTCGCGGTCCCAGACACCGTCGTTGCCCTCGGCCATCAGCTCGTACTTCTTCACCCGCTCGGTGGCCGTCTTCGGGAGTTCGTCGCGGACATCGATATACCGCGGGACCTTGAAGTAGGCGAGCTTGCCGTCGCAGTAGTCGACGATGTCGACGGGCGTCGGTGTCATCCCGGGCTTCGGGACGACGACCGCCTTGACCGCCTCCGAGCCGCGGTCGTCCGGGACGCCGAACACCGCGGCCTCCTTCAGGTCGGGATGGTCGCTGAGGACGCTCTCGACCTCGTAGGAGGAGATGTTGCCGCCCGGCTGCTGGATGGCGTACGCCTTCCGGTCGACGAAGTAGAAGTAGCCGTCCTCGTCCTTGTAGCCGATATCGCCGGTGTGGAACCAGAGGTTCTGCCACGCGTCGACGGTCTCCTCGGGGCGGTTGTGATAGCCCAGCATGAACGCGTTCGGTTCGAGGGGCCGGACGACGATCTCACCCTCCTCGCCGGGCGGCAACGGCCGGTCCTCCTCATCGACGACCTCCATCTCGGTGTGCGGGAGTGGCTTCCCGATACTCCCCCGGCGCGGGGCGTCGACGGGGTTGACCGCCGCGATGGTCGCAGTCTCGGTGAGCCCGTAGCCTTCGAGCAACCGGACGTCGAACCGCGGCTCGAACTCGTCGATGGCGCCCGCCGGCGCGTTGGCACCGATACCGTACACCGCCGGATTGTCGGCGTCGTCGGGCTGCTCGTCGGTGTTGCGGAGGTTGGTGATCATCGTCCCGATGTAGTTGAACACCGTCGCGTCGTGGCGCCGGATCTGGTCCCAGAAGCGGTCCGGGTCGAACTCGGCATACAGTGCGAAGTCGGTCGCGGCGAGGAGCGACCCCGTGACGGTGGTCTGCTGTGCGTTGCAGTGCGACAGCGGGAGCGTAGTGAAGGCGCGGTCGTCCGTCCCCAGCGAGAGCTTCTCCACGTACTCCCGTCCGGTGTTGATGTAGGAGTAGTGCGGGAGGACGACACCCTTCGGCTTGCCGGTGGTCCCGCTCGTGTAGATGATGGACATCGGGTCCGAGCCGCGGGGAGACCGGCTCGGGCCCGTGGCCTGCTCGGCGTCCAGCAGGGCCGCGAACGGCCGGTACGACGAGCGTGGGGGAGCCTCACCGAGCAGGAACTCCGTCTCCACGTGGTTGTCGTCACCGCGAACCGTCTCGTAGTGCTCCAGGGTCGATGCGTCGATGAAGATCGTCGTCGCCGTGGAGTCACGCAGGACGTACGCCAGCCCCTCGCCGTGGAGGTCGGTGTTCAGCGGGACCATGACCGCCCCGGCCTTGGCGATGCCGAACCAGACGGCGAGGTACTCGGGACTGTTCTCGAGGAAGGTACAGATACGGTCGCCCGGCTCGATGCCCCGGTCGACGAGGGCGTTCGCGATGGCGTTGGACTGTCGGTCGAGTTCCCGATAGCTGTACGTCCGGTCGGCGGTGTGGACGAGCGTACCGTCACCGATGCTGGCCGCCCGGTCGGCGAGAAGCGTGACGAGGGTCTCGTGCTGGTCAGATACGACTTGGCTCATCGGTCCATGGCACAGGTGGTCGGGCGCGGGTCCGGCGACCGGCGCGCGTCGGTGCAACCATCGTGTCAGGTCAGTCCATGCGAGTAGTTAACGGTTTCCCCCGCGAATCGGGTCCCGACGCGTCGAGACCGGCGGTCGTCGCGCTCAGTTGATCTCCCGGTCGGAGTCCTCCCAGAACGGCTCCCGGAGCGCCTTCTTGTCGATCTTGCCGTACGGGGTCTGGGGCAGTTCGTCGCGGAACTCGACGTGTTTGGGGCGCTTGTAGTCCGCGAGCTCCTCGTCGGCGAACGCGTGGATCTCCTCGGTCGTGACCGACTCGTCCTCCGGAACGACGATGGCGGTCACCGCCTCACCCCACTTCTCGTCGGGGACCCCGATGACGGCGACCTGCGAGACGCCCTCGTGCGTGACCAGCACGTCCTCGACATCGGTGCTGTAGACGTTCATCCCGCCGGAGATGATCATGTTGCTCTTCCGGTCGAGCAGGTAGACGTAGCCGTCCTCGTCGCGCTTGCCGACGTCGCCGGTGTGGACCCAGCCGTCCTCGACGGTCTCGGCGGTCTTCTCGGGCAGCTGCCAGTACTCGTCCATCACGTACGGCGCGGTCGCCATGATTTCACCCTCGGCGCCGGGCGGCTGGCGCTCGCCGGTCTCCGTGTCGACGATCTTCACGTCCGCCATCAGCGCGGGCTGGCCGGCAGAGCCGAGGCGTTGCTCCTCACCCTCCTCGATGGCGATGCGGTGCTCCTCCTTCCCGAGGACGGTGATGATGTTCGGCACCTCGGTCTGCCCGTAGAACTGGGTGAACACGGTTCCGAACTCGTCGATTCCCTCACGGAGGCGGGCCGGCGTCATCGGCGCGGCGCCGTAGACCAGCGTCTCCAGCGACGACGTGTCCGTCGTCTCGAGGTCCGGGTGGTCCAGCACCGTGTAGATCATCGTCGGGACGAGGAACGTCCACGTCACGTCGTGTTCCTCGATGTCCGCCAGCGCCTGTCCGGGGTCGAACCCGGGCCGGATGACCGACTTCGCGCCGACGAGCAGGGCGGCCCACAGGAACGCCCCGGCCGAGTGGGGAAGCGGCGTCATCAGGAGCAGCGTATCGTTCCCCGTCAGGCCCAGTTCCGTGATGTGGGCGTACATGTTCTGGAGGAAGTTGTCGTGCGAGTGGACGACGCCCTTCGGGTCGCCGGTGGTGCCGCCGGTGTAGAAGTGACCGGACGGGTCCTCGGGCCGCACGGTCACGTCCGGCGCGGTCGTCCTGTCGCCCTCGGCCTCCAGATCGGCGAGCGAGTCGAACCGGTCGTGTTCGGTGTCGATGACGAACCCGCGCTCGACGGTGTCGACGGCGTCGACCAGCGACGCCAGCGTGTCCGTGAAATCCGCCCCCGAGATGACGGTGCCGGCCCCGGAGTCACGGAGCATGTACTCGAACTCGTCCTCGGTCAGCATGTCGTTGAGCGGGAGTTTCACCGCGCCCGTCTTCAGCAGGGCCAGGTCCGCGACGACGTAGCCGAGGCAGTTCGACATCATCAGCGCGACGCGGTCGCCGGGTTCGACCCCCCGTGCGACCAGCGCGTTCGCCACCGCGTTCGACCGTTCGTCGAGCTCCCGATAGGTGAACTCCTCGCCGTCGACGCTGATCGCGGTCCGGTCGGCGAACCGGTCGAGGCTGTCGACGAGCGCGTCCGTGAGCGTCGTCGCCGTACCCGTCTGCTCGATGCTACCGTGGCGACTGGTGGTACTGCCGCTTTCGGCCGGCATGACACGACCTTGCACAGCGTCTTGTAAAAAGTTACCGTACCACAATGCGTTCAGGAACGGGGAGCCGTCGACCCGCGGCCGACGCAGCACCACGGTGGGCGAAGGGACCGCCCCCCACCGTGCCTGGTCGGACTACGGCGAGAAGCCGTCGCCGAGGTCCCAGAACCCGCGGAACTCGTCGGCCCACTCCTCGGACAGCTCGAAGACGCCATCGTACATCCACTGGACGCCGTCGTTCCAGTCGCCCTGCACGACGCGCTCGCGCTCCTCCTCGAAGAACTCGTCGAACGACTGGGTCCGCTCGGCGCGCTCCTCGCGGATCTCCGTGCGCCGCTCCGCGGTGGCGTCCTCGTCGACCGTGAACTCCCGGTCGTGCTCGTCGTAGTCGCCGACGACGCCGTACACCTCCTCGACGACGTCCGGCGTGTACACGCCGTCCTCGACGTCCTCCTTCGCCTTCGCGACCGGGCGCTCCAGCGGGTCTCCCCAGCCGGGACCGCCACTCATCTTGTAGTGGAGCAGGTCGTAGTTCTCGAACTCCTCGGGCCAGAACATCCCCGACTGGTCGCGAATGATCTCCTCGGCATCGATGTTCTGCTCGAACTGGTGGTCACCGGGGCGGTCGTCGGCGATGGAGTACGGCTCGTCGGTGACGGTCCGCTTCGCGAGGTCCGTATCGTGCGCGCGCACCGAGTAGTTCGTCGCGTGGGGGTAGCCACCGGACATCCCGGAGGAACACCACGTCACGTCGGGGAGGCTCAGGCAGTACAGGGAGACGTCATCGCTCCCCATCACAGTGTACATCCCCTCCCAGCCGGAGCCGCCGCGGTACTTGCCGTGCCCCGCGGTGTTGGGCTTGATCTTGCGACCCAGCTGGATGAGACCCCACTGGGTCTGCTCCCACTCCTCGACGTCGCCCAGGTCGGCCTCCGGGTTGAACATCGCGTACCCGTAGTCCAGCCCGTCACGGCACGCCGAGGCGCCGAGTCCCTGGCAGGACAGCTCGAACGGCCCCACGGGGAAGTAATCGCCCAGCGCGTCCGGGATGGCATCGGCCAGCGAGTCCATCAGCTTCCCGCCGCCCTGGATGGCGTCGGACGGCTCGCCGTAGCCCGTGACGACCTCCTCGCGGAACCCACGCGAGAAGAACCCACGCGAGAGGCACTTCCAGACCCCCTGGTAGGTGGGGAAGATGGTCGCCCAGGGCGTGTGGTAGGAGAGATCCGGGTCCTGCGGGTTCGTCACGCTCCCCTCCGGGTAGTGGGTGTCGACGGCCATGTGCGCGCCGTCGTTGACCTTCCCGTCGTGGAGCAGGCACTGGGTCAGCGACACCCAGAGCGCACCCTCCATCGACCCCTCGGCACAGTTGAACGCGTGTGGCCCGGGCGGGCTCGCACCCTCCATGTCGAGGTCCACCCCGCCATCCTCGGCGACGGTGATCTCGACGGGGAGGTGGTTCATCATGTCCTGCTGGGACCCGGGCTGCCAGGCTTTGTCCTCCCAGGTGATGGGCAGGAAGCTCGACTCCCGGTAGGTGCCCGGGAACAGCCGCTCCTGGACGCGGGACTCCATAATCTGCCGGCCCTCCTCGACCGCCTCCTGCAGGAACTGCTTGAAGACGTCCACGCCGACCTCGTCGATCATCTCGTGGATCGCCTCGCGGATCATGTGACAGCCCGCGAGCCGACACTTCTCGTCCAGGTCCCAGTACATCGGC
>Ga0207757_100740_pt1 | contig 18447 bp, 16 predicted proteins | sample A23P3SouthBayCA_2_FD_187752 | JGI IMG/M metagenome (GOLD analysis project Ga0207757, IMG submission 187752) | Aerobic enrichment media microbial communities from Eden Landing Ponds, California, USA - A23 P3 (2) (SPAdes) | ecosystem: Environmental > Aquatic > Marine > Unclassified | place...
TTGGTCGCGGCGATGACGACGACCTGGCCCCGCGATTCGAGGCCGTCCATCATCGTCAGCAACTGGGCGACGACGCGGCGCTCGACCTCGCCGGTGACGTCCTCGCGTTTGGGGGCGATGGAGTCGAGTTCGTCGATGAAGATGATCGCCGGTGACTCCTCGCTGGCGTCCTCGAAGATCTCGCGTAACTGCTGTTCGGACTCGCCGTAGTACTTCGAGATGATCTCCGGCCCTGCGATAGAGAAGAAACTGGCGGAGGTCTCGTTGGCCACGGCCTTGGCGAGCAGGGTCTTCCCGGTGCCCGGCGGCCCGTGCAGTAACACCCCCTGTGGCGGCTCGATGCCGAGTTTCTTGAAGATCTGGGGGTGTTTCATCGGGAGCTCGACCATCTCCCGCACGCGTTGAATCTCGTTTTGCAGGCCGCCGATGTCCTCGTAAGTGATCCCGCCGCCGGTCTTCTCGAACCCGGAGATCGGCTCCTCGCGGAGTTCGACCTCGGTGTCCTCGGTGATCAGGCAGACGCCGTCGGGCTCGGTCTCGACCGCGATCAGCGGGATCGCCTGGCCGGGCGACCGCATGAACGGGTGGTTCGTCGACGACATCACGGGGACGATGTCGCGCTCGACGACCGGCCGTTTCAGGATCTGGCGTTTCACCATGCCGGCGGCGTCGGAGCCGAACTGCACCGACGCCTCCTCGGGCGGGGCCAAGACGAGCTTGTCGGCCTTCTCGGCCTCCGCCTTCCGGATGGTCACGCGCTCGCCGATGCCCACGTCCGCGTTCTGGCGGGTGAACCCGTCGACGCGGACCGTGTCGGTGTTCCAGTCCTGGCGGTCCGCGCGCCAGACCTTCGCGGCGGTGGTCTCCGCGCCCTCGATCTCGATGATGTCGCCGGGCGAGAGCTTGAGGTGCAACAGCGTGTCGGGGTCGAGTCGGGCGATACCGCGACCCGAGTCGTTCGGGTACGCCTTCGCCACTTCGAGTTGGACTTCGTTCATGGTTCCTCGCGGGGGTTGTCAGTATCTCCTTCCGGTTCGGGAATAAGCCTGTTGCCCCTGCCGGCGACGCCCGTCCCCCGGATCGCTTCGGGGGACGCGGCGATCTGTGTCATCATATAGCACGATACGGCGTCCGTATTTAAAACGCCGTCGCATGGGCGGGTTTTCGCCGTCTCATGGTCGAGTGTTCGCCGCCTCATGGACGGGTTTTCGCCGTCTCATGGTCGAGTGTTCGCCGTCGGTTATATAGGCGACATCCGATGTCGCACGTTCCGACGACGAGGCCGGATCGTCACCTGAGAGCGTACACGGTTTCCTCGTCGACCCCGAAGAGCCTGTCACCGATCGGGACGAGATTGAACCGGAACCCCACAGCCGACGGCAAGGGCGTTGAAACCACTCGCTCACCCGTTTCGGGATCGAACCCTCCGAGCGTCTCGCCGGTCACGACCCAGACGAGACCGCCGCCGACGACGGGTTCGGTCCCGATGGAGTCCACTTCGACGCGCCAGTTGACCGCTCCTGTCCCGCCGTCGATCGCGGCAAGCACGGGCGGCTCGGTGTCGGTTCCGTATCCCGCGACGATCGGATTCCCTTCGTGCACGGCAGTGGGGAGCATGGGCATACCCTCCTCGACGTCGTACACGTCTGCCCGCCAAAGCGGTCGCCCCGTTGGCTCGTAGGCGCGAACGGTGCCATCGTTGACCGCGGCCACGACGCCGTCTCCGAATACGGACGGGCTCAACGCGGGGAACCGAGAGGGCGTATCACCCCACAGCGGAGTGCCGCTCGTGTCGAGCGCGGACAGCCCCCCGTTTGCGACGAAGAGCCGATCGTGTCCGGCGGCCGGTGCGACCGCTACCCCACCGCCGATCTCTCCGGTCACCACGACCGTTCCGTCGTCGGGATCGAGACCGTAAACCGAACCGGCTCGAGCGATCGCGTACACGAGGCCGTCGACGGCGGTCATGGGGGCGGGGAACTCCCCGTCGACGTCCTGTTCCCAGGCGATCGAACCGTCCTCCGGACGGACTGCGACGACCCGTCCCCCACGGGTGGTCGCGCAGATCAGTCCATCGATGGCGACGGGTGACGTGGTCGGAAAACTGGTCGTGTCAGTGAGCCGTCGCCGCCAGCGAACCGCTCCGGAGTCCGCCTCGATACCCCGAAGCGATCCCCGATCACCGACGACGACGAGGCCCTGCGCGACTACCGGGCGGTTCGGGTCGTTGCTCCGGACCGTCCACTCGACGTCCACCTCGGACTGAGGCGGCGTCGCCTCCGCGTTGCGTCGGCTATTCCGCCGATCGGCGCCCGACGTCACCCACCCGCCGATATCCGGGAGCGGCTCGAGTTCGCCTCTGGCGAAAGCGGTCACGCCCCGAACGTGCCCGACGAAGAGACGATCTTCGGTGACGGCGGGCTCGCCGGTGGTCCCGCCACCGCGGTACCACCGCTCGTCGATCACGCTCCCGTCGGTGCGATCGAGACCGAACAGCGTCTCTCCCGCCGCCGCGAGGTACACGCGGTCGGCGGTGAGCACCGGGGGAGCCCGTACCTCCGTCCCGAGCGTCGTCTCCCAAACGGTGCTCCCGTCGGCGACGGCGAGCGCCCGAACCGTCGCTTCCCCGTCACCGTTATCGACGAACACGGCAACGTCGTCCGCGACCGCGGGCTTCGGGCCGTCGACCGCCTCCGAGTCCGTCTGCCAGACCACGTCGCCGGTGGCGGCGTCGACCGCGAACCCGGTGTGCTCGTGGACGTACACGACGAGGCCGTCCGCGAGAACCGGGCTTTCGCGGTCGTTGACGACGGACGGGAGCGCCGTTTCCCACGACAGTTCGCCGGTCTTCGCATCGAACGCGACGAGGCGGTCGCCGGGAACGGCGATCACGCGGTCGCCGTCGGTGGCGACGCTCCCCGTGTACGACCCGATGTCGCCCGCCCACATCTTCTCGCCGGTAGCCGCGTCGAGCGCGTACGCGGTGGCGCTTCCGCCGACGTACAGCACGCCGTCGACGACGGCCGGCGATCCCCGCGCCTCGCCTCCGATCTCGGTTGTCCACTCGCGCTCGCCCGAATCCGCGGCGATCGCCAGCACTGCGTCCGGCTCCTCGCCGGGGCGAGACGAGCAGACGTACAGCGTTCCGTCGACGACAGTCCCGGCGTGAAAGGCGTCCGGGACTGCTCCCGATCTGTCGAACGCGCGAATCGAGGCCGTCCACAGGCGGTCACCCGACTCGCCGTCTAACACGACGATGACGTTTCGCTCCGTCCTGTCCGTCGTCTCGACCTCCCGCCGATAGGTGAAGACGCGCCCGTCGGCGACGGTCGCCGCGAACGGCTCCGTGGTCCCGACCAGTAGGTCGTCGGGATACTCCGCCGTCCATCGGTGAACGAGCGGGTCGTCCGAGGCGCTCACCGCGGTCGCACCGGTGTTCATTCCGTTTCCGCCGAACGTCGCCCACTCCGACGCCGACGGCGTGAGGCTCGCGGTTCCCGTCGGGTCGACCGGCTCGGCGCCCTCGCCGTCTTCGGGAACTTCGAAGCCGTCCGGGCCCGAATCCGGCAGTATCGTCTCCAAGTCGGTACAGCCGGCCAACCCCGCACTCACCCCCCCGACGAGGGCGCCGAGTACCCGACGCCGGTGGTGATCGCCGTTCATGTACAGTTCGTTATCAAGAACCCATAAAGCTGTGTTGGGAACTGACAATTAACCCGGTACCGAACTCCGAGCACGTCCGGGGACGTCTCTCCCCAGTCGGCGGACGCGACCGGCTCGCCGCGGCCGACGACGCCTCGGCGTGATCGCAGGCGAAGCTGCGCCGGACGTCCGGAGCTCTCACCGCGGCGTTCGATCCCTCACGCGATCTTCATCATCCGCGTCTCGAACTTGCCGACGCGGACGCGCACCCACCCGGAAAGCTCCGCGTCGAGGTCGGGGTCGTCTGTGTCGACGCGGAGCGCCCGCACGTCGTCGAGCTTCGCTCGCGAGGCGACGATCCGGAGGTCACAGCGCCGGATCACCGCCGGCGACAGCTGCGGGTTCCCGCGACCGAAGACGAACCCCTGCCCGCCGATCGGCGAGACGACGATCACGTTCTCCTCGCCGAGCGCGTCGAGGATCTCTCGCTCGGTGCCGTCCCGAACGATCACCTCGCCGTCGCGCCACACGTCGACCCCGATCGGCGACGGCTCGAACCCGAGTTCCGCCTTGATCGCGCCGACGGTCGATCCCGGCCCGAGCACGACGGTGACCCCCTCGCCCTCCCGCTCGCGGATGTCGGCGGCGACGCCCTCGGCCAGCGAGTCGACGGTCCCGCTCGCGGTCTGTTTCGACGGCTGGAGGTCGTCGGCGACGGGGACGCGCGCGATCGCCCGAAGCTCCGGGTGGACGTCGCCCTTCCGGTAGGCGTCCTCGTCGATGTCCATCACCTCGCGGCGCTCGGTGCGGGAGAAGGCGGCCGCGACCTCGGCGGCGTCCTCTGGAGAGACGGCGAACACGGACGAGTACACCTTCACGCCGGCGGGAACGCCGAGCATCGGGACCTCGGATCCGATCCCTTCCAGCGTCGTCGCCACGTCCGTCGCCGTGCCGTCGCCGCCGACGAACAGGACCAGGTCCACCGGGTCCTCGCCGCCGACGAACGCCTCGACGGCTCGGGCGGTGTGCTCCGCGGTCGTCTCCGTGGGGTCGGGCGTCGCGCCGTCGAACGGGTCGATCACGCGGACCGGCTCGAAGCCGGCGTCGCGGACCAGTCGCTCGCCCATGGGGTCGGCGGCGGTCGAGACGCGCGTCTCGGGCGCGATCGCGGCGAGCCGACCCAGCGCCCGCCGCGCCCGGTCCGCCGCCCGGGGTTCGGCGCCGCGAGAGACCGCCTCCGCCACCTTCCCGTCGGTGCCCTTGAGCCCGACGCGGCCGCCCATCCCGGCGACCGGGTTCACCGCGAATCCGACGTGCATGTCCGGTCCTTCGGCGGCGAGCCCTTAAGCGGGACGCGTCTCGCCGCGGGACAATCAATACTTAAGACGCCCCCAGAACAAGCGCGAACCATGATCCTCGAAGCCGCCCCAGTCGAGCCGCTCCCGATCGACGCGACCGCGACCGCCGTGCTCGTCGCGAGCCTCGTGATCACCGCGATGTGGCTCGCGTACCTGTACCGCTAGCCCTCGGGCTCTATCTCGACGCTTTCCCTCAGTTCTCCGAATCGACCAGCACCGACCGCTCCCGCACCCACTCGGCGGCGCGCTCCGCCTCGTCGGCGCTCGTCGCCGTGATCTTCACCCGCACGCTCTCGCCGGGGTACGATCCCACGGTCACGTCGAACGCCTCCTGCAGATCAGTGAACCGCTCTAACAGCGCGCTCTCCGGCTCGTCGACGTCGACGACGACCGTGTGGGTCGGGGTCCCCTCGAACTCCTCGACGACCGACTCGAACATCGCCTCCATCTCCGCCGGAACGCCCGGCAGGACGTACACCGACTCGACGACGGCGCCGGGCGCGACGCCCTCCTCGTTGGGGAGCGGTCGACAGCCGACCGGGAGGTGCGTCGTCTCCGCGACCAGGTCGTCCGCGCTGTACCCCCGCTCCGCGAGCCAGTCCGCGGCCTCGTCGTTGGCGGCGAGGTCGCGCCCGAACGCGGCCGCGACCGCCTCCATCGTCACGTCGTCGTGCGTCGGTCCGAGTCCGCCCGTGACGATCACGGCGTCGTACTCCGCGTGATACTCGTTGACGACGCGCGCGATCTCGCCGACCTCGTCCGGGACGACGGTCACTCGGCGGACCGTCACGCCGCGGTCGGCGAGCCGGCCGCAGAGCCACGTCGCGTTCGTGTTCTCGGTGTCACCGACGAGGAGTTCGTCCCCGACGGTGACGATTGCGGCGTCCATACTCGCACAAGGCGACGCGCACTGAAAAAGGGCGCCAGTTATGACTCAGGCGGCCGAACGCTACGTCTCGATATCGAACCGGGCGCCCCCGGATTCGCTTTCGGAGACCTCGATCGTCCAGCCGTGGGCCTCGACGATGGCTTGGACGATGTTCATCCCCAACCCCGACCCTCCGTCGGTCGTCGTGACTCCGGGATCGAATATCTCGGTCGGATCGTCGAGCGAAATCCCGGTCCCGTCGTCGGAGATATAGAACCCGTCGGCCGTGTCTCCGACTCGAATCGTCGATAATTCGGGGCCGCCGTGCTCGACCGCGTTCCGGAACAGGTTCTCGAAGATGTGCCGGCAGCGCTCCTCGTCGGCGTCGACGTATCCGTCGGCGGTCACGTCCAGTTCGACGTCGCCGGTGTCCACCGTTTCCCAGGCGGCTTTCGCGATCGCCCCGAGGCTGATCGACTGTTTCGACGTGACCAACTGGCCCTGCGAGACGAACGTGAGCATGTCCGCGATGATCGTCTCCATCCGCGCGAGCGACTGTTCGACCGCTTCGAAATGGCTGGCGTCCCCCGTCTCCCGCGCGAGCTCCGCGCGACCGATCGCGACGTTGAGCGGGTTCCGCAGGTCGTGGCTGACGATCTGTGCGAGCTGTTTCAACCGCTGATTCTGCGTCATCAGCTTGTCCGCTTGGGTGCCGAGCGACTCGTTCCGGTCCTTGAGACGGTGGTTTAACTGCTGTAGCTCCCTGTTCTGTCGGCGGGTCCGAATGTATAGCGTCGCGAGGAGGCTCGACCCCATCATCCCCGCGGAGATTCGATTGATCAGGAACACGACGACGACGAGGCGCTCCGGCCCGCCGCTCGGCCTCGGCTTTTCGATGAGGTCCATCCAGCCCTCCATCGCGAGGAAGAGCGCCCCGCCCGCGACCGCGCTCCCCGCGACGATCATGATCTCTCGATCCGAGTACTCCTGTCGGCGGAGATTCTCACCGAGGACGAGGATGCTGACGCCGACGGCCACCGGAAGCAGAACTTCGAGTCCGTTCCGCACGATACCGTCGTCACCGATCGAGAACGCGAAGAGGGAGAGCGCGGTGACGGCCAGGCCGATGGCTGTCACACTCCAGCGCGCGACCGCGTCTCTCCCGGCCATACTCCCAGGATACGGACGCAAAGGCAAGCGTCTTGGGACTCACACCGAGGGAACGGCGCCGTCGGTTCCGGCGCGTTCGACACGCCCGGCTGGGATCCCCCACCCGGCCAAGATCCTACACCCGGCTGAGATCCCACTCTCGACCGCGCTCAACAGGCGCAGTAGTAGTCGCGGTCGACGAACGCCGTCTCGAACAGTTTCGCTGCCGGTGCGGGGTCAGAGGGGAGGTAGACGCCGGTCGTCAGGTCCCCTTCGCGCTCGAAGTCGCCGGAGACGAGCCGCCGCCAGTCGTCGCCGGACAGCTGGTCCCAGAACGCGTCGTCCCCGGCGAGCAGCGCGAGGTAGTCGCGGAGGTACACCCACCGCGTCGGCTCCACGCCCGTCGACTCGTACTCGGCGTCGGTGACGGCGGCGTACGCCGCCATCGGGAGGTTCGCGCCCGCGGCGACCGGCATCCCGATCCACTTCCACGGTCGGGTGTTGACGTCGAGCAGGAGGAACTCCCCGCGCTCGTCGTCGTACACGAACTCCGCCTCGCTGATCCCGTGGTAGCCGGCGTTGTCGAGCACCGCCAGCGCGCGCGCCTCGATCTCCGGCTCGTCGGCCGTCTCGACCAGACAGGAGGTGCCGAACTGCTGCGGGTACCGCACCGCGGCGTTGCCGACGACCCCGAGCGCGTCCTCGACGCCCGAGGGTGGGACGTACGACGCGAGCGAGTGGTCCCTCCCGGTCGCGATGTCGACGCGCTTCTGGGCCATCACGGCGATCCCCTCCTCGCGGGCGGCCGCGACCGCGTCAGCGAACTCCTCGCGGTCGGCGACCTCCAGCACGTTGGTGCCGAACGCCTCCTCGAAGTCCCGTTTCAGTTCGGGTTTCACGACGAGCGGGAACCCGAGCGCCTCGGCCGCCTCGTCGAGAGTGGCGTCGGCGTCCGGGGTCCCCGTCGCCGCGTCCGCCGTCTCCGCGAGCCGGTACGTCTCCGGGTAGGGCACGCCGAGCGCCTCGCAGGTCGCGTACAGCTCCGACTTGTTCAACACCTCGTCGAGCGTGTCGATCCCCGAAAAGGGGAGGCGGACGCCCTCGGGGTCCGCCCGGGCGTAGGCCAGCGCCCACTCGTCCATGCAGCCGAACGCGACCGCCTCGCGACCGACGGCGTCGACGACCGCCTCCACGTCCTCGCGGAACCCGTCGAGGTCGTCGAGCGGGTACGTCACCGCGCCCGCGAAGTCGACCGCGTCTGAGGGGGGCGCGAACCCGTCGTGGCGGCGGGTGCCGTCGGCGCCGACTCCCTTGCCTCCGTCACCGCCCGCGTCGTCGCCGGCGCGGTCGAGCGCGATCACCGGGACGCCGTGGGCGTCGAGCGCGCGGGCGACGGCGAGTCCGGTCACGTGTGCGTTGCTGACGAGGGCCGGCGGCCGGTCGAACGAGGCGTCTGCGAGCGCGTCGATCAGCGCCTCTGTCGAACGGAACTGCGCTGTCATACCCGCTCTCGTCGGTCCGGACACAAAGGCGCACCAGTACCGGCCCGGCGTGCCACTACCGGTGACGGGGATCGGTCAGTCCGTCTCGCGGACCCAACCGCCGATATCGTCGAGGCACCCGACACAACGCGTTTTTACTCGCGTGTCGCCTTCGGTTCGGTATGAGTGACCTCCCTGACCGCGTCCGCCGCGCGTTCGCGGACCACGACTCCTTCGAGCCCGCGGGCGACGGGGTCTGGACCGCGGAGACGACTCCCTTCGACGCCGAGGTGCGCGCCGAGCCGGTCGCGGACGGTCGGGTCCGGTTCGCGGTGACCGTTCGCGTGCCGACCCTCTCCGCGACGGCGGCCGACGACGTCGCCGACGTGGTCGAAGAGGGCTGGATCGAGACGTTCGAGCTGCGCGTCGTCGACGTGGGCGGCGTCACCCGCGGCGACCACGAGTTCGATCCCGCCGTCGCGGTCGGCGACGACGAGATCGCGATCGAGTTCGAACTGACGGAGATCAACGAGCGACGCGGCGTCGACGACGCCGGCGCGCTGATCGACTTCGTCGAGGGAACCTACGTGCAGGGCGTCATCCCCGGCTACGAGTACACGGAGCCGCTCGACGGGTTGCTCTCGGCGGCGCGTCGACAGGGGGACAGCGGCGGCGGGTTCTAGGTCGGTCGGCAGCCGGATCGAGACCACCCGTCGACGCGGTCGCCGGCTCAGCCGATAGGGGGAAATGCCGGGAGTCCCTAGGCCGACTATGCTCGCGCTGTTCGGGTTCGTCAGCCTCGTCGCCCTCGTGGCCTTCCACACGCTGATCGCCGGGGTGGCGACCCGCTTTTTCAGGCTCCGACTGAACACCTCGTGGGGATCGGTCGTGTACACGCTCGTGTTGACGCCGATGCTGCTTCTGCTCTCGATGCTGGTGTTCACCGGCGTCCTCAACGTCGGCGCCGGGATCAACATCGGCAGTCCGACGCTGCTCGCCGCGCTACTCATCGGGCTCCCAGTCGTGCTCGGTGCGGCGATCGACTACCTCTACGTGCCGTCTCCCGACGACGTCGAGCTGCCGGACACGAACTGAGGGCGTCGCCGCGGGCGCCATCGCCGCGGACGCCTCGTTCGACCGGCCGCCGGCCATCGCCGCTTCCTACTCGTCGATCAGCTCCGCCAGGACCTCCTCGACCCGCACGCCGACCGCCTCCGGCGGGCGCGAGGCGTCGACGCGGACGAACCGGTCCGGCTCGGCCTCGATCAGGCGCTCGTAGTTCTTCCGGACGGCGGCGAGGTAGCCGTCCTGTTCGAACTTGTTGGTCCGGCCGGCGCGCTCGGCGGCCTCGCGCGCGTCGAGGTCGAGGTAGACCGTCGCGTCCGGCGGCCGCGAGAAGGGGGCGTGGATCCCTTTTATATACTCCAGCGGGCGATCGATGTCGACGTCGCTGGCGGCGAGCGTCGCCGCCTGATAGGCGAACCGGGAGTCGGAGTAGCGGTCGGAGATCACGAGGTCGCCGTCGGCGAGGGCGGGCTCGATCGTCCCCGAGAGGTGGTCGGCGTGGTCGGCCGTCAGCAGGAACAGCTCCGCGAGCGGGTCGGCGTCGTCGGCCGCGATCGACCGGTCGACGGCCTCGCCGTACCAGCTGTCGGTGGGCTCGCGGGTGAACGTCGCGTCGGGGTACACGTCGTGGAGCGCCTCCCAGACGGTGGTCTTCCCGCTGCCGTCGAGCCCCTCCAGCGTGATCAGCATAGTCGCGTTCCGGCGCGACAGGGAATAAACGACGCGGGTTCTGGCTGACTCCCTTTTTAGTGGCTTCGCGTGGAACCGAGGGCATGGCCGTCGATATCCCTCACGCTCGTCACAGCCAGCACGCCGCTCTCGCGCCGCGGAGGCATCGATGGTAGACGTCGCGGTCTCCGTCACGCGGGTGGCCGCGGCGCTCGTGTTGGTCGTCTTGAACGGCTTCTTCGTCGCGAGCGAGTTCGCGTTCGTCCGCGTCCGTTCCACTTCGGTCGAGCAGTTGGCCGAGGAGGGGCGACCCGGCTCGGGGGCGCTCCAGGGCGTGATGACGAGCCTCGACGACTACCTCGCGGCGACGCAGCTCGGGATCACGCTCGCCTCGCTCGGGCTCGGGTGGGTCGGCGAGCCCGCGATCGTGGCGCTGATCGAGCCGGCGCTCGGACCGCTGCTCCCCGCGAACCTCGTCCACCTCGTCGCGTTCGCGATCGGGTTCAGCATCATCACGTTCCTCCACGTCGTCTTCGGGGAACTGGCGCCGAAGACGATCGCCATCGCGCAGGCGGAGCGCGTCGCACTGCTGTTAGCGCCCCCGATGAAGCTCTCCTACTACCTGTTCTCGCCCGGCATCGTCGTGTTCAACGGGGCGGCCAACGCCTTCACGCGCATGCTCGGCGTCCCGCCGGCCTCGGAGACCGACGAGACGATGGAGGAGCGGGAGATCCGCCGCGTGCTCGCGCGCTCCGGCGAGGCCGGCCACGTCGCCGACGCGGAGGTGGAGATGGTTAACGCCGTCTTCGAACTCGACGACACCGTGGTCCGGGAGGCGATGGTCCCCCGGCCGGACGTGACGAGCATCTCGGCGGACGCCGACCTCGCCGCGATCCGCGCGGTCGTGCTCGACGCGGGTCACACGCGCTATCCGGTGGTGGCGGCCGACGACGCGGACCGCGTGGTCGGGTTCGTCGACGTGAAGGACGTGCTTCGCGCCGGCGAGGAGGGCGACGAGTCGGTCACGGCCGCGGACCTCGCGCGCGACCTCGTGGTCGTCCCCGAGACCACGTCGCTGAGCGATCTGCTCGTGCAGTTCCGCGACGAGCGCCGCCAGATGGCCGCGGTCGTCGACGAGTGGGGCGCGTTCGAGGGGATCGCCACCGTCGAGGACGCGGTCGAGGCGCTCGTCGGCGAACTCCGCGACGAGTTCGACGCTGACCGCGGCGAGCACGCGATCCGGAAGACCGGCGCGGGGACCCACGAGGCCGACGGCTCGGTCTCGCTGTCCGTCGTCAACGACGCGCTCGGGACCGAGTTCGACGGCGACGGCTTCGAGACGCTCGGCGGACTCGTGCTCGACCGGCTCGGTCGCACGCCGGAGGCCGGGGACGCCGTCGCGGCGGGCGACTACGTCTTCGAGGTCACCACCGTCGACGGCGCCCGTATCTCGACGGTTCGGATCGAGGAGGCCGACGGGAGCGACGGCGGGGACGGGGACAGCGCTGCCGACGGGGACGACGGGAAAACCGACGCCTGACGCCGACCCCCCACCCTGCCAGACCGCCTCGCCCTACTCCGCCCTGTCCGACCGCCCCACATCATCCCGTCCCACCCCACCCCGTCCGACCACCCCACCAGACCGCCCGCCGTCCACTTCTCTCCGGCCGCGAACCGCCGCGTCCCTTTTTTACTCGCGGGCCGCGACCGTTGGCGTATGTTCGACCGGATTCTGTTTCCGACCGACGGCAGCGACGGGGCGAGCGACGCGTTCGACCACGTCCTCGATCTGGCGGCCGACCACGGCGCGACGGTGCACGTCCTCAACGTCGCCGACACGACCCACGACAGCATCACGCGGATCGACGGCGAGATCGTCGACGTGCTCGAACGCGAGGGCGAGGAGGTCGTCGAGGCGGCCGCCGACCGCGCCGCCGACCGGGGCGTCGAGACGGTGACCGAGGTGCTGCAGGGCGGCGTCGCCGAGACGATCGTCGCGTACGCCGACGAGTACGGGATCGACCTCGTCGTCACGCCGACCCGGGGCCGGACGGGGTTCGACCGCCTGCTCCTCGGGAGCACTACCGAACGCGTCGTTCGGGAGTCGACGGTGCCGGTTCTCAGCATCCGTCCCGACGGCGAGCAGGCGCGGTATCCGTATCGGAACGTCCTCGTGCCGACCGACGGGAGCGAGCGCGCGACCGACGCCCTCGAACGGGCGCTGACCCTCGCCGACCGCGCGGGCGCGACGGTGCACGTCCTCAACGTCGTCGGCGTCGGGACCGTCGGTCAAGAGGGGTACTCGGGCGTCGACGCGATGATCGAGGGGGCCGAAGAGACGGTCGCGGAGGCGGCGGCGACCGCCGAGGAGACCGGCGTCGAGGTCGTGGAAGCGGTCGAGGTCGGGTCGTCCGCGGCGCGCGGGATCCGGTCGTACGTCGACGAGAACGAGATCGACCTCGTCGTGATGGGAACGCAGGGGCGGACCGGGATCGAGCGGTACCTCCTCGGGAGCGTCGCCGAGCGAACCGTTCGCACGTCCCCGGTGCCGGTGTTGACGGTTCCCGACCCGGTCGACGAGGACTGATTCGGTCGACGAGGACTGATTCGGTCGACGAGGACTGACTCGGATCTCGGCCCCGTTCCGCCATCGCCCGACTTTCCACGCACGTCACCGTCCCAGCGTCTGACGCCGCGGTAGGTTTACAGGCGTTCCGTCCGAGGTGTTGTGCATGAAAGTGTTGGTAGCCGGCGGAACCGGATTCATCGGGTCGTACCTCTGTCGCGCGCTCGCGGAGGGTGGTCACGAGGTGACGGCCCTCTCTCGGTCGCCGAGCGACACTCCTGAGGGGGTCGCGTCCGCGACGGGCGACGTCACCGATTACGACTCGATCGCCGGGGCGGTCGAGGGACAGGACGCGGTGGTGAACCTCGTCGCACTCTCGCCGCTGTTCGAGCCGAAGGGCGGGAACGTCATGCACGACCGGATCCACCGCGGCGGCACGGAGAATCTCGTGCGCGCCGCCGAGGAGGGCGGCGCCGAGCGGTTCCTCCAGTTGAGCGCGCTCGGAGCCGACGCCGACGGCGACACCGCCTACATCCGCGCAAAGGGTGAGGCCGAAGAGATCGTCCGCGAGAGCGGCCTCGACTGGACGATCTTCCGGCCCTCGGTCGTCTTCGGCGAGGGCGGCGAGTTCGTCTCGTTCACCAAGCGGCTGAAGGGGATGTTCGCACCCGGGGTTCCGCTGTACCCGCTTCCCGGCGGCGGGAAGACCCGGTTCCAGCCGATTCACGTCGAGGACCTCGTCCCGATGCTGGTCGCGGCGCTCGAAGGCGACGAGCACGTCGGCGAGACCTACGAGGTCGGCGGCCCGGAGGTCCTGACCCTGCGCGAGGTGACCGACCTCGTGTACGAGGCCGAGAAGAAGGACGTCACGATCGTTCCCCTCCCGATGCCGCTCGCCCGGATCGGGCTCAGCGTGCTCGGCGCCGTCCCGGGATTCCCGATGGGTTCCGACCAGTACCGGTCGTTGCAGTTCGACAACACGACCGCCGACAACGACGTGGCGGCGTTCGGCGTCGACTCCGCCGAGCTGACCACCCTCGGTGCGCACCTCGGGGTGAAGTGATGGCGTCGACGATCGGGGCGAGAGCGGTCCGAACCGGTGGACGGCAGCGCCGCGCCGCCGCCAGTTCACGCACCGACCGGATCGCTGACCGGGGACTCGTGTCAACGAGTCGAATATCACGGGTAATAACCGCAACCGAAGATTTAAATATGCGATCACGTTCTGTTCATTTCAAACGCGGAGGGAGCACACGATGAAACTTGCAATGATCGGATTCGGACAGGCGGGGGGGAAAGTCGTCGACAAATTCCTGGAGTACGACAAGCGGACGGGGTCGGAGATCGTTCGCGCGGCCGCGGCCGTCAACACGGCCAAGGCCGATCTCATGGGCCTCGAGCACATCGCCGAGGACCAGCGCGTGCTCATCGGCCAGTCGCGGGTGAAGGGCCACGGCGTCGGCGCGGACAACGAACTGGGCGCGGAGATCGCCGAGGAGGACATCGACGAGGTGCAGGGAGCCATCGACTCGATCCCGGTCCACGAGGTCGACGCGTTCCTCGTCGTCTCCGGGCTCGGCGGCGGCACCGGCTCCGGCGGCGCGCCGGTTCTCGCGAAGCACCTCAAGCGGATCTACACCGAGCCCGTCTACGGGCTCGGGATCTTACCGGGCAGCGACGAGGGCGGTATCTACACCCTCAACGCGGCCCGCTCGTTCCAGACGTTCGTCCGCGAGGTGGACAACCTGATGGTGTTCGACAACGACGCCTGGCGGAAGACGGGCGAGTCCGTCCAGGGCGGCTACGAGGAGATCAACGAGGAGATCGTTCGGCGGTTCGGCATCCTCTTCGGCGCGGGCGAGATCCAGCAGGGTCAGGAGATCGCCGAGAGCGTCGTCGACTCCTCGGAGATCATCAACACGCTCTCCGGCGGCGGCGTCTCCACGGTCGGATACGCCGAGGAGGAGGTCGAAGAGCGCACCTCGGGCGGGCTGCTCTCGCGGCTCCGCAACGACGACGACAACGAGGAACTCGACAGCGCACACACCACGAACCGGATCACGAGCCTGGTCCGGAAGGCGGCGCTGGGCCGACTCACGCTCCCCTGTGAGATCGAGGGCGCAGAGCGCGCCCTGCTGGTACTCGCGGGGCCGCCGGAGTACCTCAACCGGAAGGGTATCGAGCGCGGGCGGAAGTGGCTCGAAGAGCAGACCGGCTCGATGGAGGTCCGCGGCGGGGACTACCCGTACCGCGGCGCCGGCTTCGTCGCGACCGTCATCCTGCTCGCGGGCGTCACGAACGTCCCGCGGATCAAGGAGCTTCAGCAGGTCGCCATCGAGGCGCAGGACAACCTCGACGAGATCCGCGAGGAGAGCGACGAGAACCTCGACGACCTCGTGAGCGACGACAGCGACGAACTCGAATCGCTGTTCTGAGGCGACCCTCCCGATGGAGGTCCTCGTCCCGTTTTCGACCGACCGCCCCAAGTCTCGACTCTCAGCGGTCCTCACGCCCGACGAGCGCACCGCCTTCTCGCGAGCGATGCTGCGAGACGTGCTCGACGCGATCGGCGAGGCGGGCGAGGAGCCGCGGGTGCTGGCGACCGGCGCGGTCGACGCCGACCTCCCCTGTCCCGTGACGGTCGACGACCGGCCCCTGACCGACGCGGTCAACGCGGCGCTGGACGCGCGGCTCGGGGAGAGCGACACCGTCGCCGACCGCGTCGCGGTCGTCATGGCTGACCTCGCGCTCGCCACGCCGGACGCGTTGCGGGAGCTGTTCGCGGCCGGCCGCGAGGCCGAGGTGGCGATCGCCCCCGGCCGCGGGGGCGGCACGAACGCGTTCGTCGCCGGCCACCCCGAGTTCGAGACCGATTACCACGGCACCTCCTACCTCGACCACCGACGGATCGCCGACGGGATCGGCGCGAGCGTCGCGGTCGTCGACTCCCACCGCCTCGCGACCGACGTGGACGAGCCGGCGGACCTCGCGGAGGTACTGATCCACGCCGAGGCGGACGACGGTGGCGACGACGGCGACGGCGAAAGAGCGCCGCGATGGCTCCGCGACGCCGGCTTCGCGCTCGAGACGACGGGCGGGCGAGTCGGCGTCGAGCGGGAGTAGCCGGCGGAATTAGATCGGCGCCGCTCCGGTAACGCCTCCGGATCCGCGACCGCGATCCTTTTTGAGTCCCGACCGAGAGAGGCGAACGTGTTCGCCGCCGCCGAGGAGTACGGGATCGCGATCGAGCCCGACGCCGAGCGCGTCGAGCGGCTGCTCTCGGTGACCCCCGACGACGTCGAACTCGCCGAGCGGCTCACCTTCGCGCGGAACGTCTTCATCCCCCTGACGACCGCGTGCCGGTACACCTGCACGTACTGCACCTACTACGACGTTCCCGGCGAGGCGTCGCTGCTGTCGCCCGAGGAGGTCCGGCGGCGGTGTCGCGTCGGGGCCGACGCCGGCTGCACGGAGGCGCTTTTCACCTTCGGCGACGAGCCCGACGATCGATACACCGCGGTCCACGATCAACTCGACGAGTGGGGGTACGACTCGATCCTGGAGTACCTCTACCGGGCCTGCGAGATCGCTCTGGAGGAGGGGCTGCTCCCGCACTCGAACCCGGGCGATCTCGCGGAGTCGGCCTTCGCGGACCTCCGCGAGGTGAACGCCTCGATGGGCGTCATGCTGGAGACGACCGCCGACGTCGAGGCCCACAGCGGGGGCCGCCGGAAGACGCCCGGCCAGCGGCTCAACACGATCCGCGCGGCGGGCCGACAGGGCGTGCCCTTCACCACCGGCATCCTCGTCGGTATCGGCGAGGAGTGGCGCGACCGGGCGGAGAGCCTGCTGGCGATCCGCGAACTCCACGAGCGACACGGTCACGTCCAGGAGGTGATCGTCCAGAACGTCGTCCCGAACGAGCGGTCGGACTTCGAGAGGCCCGACCCCGACACCATGCGGCGCGTTGTCGCGATGGCGCGGGCGGCGCTCCCGCCCGAGGTGTCGGTGCAGGTGCCGCCGAACCTCTCGCCCGCCGCCGACCTCGTCGACTGCGGCATCGACGACCTCGGCGGCGTCTCCCCCGTCACCGACGACTACGTCAACCCGGACTACGCGTGGCCCGACCTCGACGGCCTCCGGGCGGTCGCCGACGCGGGCGGGATGCCGCTGCGCGAGCGACTCCCGACGTACGCGCGGTACCTCCCCGACGGTCTCCGGCCGGCCGGGGTCGATCCCGCTCCCGCGCCGACGAACCGCGACGCGTGGATCCCGCCGGCGGTCAGCGACCGGATACGAACGGACGACCCGCACGGGCGGCGGCTCCGCGGCGTCGCCCTCGGTGACGGTCCGCTCGCGGTCCGGAGCGACTGAGCGAGGGAGCGCCGATAAACAACTGCGCTGCCAGTAGCTTCTTTAAATACCTCCCCGAATGGGAGGATGATGCTACCACTACAGTTCGGGCTGACGGGAGCGGCGGCGACGGTCGCCGCGTTCCTGCTCACCGTGTTCCTGTTCGTCGTCGGGTTCGTCGTCACCCTGTTGGTCGGGAAAATCGTCTTCGTGCCCGGCGTGGACCGAGCGCTCGCGTCGCGGGGGTTAGAGGAGGCCGTCCGGAGCCTCACGTCGAGCGTGGCGAACGCGGTCGTCTGGGTCGCCGCGGTCGCGATCGGGTTCACGATCGCCGGCTACGGGGCGTTCCTCTCGGCGTTCGCCGTCTTCGGCGGCGCCGTCGCGCTCGCGGTCGGCTTCGCCGCACAGGACCTCCTCGGGAACTTCGTCGCCGGGATCTTCATCCTGAAGGACAAGCCGTTCGAGGTCGGCGACTGGATCGAGTGGAACGGGAACGCCGGCCGCGTCGAGGACATCGACCTGCGCGTCTCGCGCGTCCGCACCTTCGACAACGAGCGGATCACGGTGCCGAACGGCGATCTCGCGAACAACGCCGTCACGAATCCGGTCGCCTACGAGACGCTCCGCCAGAAGTTCGTCTTCGGGATCGGCTACGAGGACGATATCGCCGAGGCCACCGACATCATCGTCGAGAAGGCCGACGCGCACGACGGCATCCTCGACGACCCCGCGCCCTCGGTGCGGGTGGTCGAACTGGGCGACTCCGCCGTGGGGCTGCAGTCGCGCTGGTGGATCGACGAGCCCGACCGCGGCGACTTCGTCCGCGTGCGCTCCGAGTACGTCACGGCGGTGAAGGAGGCGTTCGACGACGCCGGCATCGACATGCCGTACGTCCACCGACAGCTCACCGGGAGCGTCGAGATGATCGAGTCGGTCGCCGACGACGAGTAGGCGAGGACGGTCAATACGGAGCGGCAAACGATTTCAGAAGTGAGTATTTCAATCTCGTTGGTGGCACGAGAATATTTAAAAGAACACGAGCGACCGCGACGATCGCTTATAAATGAACGCAGCGGTCGACGCCGGGGATTTGAAGATGTTCGCCGCGGCGTCGACAGTCATTTATAAACAGCCGACAGCACCGCCACTCGATCGCGGATACTCGACTCGTTCGCGGCGTCCGATACCCGCTCCCGGTATCGCTCGTCGCTGCGTTCCGCCGTTGACGGGCGCTGGAACAGCCGCCGAGCGATTAGTGGCCCCTCAGAATCCGTCCTCGAAGACGAACGTCCCGTC
>Ga0207757_100743_pt1 | contig 18357 bp, 17 predicted proteins | sample A23P3SouthBayCA_2_FD_187752 | JGI IMG/M metagenome (GOLD analysis project Ga0207757, IMG submission 187752) | Aerobic enrichment media microbial communities from Eden Landing Ponds, California, USA - A23 P3 (2) (SPAdes) | ecosystem: Environmental > Aquatic > Marine > Unclassified | place...
CCCATCCGACGAGGCTCGCCCGCCGGACGGACCGCCAGCCGCCGCGGTCGCCCGCAGCGGCTCGCCGACATCGACGCCGTCGCCCGCGGCCGCGGCCTCCCCGTCACCGATGACGAGGACCGCGGGCTCGGGCGAGCGGAAGTCACGAACCAGTCGTGCGACCGTCTCGACGGGGCCGGTCCGCGTGACCACCGCGACACAGCCGTCGTACCGGCTGGTGTCGGCCGCGCGGAGCGCGTGGTGGGCGGCACTTGCGTGCTCGCGCCACGCGTCGAGCGCGGCCTCGCGGGCATCGTGCCCGAGTGCGAGCGCGACGCCCGTTCCGGGCGCGCGGCGCGCCGTCGCGTCGAGTACGTCGGCATACCCCTCGACCGTCGCGAACGGGCAGCGCGCGCCGGCGTGGGGCCGGAGCGCACGCTCTGCCGCGTCGGCCGCTCGCGGCGGCGCCTTGCCGGACCGGACGGCGTCGAACGCCAGCAGCGACGCCAGCCGGCGGCCGGCGTCCTCGCGGGCCTCGCCCGCTGCGGTGTCGTCCTCGCTGGTGTCGCCGGTCCGCTCGGTGGGCAGGTCCCGCTCGGCGAGTGCCGCGCGGTACGCCTCGATGTCGCCAGAGTCGGGCGTGTGGACTAGCGTCGTGTGTGCCAGTCCGTCCGCGAGGTCCGCGGTCGGGACGCCCACGCCGGGCCGGCGGTCGCAGCCGGCGGCGGTGGCGTCGTCGGCGAGCGTCGTCGGGTCGTCGCCCGGTGCAGCGCCGGCCGCCAGCACGCCCGCGAGTGCGAGCGTCGGGTCGGCGGCGTCGGGCGCGATGTCGCGAGCGGCCGCGTAGGCCGCGGGGCTCGCGGGATGGCCGTCGAGCGCGACATCGCCGCCGGGTGCGCCGACGGTCACCGTCGCGTCCGCGTCCGTGCCGTCGCCGCGTGTCTCGGCCGGGAACGGGTGGACGGAGGCCTGGAACGGGATGCCGGTCGCCGAGAGCGCCCGCGCGAGGACACCCGTCGCGGCGAGCGCGTCGCCGTCGCTCGTCGCCACGAGCCGGACGAGGCCGGCTTCGCGGCAGGCGGCGGCGACGCTCTCACCGGGGGCGTGCCCGTCGGACGGGTCGGCGGCGGCCATTGGTGGACAGGGGGTTACTCGGTGAGCTCCTTCGCGAGCTCGTAGGTGTACGTGAAGTCCGTGTCCAGCTCGTCGCCGCGGTAGTAGTCGGCGAGCCGGCGGATCTTCGACTCCGTGTTCTGGAGCGCGCGCTTGTTCTGTGCGTCGCCGGGGTTCTCGTCCATGTGCTCGCGCAGGCGCACGGCGCGCTCGAGCAGGTTGTACAGGTCCTCCGGGACCTCGGGGGAGGCGTCGTGCTCCTCGAGGATCTCGGTGACCTTCTTGCCCGTGGCGAGCTTGACGTCGGGAATCGGCGTGCCCTGGACGCCCTCGTCGCGCAGCTTCATCCCGATCTGGGACGGGTCGTGCCCCTGCTCTGCGAGTTCGACGACGCGCTCCTCGACGGCGTCCTCGTCCACGTCGCTCCACTCCGGCGGTTCGTCGGTCGCGGGCTTGTCCGAACCGGACGAGCCGCGACGGCGGGTATGCATTCGTGCCATGTGTATACTCGTAGCTGTGTGATTGGAACCGCACGAGCCGCGTGCCCCCTCGGCAGACACCTCGGACGGTGTCGCCCGCGCGCCGACCGCGCGAGGGGCTGCGAGCGTGTGGCCGGGTGCGGCAACGCGCCGCTGTCGGCCTGCACTTCCGCACTCCCAAGCCGCCCGAACGGGCGGCGAGTCGGATATGCGGCTGTGCTGTTCCCACCCGTGCTGGACTCCTCAGCGACTAAACGGTTTCCGTTGCCCCCGCGCGTGCCATGCCGGGCCACGCGCGGTGGGATGACGATGGGTTTATGCCCGCGGCTGGACTCAGAATCGACTGCGCGGGCTCGTAGATCAGTGGTAGATCATCCCCCTGGCACGGGGAAGGCCCGGGGTTCAAATCCCCGCGAGTCCACTCACTTCGTTCGTTCCCTCGCGTGGTCTCACTCGCTCCGCTCGCGAGACCCCCGCGAGTCCACTTCCTTCCTCCTCCACTCGGTCAGTTGCTGGACTCGTGTGGTCCCCCTCGATCCGGCGCCGACCCCGTTCAGGCGAACCACTACGTCGCTCGGTTGCCGTGGTATCGCGCATGGCGATGGAGGACTCCCCGTTACGGACTGGTGTGGGATCCAGTCTGATCTTCGCCGGCTTCCTCTGCTTCTGGGCCGGGACGGGGCTACACGGATTCGGCCGTCAGTGGGATGGTATCTATATCGACCTGTTCGTCGAACTTCTCGGGCTCCCGAACACACTCTTCGCACGCGCAACCGTACTACTCTCCGGGGTTCTGATAACGCTCGTCGGGGCCGGTATCGTCCCCGGGGAGGCGGAGTCCGACCGCACGAAGCACGATATCGAGTCCGACGAGGGGCCGTAGTGCGTCTCTGTGCCGCTCGGTGGAACCCCTGTGTTCCAGCGGGATGTCGACGGATCCGGGGACAGTCGTCACAGCCTAGGTTTATGCGTGTCTGTCGAGTCGCCGGAGCCGATGCGTGAATCCGAAAGCGGGGGAGAGGGACCCGTGCCCGGAACCGAGCAGTGGCGCTTCGAAGCCGGGGATGGAATCAGTTCCTCACCGACGGTGGTGGACGGAACGGTGTACGTCGTGAGTGGGGAGAACCTGTACGCGGTGGAGAAGGGCAGCGGCGACGGGCAGTGGCGCTTCGACACCGAGGATACAGTCCGTTGCCCACCGACGGTGGTGGGCGGAACGGTGTACGTCGGGAGTGACGACGACTGTCTGTATGCGGTTGATGCACGCAGTGGGAGCGAGCAGTGGCGCTTCGACACCGAGGTCTCGGTTGCTTACCCGGTGGCGGTGGCGGATGGGACGGTGTACGTCGGGAACAGCGGTGGCTACCTGTATGCGGTGGACACGAGCAGCGGAAGCGAGCAGTGGTGTTTCGACACCTGGAGCTGGGTCTCCTCCGCACCGGTCGTGGCGGATGGGACGGTGTACATCGGGAACAACGGTGGCTACCTGTTCGCGGTGGACACGAGCAGCGGAAGCGAACAGTGGCGCTTCGACACAGGCCACCGGGTCAAAGCATCACTGACAGTGGTGGATGGGATGGCGTACGTGGGGAGCAAGGACGGCCACCTATACGCGGTTGATGCACGCAACGGGAGCGAGCAGTGGCGCGTCGACATCGGGGGGTCGGTCTATGCCCCGCCGGTCGTGGCCGACGGGACGGCGTACGTGGGGAGTACGGACGGCGGCCTGTACGCGGTTGATGCACGCAGTGGGAGCGAGCAGTGGCGCTTCGAGACTGAGGCCCCGATCCACGCCTCGCCGACCGAGGCCGATGGGACGGTGTACGTCGGGAGCGACGACGGGCGCCTGTACGCGGTTGATACGAACGGCGGGAGCGAGCAGTGGCGCTTCGACACCGGAGCAGCGGTACACTCCTCGCCGACGGTGGGTGATGGGACGGTGTACGTCGGGAGCGACGACGGCCACCTGTACGCGGTGAACACGGCTGGGTCGGATACGACAACACTCACTGGTTTCCTGTCCGGACTGTGGGACTGAGGGTGTGGGGTTCGAGCTGAATCGCGCCGCCGAGTTGACCGACACCCTCCAGGCACGAGCCAGCGTGGGGGTACCGATGGGAGTGCAGCCTGCGCGAGTGCGTGCCGGTATCGGCTAGCCGACGGCGCACCGCGCCACGAGACACGGAATACTTGCCTCGGCGACCGCAACACGGGCCAATGGCAGACGACCACGGGGGGTTCGAGGATGTCCGCGAGAACGTCGACGGGCATCCGATGGTGAGTCTCCTGTCCTACGCGCGGCGGTACTGGGTCCGGCTGGTCGTCGGCGTGCTCGCGTCGTTCGCGACCCGACTCGCGCGGCTGGTGCCGCCGGTCATCGTCGCCGCGGCCATCGACCGGGTCATCCGGACCTCCGGCAACGCGGGGCTGCTGACGTGGGTCGGGCTGCTTCCGGCGGGCCGGATTACCGGGCAGGCAGCGCGGCTCGCGCTGCTGGAGCGGCTGGTCTGGATCGCCGTCTTCGCGTACGCGATCCGGTCGCTCACGCGGTTCGCGTCGCGGTATCTCCTCCAGTCGACCGCACAGAAGGTCCAGCGCGACCTCCGGAACGACACCTACGACCACCTCCAGCACCTCTCGATGGATTTCTTCGTCGACCACCAGACCGGCGGGATGCTGTCCATCCTCAACAGCGACATCAACCGGCTGGAGACCTTCCTCAACACCGAGTTCCGGCAACTCATCCGCGTCGTCGCCACCGTCGGCGGTATCGCGGCCATCCTCTGGTACTACTCGCCGAAACTCGCACTCATCGCGCTGGCGCCGGTCCCCATCATCGGCGTCGCGAGCGGGCGCTTCCTCACGTGGATCGAGCCCCGATACAGATCCATCCGGGAGACGGTCGCCCGACTGAACACCCGCCTCGAGAACAACCTCGGCGGGGCGGCCGTCATCAAGGCGTTCGACCGGTACGACTTCGAGCGCGACCGGGTCGCCGAGCAGAGCGAGCAGTACCACGACGAGAAGGTGGCCGCGTTGCGCATCCGCCGGGCGTTCTTCGCCAGTCTGCGGCTCCTCACGGGCGTCGTCTTCGTGGTGGCGCTCTACGTGGGTGGGCGCGATATCATCGGTGCTGAGACGGCCGGCGGCATCGCGCTGTCGACCGGCGGGTTCGCCCTCTTCTTCCTGCTTCTCCGGCGGCTCTACTCGCCGATGCGTCGGGTCGGGAAGTCCGCGAACAAGTACCAGCTGGCCAGGTCGAGTGCCGAGCGCGTGTTCGGGCTGCTCGGCCAGGAGCCGGCCATCACGTCACCCCCAGACCCCCACCAGCCCGAGGCCATCGACGGGCGCGTCACCTTCGACGATGTCACGTTCGCCTACGGCGACCGCGAGCCGGTCATCCACGACGTGTCGCTGGCGGTCCCGGCCGGGACGACGGTCGGCCTTGCGGGCGCGACCGGCGCCGGGAAGTCGACGCTGCTGAAACTCGTCGCTCGCTTCCACGATGTCGACGAGGGGGCGGTCCGGGTCGACGATGTCGATGTCCGCGAGTACGACCTCCAGGCGCTTCGTGACGAGATAGCGGTCGTCGAGCAGAACCCGTACCTCTTCTCGGGGACCGTGGCCGAGAATATCTCGTACGGCGACCGCGAGGCACTCGAAGCCGAGTGGTACGGCCGGGAGCGCGGCGACTCCGCGAGTGGGGCGGAGGCTGGTGACGGGGACACGTCGACCCGTGACCGCATCCGCCAGGTCGCGAAGGCGGTCGAGGCCCACGAGTTCATCACCGACCTGCCCGAGGGCTACGACACGCGCGTCGGCGAGCGCGGGGTGAAACTCTCCGGCGGGCAGCGCCAGCGTCTCGCGATCGCCCGGGCCCTGCTGAACGACCCGTCCATCATCGTCTTCGACGAGGCGACCTCCGACGTGGACACGGAGACCGAGGAGCTGATCCAGGCGAGTCTCGACCGGCTGGTCGAGGACCGAACGGCGTTCGTCATCGCCCACCGGCTCTCGACCATCAAGGACGCCGACGAGATCGTCGTGCTGGACGAGGGTCGTATCGTCGAGCAGGGGACCCATGAGGAACTGCTCGCGACCGACGGCGAGTACGCCGACCTCTGGGGTGCGCAGGCGGATGCCGGACCGGCGCCGGCGGACGACTGAGGCGGCTGCTCACCCCGGCCGGGACGGACGCACCGCCAGCCGGACTCGACCGGGGCTAGATGATGAGCCCCGCGTGTTCGCCGGACTAACTATCGAGCCCCAACCGCTACCGTCGATTACACTGCAAGGACACGTATGGTGGGTTCGATAGCTCGAGACACAGGAACGCCGACCGTACTCGTCGTGGACGACGACCCGGATGTCGCGGCTGCCTACGAGATATGGCTCCGCGAGTCCGCGGAGGTGCGGACGGTGCATGGCGGGGAGGCGGCGCTCGACACGCTCGACGAGACGGTCGATATCGTCCTTCTGGACCGGCACATGCCCGGTCGGTCCGGTGACGCCGTCGCGGCCGACATCCGCGACCGGCACCCCGCGTGTATGATCGCGGCCGTCTCGGCTGCCGCCCCCAGTATCGACGCGACGGAGCCGCCGTTCGACATGTATCTCCGGAAACCGGTCTCCCGGGCGGACCTCGTGACCGCCGTCGAGACGCTCCAGGAGCGGGCGTCGTACGGCCGGACGCTCCGGACCCTCTGTGCGCTGGCCGAGAAGCGCGTCGCGCTCCAGGAGACGAAGACGAAGGCACAGCTCCGCGAGAGCCCGGCCTTCGACCAGCTGGCGACGGAGATCGAGCTGTCCTGGGCCGAACTTGACACCGAACGCTTCGAGTCGGCCGAACTGCGGAGGCTCATCGCATGAGGAAGGTCGACGCATGAGCCCCATCGTTGCCGACGCGGTCGTCCAGGCACTGCTCGGCGGGTTCGCCGTGCTGGTCCTCCTGTCGACGTACCCGTTCGTCGCGACCGCCATCGCCTACCGCCGTCGCGACAACGGGCTCGCCTACATCCTGCTCCTGATGGGGATCAGCGTCTGGAACGCGATGCTCGCCGCACAGCTCCTCTCCCCCCGGCCGCTGGTGAAGGGGTTCTTCCTCTCGCTGTCGGTCGTCGGGTCGCTGCTCGCCGCGCTCGGGTGGTTCCTCTTCGCCTGTACCGCGAGCAGTACCCCGAACGTCCCGCGCAGACGGCTGCTGTACGGCGGCGCGGCCGTCCTCACGGGCGTCGACGTCCTCCTGGCGATGACGGCGCCCGCCCACACCATCTACTGGGTGGTTCCCGAGCCGTCGACGCTGACGACCGGCTTCGCCGTCATCACGCCGAAACTGGGGTACTGGCTCCACATCCAGCTGCTCGTGGTGCTGCTCGGTGGGGGGACGCTCCTCTTCGCCGCCGCGTGGGAACGCGGGACCGACGTCCGGTTCACGCGGCTGTACACGATCGCGGGCACCGCGACCGTCGCCGGCGTCCTCTGGAGCGCGGTCGCTGCCCCGGGCGGAACCTCGGTTGCACCACTGCTGGCGGCATCGCTCAGTGCCATCGGGTGGCTCCAGGCCCAGCAGGTCTCCTGGTTCGCCGAACGGGAGTGGTCCGTGTGGCGAACGTTCGTTCAAGACTAGATTCTTTAGTCCCTGTGTGCGACCTTCTAGCATGCAAGGTCCGGCGAGTCCGGGGACGGCCATCGTCCACGTCGGTTCCAGCGACCTCCCCGAGCAGCGCGTGAACGCCGCGGCCGAGCGGATGGTGTTCGACGTCCACGATGCCGACTCGGGCGAGCACGCGGTGGATCTCGTCAGAGAGGGCGTCGCCGAGGCGATCGTCAGCCGGTACTCGCTGTCGGACGGCGACGGGCTCGAGTTGCTGCGCACTGTCCGCGACGTGGATACCGACATCCCGTTCGTGCTGGTCGCCGCCGACGGCGACGAGCAGGTCGCGAGCGAGGCGGTCGCGGCCGGCGTGGACGGGTATCTCCCGGTGGACGACGTGGATGCCGTGGACGCCGTGGTGGAGCGGGTGACCGAGCTCCTCCAGTCCACCGTGTCGCGGACCAGCGAGGGTGAACGGCGCTATCGGAACCTGCTGGAGGCGTCACCGGCGCCCATCAACGTCTTCGACAGGACGGGCGAGATCCTCTACTCCAACCAGGCCGTCGCCGACCTGCTCGGTATCGACCACCCGGCCGACCTCGAGGGCGATTCGATATTCGACTACATCGAGGTCGCGGACCGCGAGGTCGCCCGGGCGGAACTGGCCAGCGTCATCGAGGAGGGGGAGACGGTCGGGCCGACACAGATGACGGTCTGCCCTGACGACGGGCCCTGCCGGGATATCCAGGTCGCCACGGCTCCCGGAGAGTATCAGGGGGAGCCAGTCGGGCAGGCGGTCATCATCGACGTGACCGAACTCCGGGAGGCCGAGCGGGAGCTGCGGTCGGAGCGACGGTTCATCGAGAACGCGCTCGATACGCTGGACGACGGGTTCTACGTCGTCGACCCGGAGGGGCGGCTCGTCCGGTGGAACCGGGCGCTCGCCGAGACGACCGGCTACACCGATGCCGAACTCGACGGGATGTCCCTCGACCGGCTGATCGTCGGCCGGGACATCCCGGCCCTCGAATCCGGGCTGCAGACGGCGCTGGACGAGGGGCAGGACACCCGGGAGCTGACGATGGTGACGAAGGGCGGCGAGACGATGCCGATAGAGGCGCGGACCCGGCGGCTGACCGACGAGGCGGGGACCGTCATCGGTGCCGTCGGCATCTCCCGCGGCATCGCCGAGCGCCGCGAGCGGGAGCGCCAGCTCACCGCCCAGCGCGAGCAACTCTCGATGCTCGCCCAGACCAACCAGCTGGTCAGGGAGATCAACGCGGCCCTGGTCACGGCGGAGTCCCGGGCGGAGGTGGAGTCGCTCGTCTGTGAGCGACTCGCCGGGACCGGGCCGTACCAGTTCGCCTGGATCGGGGCCCCCGACCGGGGCCACCAGCGGATCGTGCCGCGAGCGGCCGCCGGAACGGACGAGGGGTATCTGGACGCCATCTCGATATCGCTCGATGACGAGCAACAGGCCCCCGTCGTGCGGGCGATACGGACGAACGAGGTGCAGACGAACGAGATCACGGACGCGGCGTTCGAGCCCTGGCGCCAGGCAGCGCAGGCCAGGGGTTTCGAGTCGGTCATCACGATCCCGCTGAGCTTCCAGAACGCCCGCTACGGCGTGCTGGCGCTGTACTCGGGCCACCGGAGCGACAACATCGAACTGGAGGAGGGCGTCCTCGGTGAACTCGGCGAAACGGTCGGTGCGGCCATCAACACCGCCGAGCGCAAGCGGGCCCTGCTCGCAGCGCCGGTGGTGGAGCTGGAGCTCGAGATCGCCGACGAGACCGAGTTCTTCAACCGGTTCGCCGCGGCGCTGGACCGGGCGATCACGCTCGAACGCATCACCCCCTGCGAGGACGGTGCTACCACCATGTACCTCTCCGTGGCGTGCCGGGAGACCGACCGGGTCGAGGCCGTCTGCGAGCAGTTCCCCTCTATCGACGACTGGGGCTGGGTCACGGACGGCCGTGACACGTCGATCCTGAAGCTCGAGACCACCGAGGGCGGCGTCGTCGATAGGCTCGCGACACACGGGAGCGTCCTCGAGTCCCTGTCGGCGACCCCCGAGCACTGTACGCTGACCGTGCAGGTCCCATCGAGTACCGACGTGCGGTCGTTCGTGAAGATGCTGGACGACAGCTACGACACCGTGCGGCTGCGGTCGCGCCAGCAGCGGACCGGTCGCTCACAGCCCGCGCTCGGGACGCAACTCGACGACCTGCTGACCGACCGCCAGCAGCAGATTCTGGAACTGGCCTACGACGGCGGGTACTTCGAGTCGCCCCGGGTGCAGACGGGACAGGACCTGGCTTCGGACCTGGGTATCTCCGGACCGACCTTCCACACGCATCTCCGGGCCGCACAGCGGCACATCTTCGGCGAACTCCTGTCGTCCGAATCCCACTCGGAGACGGAATCGGAGTCGGAGTGACCGACCGGTCGCCGGCAACGTCGGCTCCGCACCGGGCCGTTCTTCACCTCGGTCTAGCTGGAAAGCCATCCGAGCGGATGGGGGTAACAGGCTAGTGCGCACGAGGATGGGTCGCCGAGCGGAAGGAAGCAGTGCAACATGAGTTTCCCAATCAAGACCTCGACCATCGCGGTCGCACTGGTCGCACTGGTGGTGGGTGCCGGGTTCGCGGCGGCAGCGGTGACCATCTCCCAGGCCAATCCGAACAAAGTCGCCCCCGGTGAGGGGCAGGTGCAGGGCTCGACCGACATGACCATCGACTCCCAGAGCCTCTCGTACTCCGGTGTCAACGCGACGGGCGTCACCGTCGACGTCAACAACACCGGCACGTCCGACCACACGGGCGACGTTCACATCTCCGTGAAGAAGTCGGACGGCACCATCGTCGACAGCAAGACCTACACCGGGAAGACGTTCACCAGCGGCTCGGTGACATCGGTCACGTACACCTTCGCGAGCGAACTGCCGATCGACTCGTTCTCGAAGCTGGAAGTCGTCGTCGAGCAGACGGGCTGACGACGCTTCTGACACCGATTCTTTGCGGTCTGCTGTATCGATGTCGTGACGCCGAGCGCCGGCCGGCGCTTACTCGCGGTCCATGTGGACCGCCTCGAAGTGCGCGACCACGGCCTCGAACCGCGACTCGCCGGGGTCGGGCTGGACGACCGCACCGCAGAGGTCGCACGTCTCCGTGGCGGGGCCAGGGCCGACATCAGCGGCTGCAACGTCGTCCACGCGGGTCTCTGTCGTCATGATATCGTAACAACGGCTGGAAACTGTGTAGTGGTTGTGGCTTCGGTTGCCGGTGGGTTCTTCTACCGGTCACCGGTCGGTGACGCTGGCGGTGTCCCCGGGACCGTGCGTTCGGACGGTGGTCGGTGTCCGATACCCGGCACCGGCTCTGCGGATGGTGAGAGACGCGGCACCGCCCCTGCGGGTGGCAGAAAACCATTAGTACCGATACTGCAACAATCTAGCATTCATGACGAGCAGGAGCGAGGCGACCGAACTGGCGGGTGAGCACCTGGACAAGATCGTCGGCGGGAACGTGAGCTACACCATCACCAATACGAAGCACGATATCGTCCGGTATCTGGTCTACGCGGACGTTCGCCACCCTGACGGCACCGTGGACCGCTACCGGGTCTCCGTCAGCAACAGCTCCGTGAACGGGAGCAAGAAGATCGCCTCCGACGTGGACTCGTAGCGTTCCCGCCGGGGTCCGTCTCGCGAGGGCGGGCGTGCCGGTTCAGAACGAGTCGACGACCGGAATCCCCTCGGTCTCGAAGTCGGTCATCGCCGCCAGTTTGTCGCTGACATCCTCCAGCCCGACGGTCTCGCTGACGACGGCGCCCGGGGTGATCTTGTCGGTGGCGACCATCCGGAAGATCTCGTCGTAGCGCGTCGGCGGCAGGCCCAGCGAGCCGACGAACTCGATCTCCTGCATCACCATCAGGTCTGAGGGGATGGAGAGGTCGCCCTGCTCGGCCTCCGTGGTGAGGCCGATCTGGACGTGCGTGCCGCGCTTGCCCAGCCCGAGGATGGAGTTGCGGCAGGTCTCCTCGATGCCGAGCGCGTCGACGGAGACGTGGCAGCCGCCGTCGGAGATACCCTTTATCTCCCGTGGAACGCGCTCGGTCTCGCCGGCGTTGACCGTCTCGGTCGCGCCGAGTTCGGCCGCCTTCGAGAGCTTGTCGTCGTCGAGGTCGACCGCGACGACGTTCGCGCCGAGTGCGTCCGCGATGTGGACCGCCGAGAGGCCGACGCCGCCACAGCCGTGGACCGCGACCCAGTCGCCCGCGCTGACGGGCGCCTGGTGGGCCAGCCCGTGGAACGCGGTCATGAATCGGCAGCCCAGTCCCGCCATATCGGTCGAGGAGACGCCCTCGGGCAGGTGGACGGCGTTGTGGTCGGCGTGGGGGACGTGCAGGAGTTCGGCGAACGCGCCGGGTGCGCTCTCGACGAATCCGAGCGGCGTGGTGTTGTCGCAGGTGTTCCCGTGGCCGGTGCGGCACTGCTCGCAGGTGCCGTCGCCGAGATTGAACGGGACCGCGATGTGGTCACCCTCGCGGACCTTCTCGACCTCCTCGCCGACGGCGACGACGTGGCCGGCGGGCTCGTGGCCGAGGATCTGTCCGGGCGACGTTTCGAGGCCGAGCCAGCCCCAGTCCCCCTGCCAGCCGTGCCAGTCCGACCGACAGATGCCACACGCCTCGATCTCGACGACGACGCCGTCCGGGTCCGGCTCCGGGGGGTCGACCTCGGTCACGTCCAGTGGTTCGCCGTGTTCTCGCAGGACTGCTGCACGCATGACTGCAGGGTCGGGTGTCGACGACAAAGGGGTTCGGGTGGGTGGGGGAGGGTCCCGCCCGGTCCGGCCGTTGTCACCACGACTTCCGTTTCATTCACCGATGACAGCCCCCGATATAGACGGCCTGGGGGGGAGTGGTCGATTCCCTGTTTATTACGTGCGTCCAACGGCGAGCAATGCCGGATACCGGGGGCGACGGGGGCGGGCGTCGAGCACAGGCTACGGTCCTTGGCGTCGCGCTGTTGCTGGGCATCACGGCGCTCGGCGTCACGCTGGTGGTCGTTATCGGCGCGGCCGGACTGAACGACATCGAGGGGACCATCGAGCAGGGGCAGGCCGAGACGGCGCTCACGCAGCTCGACGCGAAGGCGGCACGGGTCGCGCTGGGTGACAGCCAGGTCCAGACGGTGCCCCTGACCCGGAACGGTCGCGGGGGTGCGCTCACCGCGGCGGCGACGGGTCGCATCGTCGTCGAGGCCCAGGACGGGACCGAGTACCTCAACCAGACGCTCGGGACCGTCACGCGGGAGACGAGCGACCAGGTCGTCGCGTACCAGGGTGGCGGCGTCTGGCGCGGCACGGGCAACGCGAGCCGGATGATCTCGCCGCCCGAGTTCCACTACCGGGCGGGGACGCTCACGCTCCCCATCGTCGCCGCTACCCCCGGCGAGTCGGGGACGGGCGAGGAGGTCACCGTCCAGGCGGCCGGGTCCCAGCAGGGGCTCGGCCCGGGCGTCGTCCGGGAGCAGGTCCTCACGGTCAGCGTCACGAGCGACCACTACGTCGCCTGGGCGGACTACTTCCGCGACCGCATCGACGGCGTCTCGGTCACGGTCCACCACAGCAACCAGACCGTCGAGGCGGACCTCGCGCGCCTCGACCTCGACGGGACGTACCGCGACGGCCTCGTCGCCGACGGCGATATCAGCGTGAAGACCCCGAAGACCGTCGATACGGCCGTCGTCTCGGCGGGGAGCGTGAGCGACAAGCACGGGAGCATCGAGTGTGCCGCCGGGAGCGGTTCGGACTGCACCACGACGAACACCGACACCCGGTGGATGGCCCTCGACGCCGGCATCGGGGTCCTCCTCGACAACGCCGAGGACGACCACCCGGACGCCGACATCGATGGCGATACGACGCTCACCGCGGGGTCGTACTACAGCGAGGGGTTCGGCCTCAGCGGCGACACGCTCACCCTCGACCTCTCGTCGGGCAACGTCACGCTGTTCGTCGACGGCAACATCGGGCTGGACAACGGGCGGATCGCCGTCGAGAACGGCGCCGGCACCGACCACTACGCCCGGGTGTACACGAACGGTGATGTCGCGATGGCGAAGGGCCAGTCCGGCGTGACCGTCGCGTCGGGCAACGCGAGCCGCTTCCAGCTGTACGGGACCTCGGAGATGCAGTTCGCGATGGGGCAGAGCAACAACGGGTTCACCGGGGCCGTCTACGCGCCGCGTGACGAGCCCGCCGAGGGGTCGAACGACGCCGTCGGGGAGTACGGGCTCACCTCGGCGACCGCCGCCTGTCCGACGGACGTGGACACCTGTCTGGGGCAGGGGAGCGGCGAGGTGAACGGCGCCATCATCGGTGGTCCGGCCAGCATCCAGCAGGGGACCAGCTTCGAGTACGGCGACGAACTCCGGGCCGTCGAGCCACGGTTCCCCGAGGGGACCGCGCTCCCGCCGCCGGTCACGTACCTGCACATCTCGGTCAACCGCATCGAGGTCGACGGTGCCAGCGCCACACGCGGAACGGTGCCGCTCCCGGGCCGGACCATCATCGCGGACCTCGCCGTCTCCGAGCGGAGCGACGGCGACGAGTACCGGTTCGACGCCGCCGGGACCACCGAGGCCGACCGGGTCGACGAGTACCGCTGGGACTTCGACGCCGACGGCACCGTCGACGGGACGACGGCCGACCCGACGACGACGGTCGCGTGCGACGCCGGCGTGATCGACTGCGACAGCCTCCCGGACGAGGCCAGTGTGACGGCCGTCGACACGAGCGAAGGCGAGTCCGAGACCGCGACCGCGGACTACCCCGCGTCGGACCCCGGTCCCGGCGGTGACAACGCGCCGACCGTCGACTCGTTCGGCGTCACGGACGACAGCGAGTGCTCCGACATCAATCCCGGACACGGTGATTGCAAGAACAAGGCCGCGACGGATCACGCCGAGTTCGAGATCTCCTGGAGCGTATCGGACGCCGACGGCGACCTCGACTCGGTGACCGTCGAGGTCCGGCGGGACGGGAGCCTCGTCCAGACCTACAGCGGCTACAGCGGGACCGAGACGTACCATCGGGAGGGCGCGTATGGGGACGCGTACTCGTTCACGGTCGTCGCCGAGGACGCCGCGGGCAACAGCGACAGTGACACCATCGACGACCCGGCTGCGGACGGGAGCGACCCGTAGCGGGCCGTGGATTCCCGACCCCCCGTCTCAGCCGTCGAACGCCGGGAGCATCGCGATGTCGTTCCACGCGGCCGCCTCGTGGCGTGCACTCATCGCCTCGACGTACTCCTCGTCCTGCATGAACGCGTAGGCGTCGGCCTCGGACGGGAACTCGATGACCACCGTCCAGTTGCCGTCCCACTCCCCCTCGAGTTCTTCGGCCTCCTCGGTCGCCACCAGTACCTCGCCGTCGTGGGCGGTGATGCGCTCGAACGTCGTCGGGATGTACTCGGACTCGTAGGTGTCCCAGTCCTCGACCTGGATCTGTGCGACGATGTAGACGGTCTCGGTCTCGCTCATCGGTCTGTCAGCGGGCGGCGGGGGAATAAAATCGTGGGCTGGCGTCCGGACACCGTTCCGGAACCGAGACGGGGTTCCGCGGACGTTCGGGGTCCCGGAGCGCCTGCCCCTCGACGTCGGGGGATTTACGCTCGTGGCCGCTGCCCACTCAGACGTGTCGGGGAAGGACGAATCCAGCGGCGATGGCCCGGCGGCCTGGTGGAACGAGCGCTACGAATCGGAAGAGACGCCCTGGGACACCGGCGAGCCGCAGTCGGCGCTCGTCGACGCGGCCGCGGAGTACGGGCTCTCGGGCCGGGTACTCGACATCGGCTGTGGAACGGGGACCCACGCCCTCTGGGCCGCCGAGCAAGGCCACCCCACTGTCGGCATCGACATCTCCGAGCGGGGCATCGAGCGGGCCCGAGCTCGGGCGGCCGACCGGGACCTCGATGTCCGGTTCCGGGTCGGCAACGCGCTCGACCTCGATGCCGACGACGAGGCGTTCGAGACGGTGCTCGACAGTGGCCTGTTCCACGCTTTCGAAGCCGAGGGACACGCCGCGTACGCCGCGGAGGTCGGCGAGGTGCTCCGTCCCGGTGGCCGGCTGTTCCTCGTCGGTTTCGGCCCGGACGCGCCGACGGATTTCGGCCCGGTTCCGATGGTCCCGGCGGACGTCCGGGAAGCGTTCGCGGACGGGTGGACCGAGCTGGTCTGTCGCGAAGCCGTGTTCGAGACCCAGGCGATGGATGTTCCGGGGCTGCTCGCGGTGCTGGAGCGGGAGTGAGTACGGGCGCAGCGACGAGCACCGTCGGTCCGAGGTGAGAGAACGGGACCGCCGAGAGACTGCGTCTCTCGTGGACTCGTCTCTACAACGGAGAGAACGGGACCGCCGAGAATTGAACTCGGGTCCTACGGACCCCATCCGCAGAGGATACCACTACCCCACGGTCCCTTGCATCCGAGGAAATGCGGGTCCGGGTAAAGAGCGTGTCGTTTCGGTCGCCGGGGCCACTACCATTACGGCCCCGCGCCGAGTTCGCCGGCCCGTATGCTCCCTGTCCTGCCGCTGCAGACACTGGGCCAACGCATCGACACGCTGTTCAACAACCTGGCCGCGGGCGCGGTGGCGTTCGCCGGCGACCTCCTCGTGTTCGTCGCGACGGTCGTGGTGTTCTACCTGCTCGGGCGCATCGTCGTCGTCCCCGTCGTCACGCGCCTGCTGAAGGCCCGCAACGTGCAGCCGACGCTGGCGAAGCCGGCCCGGAAGCTGACGCTCGCGGCGGTCGTCTTCGTGGCCGTCGCGGTCGGGTTCGCAATCGCCGGGTTCGGCGACCTGCTCACGTCGCTGGCGACCATCGCCGCGGCGCTGACGCTGGCCATCGGCTTCGCCTCGCAGGACGTCATCGGCAACCTCGTCGCCGGCGTGTTCCTCATCGCGGACCCGAAGGTCCGCATCGGTGACTGGGTCGAGTGGAACGACGAGAAGGGCATCATCGAGGACATCAGCTTCCGCGTCTCGCGCGTGCGGACGTTCAACAACGAACTCGTGACGGTCCCGAACTCCGAGCTCGCGAACACGGCCATCACCAACCCCGTCGCGAAGGACAAGCTCCGCGTCCCGTTCACGTTCGGTGTCGGCTACGGGGATGACCTCGACCACGCGCAGGACGTCATCATCGAGGAGGCCGAGCGCCACGACGATATCCTCGACGAGCCCGCACCCTCGACACGGGTGACGGAACTCGCGGACTCGTACGTCGGCATCCAGTCGCGGTTCTGGATCGACAGTCCCTCGCGCTCGGACTGGGCGAAGGTCCGCTCGGAGTACGTCCAGGCGGTCAAGGAGCGCTGTGACGCCGAGGAGATCGACATGCCGTACCCCCACCAGCAGCTGCTGGGCGGTATCGACGTGGAGATGCAGGGGGGCGAGGTGGAGGCACTCGCCGACGACTGAAGAGATAATCCGGATACTTCGAGCAGCCATCGCGAACATCCCTATCTCGCGACGAAACTCGGTATCCGACAGAGAATCACACGAGTACGCGTTCGAGGTCGACCACGACACCGCGGTCGGCCTCGGGGTCCCCCACGAGTCGGCCGAGGCAGACGGCCGTGCCGCTCGGGACGTAGCCGGCCACGAGCGGCGCGTCCTCGCCGTCGCCGGGCGCGGGCATCTCGCCGGCATCCGGGCCCTCCGCGGGCGGATCGATGCCCAGCACGCCGGGTGCGTAGACGGGGGCGCCGGTGGCCACCTGCCGGGCGGCACTGGGCGCGACCGTCACGCGCGGGAGGTGCCGGAGCGTCCGCTCGGCCGGCTGGACGACCTCGCGGATGGGGCCCTCGTGGCCGTCCTCGCGCCAGACCGCCAGCGCGTCGACGTAGTCGTGGAGCGTGACGAGGTCGGTGTCGTCGAAGGTGCCGGTGGCGGTCCGGCGGAGGTCGCCCATGTTCGCGCCCGTCCCCAGCGCCAGTCCGAGGTCGTGACAGAGCTTCCGGACGTAGGTGCCGGCCTCGCACTCGATGTGCAACAGTGCGCGCCGGTCCTCGCGTTCGAGGAGGTCGAGTTCGTGGACCGTCCGCGTTCGGAGCCGCCGGCTCACGGCCGATTTCCGCGGCGGCTTCTGGAGCAGCGGCCCCTCGAACTCGGCGACGGTCCCCTCGAGGTCTGCCGGGGCCGGGCGGTGGAGTTCGAGGACGGTGACGTACTCCTTGTCGGCGTCGTCGAACGCCTGTGCGAGGCGGGTGGCGTCGCCGAGCATGAGCGGCAGACAGCCCGTCACCTTCGGGTCGAGCGTGCCCGCGTGGGCCGCGCGGTCGACGTGCGTGTCGGCGTCCGCGGCCGCGAGCGCGTCGTCGGCGAGGTCGCGCGTCCACGCCGCGACCTGGTGGGCGGAGGGGCCGGGCGGCTTGTCGAGGTTGCAGACGCCGAACGCGAGCAGTTCCGGGACCGACCGCTCGTCGGGCGCGGGCCGGAGGTCGATGTCGACGGTCGCGTCGGCGTCGTCCATCTCAGAACTCGTAGCGGATGCCCTCGACGGGGGTCTTCCCCTCGTCGCCCTCGGGCGTGTACGCCTCGACGACGGCGCGGAGTGCGCCGACGACGCCGTCGGGGTCGAGGCGGGAGGTGTTCAGGACGAGGTCGTAGATGGAGAGATCCTCGATGTCGATGCCGTAGTACTCCCGATAGCGCGAGGCTTCGGACTCGGCGCGGGCGCGGGTCTCCTCGCGGGCCCGCTCGACGGCCTTGTCCTCGCGCTCGGCGATGCGCTGGGCCCGGACCGCGAGCGGCGCGTTCAGCCACATCTTGAAGTCGGCGTGCTCGCCGGCCATCCAGCCCGCCAGCCGCGATTCGAGGACGAGGTCGTCGCGCTCGCTGGCGGTCTCGCGGAGCCGGCGGTCCAGATCGCGGTCGATGGCGTCGTCCTCCTCGGCCGCCCGGTTCAGCTCGAGCGGCGTCATCCCGCGCTCGTCGGCCAGCGCCCGGAAGATGTCACCCCCGCTGACGTGCTCGTAGCCGAGCGCCTCGGCGAGTCCGGCCGCGGCAGTGGATTTCCCACTGCCCGCGGGGCCGGAGATGGTAATCAACATGTGCTCTCTGGGTCGGTGGCGTTCAAAATCGTTGTCCTTGCCGGGGCAGTTTGCGGGCCTGTGGCGGGGTG
>Ga0207757_100744_pt1 | contig 18339 bp, 16 predicted proteins | sample A23P3SouthBayCA_2_FD_187752 | JGI IMG/M metagenome (GOLD analysis project Ga0207757, IMG submission 187752) | Aerobic enrichment media microbial communities from Eden Landing Ponds, California, USA - A23 P3 (2) (SPAdes) | ecosystem: Environmental > Aquatic > Marine > Unclassified | place...
GGTAGTTGAATCGCAACGGGGGGGTATGAGTACGGACCACGGTGACGATCACGGACATCACCTTCCGGCCGTCGAAGACTGGCCGCGAGGGTTCGGCGAGGCGAGTTGGTGGCCGTTCATCACGGCACTAGGCGCGGGTGGCCTCTATCTCGCGGCCGCCCTGTACATCGTCGCAGGCGGCCAAGATTCGACGATCAGCCCGATATTCGCCCCCATGCTCGGGGCCGCGAGCGTCGGTACCTTCCTCCTCGGTCTGTACGGCTGGCTGTACCACGCGTTCGTCTCCGAGTTCTGGTCGCGCGGGAGCAACGAGACGAGCGCGAAGGCGCTCCGCTGGGGGATGATCGCCTTCCTCGGCTCCGAACTCGCCACCTTCGGTGCCGGGTTCACCTACTACTTCTTCATCCGCGCGGGCACGTGGCCGCCGGGTGAACTCCCGCACCTGCTGGGCTCGCTCGTCCTCATCAACACGGTCATTCTGGTGGCGTCGAGCGTGACGCTCCACTGGGCGCACGTCGCCATTCGGAAGAACGACCGCCGGAAGTTCGTCCTCGGGCTGCTCGCCACGCTCCTGCTCGGTGTGGTGTTCATCGGCGGACAGGTCTACGAATACTACGAGTTCATCGTCCACTCCAACTTCACGGTCACGTCCGGTATCTACGGGTCGGCCTTCTACGGCCTAACTGGCCTCCACGGCCTCCACGTCTCCCTCGGTGGGGCGCTCCTCGCCATCGTCACGATCCGGGCACTCGCGGGGCAGTACTCCGCCGAGCGGCACGTCTCCGTAAGTACCGTCTCGATGTACTGGCACTTCGTCGACGCCGTCTGGATCTTCCTCGTCGTGGTGCTGTACGCTGGCGCGGAACTCGGCGCCTGATCCCGGACCGTTCCTGTTTCGAGATATTCGCCACCCCGGGTGGCGACTCTCCGTATCGACGGACAGCCGGTCGTGTGCGCTGACGGCCAATCTCGGCGACCAGCCGCCGCCGTAAATTTATGTGTTCTCACGCGACAGTCGTGCGTATGGAGGATTTCGAGCAACTCGTGTCGTCGCTTACGCCCCGCGAGGAAAACGACGAGATCAAACTCTACCAGAACACCGTCGCGGTCGCGTGTCCGGTGTGCGAGAAACCGTTCGACGACCTCGTGGCGTGTAAAAATCAGGAGACCAGTCTCGAACAGATCGAACCGCTCGACATCTGCGTCACCGTCCACGAGGGGAGTCCGCTTCTCTTCACGCACAAGCACTAGACGACCGCCCTTTTCCCAGCACGTAAGGGGACACGCGCCGACCGGCCGGTATGGCACGCGAAGTTACTCACACCGCGACCGGGCCGAAGATCATCACGCCCGAGGACATCGACGACGAGAAAGGCGACGTTGCGATCTGTCTGTGCGGGCTGAGCGAGTCGTACCCGTTCTGTGACGGCTCCCATCGGCGGGCCGAGGACGAGGACCCCGACGTACGGTACAAGTACGTCGACGGAGAGCGTCGGCGGGTCTCGATCCAGTTCGAAGAGTGAACCGCCTCGGGGTCAAGTGGTTCGAGACGCCGTAGGCGTCTCGTCATCACGGAAATCTTCGATTTCCGTACGACCCCGAGGCACTCGGCCTGCTCCGCCTGTAGACGCCGGAAAGTATTTGGCTCGCTTCGGTCCAAGCCTACACAAATGGACGGCGAGATTCTCGACGCGGTGACCGAGTGGGGAACCCGCCCCGTCTCGGACGGCGTCAGTGGGCTGTACGAGTTGGCCGACGAGTCGTTCTCGGGCGCCGTCACCGACGGAACCGCGTGGGCGTTCGTTCTCAACGGTCGCTTCGTGGGCGTCTTCGACGGCGACATCGACGATTTCGAGGACGCTTCGCTGACCGCCCACACGGCCCCCGATCTGTCGTTGCCACTCCTCTACGCCATGCAGGCCCGGGGTGGCGAGGTGCGGGGGCAGTACTACTCGAACGACACGCCCCTCTCCGAAATCGACGACACCCTCTCTTCGGGCAACTTCGTCGGCTACGTCGAACTCTCCGAGAACGTGCTCTCGGGGGACTACTACGTCGTCTACTACGGCGGACGGTCGCTTCCCGTCGCGTACGTGGGGAACAATCGCCGCCTGCTCACGGGCGACGAGGCGTTCGAACGCGCCGCCGACGAAGTGGGCATCTACTCAGTCGTCGACGCCGACGTCGAGGTCGTGGCTCTACCGGAGCGACCGGGGCCGGCCCCCGAACCGGACGACGATTCGGACGCCGACGACACTGCCGTCGCGATTGCGCCCGACGCCGACGCCGACGCCGAAGGGCAGGCGGATGCCGACGACACACCGGACTCGACGACGGGTACCACGAACGACGGGGCCGATTCGACGGCTGAGACGGCCGGTGACGGTGACGGAGCTAGCACGGAGGCGGCGTCGACCACCGAATTCAGCGAACTGGACATGACGGGCGGTGCGTCGTCGAGCGATGCGGAGGAAGCCGTCGACACCGACGAGGCCTCGACTGAAGCGGGGGAAGCGACGGCCGAGTTGGGAGACGACGCCGACGGCGAGGTGGACGCCGACGGCGAGGTGGACACCGACGGCGAGGCGGACGCCGATTTCTCGACCGCATCCGAGACAGACGCCGACGGCGACGAACTCGACCGTCTTCGACAGGACCTCGACGAGGCGCGCGCAGCGAAAGCGGAGCTAGAGGCGGAACGTGACCGCATCGCGGCCGAGCGCGACGACTACCGCGAAGAGGCCGACCGCCTCCGTGAGCGAGTGGCGTCGCTGGAGGCAGAGATCGAGCAGTTCGAATCCGACGCTGACGCGACGCCCGCCTCGACGCTCGCTCCCGACGAGGCGCTCGCGGGGACGAACCTGTTCGTCCGCTACGAGGACAAGGCAGATGGCACGCTCGAACGCGCAGCCGAGGGACGCATCTCGGAGGCGGAGCTGCGCGACAACCTTCGCCTCGACTACCACACCGAGTTCGAGACCGACGGGGTTCGGGTCGACGGGCGGCCGTTCGAGTCGTTCCTCCGTGACACGCCGGAACACCAGTTCGCGCTGTGGCTGTTGACCTCGGTGACCTACGACATCCGGCGGACCGACACCCGGGCGGAGCTATCGAAACTGTACGAGGCAATCGAGGAGGTCGACCGGATCGACCTCGACGGCGAGGTCGACGTGACAGTCGGGGACACCGAGGGCGAGACGGAGTCGACCACGGTGACGTTCGACGTGGTGTTTCGAGACAAGATGGGGAACCCGCTGTTCGTCGCGTCGTTCGACGACTCACGGGATCCGACTCGCGCGGAGACGATCCGGCCGCTGCTCGATGGAGCGCGGTCGGTGAGCGAGGCGGTGCCCTCTTTCGCCGCCGCGTTCGTCGTGACGACGAGTTTCTTCGACGCCGACGCGATGGAAGTCGCAGTCGACGCCACCCGGGGTGGCCTGTTCAGTCGGAGTTCGCGAAAGAGCTACGTGAAACTCTCACGTAAGGCCGGGTTCCATCTCTGTCTGGTCGAGGCACGAGACGGGGACTTCTTCCTGACCGTGCCGGAGCTTTAGCTCTGGATCTCGGCCGTCTCTTCGATCTTCATCGAGTCGAGTTTCTCGACGATGGCGTCGATTTTGTCGTCGAGTTCGTCGACGAAGTCGGCCGTATCTTCGGTGGTGATGGCCCCCTGGCTCGACGGTTCGATGAGGTTCTCCTCCTCGAGGACGCGAAGCGAGTAGCGGACCTTGTGGTGCGGGTATCCCGTCTCGTTGGACATCTTCACGATGCCGATGGGTTCGTTCCCGATGACCATCTTCAGCACCTGAAGATGACGTTCGAGCATATCGACTTCTTTCTCGAGCCTGTCTATCATGACACTTGTTAACTTGTCGTTGCGGGTTTTAAAAGTTGCTGTGAGGCCCGGCGGCCGAAAACGATCACTTACTCGTGTGCAGTGAGAGAAGTTAACGCTTCGGGTCTCGGCGGATTCGACGGAAATCGCGCTGCCGTCGGTCGGTCCCGACGGCTGACGAGTGGGGCTCGCACCGTCGTGAGCGTATCGTAATCGGTTTAGCGAGCGGGACGAAATCCCCGGTCGGATATGACTGTCACCATCGTCGGATCCCAGCTCGGCGACGAGGGCAAAGGCGCCCTCGTCGACCTGTGGGGTGGGAACGCCGACATCGTGGTCCGGTACCAGGGCGGGGACAACGCCGGCCACACCGTCGTCGAGGGCGGCGAGGAGTACAAACTCTCCCTGGTGCCGAGCGGCGCCATCCGCGGCAAGGTGGGCGTGCTCGGCAACGGCTGTGTGGTCAACCCGCGAACGCTGTTCGACGAACTCGACACGCTCCGTGATCGGGGGCTCGACCCCGACGTGCGCGTCGCGCGCCGGGCGCACGTAATCATGCCGTACCACCGCGTCCTCGACGGCATCGAGGAGGAAGCGAAAAGCGACGACGATCTCGAAGCGGGCACGACGGGTCGCGGCATCGGTCCGACCTACGAGGACAAGGTGGGCCGGCGCGGGATTCGCGTCGGCGACCTGCTCGATCCCGACGTGCTTCGGGACCGACTCGAGTACGTCGTCCCGCAGAAGCGCGCGGTGGTCGAGGACGTGTTCGGGATGGAGGCCGGCGAGGAGTTCGACATCGACGCCCTCCACGAGGAGTTCGCCGACATCGGCCGTCGTCTCGACGCGGAGGATATGACCGTCAACGCGGGCGACTTCCTCGGGACCGAACTCGACGACGGCGCGAACCTGCTGTTCGAGGGGGCACAGGGCACCTCCATCGACATCGATCACGGCATCTACCCCTACGTCACCTCCTCGAACCCCACCGCGGGCGGCGCGTCGACGGGGACGGGCGTCGGGCCGACGGTGGTCGGGCAGGGGGAGGTCGTCGGTATCGTCAAGGCGTACCTCTCGCGGGTCGGTACCGGCCCGCTCCCGACCGAACTCGACGGCGAGGACGAGGACTTGGCCGACTACATCCGCGAGAAAGGTGGCGAGTTCGGCACCGTCACCGGTCGCCCCCGCCGGATCGGGTGGCTCGACGTACCGATGCTCCGCCACGCGGCCCGCGCGAGCGGCTTCACCGGCATCGCCGTCAACCACCTCGACGTGCTCGCGGGGCTGGACGAGGTGAAAGTCGGCGACGCCTACGACCTGAACGGCGAGCGACTGGAGACGATGCCCGCGACGACCGAGCGCTGGGCGGAGTGCGAGCCGATCCTGAAGGAGTTCGAGCCGTGGCCCGAGGTGGACTGGGCGGCCGTCGCCGACGAGGGCTACGATGCCCTGCCCGACGCCGCACGCACGTACCTCGACTACCTGAGCGACGAGGTGGGCGCCCCCATCTACGCCGTCGGCGTCGGCCCCGACCGCGCCGAGACCATCGAACTCGTCGACCCGTTCGAGCGCGACGCCTAGGGCCTCACCGCGAGCATCGGTCGCGACGGTCGCCGCGCTCGACGAATCGTCACCGGGGCAACGGTTTTAGCCTCCCGTCGCCCACGTGCACGCATGGTGACCACGACCCAGCGGGACGGCATGACGTGGTACGAGTGTGAGGTCTGTGGGATGTTGTTCGACTCCAGAGAAGACGCCACACAGCACGAGGAGACCTGTGACGACGACACCGCCGACCCCTCGTATCTGCAGTAACTACTTCTCGACCAGTTCGTACGACTCCTCGCCCCAGTCGTCCTCGACGAACACGAACACGCGCCCCCGAGCGACGTCGAGGTCGGCCTGAATCCGGCACCGCATCCCGTCGGGCGTGGCGACGGTGACGCCCGGGAAGATCTCCTCGGCCTCGCCGCCGTCGAGGACGATCCGACCCACGCCGGTCGACTCCAGAATGTCGTCGTGGGTCTTGCGGTCGTTGACGTACATCATCACGCCCTCGGTCCCTTCGGGGTTTGTCACGAGGACGTGGACCTCCTTGCCCGGTGCGGTCGTGAGTGTCTCCTCGGCCTTCCGAGGGACACCGCGGTAGAGCGTCGTTCGCCCGTCCAGATACTCGACCTGTACGCCCTCCTCCAGCAACTCGACCGGGAGCGTACTCGGCGCCACGTCGCTGCGAATGCTCATACCGATGGTATCGGCCGCTGTGGCAAAAACGTCGCGTCACGCGCGCCGAGCGTGGATGGATACCATTATATCACCGTCGTTCCTCACACCCAGCGTGTCCGTCTCACATCCCGCTTGGCGTACTGCCGCCGCCACCGGTATCGCGTATCTCGTCGCACTCGTCGCACTGTTCGTCCTCCTCTTTCTCGGTCCGTACGTTCTCTTCGGCGTCTAAAAGAGCGGAACGCGCTTACGCGAACGCTCGCGAGGCGTCGTCGTCGGTCGATTCGGCGCGAATCTTCTCCCACGCCGAGACGAAGTCGTCCATGTAGATCTCCGTGCGGTCGTCACGGATGGCGAACATGCCGGCTTCGGTGCAGATCGCCTTGATGTCGGCGCCGGAGGCGTCGTCGGCTATCTCGGCCAGTTCCGCGAAGTCCACGTCGTCGGCGACGTTCATGTTGCGGGTGTGGATCTTGAAGATGATCTCGCGGCCCTCCTCGTCGGGCTTGGGCACCTCGATGAGGCGGTCGAACCGGCCAGGGCGCAGGATCGCGGGATCGAGCATGTCGAAGCGGTTGGTCGCCGCGATGATGCGGATCTCGCCCCGCTCTTCGAAGCCGTCCATCTCCGAGAGCAGCTGCATCATCGTCCGCTGGACCTCGGCGTCGCCGGAGGTCTTCGAGTCCGTCCGTTTCGACGCGATGGCGTCGATTTCGTCGATGAAGAGGACGGCGGGTTCGTTCTCGCGGGCCACCTCGAAGAGGTCGCGGACGAGTTTCGCGCCCTCGCCGATGAACTTGTGGACGAGTTCGGAGCCGGCCATCTTGATGAAGGTGGCGTCGGTCTGGTTGGCGACGGCCTTCGCGAGCATCGTCTTCCCGGTGCCGGGCGGGCCGTGGAGGAGGACGCCCGACGGCGGCTCGATGCCCACCTGTTCGAACATCTCGGGGCGGTCGAGCGGCATCTCGACCGTCTCGCGCACCTCCTGCATCTGCTGTTCGAGGCCGCCGATGTCCTCGTAGCTCACGTCCGGGCTGTGGTCGACCTGCATCACGCGAGCCCGCACGTCCGTCTCCTTGTCGAGGCGTTTGACGATAGAGAGGGAGTTGTTCACCGCGACGCGGGCGTCGGGTTCGAGCTCCGACCGCATCTCGTCGGTGACTTCGGTCAGCGCCTCTTGGTTGTTACCGTGCTGTTTGATGATAACGCCCTCGTCGTTCACTTCCTGCACCGTCGCGACGAACAGGGGGGACTGCTTCAGCTTCTTGTTCTCGTGGGTGAGCCGTTCGAGCTTCTGCTGGTACTTGTTGTTTTCAGCGTTCGCGTCCAGCAGTTTGTCGCGCATCTCCTCGTTCTGACCCTCCAGCACGTCGAGCCGTTCGCGGAGGGCCTCGATTTTTTCCTGCTGCGACGCCGCCTCCTCGTCGTACGGGAGGTCGACATCGTCCACAGTGTCGGTCATTACCCGGTTTAAGGCGCTGATTCATAAGAGACTTCGGGTAGACACGGTGTTCGCCGTGACCACGTGCCACACCGCTATAACTACTGAGCATCAAACTCGATAGCAAATATTATCATCCTGTATGCCCGACGGTGAGACAAGATGAGTACGACCGAGGCAGTTCCCCAAGAGGCGGGATCGGATCGGTGGGCCGACGTGCGCGACCTTCCGCCGAGTGCGAAACTCGTCGCGAAGGTTCTCGACTACAACGAGACGCTGAGCCAGAGCCAGTTGGCCGAGGAGACGCTCCTGCCGCCGCGGACGGTCCGGTACGCGCTGACGCGGCTCGAAGACGAGGGCGTGGTCGAATCCCGATTCTCCTTCTCCGACGCGCGCAAGCGCCTCTACTCGCTGAAGATTTAAGGCCGGTCGGGCGACCATCCGGGTTCGTGACCGACGCCGACGTTCGTGCCGCGCTTCGCGCCCTCGCCACCGACGAACAGCCCGCCGTTTCCCCGCCAGCGTACGACGCCATCGACGAGGCGGCCGACGTTCTCGAGGACGTGAGAGACGCCGCCGCGTTCGTCGACGACGGCGGTCTCGACCGTCTCCGCCGAGACATCGACCGGGCCGAGCGCCGCGGCGACCGGGACGCCGCTCGCCGCGGGCGTGACGCCCTCGCGACCATCGAACGGTGTCGCCGGGCCGCCGCCGACCACTTTTAGGGAGTATCGTAACGGTCCGGAGATGCTCGCCGGACCGGTTCGGCGAGCATCCCTGATGACTTCCGATACTCCCTATTCCACTCCGGTCGCGGAACGGTTTTGAGTGGCGGCGATCAAGGGCCGGCACGATGACACGGGTGATCCACACCGGCGACACCCACGTCGGGTATCGGCAGTACCACTCGCCGGAACGCCGGCAGGACTTCCTCGACGCGTTCGAGGCCGTCGTCGACGACGCCGTCGAGCGACGCTCGACGGGCAGTCGGACGGAGTCCGACGACGCCGTCGAGGCCGAGATCGACGCGCTCGTCCACGCCGGCGACCTCTTTCACGACCGCCGTCCCGACCTCCCCGATCTGCTGGGTGTCCTCTCCGCACTCCGTCGTCTCGACGCCGCCGACGTGCCCTTCCTCGCTATCGTCGGCAACCACGAGGCGACCCGTGGGAGCCAGTGGCTCGACCTCTTCGAGAACCTCGGGCTGGCGACCCGGCTCGGCGCCGAGCCGACGGTCGTCGGGGCCACCGCGTTCTACGGACTGGATCACGTCCCCCGGTCGCGGCGCGCCGACCTCGATTACGAGTTCGCTCCCCCGCCCGCCGACGCCGACGCCACCGCCCTCGTCGCCCACGGGCTCTTCACCCCGTTCCCGCACGCCGACTGGGACACCGAGGCGATGCTCGACGCCGCGAGCGTCGACTTCGACGCGGTGTTGCTGGGCGACAACCACGTCCCCGACACGGCACAGGTCGAGGGCACGTGGGTCACCTACTGCGGGTCGACCGAGCGTGCGAGCGCGGACGAACGCGACGCCCGTGGCTACAACCTCGTCGAGTTCGGCGCCGACGCGGGCGGCGACGCCGCCGTCGACATCCGGCGCCGGTCGCTCGACACGCGCCCCTTCGCCTTCGTCGACGTGGAACTCGCGGAGGGCGAGGGCGTCGAGCGGGTGCGCGAGCGGGTCCGCGAACACGACCTCTCGGACGCCGTCGCGGTGGTGACGATCACGGGCGACGGCGACCCCGTCACGCCCGCGGCAATCGAGGACGCGGCCCTCGACGCGGGCGCCCTCCTCGCCCGCGTCACCGACCACCGCGCGGTCGGCGGCGACGCCTCCGACGACGTGCCGGACGTGGACTTCGCCGACCCCGACGCGGCCGTCCGCGAGCGCGTTCGCGAGATGGACCTCTCTTCGCTCGGCCGCCGACTCGACGAGACGGTCCGTGACGAGGCGGTGGCCGACTCGAACGTCCGCGACCGGGTCGCGTCGGCCGTCGGCGACGCGGCAGCGGACGACGGGCTCGACGGCCTGTCGACAGCGGGCGACGGAGAGGGCACCGACGACGACCGACAGTCCGTCGACGACGCGGGGGCCGCGGACGCGGAGCCGGACACCGACGCCGACGAACAGGTGTCCATGGAGGACTACCTGTGAGGTTCGACCACATCCGCTTGCGGAACTTCCGCCCGTACGCGGACGCCGACCTCGACCTTCGCGACGGCGTGACGGTCATCCACGGCCTCAACGGGAGCGGGAAGTCGTCGCTGCTGGAGGCGTGTTTCTTCGCGCTCTACGGCTCGAAAGCACTGGAAGGTACCCTCGACGACGTGATCACGAACGGCGCCGAGGAGGCCGAAATCGACCTCCGCTTCACCCACGCGGGGTCGTCGTACCACGTCCACCGCCGCCTCCGCGCGTCGGGCGAGCGGACGACGACCGCCGACTGCACGCTGGAGGGCCCGGACGCGACGGTCGAGGGTGCGCGCGACGTGCGGGCGTTCGTCGTCGACTTGCTTCGGATGGACGCCGAGGCGTTCGTCAACTGCGCGTACGTGCGGCAGGGCGAGGTGAACCAGTTGATCAACGCCTCGCCGTCCCAGCGACAGGACGTGATCGACGACCTCCTGCAGTTGGGCCGACTGGAGGAGTACCGCGACCGGGCGGGCGAGGCGCGACTCGGCGTCGAGGACGTGCGCTCCGAGAAGCGGGGCGAACTCCGGAAGGTCGAGTCACAGATCGAGGAGAAGGAGGAGCAGAGTCTCTACGCCGCGCTCGACGCCCTCGAATCCGACCTCTCGGAGATCGACGCGAAGATCGACCACTACGAGGACCAGCGAGCGAAGGCCGAAGGGACGAAAGAAGAGGCCGAGTCGGTGCTGGAAGAGTACGAGGAGAAGCGGGCCGACCTCGACTCGGTCGAGGCCGACATCGAGGAGCTGGAGACGACGATTCGAGAGGCCGAATCCGAGCGCGAGACGGTACAGGAGCGGATCGGCGAGGCGCAGGACCGGATCACGGAACTGGAAACCGAGGTGGACGACCGCCTCGACGCCGCGGGACTGGCCGAATCGACCGCGGCGGCTGTCGAGGCTCGCCGTGCCGAACTGGACGAGCGCGAGGAATCGCTCCGCGAGGAACGAACCGAGGCGAACGCGTCGGCCACCGGACTCCGCAATCAGGCGACCAACCTCGCCGAGAAGGCCGACGACCTCACCGACCGCGCCGACCGGCTGGACTCGCGGGCCGAGGAACTCCGGACCGACGCCGACGAGGCCGAGACGGCGGCCGCGGAACACGAGGAAGCTCTCGCCGAGTTGGACGAGGAAGCCACCGACTTGGCCGCCCGCTTCGACGACGCCCCCGTCGAGCGTGGCGAGGCTGCGGATCGGCTGGCCGACCTGCGCGACCGCCGGAGCGAGGCCGGCGAACGGGTCGCCGAGCTAGAGGCCAAACTGGACTCGGCACGGGAGCGCGTCGCGGAGGCGGAGGCGTTGCTGGCGGCCGGCAAATGCCCCGAGTGCGGCCAGCCGGTCGACGACGCACCCCACGCCGACCCCGCGGAACACCGCGAGCGCGTGTCGACACTTGAGGCCGAACTCGCCGAGGCCCGCGAGACGGTCGCGGCTCTCGACGACCGGATCGACGACGTGGACGCGCTGGTCGAGGTGGCGGAGCGGCTGGCCGAAATCGAGAGCGAGCGCGACCGATTGGAAGAGCGCGTCTCGACGAAACGCGAGGCGGCCGCGGAGAAACGCGAGACTGCGGCGGAACGGGCGTCGGAGGCCGACGACCTGCGCGAGCAGGCGACCGAGACGCGCGAGGTGGCCGCCGAGAAACGCGCGGAGGCCGAGGACGCCGAGTCGCGGGTCGACGAGTTGACGGCCGAGCTGGAGGCGCTCGCCGAGACGCGGGAGCAGGTCGACGCCGTCGCGGAGCGACTCGACCGGATCGCCGACCTCGACGACGAGATCGAGCGTCGCCGCGAGCAGGCCGCGAGTATCGAGGAGACGAACGACGAGCGCCGGGAACGGCTGGCGGAGAAACGCGAGCGCCGGGACGACCTCCGCGACGCCGTCGACGAGGACGCCATCGAGGCGGCCCGCGAGAACAAGGCGAACGCCGAGGAGTATCTGGAGAACGTCGACGCGGAACTCGACGCGCTCGCCGAGAAGCGCGACGAGGTGCAGACGAAGATCGGCGGCGTCCGGAGCGAGATCGAGGCGCTGGAGTCGCTTCGGACGGAGCGCGACCACCTCGCGGCGCGGGTCGACGCCCTCGATGCCCTCCACGAGGAGGCCGAGCGCCTCGAAGCGATGTACGGCGACCTGCGCGCGGAACTCCGCCAGCGCAACGTCGAGACGCTCGAACGGCTCCTGAACGAGACGTTCGACCTCGTCTACGGCAACGACGCCTACGCCCACCTCCGACTCGACGGCGACTACGAACTCTCGGTCGTCCAGAAAGACGGGAGCGAGCTGGACCCGACCCAGCTGTCGGGCGGCGAGCGCGCCCTATTCAATCTCAGCTTGCGGTGTGCGATCTACCGCCTGCTGGCGGAAGGGATCGAGGGGTCGGCGCCGATGCCGCCGCTCATCCTCGACGAACCAACCGTCTTCCTCGATTCGGGGCACGTCTCTCGGCTGGTCGATCTGGTCGCGGAGATGCGCGATCTGGGCGTGGCACAGATCGTCATCGTCAGTCACGACGAGGAACTCGTCGGCGCGGCCGACGACCTCGTGCGCGTGGAGAAAGATCCGCGGACGAACCGCTCGACGGTGTCTCGGACGGAGCCGTCGGCCGTCACGGATGCTGAGGCGGTGGTCGAAGCGGGGACGGGCACTGGCGAGTCGGACGACTAGTTCTCCGACCGCAGGTACGCGACGGCGTCCCGTGTCGTCTCGGTCGCCTCGTACCCACGCTCGCCGGCGACGCGCGTCTCCGCGATCAGGCCGGCCGCCCGGAACTCCGCCAGCAGGCCGTGGAGGTCGCTCTCGCAGAGGTCGTACGCGTCGAGGAGCGTCCGCACGCCGACGGGGCCGCAGTCGACGAGTTCCACGAGGAGACCGAGGGCGCGGTCGTTGGGCGTCGCGGTGAGGACGCGACGCACCGCCGCGGGCACGGCGCCCGCGGCCGTCGCCAGCGCCGACGCCTCGTCGTCGACCGTCAGGTCGTCGTTCGGCAGGTACCGGTCGTTCCCGGTGTCGGGGTCGCGGACGAGACTCGACTCCGTCGACCGCTTCACGAGCAGGTAGTGCTCTCCGTCGTCGTCCCGAACGGTTCGCATGGTCGAGGGGAGGCGATCCGCGGGGTTAGGCGTTCCGTTCGGGAGGCTCGTCGGACTCCGTCCGACTCTCCGAGGCCCGTGGGGCCTCGCCGTCCCCGTGCCGCTCCTGAAACGCGCGGTAGTGATGATACACTCGGAGACCGGCGACGGCACCGAGAGCGACGGCGGCGCCGCCCCACAGCCACCAGCCGCGGAAGTAGACGAGCATGGGGCCGAGGGCGAGGCCGAAGAGAGCGACGTTCGCGAGGATCACGCTCCGCCAGAACGTCTCCAGAATCTCGGGGTCGACGTCCTCTTCGGCCACCGCTGGCGTCGGGACCCGTGGCAGGTCACGCTCGGGGTCGCTCCAGCGCGACTCGGGGTTCGGCTCCTCGGGTTCGTCGGGCCACGGATCGAACACGCTCGGGGAGAGCGAACGGAGCGAGAAAAGGGTTCGGTTGGCAGCTTACGCGACTTCCCGAATCGGCACCGCCGCCGACGACTCCACCCACGCGAGCGGGTTCTCCGCGTCGTAGAGTACGGTCCCGTCTTCGACTTCGTACGCCTCGACGGTGTCGATACCGTCGTGATCCGGACGCCGAGCGTCCGCACTGTCCCACCGGCCTGCATCGACGTGGTCGGACATCGTCACGCACCGTGGTATGATGTGGCATGGTATATGTCTTGTTGTCGTGGCAGGGCTTCGCCGGGCAAGTGGCTGGGTTTTTACCGGGGAGTGCCGAAGGGGGCGGCATGGATCAGGCGGACCTCTCCCAGTTCTCGGGGGCGGACGACGTGGACAGGCCCGAGGCGGAGGCGGTCGCCGTCGCGGGCGACGCCGTGCAGTCCGTCAGCGAGGTGATCGACGCGGCGGAACTGAAGTTTCCCGACCCCGACGGCACGGTCGACCTCGCGGTCACGCAGGTCGACTACACCGTCGAGGGGCAGGGGAGCGACGAGTACCCCGTCATCCACCTGTTCGGCCGGACTGCCGACGGCACGGCCGAACACGTCCGACTGCTGGGCTTCGAGCCGTACTTCTACGCGCCGACGGCGAGTCTCGACGACGACGATCTCGACCGCGACGTGATCACGCGGACGGAACCGGGCTACGAGAGCATCCGTGGCGAGGACCTGACGAAAATCTGTACGCAGACGCCGCGGGACGTGGGCCAGATCCGCGACGAGTTCGACCACTTCGAGGCGGACATCCTCTTTCCCAATCGCCTGCTGATCGACAAGGACATCGGCAGCGGCGTGCGCGTCCCCGTCCGGCGACTGGAGAGCGGATCGATTCAGATTCCCCACGACGAAATCGAACCCATCGAGGCGTCGGCCGACCTGCGGGTGAACACTTTCGACATCGAGGTCGACGACCGCTCGGGCTTTCCGGAGGACGGCGAGGAGCCGATCATCTGTCTCACCAGCCACGACTCCTATCGCGACGAGTACGTCGCGTGGCTGTACGAGGCGCCCGACGGCGACGGCGCTACGCCCGCCGGCCTCGACGACTACGAGGGGCTCGACGAGGTGGACGCCGAGGTGCGTGCGTTCGACTCCGAAGCGGCGATGCTCGACGCCTTTCTCTCCTACGTCGAAGAGACCGATCCCGACGTGCTCACGGGCTGGAACTTCGAGGACTTCGACGCACCCTACTTCATCGACCGTCTCGAAGTCCTCGGTAAGCGGCCGGACGTGGACCGGGACCTGAATCCCGACCGCCTCTCGCGAGTGGGGGACGTTTGGCGCAGCGACTGGGGCGGCCCGACCATCAAGGGCCGGGTCGTCTTCGACTTGCTCTACGCGTACAAGCGCACGCAGTTCACGGAACTCGAATCGTATCGCCTCGACGCGGTGGGCGAGATGGAACTCGGCGCGGGGAAGGAACGCTACACCGGCGACATCGGCGACCTGTGGGAACAGGACCCCGAGCGCCTGCTGGAGTACAACCTCCGCGACGTGGAACTCTGTGTCGAACTCGACCGCAAGCGCGACATCATCTCCTTCTGGGACGAGGTGCGGACGTTCGTCGGCTGTAAGCTGGAGGACGCCCCGACGCCCGGCGACGCCGTCGACGTGTACGTCCTCCACAAGGTCCACGGGGAGTTCGCGCTCCCCTCGAAGGGGCGCGCCGACGCCGAGGACTACGAGGGTGGGGCGGTGTTCGACCCGATTACGGGGATCAAAGAAAATGTCAGCGTTCTGGACTTAAAGAGCCTCTACCCGATGTGCATGGTGACGATCAACGCGTCGCCGGAGACGAAAGTCGACCCCGCCGCCTACGACGGCGACACCTACCACGCCCCCAACGGCACCCACTTCCGGAAGGAACCGGACGGCGTCATTCGGGAGATGGTCGACGAGTTGCTGGAGGAGCGGGAGGAGAAGAAGGCGGAGCGGAACGCCAACGACCCCGGTAGCGAGGCGTACGAGCAGTACGACCGGGAACAGCAAGCGGTGAAGGTCATCATGAACTGCTTCACCCCCGACACCGACGTACTCACGCCAGATGGCGTCCGGAACATCCGTGACCTCGACGTGGGCGACGAGGTGTACTCGCTCGACCCCGAGACGATGCGGATGGAGGTCAAGCCGGTGACCGAGACGCACGCCTATCCGGACTACCGTGGTGACCTCGTCGACATCGAGACCAGCAAAATCGACTTCAGTGTCACCCCGAACCACCGGACGCTCGTCCGGAAAGACGACACGAACGGAACGTCGTGGGACGAGTTCCGATTCGTCGAAGCTGGCGACCTGAACGAGTCGTCACGCTACGAACTCCCGTACGGCTGGGACGGACCGGACAGCGAGCCGTTGGGGACTGTCGATCTGACGGACCTCCTCGACGGCGACTACGAAGTGTGGGCGAACAACGACGCCCACGGGCACACGCTGGCCGCGGAAGTCGGTTACTACCCGGACAAGATGGAGAAACAGGGCTCCGAAGGGACGGGTTACGTCTTCTCGGCGGCCGAGTTCGAGGAACATCGCGAGTATCTGGACGAACACTGCTCCGAGTTCTACGTCCACGCCGAACGGGGTCGGAAGTGGATTCCCCGTTTCTACGACGGCGACGACTTCCTCGAACTACTGGCGTGGTACATTACCGAGGGATCGGTGTACACGTCCGAAGACAAGCAGTACGGCGAGAAGCTCCGTGGCTCGTCCACGACGATCCAACTCGCACAGGGCGCGATTGCCGACGGCGGTGGGGTCGACGACCACGCCGCAATCGGTGCGCTGCTGGATCGACTCGGCGTCGACTACTACGTCGACGACCGGTGCTATCAGTTCACCTCGCGCCTGCTCGGTCGCTGGCTCGAGGTGACGTGTGGCGAGAACAGTTTCGAGAAACGGATTCCCGACCTCGTGTTCGAAGCCAGCCGCGAACAGAAGGAGCGATTCCTCGATACGCTGATCGCGGGCGACGGCGACCGGCAGGTGAACAGTTGGCGCTACTCCACGTCGAGCGAGCGCTTGCGCGACGACGTGCTTCGACTTTGTGCGCACCTCGGGCTAACCACGAGCTACAACCAAGATAGCGGTTCGTGGCGCATCTACTGCACCGAAGACGCCAAGAACAGCTTCCGGATGCATCGCTCCGGCGGTCGAAGCACCGCAGACGACGGGGCGTATTGTGTCACTGTCGCGGACAACAACACCCTCCTCGCGGGACGCAACGGGACATTCCAGTTCGTCGGCCAATCACTGTACGGCGTTCTTGGGTGGGATCGTTTCCGCCTCTACGACCGGGAGATGGGGGCGGCCGTCACGGCCACCGGCCGCGACGTCATCGAACACACGCAGTCGGCCGCCAACGACGTGGGCTACGAGGTGGCCTACGGGGACACCGACAGCGTCATGTTGGAACTCGGTCAGGAAGCCGTCACTGACGAGGTACCTTCCGAGATTCGGGAGGCCCACCCCGAGATGAGCGAGTCGGAACTCCAGCAGATCGCCGGCGCCATCGAGACGGGCTACGAACTCGAGGAGGCGATCAACGACTCCTACGACGAGTTCGCCCTCGACGAGCTGAACGCCCACCACCACCGCTTCCAGATCGAGTTCGAGAAGCTTTATCGACGATTTTTCCAAGCGGGCAAGAAGAAACGCTACGCGGGCCACATCGTCTGGAAGGAGGGCAAACACGTCGACGACATCGACATTACGGGCTTCGAGTACAAGCGCTCGGACATCGCGCCGATCACGAAGGAGGTCCAGCGCCGCGTCATCGAGATGATCGTCACCGGCGACGACGTCGACGACATCGAGGAGTACGTCCACGACGTGATCGAGGACTTCGAGGCGGGGAACGTCGACCTGAACGACGTGGGGATTCCGGGCGGCATCGGCAAGCGTCTGGGCGCCTACGACACGGACACGGCACAGGTTCGGGGTGCGAAGTACGCCAACCTCCTCCTCGGCACCAACTTCCAGCGCGGGAGCAAGCCCAAACGGCTGTACCTGAAGAAGGTCCACCCCGAGTTCTTCCGACGGCTGGAAGACGAGGAAGGGTTCGACCCCCAGACCGATCCCCTCTACGCCGAGTTCAAGCGTGATCCGGACGTGATCTGTTTCGAGTACGCGGATCAGGTGCCGGACGCGTTCGAAATCGACTGGGACAAGATGCTGGAGAAGACGCTCAAAGGCCCCATCGCGCGGATCATCGAGGCGCTCGGTCTCTCGTGGGACGAGGTGAAAAGCGGGCAGCGCCAGACCGGGCTCGGTCAGTTCTGAAACTCGATTTCTCCTTCCCGAAACAATAGTTCCCGAAGAGAGAACTCGAAGGGGGAGAATGCGTAAGCATTATGCGTCTTACACCCCAGCTTCACGGTAGGGTTATGGCAACACTACAGATCAACAATCTTCACGCGGAAGTCGCAGAAGAGGACGGCGAGACCATCCTTCGCGGCGTCGACCTGACGGTTCGGTCGGGCGAGATTCACGCCCTGATGGGACCGAACGGGTCGGGCAAATCGACGCTGGCGAAGGTCATCGCCGGCCATCCGGCCTACGAGGTCACCGACGGGTCGGTCACGCTCCACCTCGACGACGAGGACCTGACCGACATCGACGAGGACGTACCCTCCGAGATGCGCGAGTGGGAACTCCTCGACCTCGAACCGAACGAGCGCGCGGCGCTCGGCATCTTCCTCGGCTTCCAGTATCCGGCGGAGATCGAGGGCGTCACGATGACGAACTTCCTCCGACAGGCACTCAACGCCAAGACGGAGGAGCGCGAGGAACTGTTCGAGGACGAGGAGGAAGCCGACGCGGACGAAGAGGAGGAGTCGGGCTACGACACCTCCCCGATGGAGGGCGAGGTCGACGAGGGCGAGATCGGTGTCGCCGAGTTCCAGCAACTCCTGAAAGAGAAGATGGAGCTGCTGGACATGGACGAGAAGTTCGCCCAGCGCTACCTCAACGCCGGCTTCTCCGGCGGTGAGAAAAAGCAGAACGAGGTGCTTCAGGCCGCGATCCTCGAGCCCGCCATCGCGGTGCTCGACGAGATCGACTCCGGGCTGGACATCGACCGCCTGCAGGACGTCTCCGAGGGGATCAACGCC
>Ga0207757_100745_pt1 | contig 18326 bp, 15 predicted proteins | sample A23P3SouthBayCA_2_FD_187752 | JGI IMG/M metagenome (GOLD analysis project Ga0207757, IMG submission 187752) | Aerobic enrichment media microbial communities from Eden Landing Ponds, California, USA - A23 P3 (2) (SPAdes) | ecosystem: Environmental > Aquatic > Marine > Unclassified | place...
TCGTGACTGGGGGCGACGGCTACATCGGGTGGCCGACGGCCCTGCGACTCGCGACCAGGACGGACGACCGCGTGCTGATAGTCGACAACTTCGCCCGCCGAGAGTGGGTCGAGGAAGTCGGGTCGGTCAGTGCCGTTCCCATCGCCGGTATCGACGAGCGCATCGCCGCCGCGCGCGAGACGTTCGGCGTCGGCAACCTCTCCTTCGTCGAGGGTGACCTCGTCGATAAGGACTTCGTCGACGAACTGCTGACCGTCCACGAACCCGACGCGGTCGTCCACGCGGCCGCCCAGCCCTCCGCACCGTACTCCCAGATCAACGGCGAGCGGGCCAACTACACCCAGCACAACAACATGCAGGCCACGCGCAACCTCGTGTGGGGTCTGGAGGAACACGACCTGACTGACACCCACTTCATCGAGACCACGACGACCGGCGTCTATGGCGCGCCCGAGTTCCCCATCCCCGAGGGCGGCGCGACGATGGAGAACCAGGACGAGCGCGACGAGGTGCCGTTCCCTGGAATGGGTGGCTCTTGGTATCACCAATGCTACGATGATGAAACTGAGATCCTGACGAAAGACGGGTGGAAGTCATTCTCCGAGTTAACACAGGAAGACCAGGTCATGTCTATGGATTCTGAGTCGGGGAATACTGAGTGGACGACCCCCTCAAAGATCCAGTCATATGACTACGCGGGTGAGATGGTAACCATCTCAAATCGTCGAATCGACCTGAAGGTAACCCCGAATCATCGTACTCTGATCGGTACTAGTTGGGCACAGGGAGGGCAGGAAACATTTGAGAATCGCCGACAGGTTGTAGAGGCCGAACAACTCGGAGACGAATACAAACACCCGTGTTTCTTCACTTCGTTCCCGGAGTGGGAGAGTAGCGACCCGGATACGTTTGAGCTCCCTGCATGTGACCGTGAAGTAAACCAGACCAAGATGGTTCGACTCGAATCCGAAGAAATCGAACTGAAAGCATGGCTTTCGTTTTTCGGCTGGTGGCTTACGGAAGGGACGGTTGGCAAAGAGGGACAGACGAGCAATATCCGGATCTATCAGTCTGACGCGGAGGAATTAGTCCATCTCTTCGAAGCGATTGGATTTGATCGATCCAAAGTTCGACACCATACCGACCACAAGCAAGAGTACATCGAACTAAGCGATCACCAGTTGGCGACATACCTCCGACAGTTCAAAGATCAAAAGTACATACCAGAATGGATGAGGAATTTATCTCGGGATAATCTCGAGATTCTATTGGAAGCGTTGATAGAAGGCGACGGAACTCCCAACCACCGTGGATGGAAGTTCTATACTTCGAGTGAACAGCTAGCAGATCAGGTCCAAGAAATCGCTCTCAAAATCGGACACGGCGCTACGATTGGGACACAAGACCGGAGTGAAAACGACAATTATCAGACAAAGGGAGAATATATTGTCAATATCAGCCCCTCTTGGTGTATCCAATCCAACCAAGGTGGAGACGCGTTCGGGCGCGAACACTACGATGGGACTGTTTACTGTTGTACGGTTGATGGCGGGATTGTTCTTGTCCGCCGTGACGGTAACCCTGTCTGGTGCGGAAACTCCAAATCCCACGACGCGGCGAATCTCAGGCTCGCCGCCCAGCAGTTCGACATCCCCGTCTCGGACGTGCGGACCGCGATCACCTACGGCACCGAAACCGAGGAGACCCGCGCGGACGACCGACTGAAGACCCGCTTCGACTTCGACTACTACTTCGGGACCGTCGCCCACCGCTTTGCGGCGCAGGCGGTTGCCGGCTACCCCGTCACGGTCTACGGGAAAGGCGAACAGCGCAAGCCGTTCGTCTCGCTGGAAGACGCCGTCGAAGGGCTCGTCGAGTTGGCGTTGGCCGACGCCGACGACCGGCCCGACGACCTGACCGTCTACAACCAGGTGACCCGCGCCATCTCCATCGTCGAGATCGCCGAGACCATCGCTGAGGTGGGGGACGAGTTCGACCTCGACGTCGCCGTCGAGCACTTCGAGAACCCCCGCGACGAGGACGAAACCCACAAGATGGAGATCGAAAACGACCGCTACGCCGACGTGATCGGCGGCAAGGGCCAGGACTTCGAGAGCGGGATTCGCGACGTCTTCGAGTCGCTTACGAGTTACGACGAAACGATCGCCGCGCACGAGGATCGGTTCCTGCCGGGCGTCCTCGAAGACCGGATCGAAGACGAGGAGTGACGACATCGACGCGCCAGCCGACAGGATACACTTCGGATCGCTCGTCGCGATAGGACGTGGAGAATTGCGTACAATGGCGTCACTGACGGGATTACTAGGGTAAATCTCACTTAATCTGGAATTTCCAACGAGGCTTTTGAGTCTCTCATAGTGGATCCCAGACAAATGATATTAGTAAATTAGATACGTGGCTAGTATAGAATCCAGATCAATGGATATCGATACGAAAGTCGAAGATCGCCCAGTCTTCGTGACTGGCGCCGATGGATTCGTGGGCTCACACCTTGTTGATAGACTCGTAGATGCGGGAGCAGATGTCCACGTTTTCGTTCGTGCAACATCCAGTGGCGAACTCAATAACATCGTCCACCGTTCGGAAGACGTCACGGTCCATCGTGGTGATCTCAGGGACAGTCATTCCGTCCGCGAGGCGTTGTCGGATTTTCAGGACTACAGTGATTCGCTGATTTTTCATCTTGCTGCACAGGCTCACGTGGGTGAATCCTGGGATCGACCCTACGAAACGATCGAAACCAATGTCACAGGGACACTGAACCTCCTGCAAGCAGTGGTCGATCTCGATCTGGATGTCGCCAAGATAGATACAGCGGGAACCAGCGAAGAGTACGGGAACGTCAAAGAGGAGATGGAGGAAAAGCACGAGTTTCAGGATGACGGCCGTGTGCTCCTGAACGAACGATCTCCAGTGAACCCGACTAGTATCTATGCGACATCGAAGCTTGCATCGGACTTTCTTACGATGAACTTTCACGACGGGTATGGCTTGCCGACCGTGACGACCCGGATGTTCAACAATTACGGGCCGCGTCAGAACCCACGTTACATCACTGGAACGATCATCACACAAGCTCTCGAGAACGACGCCGTCAAACTTGGAAACCTTCAGCCGAAACGGGACATGTGTTACGTGAGCGACGGTGTCCGCGGCCATCTTCACGTAGCTCTGGAGGGGTCCCCCGGTGAGCAGTACGTCTACGGGTATGGCGAGAACATCTCGATGCGAGAATGGACCAATCTGATTCTTGAGGTCGGAAGCGAGTACGATTACTGGGACAATCCCGAGATCGTCCAGCGAGAGGATCGGTATCGACCAGGTGATAGCGACGTCGAAGAGCTTCTCGTCGGATACGAAAAGCTACACGAGGAGACCGGTTGGGAGCCCGAAGTGACCTGGCGCGAAGGGGTTCGTGAAACGATTGACTGGTACGACAAGAATCGAGAGCAGTGGTACGGCCGGGTGGACTGGCGATGAGCGAGAACCAGTTCTGGGACGGTAAGACCGTTATGGTGACCGGCGGGTCAGGCTTCCTCGGCTCGCATCTCGTCGAGGATCTCAAGTCGCGTTCGTCTGATGTCGAGATCTTTGTACCGCGGAGTGCTGAGTATGACCTCCGCGAGAAGTCCGATATTCAGCGTTCGTTTGAGGATTCAGGTGCTGATGTCGTCATCCATCTTGCGGCGACTGTTGGTGGGATTGGGGCGAATCGCGAGAATCCGGGTCGATACTTCTATGATAATGCGATCATGGGTATCGAACTCATCGAACAGGCTCGTCAATTCGACGTGGACAAATTCACCATATTGGGAACGATCTGCTCGTACCCAGAGATGACTGATATCCCGTTCAGCGAGCAAGACCTCTACGACGGGTACCCCGAAGAGACGAATGCACCCTATGGCATCGCAAAGAAGGCATTACTGACACAGTCACGGGCGTATCGGAAACAGTATGACTTCAACAGTATCTATCTGATGCCGGTGAACCTCTACGGACCGCGAGATGACTTTGATCTTGAGACAAGTCACGTTATCCCCGCGATTATCCGGAAATGTGTGGAAGCGCGAGAACAGGGCGAAGGCTCCATTACGGCTTGGGGTACAGGAGAACCGACCCGTGAATTCCTCTACGTCAAAGACGCAGCGGACGGGATTCTCACGGCCACTGAACGCTACAATCAGAGCAACCCTGTAAACCTCGGTAGTGGAACAGAGATCAGCATTCGAAACCTGATTGAATTGATCGCAGACCTAACTAACTTCGAGGGTGAGATTAACTGGGATACCTCGAAGCCCGACGGCCAACCTCGCCGCAAGCTCGATGTTTCCAGAGCAAAAGAATGGTTCTCCTGGGAAGCTCAGACGGACTTTGAGGACGGACTCAAACGAACAATTGAATGGTATGAGGAGAACCGCAGGCAGATAATCACAACTGAGTAGTATTCGTTGTCCTCAATTCGTATCTATTGGGCGTGGGTTTGACTATTTCTACGTCTATAAGACCGGGGTTCGAACTGTTCTTCTGAGGCCGTATTGGATCGTTCAGAGAATGGCGGTCTTTTATCACTGTCGACTGATTGTAGAGCAGTAATGGCTGACGCGCGGGCAGAGACTGAAGCCCTTCTCACAGACAAGCCTCAATTTGAATCTCAACTGGAGGATGCCTTGGCTATTGACGAGGCGAACGACACCTGGACGTTCGACGACATCCCGCTGGATTCGGGCGCGTTCGGCGAGCTGGTCTCGCGGGGGATCGTCGAAGAGGCCGACGGCGAGTATGCGCTGGCCGACCGCGAGGGCGTCCGTCGAGCGCTCGACGGCGAAAGCGACGAATCGACTGCCGACGAACCGGCCACTTCGGTACTGGACTCGGTTCCGTCCGTCGAGGTTGACCGGGTGGCTGCCGCCGGACTGGCCGGGGCGCTCGCGCTACTCGTCCTCTTTCGGCTGATCCCGATCGGGTCGGTGTTCCGCGGCGGTGACGTCGTCCTGTCGGCCAACGACCCCTACTACTACCGTTACCTGGTCCACGAACTCCTCGCGCAGGGTTCGAACCCGTTCGACCTGTCGGTGCTCTCGTCGCTCCCGCCGGGGGTCGCACACGGCGAACCGCTGATGGTGGCGACGCTGTGGTGGGTGTCGGCGCTGCTCGGTGGGGAGTCGGCCGTCGGCGGCGTGCTCGCGTGGTTCCCGGTCGTGTCGGCGGTCGTGACGGGGCTGCTGGTGTACGCCCTGACCGTGCGGGTCACCGAGGACAAGCGCGCCGGGATCGCCGCGGTGGCGCTGCTGGCCGTGACCCCGGGGCACGCGTTCCGGACGGGGCTGGGCTTTGCGGACCACCACGCCTTCGATTACCCGTGGCTGGCGCTGACCGCGCTCGCGGTCGTCGCGCTCGTCGGCCGGGATATTCGCGAGCAACGGACGTGGGCGTGGGTCGGTGTGCTCGGTGTCGGCGTCGCCGGGCAAATGCTCGCGTGGGACGCCGGGCCGCTGTTGCTGGCGCCCATCGGGCTGTACACGATGGCCGTGGTTCCGTCATGGTTGCGCGACGGACAGTCGCCCCTGGTCGCCGGCGCGCCGCTACTTGCGGGTGTGGTGCTGGGGACGCTGGTGGCCGTCGGTGTCCACCTAGGACTCGGGTGGCATTCCACGGCTGTGATCGTCGCGCCGGTGTTGCTATCGGTCGGCATCGCCGCGCTGCTGTCAGTAGGCGAAGGAGCACGTCACGGTGGGTTCGGCGCGCGGTCGGTCGCCGCAGTCGAGGTCGTCGGCGTGGTCGTCGGCGTAGTCGTACTGCGGTCGCTGGTGCCGGCGTTCGCCACCGAGTTAGAGCGAGGGGTGGAGTTCCTGCTGACGACCGAGGGGATCGCGGAGACGACCTCCATCGTCTCGGGCGACCTGGGGACGTTCGTCGGGCCGGTGTTCCTGTTCGGGTTCGTGCTCTTTCTCGCGCTGGGGCACATGGGCTGGGCAGTCTGGGCGAGCTATCGGCGGCACACGCCGGCGTGGCTCACGGTCGGCGTGTACGCCTGGTACTTTCTGCTGTTGTCGGCGATTCAGGTTCGGTTCGCGGGACAGTTGGCGCTGTTTACCGCGCTGTTCGGCGGGCTCGGATTCGTCCATCTGGCAGCGTGGGTTGACTTGGCGTCGGTGCCCACGCCATTCGAACCGGTTGATAAATCTCCGAAGGTTTCGGCGGAAGATTCGGGCGATGATGAGCTAGAGTGGCCGGAGCGCCGCCAGGCGTTGTACGCTGGCGCGCTCGGACTGGGCGTCGGGAGTATGGGTGGGCTGTTGACGCCGATTCGGCATTCGCAGTTGACCGTCGACAATTCGATGTACGAGGCGGCGAAATTCATGCGGGAATACTCGGCGGAGCGCGGCTGGGAGTACCCGGAGAACTACGTGTTCAGTCAGTGGGGAGATAATCGGTTTTATAATTGGTTCGTGAACGGGGAATCGCGGAGTTACGGGTACGCCCAGTCGAACTTCGACGAGTTCGTGACTTCGAGTGACAGTAGAGAGTGGTACGAGCGATTGCGGAATCGAGCCGGGTTCGTTGCCGTGGGAGAAAATTCCTTGTCCAGTGGTGGGCAAACGGGGACGGTTTACGACCAACTTTGGGGCGACAGGTTCGGGATGGAAACTAAGCACTATCGGGCGGTGTGGACGGATGGGTGTGATTCCTTACGGGCATTCACCCTTGTCCCGGGGGCGCAGCTGACCGGACCTGCACCGGCGAATTCGACCGTGACGATCAACGTGACGGCGCAGATCGGAAGAGAGTCGCGGTCAATAGCGTTCGAGACAGATATCGGCGAGCACGGTATTTATCGGGAAATAGTTCCGCTGCCCGGAATATACGAAACTGACGAAACCAGTATTACTGTCTCCGAAAACGACGTTCAGAATGGGGTGGTTCGGTCCACATTCGACGGCGAAGGATATGCCCATTGGTCGTTCAACGAGGGATCCGGCGAGTGGGCGTATGACCGCGTTGGTGGGCGCCACGGTCAGATTCATGGTGCTGAGTGGACTGATCAGGGGCGTTCTGGACCAGTACTGTCGTTCGGAGGGAAGGATTCGTCAGACTTTGTCGAAGCACCGATGAAGTCCTTACAGGAATTTTCGATCAGTCTCTGGACGTATCCAACAGCGCTAAACGTTACAGAAAACAATGACTGGCGAGAGATCCTCCACACGGCAAGGGGAAGCATCTTGATCTTCGAACATACCGGCAACATTAGCTTCCGCCTCCCTGGTGTCGGTGTTGATCGTGTTTATGGTAGCGGGATCCGTACGGACCGCTGGCAGCACGTCGTAATTACGTTCGACGGCTCTGTACGGACAATATATCTCGATGGAGAACAACGTGCCAGAGATACGGTCTCAGTAGGGGACTTGAATTGGGGTGGGCGAATCCGGATAGGAAATCAATTTGATACGTCTTCGGGACACGGATACGCAGGAATGCTTGATGACGTCCGAATATACGATCGAGCGTTGTCCCCCGCTGAGAGCGATGATGCTAATAGATAAGATCCGTCCCGACGGCACTGTCTAGTTGAGGGAGTTTGAGAAGCGAGCAGGTCGTAGTGAGTGGTGCCTATGACACTCGCAGACCTGCTCACAGAGAGCTTAGACGTGGACGATGAAGACGTTTGGGAGAACGAGCGCACACCGACACCCGTGCGCTGTTTCGCGGTTCGACTTCATTCGATGGGGTTGTCCGTACGTGAAGTCGAGGGTGTCTTAGCTTGGTTGGGTGTCGATCGCTGCTATCAGGCGGTCTGGAACTGGAAAGAGAAACTCGCCGAGACACAGAGCGACCCGCCGACGGCGTCGCCGTCGCGGGTCGCGGTTGACGAGAAACAAATCGAGGTAGACGGCGAGAAAAAGTGGCTCTACGCCGCAATCGACACGGACTCAAAACTGCTCTTAGAAGTTGATGTCTACAGCCGCCGCGGGACCGACCCCGCAGCGGCGTTTCTCCACCGCCTCACCGAGAAACACGACGAATCCGACACCGAGTTTCTCGTCGATGCTGGTGGCTACCTGACTGCCCTCGCTCGTCACGAATTGACCAGTCAGCTCGACTATACTGATCGAAACCACATCGAAAAATGGTTTCAAACAGTGACGATGCGGATTGACCGCTTCCACTCGTTTTGGCGGGGCAGTCACGGGAGCGCGAAACGGTGGCTGCGGCGGTTCAGACACTACTACAACCGATATCGGCCGAATCAGGCACTAGATGGCCGCACGCCTGCCGAGGAGGTGCTGAACTAGACAGTGCCGTCCCGACCGTAGTGTCTAGATGAACGGCGCATCAGCGGCGTAGCCGTGACGCGCCACCCCGCGCTCGTCGTATCGCCCATTTCGATACGTACAGTCAATGTAGACGGGTAACTCGACGGTCCAGCTGTGACCGTCGAGTTTCCCTGTCAGGTCGTGCTGAATAACCCGACTCCACCCTTCCGAGAGTTCCTGCTGAATCGCCTCACCCCACCAGATGATTGGCATCACGTAGGCGTGGTTGTGCGCTTGAAGAAGCGTGAGACACTTGCTATCATAGAATCCGCGATCGAGGTAGACGGCCTTGACCTCGATGTCAAGGCCGTCGAGTACTCCAAGAAACTCGGCGAGGACACCGCCAGCGTGTAGCGTTTGTTCTTCACACGTGCGTAGATTGTGGCGTAGGCGTGGAACGAAGTGGTACCACGCTTCGCTTCCGGGTGATAGAGAGCGTCTGTGTCGTCTTCGTCACCGTAGTAGGGCCGCAGGTGGAGGTCTGCGCAGACCTCCACCTGCTCGGGAGGAGTTCGACGATATCCCGCCGAAGGAGTGTGTTAGCGACTCGTTCGAGCCATTCCGGCTCGAACTTCGTCCGGAGGTGGTAGAGAATCGTGTTCGCTGATGGCGAGTCTTCACTGGAGTTGCAGAGCGTAGAGATCGAGGTCCCGTCGGCGGTTGCGCCGACGAGGACCTCGTAGATGTCTTCAGCATCGATTTCAGCGTTGTTAGCAAGAGTGAGCGGAACTTCCTCGTCAAGCCGGTTGACGAGGAACTTAAGGAGCTGGTCTTGGTGGATTTCACTGTCTGCTTGCTGCTGGTGCTTGGACACATCATCAGCAAGCAGACGTTCTAACTAACAGGCTTTGTGAGGTCTGACATTCCGTCAAGCAAGCGATGTCTGCGCTGTCTGAGTACTCGGAGAAGATCGTGTTTCACCCCGCGACCCAGGCCCACGTCGGCGAATCCTGGGATCGGCCCTACGAGACAATCGACACGAACGTCACCGGGACGTTGAACCTCCTCCAGACGGTCGTCGATCTGGATCTCGACATCGAGAAGTTCGACACGGCGGGCACCAGTGAAGAGCACCGCAATGTGGATGCCGAGGTCGAGGGTCTCCACGACTACGAGGACGACGGCCGTGTGTTGCTCAACGAACGCTCGCCGGTTAACCCAAAGTCGATCTACGCGAAGAGCAAACTCGCCGCAGATTTCCTCACGATGAATTACCGCAATGCACATGTTATATCCGGGGTGACAACCTGGATGTTTAATAACCACGGACCCCACAAAAATCAGCGGTACATCACTGGGACGGTCATCACGCAGGCCCTAGAGCGCGATATCGTCGAGTTAGGGGATCTCCAGCCCAAGCGTGACCTGTGCTTTGCGACCGACGGCGTTCGTGGACATATGCACGTCGCGCTTGAGGGCGAGGCCGGTGAGGAATACGTCTACGGCTACGGCGAGAACATCTCGATACGCGAGTGGACTAACCTGATCCTGGATGTCGGTGTCGACGAGGGGTATTGGGAGCGCCCGGAAATCGTCCAGCGCGAGGATCGATTTCGGCCCGGCGACAGCGACGTCAAGGAGTTGCGCGTCGGCTACGAGAAACTCCACGAGAAGACCGGCTGGGAGCCCCAAATCAGCTGGGAAGAGGGCATCCACCGGACGATCGAGTGGTACACACAGAATAGGGACACCTGGATGGGTCGGTCGATTGGCGATGACGAGGGCGGCCGCCTTCTGAGACGGCAAGACGGTGATGGTGACCGGCGGTGCCGGATTCCTCATCAGTCATCTCATCGAAGAGTTGCGGTCGCGTTCGGATTTTGTCGAAGTGTTCGTGCCCCGGAATGACGGGTTCGATCTTCGCGAGCGAGTGGACATCAGGCGGGCATTCGTCGAATCAGGGGCTGACACCGTCATTTATCCGGCAGTCACTGTCGGCGGGATCGGCGCGAATTGGGAGAGCCCCGGGCGGTACTTCTACGACAACGCTGTTATGAGGATCGAGTTGCTCGAACTCGCACGGAAATTCGGGGTGGAGAAATTCACGATCCTCGGGACGATCTGTTCGTATCCCAAGCACACGCCCGTCCGTTCAGCGAGGAGGATCTCTTCGAGGGATATCCCGAAGAGACGAACGCGCCGTATGGCATCGCGAAAAAGGCACTGTTGACGCAGTCGAAAGCCTATCGCAAGCAGTACGACTTCAACAGCATCTACCTCATGCCCGTCAACCTCTACGGGCCACGGGACGACTTCGATTTGGAGGTCTCCCACGTCATCCCGGCGATCATTCGAAAGTGTATTGAAGCGGAGGGGTCCAGTACGGAGTCGATCACCGCTTAGGGGACTGGCGAGCCGACCCGGGAATTCCTCTACGTGAAAGATACCGCCGAGGGGATTCTCGTTGCAACCGAAACATACGACGAGAGTGAGCCGGTGAATCTTGGTAGTGGGGTGGAAATCAGCATCGAGGAACTGGTTGAGACGATCGCCGATCTGACCGGTTTCAAGGGCAACATCGAGTGGGACACGTCGAAGCCTGACGGTCAACCACGACGACGTCTTGATACGTCACGTGCCAAAGAACGGTTCGGACGGGAAGCTACAACGGGGTTTAACGACGGGTTGCGGAAAGCAATCGAATGGTACAAACAGAAGCGGGATTAATCAGACTCTAAGCATCTGATGAAGGTTAGTATCGTCACCCCTGTATACAACGAACCTCGGATTGAGCACACGCTGGAGTCGATCCTTTCCCAGCAAGGTGTTCCCGAACTGGAGGTGATCGTCGTCGATGGGGAATCAACCGATGAAACGACAGAGATTCTCGATGAATATCGGGATGAGATGGATTCGCTGATCAGTGAACCAGACGATGGTGTATACGATGCGATGAACAAGGGGATTGACCGATCGACAGGAGACGTTATCGGTATTTTGAATGCAGACGATCGGTATCAGCACCCGGATGTTCTCCGGACTGTGATTGATACGTTTGAAGAAGCCGACACAGATATCTGCTATGGTGATCTGGTGTACGTGGATAATGACGATTCCGTTGTTCGATACTGGCAGACCGGGCCGTATAATCCACGAAGATTTTACTTTGGTTGGATGCCACCACACCCGACCGTGTTCACTCGAAAAGATGTGTACGATCAGTACGGTCAGTTTGATCTCGATTTCGATATTGCAGCGGATTACGAGTTACTATTGAGACTCCTTATGAAGGAGGAACTTGAAGCCGCGTATATTGATGAGGTACTTGTCCGGATGGCGATTGGTGGTCAAAGTAATCAGTCATTGTTGAGTATTTTTAAATCAAACCTGGAAGTAGCCAGATCGTGTCAAAAACACAATATTAGGGCTGGACCACTTATCGGTGTTATTAAACCGCTAAGAAAACCTCTACAGTATCTCAAAACCCCAGACACAGTACATCGAGAAAATAACTGAGTGTAAAAAATGTCTGAACAAGAGTCTTAGCAATGACCTCAATTTCGGTAGAACATATTGCGACAACAAGTACTGGCGGTGCTGGGACTGCGATGGGACGTTTGAATAAGGCATTGAATCAGCATACGGATATTGATTCAGGGATCTCAACTCTATACGACGATTATTACTCCAGCGGATATCTTCAGTATGCCTTGAATCACCTTCCGATAGCTCATAAGTTAGCAATGAATCAGCTTGATCGAAAATTCACGCCAACTTGGCTACCACAAGTCTCATATCCAGATTTCAGTTCCGATATTGTTCATCTACATTGGATTGCTGGATATTTATCTCCGCGAACAATCAAGCAGATTGATTCTCCGATTGTTTGGACCTTACACGATATGTGGCCCTTGACTGGCGGTTGTCACTACGCCAAAAACTGCGATCGATTTACCCGATCTTGTGGGCATTGCCCCGCATTGGATAGCACAACCCAGAAAGACGTTTCTAATAAACAATTTCGGGCCTATCAAAATGTTTTATTAGAGAGTGATATTTACTATATTGCACCTTCTGAGTGGATAGCGGACAGAGCTGAAGATAGCCCGATGGTGGACGGCCCGATCAAAATAATACCGAATAGTTTGGATGTTCAAAAATTTAAGCCAATTGACAAATCTATGGCCCGGAATAAATTATCAATTCCTGCTGAGTCAAATGTGGTTCTCGTAGGTGGGATAGATTTGGATGACCATAGAAAAGGAGCGGATTTATTGGTAGATTCTCTTCGTTATCTAAAGGAAGAAATTAACACAGATGAGACAATTATAATGACATTTGGAAATAATCATGTTGAAGATATTCCATTTGAGACACGTTCACTAGGTTGGGTAGATACTGATCAGCTACCTTTAGTTTACTCAAGTGCTGATGTAATGGCAGTACCGTCGCGCTATGATAACCTGCCCCAAATTGCGACTGAACCCTCAGCATGCGGAACTCCTGTTGTTGCCTTCAATACTGGTGGTCTCTCAAATATTGTGATTGATTCCAAGACTGGCTTTTTAGTAAGTAGATACGATTGCCAAGATTTTTCAAGGAAAATATCTTCCCTATTGTCAGACTCTGATATGGCAAAAAAATTTGGGAAATCTGCGAGAAGACATGCTGTTTCATCTTGGTCTTTCGAAACTGTATCCCAAAAACATAAGAGTTTATATGAGTGTTTCTACAAAGAATTCTATTGAAAGAAAATCCCATCATATTTCTCATATAGAGCGTGTCATAGAAAGCCTCACAGAGGAGGGTGCAGGGTGCGGAATGTGTGTCCAGCACAAGCGCACCCTACATGACGTAGCTTCGGTAGACGACTTATTGAATGCGGCGGCTACCGAGACAGCCCCGTTGTTCAAGCATCTTGAGTTCGAGTTTCTGCTGGAGTACGAGTTCACGAGCCACCACACCTCTTTCGCGGCTTTCTGCACTGCTACTACGAAGATGTCTACGGCACACGTCCGGTCACGCGAGAACTCCAACATGGCCTCGCCTGGTACTACTACAGGCTCGACAAACCGCCGTCCAGAGACACAGTTGACCGGTTTCTCACCGACCTCGAACACGTCATCGACGATATCTTCGACCGACTCGTCGAGCAGGCCGCCGCCCGCGGCCTGCTCGACTTGACGTACTCCATCGATTCAACCCACGTCGAAGAGATTCAGTACAACGACACTGCCTGGTGGAATTACGATCCAACAGCTGAGGAGTACTACTACGCGTTCGGCTGTACGATCGTTTCAACCGGCGCAAAGATTCCGATCGCGGCGGAGTTCACACAAGCCAAGCAAGCATCCCAAGAGACGGCGATGCGCGCACCCGTGACACGCTCGCCGTCGAAACACCGATCTGGATGCTTGGAGACAGTTCCCACCATTTACTTGACTAGTACGACTTCCTGCTGGCCGCAGGGGTCGTGCCAGTCGCCCCATACAACCCGCGAAACACTGACGACCCAAAAGACATCGAGTACAGGGTCGAAGACCGTATCACCGAACACAGCGAGGACGTTCAACTCAAGCAATCCGTCTTAGACGAGACGCACAATCACCGGACAGAAGTCGAACGAACCAACGACGCGGTCAAGGACTGCGGCCTCAGGCACGTTCGCGCCCGGGGGTGCGTTCACGCATGAGCACAGGTGTGGTGTTCGTTGCGCTGTCTCTCCGAATCGTCGTCGCAATCACCAATTACGAACAAGGAGGCGATCCCAATCGGGAGAAACTCACGCTATGAGATCGATTCTATGACATGCTCATACCTGCCAAGAGACACCGGGTTCCCACTTGAACAGCCCACTCGGGAGTCCGCTCGCACTCCACAAACGACAAGACAATCCACGCGATACTCTCTCTGAGACGTTCTATCTCGACCATTAACACATTGAGATCGAACCTCTCATCATCAACTTACACAACCCTGATCGAAAGACTAAATCATTTCCACGAGGTGGACTAAGCCAGAGGGAAAAACATCGTTCGTGTTTGTATTGGCCCAGAGGATCGCCATGATATGGGTGGGCCGGGAACTTTTCAATCCAATCTTACGTCGTATCTTCGTGACCAAGGGAATCAAGTGACATACGATATTTCCGATGGACCCTTTGATGCCATCCTTGTTATCAACGGGACCCGCCATATCCCCCAGCTTCTCTTCGAGAAAACTCGTGGAGCTCGAATTATCCAACGTCTCGGTAATGTGATTCAGCTACACCGACATTTGGATACTCCCATCTTAGATAAGCTAAGGACGGAAATTTCGATGAGAATAATTCGCTTTATTCGTTCTCATATCGCAAATGCTGTGGTATACCAAAGTGAACACGTAATGGGGGCATGGGAGAAAAACTATGGCGAAACATCTGCCGAGAATCATTTAATCTACAATGGTGTGGACCTTGACCGTTTCCACCCACAGGGCCCAACTCTTGATCCACATTCAGGGATCCGTATATTAAGTGTGGAGGGAACCCAAGGTAATGACCCTTTTAATATCGCCTTTCAACTTTCCCGCACGCTCAATAACCGCGACATCAATCATGAGGTCCTCATGGTTGGTCGAGATAGAGGTGGGTTCGCAGAACGAGTCTCCTCAATACCCGACGTCCGGTTTATTGGTCGAGTTGAACCGGCAGATCTCCCTCAATATTACCGTGGATCAGATCTCTTCCTCTCAACCGATATCCTCGAGGCAGGATGCCCGAATGTAGTCTTGGAGGCGATGGCAGCCGGTACTCCAGTCATTGGCGTGGACGCCGGTCCCCTTCCTGAACTTGTCGGTAAAGAAGGCGGAATCTGTGTTGAACCGCCCTTTGATCCTTGGAAGACCGATAGATTGCCTATCAGCGCCAGCCTGGCCAATGCCGTTGAGGAGATCAATAAAAACCATGATGTATGGAGTAGCCGAGCCCGAAAAAGAGCGGAGGAGTACTTTGGCCTTGGCCACATGACAGAAGCCTATCTCAAGACCCTTACAAAAAACGATGATTACTGAATGCTCTGGTTCATTCTGTTTCGGAAAGCAAAAACCGATAACAACTTTTCAAGCATCTCTCCTTAGCATGCATACAACGAGGGAAATTGATGGCAAATAACCAACTCAGAATTATACATGTCGCTGACTACATGATGCCGCTATTGGGATACCAAGAGCTACTTCTCCCCAAATGGAACGCGCGACATGGGCATGATGTCCATCTAATAACGAGTGACCGGTACAAGCCAATCCCAAACTATGATGAGAAGTGGGGGGATCTTCTCGGACCGCGTATTACCGGTACTGGAACGAACTGCAACGAAAGTGTTTGTATATACCGTCTTCCAACAAGGTTCGAATTTAAAGGGCGCCCTTGGATCAATGGGATAATCGAGAAAATTCGATCACTAAATCCGGATATTCTTTATTGTCACAGTGCCTCAAGTATCTCTACAGTACGAGTCGCTCGGCTAGCATCTCTCGAAGAGATCCCAATTATTGTAGATAGCCACATGACGTATACCGCCCAAAATGACTCCTTGATGGGGGAAGTATTGTACAAATTTCTTCGTCATGTGACGAGGAGATGGCTAGAACCTCGAGTTGACGTTTTCCTCGGCGTCACCGAGGAGACCTGCGAGTGGCTTGAGAACCAACAAGGGATTTCAAAAGAGAAAATCGAGCATCTTCCACTCGGTATCGACACAGAGAATTTCTGCCCCCGTTACGACGACGCTGAGAGTCGCCGGAAACAGTTAGAAATTCCCCCTGACGGAACCGTTGTTTTGCAATCCGGAAAACTATCGGAAGAAAAAAGTCCGGAACTACTTGCTCAAGCAATGGGTCATATCATGGAAGAAAATGAAGATATTTGGCTTGTCTATGTTGGCCAAGGATCCGAAGATCAAATCAAAAAAATCCGCTCACCACTTCGTGATTATGGGGTGGAAGATCGACTGCTGATCCACCCTTTTGTGAGATATACAGATATTCCAGACTTCTTTAACTTAGCAGACATCGTCGTCTTTCCAGGAGCATCTTCTATGAGTGCTCTTGAGGCAGCTGCGTGTGAGACTGCAGTTATTATGACAGATCTTCCTGCGGGGCGAGAACGGGCCAACGACGGTGTCGGCATCTGTTACGACACCGGTGATGTTTCAGACCTTCGTCAAACTATATTAAAATTGCTGGATGAACCCTCATATCGTCGTGAGTTAGGAGAGCAAGGAAGAAAAGCAGTCGTTGAGAAATATTCTTACGATATGATTGCCAATCGTTCCGAAAAGATCATGGCATCTCTTGTTGAGTCCTGAGTGGATGGGATTGAATGAAAAATCCACAAATATATTTTGGACAAGATTTCATATACAAAATTATAGACGATTATCGAGGAAAAATTATTGGAACAGTGGCGAATAATTCATGACATCCCGATTTAACCAGTATATTAGTACTCTACCAAATTCAACCATCTCTAAATTGTTCCAAATACTTATATTGAAGTTTTTAGTAGAAATTGTGTACATATATTTCATCCATCCCAAGTATAATTATCTCCACTTCCCATATAATTTAGATATTTTCAAATATCTTGAAGGAACGGTTATACTCCTATTTCTTACATTTAGCGTGATCAAGGGTGACGAATCACGTCTATCGACGATCGCATTAGAGGTGATCCTACTTTTTTTAATACTTCCTACAGTATCGTACTATGCACTCGCAGGAGCATCTAGACCATTTACTTATGCTTTTGCAGCCTCATTTTTTATAACGATACAGATTCCTCGACGCCTTCCGTTGGTTGTATTAAAATCTGTTATAGATATAGATCGATCGCCATTATTGATAGGTATTGTTCTTTTCACCCACTCAACCATAGTTCTAATTATGGTCGTCATATCAAAAGACCTGCAAATTGATGCATTGCTATTGTTGTTATATGACAATACATCAAAATTCAGGAGTTCGATAAACATTCTCCCATTAAGATATGCAGTTAACTGGCAAGGCAAAATAATAACGCCATTATTGGTTATATATTTTTGGCAGAAGCGATCTTGGCCTGGAGTTAGTATTACTATCGGAGTGTCAATATTGTTCTTTTTATATAACCCTCATAAAATCTACCTCTTTGCAATTCTGTTTGCTCTCATAGTTTATTATCTAACTGCTCGTAAAAGGCTCTTATCAGGTTTAACCATCACCTCCATTATTATGGTAACATTATCTTTAATTGGATACTATATTTTCCAAATATTTCAATTAAGAAAAATATTATTCTTATCTACAGGGAGAATGTTTTATGCCCAGGCCAGAATACAGTATCTGAATTTTGAATTTTTCAAATCAAGTCCAAATATTTATTTCTCTAATATATCTCTAATTAAGCCAATTCTCCCATATACATACCCATACGACAAATCCATCCCGTATTTAATATCAAATTTCGGGACAAATAGCAGCTACAGCGCCAATAGTGGATATATAGGTAATTCTTTTGCACATGCGGGATTTAGTGGTGTCTTTTTATTCGGCATGATTCTAGGAATTATACTTTGGATTCTTGATTCAGCGGCCAATAGTAGAGACATTAAGATATTTGTTGGGCCAGCAGCAGTCTCATTTTTTATGCTGACCCAGGCTGGCTTGACAACTGGATTATTGACCAACGGAATTCTTCTCATTATGTTTATCATCTTGTTATACATCCGGAATTAATTCACCGAACAGCACAGCCAGACCTAAATCTGGCGCAGCAGTGATGGACTGAACTTTCTATTGAATCCACGGAGGGCAAGCGATCACTCCTTGATGACTTGTTTGAGATCATAGATGGCAGCGATCAGAACTGTTTCGCGGAACCGGCGATACCAGGTGATCATCTAAAGCTACATCTCTTGTTCGATAGTTCATTCCACTGCCGTGTTGAAGAGCGATCTTATCGACCGATATCACGGGTTTAGAAGGTTGAAGCCGAGGAAATCGAGCTTGGTATGGAAATCGATCTCCTCGACT
>Ga0207757_100746_pt1 | contig 18323 bp, 19 predicted proteins | sample A23P3SouthBayCA_2_FD_187752 | JGI IMG/M metagenome (GOLD analysis project Ga0207757, IMG submission 187752) | Aerobic enrichment media microbial communities from Eden Landing Ponds, California, USA - A23 P3 (2) (SPAdes) | ecosystem: Environmental > Aquatic > Marine > Unclassified | place...
CCGCGCGGCGGGCCGCGGGGGCCGCGTCGTCTTCGGGGACCGCGCCGAGCGTCGGCCCCTCGAAGTAGTCCGCGCCGGTCGACTCGACCTCCTCGACGGCGGCCGGGTCGCGGACCCGGTTGAACAGGACGCCCGCAATCCCCGTGTCGTAGGAGACGGCGTACTCCTGGACCTTGAGGCCGTCGCTGAGCGCGGGGACGGTCGGCTGGAGGACGAGGACGACCCGGTCGGCGAGGACGACCGGGAGAACGGCGCTCTTCGACCCGAGCGTGGCCGGCGAGTCGAGCAGGAGGACGTCGGTGTCGGCCGCGAGGTCGGCGACCACGTCGCGGAGGCGGCCGGGGTCCGCGGCCGCGAAGTCCGCGAGGTCCGTGCCACACGGCACGACGCGCATCCCGAAGCGCTCGTAGGTGGCGTCGGCCAGCGTCGCGTCGGCGCCCTCGATCAGGAGGTCGTGGAGGGTCGTCTCGGCGCCGTCGAGACCGGCGTGGAACAGGAGGTTCGCCATCCCCGTGTCGGCGTCGACGACGGTCACGTCGTGCTCCTCGGCCAGCGCCATCCCGAGCGCGAGGGTCGCCGTGGTCTTCCCGGTTCCCCCCTTCCCGCTGGCCACGGCGAGCGCTTCGACCATGGGCGCCCATCGGGGCCGCCGAAAATTACTCTTCGGACTCCGACCCGGTCCAGAGGAGGGAGGCGACGACGCCCGGGCGGTCCATCAGCGGATCGAGGCGCTCGTCGGCCTCCGCGCGGGCCTCCCGGAGCGGCCCCGAGAGGTCGTCCGGCCGCGTCTCCCCGGTGGCGTGCTCGCGACTCTCCTCGTACAGCCGAGAGACGGCGTCCCGGTAGGCGCCCACGGACTCGGCACGGTCGAGGGCCGCGGCCACGTCGGCGACGGCGAGGGGGCGTGAGAGCACCTCGTCGAACGCGAGCGTCGGAAGCCCCTCCGGGGGCGCCCCCTCGAACAGCAGCACCGCCGGTACGGTCGGGTCGCCGAACGCGCCGTCGCGGAGCGACCGGAACAGGGCCGTCGCGCCGTCGACGGCCGCGTCGAGGACGACCACGCGGGGCGTTCGCCGCCCGAGCGTCTCGCGCGCCGCCGCGCTGGACTCGACCTCGACGATCTCCACGTCGATCTCGCGGGCCGCCTCCCGGCAGACACGGGCCGCGTTTCCGGCGACGACGAGGAGGATCACGTACCGCGACGTGAACTCCACCGAGACATAATACTTTGGGAAACAGGGTGAAATTATCAGCCGGGCGTGACGGTGCCACCGCCGTCGCGTGGTTTCGATCCGGCGGCGCGCGATCGGACGGCCGCGGCGGGGGTCGGAGCCGCCGGGGCGCGATCTGTAATGTAGCGTTATGTATGATTATATTTATGACGACGGTCGACAGACGTGGCCACCATGGCAGACCGAAACCGACGGACCGTACTGAAGGGGACCGCGGGACTGGCTGCGGTGTCGATGTCCGGACTGGCGGGATGCAGCGGCATCCTCGGCGGCGGCCACGACTGCGGGCGACCGGGGAGCGACCTCACGGGCGCCCTCCCCGGCGAGAACCCGGGCCAGTACTTCCGGGACGCGGAGCCTGACACCGGCGTCGTCGACGAGGACGGCGTCACGGGGTCGGCCCGGGCGCAGTACAGCGGCCCCGAGGGGTACGCGTACGTGTTTACCATCTACCAGTACGACTCCAGCAGCACCGCCGAGAGCGCGTGGGCGGACAGATCCATCGACGAGGGGCAGGTCGGGTACATCCTCGCCGGCAAGTACGTGTACGCGGTGAGCACGCAACTCGGGAGCGAATCGGCCGTCGACAACCTCCTCGTCGCGGCGGACCCGCTGAGTCTCACCTGCGTCGAGGACAACACCGAGTACCTGCGGGGGAGCGGCGGCACCGAAACGGAGTGACTGATCTCGGTCGAGTGATCGAATCGGGGTCAGGGATCAGTCGGTGAGGAAGTCCGCCCTCCCCGATTTGAACCGAGGGCAGACGGTCTCGCTCACCGCGTTCGCGAGCGTGTGACTGGCGTGTTCAAATCTGCTCGGTTGGATTTTCGCAGAAAGTCCGCCCTCCCCGATTTGAACGGGGGGGACTTCGTCTCGCCTTCGGGCGGTTTCACCGCCCTCGGCGAGACTGAGTCGCGGCCTGACGGCCGCGAAGTCGATCTACAGTCGGCGGCCCCCGGTCGCTCCGTATCTCGTGGGTTCAAAAAGACCCATGACCGCAGAAAACGACCTCGAACCCCTCGATCCCGAGACGGCCAAGGAGATGTACCACCGGGAGCGCGAAGGGGAAGTGACTGAACGGACGCTACAGGCTCACCACTACCGGCTCGTCCACTTCATCCGTTGGTGCGACGAGGAGGGCATCGACAACCTGAACGACCTCACTGGGCGGAGTCTTCACGAGTACCGCCTCTGGCGGAAGGAGGACGGCGACCTCAACGCAGTGTCGCTTCGAACTCAGTTGGAAACGCTCCGCATGTTCATACGGTTCTGCGAGACCGTCGACGCTGTCCCGAGTGGGTTGCACGAGAAGATCCTCCTGCCGACCCTATCCAACGAGGACGAACAGCGCGAGGAGATCCTCCGATCCGAGCGGGCCAAGGAGGTCCTGGAGTTCCTGCGTCAGTTCGAGTATGCCTCCCGGACCCACGTCGTCCTCGAACTGCTCTGGCATACGGGCGTTCGGTTGGGGTCACTCGTCGCCTTGGATCTGGACGACTACGATCCCGTGGAGCAGCGCCTCGAACTCCGCCATCGCCCCCAGTCAGACACCGGACTGAAGAACGGCTCCCAGGGGGAGCGGCTGGTGGCTCTCGACCCCTACGTTTGCGAGGTATTGGATGCCTGGATCGACCGGCAGCGACCGGCGAAGACCGACGACGAAGGGCGGGACCCCCTGCTTACGACCAAGCACGGCCGGCTCTCTGGGACGACGGTCCGGGAGACAGTTTACAGGGCGACGAGGCCTTGCTACTACGGTGAGGGCTGCCCGCACGATCGGGATCCTGACGACTGCGAGGGTACCGACTACGGGTCCTACAGCCGCTGCCCATCAAGCGTAAGCCCGCACTCGGTTCGTCGGGGGTCGATCACTCACCACCTCTCTGAGGACGTCCCGGAGACCGTGGTATCGGACCGAATGAACGTCGGACAGGAGGTCCTCGACAAGCACTACGACAAGCGCTCCGAGGAAGTGAAGGTCGAACAGCGTCGGGACTACCTCGAAGGGGTATAGCCCATGGATCGTGCTGGAAACCCACGATACCGGTCTGTGGCCGGGCTGGCGGAGGTCAGAGAGCCCGCTGACGACGAGGCAAAGACCGAGGTCGAGCCCGACTCGTGGGGTGACCTGATCGAGTTCGTCGACCAGTTCGACGACCCGATCTTCGGTGTGTTCGCCGACCCCGTCGACGACCCGGAGGGATACTGGATCGTGGAGGAAATCGACAAGGTCCGACCCGCCGCTGTGCCCATCGACCAGCCCCCGACGTTCGACATGGACGTCCTCGGGCCCAGTGGGGAAGTCGTCGACGAGCTGCGGCTGACCATCGAGGAGATCGAGCATGTCCGGGCGGTTGAACCCTCAGGCGTGTTGCTGGAGACCGACGAGGTATAGATCGCCGCTGAGGGTGTGATCTCCTCTTCAGGCGCGCTCTGAAGATCCTCGAACGGCTGGACGGCGTATACCCCTCGTCGAGAGAAGAAGTTCTCTTGGACGGCACCACGCGCCCCTGGCGGACCTTCTCGTAGACGATAACGTCCAACGTCGGATCCAGTCCCAGTAGAGGCCAGCGTGAAGTGTATTCATCATTCACGTGATATGATTAAGTGGCTCGAATACATAACGTGAACCATGGCAGAATCACCTCAGTATGCCACGATCCGAGTCCACGAAGAGATCCGCGACGACGCCCGCGTGACGAAAGCGAAGTTGGGGGTCGACTGGAACGACTTTCTCAACCGCGCCGCCACCGAACTCGACCCTGACGAGGAGATCGACAACTAACCGATCAAAATCAAGGCCGAAGCCGGAGAGGACCAGTCTCCGGGGAACGTGTGGTCGCCTGAACACTCAGCGGCTGAACCACGATGTGCCCTAAGAACTCCAGAATCAAAGATTCGACGCAAAGTGCTGCACAAACCGTCTTGCCGGGAGGTTCCTCTATCCCCCGCCTCGACTCCAAAGAGTCAAATCTCATGCCCTGTGTCCGCTATGGCTCGTCAGTTGAATCCGAGGCGACACAGTTCCCAGCGTTAAGACCTGTTCACGCTCCGATTCCCGAAGAGGCAACGACGGCCAGTCCAATCTACTATCTCACAGAGGCTCAGTTGGAAAGGCAAGACGATCTGTCTAATCCATACGCCGTCTCTGGAGACCACCCTGTCGCCAAATATCTTCAAGACGAGTGCGAGACGGCTGACCGCGTACTCTACCCGGTAGTCGTCGAGAGCGACTCCAAGGTTAATCTGGACGAAATGACTTCAGGAGTCGTCAAGTTCGTTGAAAACTTCTTGGATGTCGATCAAGGATACTACACTCTATGGTACTCAGGAGGCCGGTCGGTCCACGCTCATGTCGCTGCCTTCGTCGATGATGACGGGTGGCAACAGATCAAGCAAATCGCGAGAAAGTATAACGATTCTGAGGACTCAGACATAGAGCTGGATACGGCGATTTACTCTCAGAAGCGCCAGTTCCGTCTCCCTGGCGTCAAACACCAAGATAATGATGGTCTGAAGACCCAGATCAAGCCGGAGTGGACCCATCAGAAAATCTTCTCTGAGGCACACTCCCGAGATCGGCATGTACCTGAGACCTTCCTCGGGGTACTCAGTGAAACAGTACCAGATCGGGTCGATCCACTTGATCAGTCTAACCTCCTTGATGAGGAACCTGAGGGTGGCAGTCAGGTCGAAGGATCACCGTCAGTCCCGGTGAGCCAACGAGAACAGCCGCCTTCTAATCCAGAACGTGGACTCGACTACTACCGACACAACGCTCATCCAATAAGCCCATACGCTAACGCTGAGGCCGATAATCTGCACAGCGTGGTCGTAGTCAAAGTCATGGGCGACCCGTTCGAGCGTGATGGAGCGCAGTTCGTCCCTTGCGATGTGTATGGGACAATTGGTGGGGGAGGAGAATACCGAGTTTTTGCAGAAGAGCCAGGACCAGTTGCGCGCCCCCTCAAGCTCTCGGGCCACGACAATCAGAAGTGGGACTTCAATCGAACAGACTACGTCGTCATTCTCGGAGGGAAGAGCCGCCGGTCAAGGATCTTTCAGGTCGAAAAGGTGGAGGCAGTCTTAACAGCGGGGTGGCTCGAAAATGACGGCCGTCGAGCCGCACTCCGCCAACTCGAAGACTGGGAATACGACACCGGATCAACCGGAATGAACGGGACTAGGCCGTCTGAGTGGTCAGACAACCCGAGCGAGGCAGCAAAGATCCAACGACAGATTGAGCGAACAGGGATTGAGACGGTCACTAACCAGTACGAGGCCCTGCTCAAAGTCGCGTGCCGACTCCTCCGGGTCGAGGGGTGGGATCACACATGGAAATGGTTCAAGAAGAACCTCGGTGGCGAATTTGACCCAGCGAAAACTCACAGCCACCTGTCTAAGATCGTCAAGTGCTATCCAGAAGACTACAGCCACGTCACCGTGCCACCAACCACCTCATGAGAGTCTCCCTCGTTGTATATTGCAGGAGGTGGAGATAGAGGGCGTGAGTCCGTTGTTTCCGAGGGGCAACCCGTCAGAGATACTTAAACGATATTCCGGAATATTGGTCTTCGCCCATAGGACCACTCGCTGAAGGTTCAGACGAAACGTCTCGGCTACGCGATCAACAGCCCAGCGTTTCTGTTGAGTCCGTCTGAAGGTCCAGACGAGGCCGACTTCAAGCACGGGGGGAGGCATCACGAGATACTTAAACGAATTAACAACGGTGTCGGAAAGCGTCACGTCTGAGGGTTCAGAGGAAAGGGGCAACTGACTAGAGTTGTATCGAGGCAGGTGAGAGATTAACTACTGGCTGAAGGACCCAGACATAGTCTTCTAATTGACCCGCGAGGGAGTCCTGAAGATGGCTGAGGGTTCAGACGGAAAGACCGAAACCCGGAACCTGCAGATCGATACTATTGGAGGCTCCCTCGTAGAGAGGGAGACCACATCGGTGAGGTCCGAAGGGGAAATAGGTTCTGGGAACCGTGCGATAACCAGCGTTTATCGGTCATCAGGTGGGGAGTTCCGTACCCCCACCATGGAGACAATTACTACGATGGGGAGCGACCCAGAAGAGTTAGGAGGTTCCTTGAGTAAACACTACAAAGAGAGATCATGGCCCAGAATAACCTCTCTGAACGCTGGGAAGAGTATTATTCCATAGCGATTCGGAAGGGGCTGAAAGCTGCGCTTGCGGATGCCTCTATTGAGAGGTCTCTTGATGAGTTTGATGACGGCCATATCAAGTTGAACAAACTGATGTACGTGGCTATGGCTGAGCGCGGTCTCCACGAAGAGATGCAACACAGTTGGCACCGGTATGGCGGTGACCTTGGGACTCTAGTTCCTAGCACACGGACAGTTGGTCCGACAGCGCTTGATGATTTACCTGGGACGGAACACCCTCAAGAACCTAGCCCATCTGATGACCAATCCCGAAAGACAGTCTGGGATGAACGAGACTACCGAGAGTTTTTCAAAAGTGTATCTATCGGGTCTCTGGAATCTCTTACAGAAATTTTGGAGGCTGACCGAACAACGCTACTTGAAGAGTTCTATTCAGAGTATAGTGGAGAGATTGAAGACTGGGTTGATCTGTATTTGATAAACATCCGGATTCAAGAGGTTCTACACCTATATGCGGAAGACAAGATTGATGCGTTCGATAGTGAGGATTATATCGAATTTGTAGAGACGCTCGAAGCTTTCGAAAAGGAACTTTACAGCCACTCAGAACTGTCCCCTTCTCACCTTGAGGAATATGAGATTGACTTGTCTAGTGACGAAAACCCAGCATACCTGCTGACTGAATTTCTTGATCTCGTTGACGACATCTACTTTACTATCTCTCATCAAACTCTGGATCAGTTTTACGGGGATTTGTCGTACCAACTTGGCATGGTTGAGGAATTCTATCATGAACGAGCGTGGAACCTCGTCACGAAGGTCATCTCCTTGCATACTACGCACGGGCCTAACCAAGAAGCCCTGCTGGAAGGTTCGATTTCCGATCTCGAACAACTGGTTAATGGGTATTCAAGCCGTATGGACCGTATTGAATCCGAGTGTCGTGCTGCAGGGCTTCTTCCGAATGACAACCAGTTCAAAAACCAAGAAGCCCACTCCCAACCCAGTCAGCAGCTTCCGACACGTGAAGAATTCAGACAGGCCCTGAAAGGGGAGTGATGACTGGATCCTCATAGATGAGTGCTCAGACTGGCGGGCCCCGATATGTGATTTATATGCCTGAAGCCTGTGAGCATTTGGCTAGGATTGATACTTCTCTCGAAAAGAAAATAAGAAAAGAGATTGAGAAGTTCCTTCGGGTTTGGAACGCTACAGATGTTTTTGAAAAGAGCGTAACTGAAGATATTGATTACATTAAGAAGCGCAGGGGAGATACCCGGGCTTTTGCCACATATCTCAAAGTGGACGGAATTCACATCTTAATTGTACTCACAGTGTTCAAGCAGGACGAAAAAGAGGATTTTTGGTTAGAGCGTGGAGTTTATCAATCAAAATTGGAAGAATACCGGGAAGAGATAGAAGAAATTTCCAAGGGAGGTTCTCTCAGTTCACATATTGAGAACCTCCGTGAGAATAACGAATATCTCGTCGTTGGGCCAGAAAAGTAGCGCCAGACAGTAGATCGTATGGGGTTTGAAGGCGGTAAAGGGGAGTTTTCGGCCAGTAGTCCCTATCGGTCATAAAGATAGTCACGGCCTAGTTATCCCGCACTAAGAGTGTATAGGAGTGCTCAAAGACCAGTGGGTGAAGTTAACACTGGTTTTTACCGGATCGATCGGCATTAAGTGTCAGATTAGGTCATGGTACGCCGAAGGAAACGGCTGGCCGAAGGACCAGTCGGAGTCTCACTGCCGGTCGGTAAGCGCCATTAGTAGATGCTTCCCGTTCTCGGTCAGTCCATACACCTTCTTTCCTTCGGGCTCCCCAACGACCTTGATCATACCCTCTTCACGAAGTTCTTTCAGGTGGGTGTAGATGTAGCCGTGAGAGAGATCGAGTTTCTCGGCAATCAGGTATCCGTGGGCTGGCTCCTCGTCCAGCGCCTCCAAGATCCGGACCTTCGTTTCCGGCACAAGCCCCATCACTGAAAACGCTGACCGGTGAGGCCGAAAGTGATAGAACAGCGTTCTCTGAGGGGTCAGGGATAGCAAACAAGTAATCAGGACATCATTATAGGTTGGGGAGTGCATCGACATGAAAAACAAAATATCGCGTCGGCAGTGGCTAAAGGCGTCCACCGGAGGTGCCTTGACCGTGTTTTCGGGGTGCACAGAATCGCCTGAAGGTTCAGATCAAAACTCTGAGCCAGGAGGCGAGCAAACTACATCCAACTCTACCGAAGCCCTTCGCGATGAGCGCCTTCGGACCCACACTCGGTGGCCCCACAAGTTCGAGGCGGGTGATGTACTTCATGTCACCATCGACGTCGACGAAAGTGGGCCAGCGGGGTTTGTGATTTTCCACGATGATGAGCGTGAGAATGGCGGGTCTTGGACCGTCGAACTTGAAGATGAAATCGAGTACGAAATTGAACTCGATGGGCTGTATCAGTTGATCGTCGATCCGAACGGCGTCGTTGATGTCGTGATAGAAGTCGAACGGGGTTCCTGAGATGATGACCGTGCCCAATCAAGTACCTCAGAGAGGTAACGGAGGGTAATTCATGGATGATGTCCCGAGCCAATCGCTGAAACACTGGACCTACCATCATCGCGCCGAGGAGGACGATCTGGAGAAGGCGGTCTCAAGATTCCGCCTCCAGATCGAGAACGCTGTGGAGCATCTGGAGGCTCAGAAAGACTTGGAGCCTCCGTACAATATCCAGGCAGAGATCCGAATAGTCGATGTCCAAGAGGATCATCGAGAGGACGGGATCGACAAAGTGTCCCTTGAGGACTGGGGTGACGATACTGAATGAAGTACGAAACCGAATCCGGACGCCAGTTTACAGGGGGAGAACTCGCTCGGATGGCCATGCACGGGGACGCTGTCGAACGCGATGGCGAGTTGTATGTCGACGGCGAGCGGGTGATGCCTGTTGACGACGGAAATCAACGCTGAGGGGTTCCGATACCTCCCTGGGCCCTCAGAGTGAAACGTGAGCGGTCGACGACACCATATCCCCCGGTCGGGGTCTGGAGATGCGAGAGCGTAGTCCCAACGACGTCTGCGGGATCTAACGGACGACTGAGCGGGTGGACGTCCTGAGAATGGGGCTCGACGACGAGAACGACATCTCGATAACAGCGGGACCCAAACGTTGGTCGTCGGTGAAAGGCGACTCGCCACATCAGCGGCCGGTGAGGCGAGAAACGAGTGATCAGGCCATACCCATACACGACCGCTTATGATGCGAGCACAACGGTGCACAACCGACGAGACGTGCTGAAAATCCTCTTGACGAGGGAAGCAGGATACCAACGAAATAACCGAAACCCGAAACTCCGCGCTCGACCACTACGGAGGTAGCCAGAGTGAGTGGCAGACCATTTCACTGAGGGGCGAGGGGTAGTCGCTGAGGGTTCAGCGGCAGAATCGGGAAGGGGATGACGACGCGTTAGGTCGGGGGATGGAGATAGGCCTGAACAGGAATGAGAAATTCGGCCCCCGTAGATCGCTACGAGACCCTAAGACCGCCTTCAGTGCCGCCGTCAGAGAATGAATCGGACGCTATGAGACCAAACCTTGCTAACGGAGAGAGTCACTAGACGTGTTCAGCCGGGCTTAGAATGACCGTGAGCGGTGAGGCTGTAGGCAGCCAGTTCCGAGACCAGTACCACGGTGACAAATATTAACCATCAGGCCATCAAAACCCGAGTCGAACCCGCGCTACGGAGAGTTGACCGGGGTTCCCGTTCGGCTCACACGGCGTAGATGGGCGGTATGGCCGGTAATCCCGACGCTGTCCGGTCAATCGGATTCGACTCGAAAACGAGTCCGCCCTCCCCGATTTGAACGGGGGACAAGTCGATCTACAGTCGACTGCTCTACCAGTCTGAGCTAAGGGCGGGCGCATCGAAAAATAGGCGCGGTCGCGGACTTAAGGATTCTCATTCGTCGCAGGGCGGTGTCGGACGGGCGGTGGTGCGGGACCGACAGCGCTGGCGGGGAAGACGAAACGGACGTGCGTCAGACGCTCGGGAAAGTTGAAATAGGAAGGGCACGTTGACCCACGTGAGAGCGATGAGCAAGATCACGTTCCGGGCCGACGACGACCTCGTCGAGCACGTCGAGGAACTCGACGCCTCGAAGAGCGAGGTCATGCGCGCGGCCCTCCGCTCGTACCTCGACGACGAGGCCGCGAGCGACGCGTCGGGGTCCCTCGACGACATGGTCGCCGAGCGGGTCGACGACCTCGTGGAGGCCCGAACGGGCGGGGGCGGGCGCGCCCGGGACGTAAACGTAAACATCACGGTCGAGACGCCCGACGCCGGGGGCGTCGACGCGACGGTCGAGCGCGACCGACAGCCGACCAGGGGACGGCAACGGGAGGCGGGGTCGTGTGCCCAGTGTGGCGAGGCCCTGTCGAGCGAGCACGTCTTCTGCCCGAACTGCGGCGAGAAGGCGGCGCGCCGGCTGTTCTGCGAGTGCGGCGACGAACTCCGGTCGGACTGGTCGCACTGCCCGAGCTGCGGGCGTCGGACGGCGTCGGCCGACGTGCTCGACGGGTAAGACACTCCGTTTACGACGGCCGTTAACTTTTTTAAGTAAGCGCGGAATGGTGAGAGTACGTAAGACGGTTCGTCTTACACGGGAGGTCGGGAGAGCCCGCTTCAGGCCGCCGATCCCGGCACCCGTAAGACGCAGCACGGCGAGGTCCGGCGGGCCGTCTTACCACCAAGGGGGAAACCAACAATGGAACGCGTCACTCTGCGCATCCCGAAACAGCAGATCGAGGAAGTAGAACAGATGGTCGAGCGCGGGCAGTTCCCGAACCGGAGCGAGGCGATCCGGTCCGCGGTCCGGGAGATGCTCAGCGAGCAGCGCGAGGTCAAGGACAACAGCACGAAGACGTGGGCGAGGGTCTGAGATGGATTCCATCGTCAACGACGCGCTCGAACACTCCGAGCGCGAATCGCGAGAACTGGACGAGGACGACGCCTCGGAGTTCGGCGACCCGCGCATCGTGATCGTCGGCTGTGGCGGCGCCGGCAACAACACCGTCAACCGCCTGTACAACATCGGCGTCGACGGCGCAGACACCGTCGCCATCAACACCGACAAGCAGCACCTCCAAATGATCGAGGCCGACACGAAGATCCTCGTCGGCAAGTCCCTGACCAACGGACTCGGCGCGGGCGGCGACCCCAGCATGGGCGAGCGCGCGACCGAGATGGCCCAGGGCACGATCAAGGAAGTGCTGGAGAACGCCGACCTGGTCTTCGTGACCGCGGGCATGGGCGGCGGCACCGGCACCGGCGCCGCGCCCGTCGTCTCGAAGATCGCGAAGGAGGAGGGCGCCATCGTCGTCGGGATGGTCTCGACGCCGTTCAACGTGGAGCGCGCCCGCACGGTCAAGGCCGAGGAGGGCCTCGAGCGCCTCCGCAACGAGGCCGACTCGATCATCGTCCTCGACAACAACCGCCTGCTCGACTACGTCCCGAACCTCCCGATCGGCAAGGCGTTCTCGGTGATGGACCAGATCATCGCGGAGACCGTCAAGGGGATCTCGGAGACGATCACCCAGCCCTCGCTCATCAACCTCGACTACGCCGACATGACCTCCATCATGGATCAGGGCGGCGTGGCCGTGATGTTGGTGGGCGAGACCCAGGACAAGAACAAGACCGAGGAAGTGGTGAAAGACGCGATGAACCACCCGCTGCTGGACGTGGACTACCGGGGCGCCTCGGGGGCGCTGGTCCACATCACCGGCGGCCCGGACCTCGCGCTCCGCGAGGCCGAGGGCATCGCCGAGAACATCACCGAGCGCCTCGACGCGAGCGCCGACGTGATCTGGGGCTCCCGCATCGAGGAGGAGTACAAGGGCAAGGTCCGCGTCATGGCGATCATGACCGGCGTCCAGTCCGCGCAGGTGCTGGGCCCGAGCACGCAGAAGCAGGCCGACAAGTCCCGCGCGAGCATCGAGGAGGTCGAGTCCGACGCCGCGCAGAACGCCCAGTCGCAGTGGGGCGAGACCGACGGCGGCGAACCCGAGGTCGAGCAGGAGAACGGCCTCGACGTCATCCGATAGCTGCCACCGCCGCTTTTTTCGTCAGACGAGGGCGTCCAACAGGGTACACGTCCGACAGCGGTCGCCCGCGGTCGGCGCGCCGCAGGACTCGCAGGTGTCGTACGCCTCCTCGTCGCCGCCGTATCGCTCGGCGGCCAGCGAGGCCATCTCCTCGTAGCCGGCCATGATGGAGTGTCTGGTCCCGGGGTGGGCCTCCTCCAGGTCGAGGAGGTGGGACTGAATCTCCGCGCGGAAGGACTCGCTGGCGTGGGGACACTCCGCGACGTGGGCGGGGAGGTCTCGCAGCTGGGCGTAGAGGGCGACCTCCTTCTCGGGCACGTCGCGGAGCGGCTTCGCGCGCGGGATCATCCCCTCCGGTTCGCTCCGGGCGGGGAGGGGCCCGTCGCTCTCGAAGGGGCCGAGGCTGGCGTCGTAGTGGCGGGCCATCTGCTCGACGTTGCCCTCGAAGACGTTCATCAGCGCCGTCTCCGCCTCGTCGTCGAGGTTGTGGCCCGTGAGGAGCTTGTCCGCGCCGAAGTCACCGGCGTAGTCGGCCAGCAGGTCCCGGCGGAACACGCCACAGTAGGCACAGGCCGCCATGTCCATGGGGTCGTCCTCCACCACGTCGTCCATCTCCACGCCGAACTCCTCGGCGTACCCCACGACCTCGTGGCGGAGGTCGAGGTCGGCGATCAACTCCTCGCAGGCGGCGAGGCTCTCGTCCCGGTAGCCCTCGATGCCCTCGTGGATCGTCAGCGCGACCATCTCCACCCGGCGGTCCTCGGCGAACGTCTCCTGCAGGATCTGGGCGAGGACGACGCTGTCTTTGCCCCCCGAGAGGCCGATCACCCACGTCTCGGGGTCCGCCGGGGTGGCGTCGCGGGAGAGGAGGCCGTCCTCGCGGACCCGGTGGCGCACCCGTCGCTCGACGGACTCCAGAAAGTGCGGTTCACAGAGATGGCTCCCGGAGTAGGCCGCGTGCATCACGGCCGGCCGGTCGCACTTGGTACACTCCATTACCGGGCCGTTGCGCGCGGGCGGGTTTCACCGTTACGACGGGAGATAAACCACATGCCGCAATAGCAAATGCGGCGAGCGGGGCTCGCGGTCCGAAGACGCACGCCGAGGGATCGGCTCTGGGTCGGCGCGTCGAGCGACCGGAGCGACCCCTCGCTACGGGTCCACGACCGTGACGCCGACGATCTCGAAGCGCGCGCCGCCCGTCGATCCCTCGACGACGTCGAGGGTCCAGCCGTGGGCGTCCGCGATCTCCTTGACGATGCTCAGGCCGAACCCGGTCCCGGAGTCGCTCGTCGAGTAGCCGGCCTCGACGACGCGGTCGCGCTCCTCCGGCGGGATGCCGGGGCCGTCGTCCTCGACGTAGAAGCCACCGGCCACCTCGCCGACGGTGACTGTCACGCCGTCACCGCCGTCGTCGGCGTCGGACTGCGTCTCACTGCCCGGGGAGCCGTGTTCGACGGCGTCGTCGGACTGCGTCTCACTGCCCGTCGAGCCATGCTCCACGGCGTTGCGCATGAGGTTCTCGAGCACCTGCTGGAGGCGGCCGCGGTCGGCTTCGATCGTCACGTCGGCGTCCACGTGGAGCGACGCGTCGGTGGCCGCGACGGTCTCCCAGCAGGTCTCGGCCATCGGGCCGAGGGCGACCGGTTCGAGGTCCGTCGCGGCCGTCCCCTCGCGGGCGAGCGTGAGCACGTCCTCGATCAGCGCGTCCATCCGCTGATGGGCGGCGGCGATGCTGTCGAGGTGCTCCGAGCCGCCCTCACACGCCTCCCGCGCGAGTTCGAGGTGGCCGTCGGCGACGTTCAGCGGGTTCCGGAGGTCGTGTGACACGATGCTGGCGAACTCCTCGAGTCGCTCGTTCTGCCGGGTGAGCTCCCGCTCGCGGCTGCGGAGCTGCTCGGTGCGCTCGATCCCGTCCAGCGCGGTGACGAGCGTCCCCGCCAAGATTTCCCCCAGGACCACGTCGTCCTGCCCGAACTCGTCCGGCCTCGTCGAGCCGGCGATGAGGATCCCGTGGTCGCCGAGCGGCAGAAACAGCTCGCTCCGAATCGGGCTGTCGGGGTTGTGGACGTCCGGGTCGGCGTGCACGTCGTCGACCGCCATCGCTTCGCCTTGATCGTAGGCCCGCCACGCGATGCTGTCCCCCTCCTCGAGGGGCGGGGGGTCCCCGACCAACTCTCGGCCGGTGTCGGTGATGGCGGCGGGAGCCAGCACCGACCGGTCCTCGTCGGCAAGGTGCACCGCGTTGGACCCGAGGCCCAGGAGGTCGCGGGCCGCTTCGACCCCGATCTCCGCGATGCGCTCCCGGGAGTCGACGGTCATCACGTTCTGCGCGAGGTCGTTGAGGGCCTCCAGTCGCGCTTCGTAGGTCTTCTGCTCGGTGACGTCCCGGTAGGTCCAGAGGTGGCCGGAGCCCTCCGGCAGTTCGATCGAGCGGTGGCTCCGGGCGTAGGTGCGCCCGTCGGCGAGGTGAACCGCCTCGTCCTGGACCGGCACGTCGTCGGCGATGAGCTCGTCGATCCGGTCGATGAACCCCTCCGGGTCCGCGAACAGTTCCGCGACCCGGTCGGCGAGTGCCACGCAGTCCGCACCGATCGCCCCGTCCGGCGGTTCGGAGACGTCGAATAGCTCGAAGAACCGCGTGTTCGCCCGGAGGACGTTCCGGTCCTCGTCCTCGGCGAGGACGCCCAGGGGAAGCGTATCGAGGAGCGTCGACACGACGCCGTTCGCCCACTCCAGTTCCCGCTCGCGCGCTCTCCGCTCCGTGACGTCGCGGCCCGAAACGAGGACCGATACGACCTCGCCGTCCTCGTCCGTGACGGGCCGGAAGGTCCCCTCGATCGCGTACGACTCCCCGTTCGGGCGGACGAGGTCGGCCTCGAGGTCCACGTACTCGCCGGCCGCCGCCTGACGGACGCGCTCCGCGAGGTTCTCGCGCATCACCTCCGACTCGTCGAACCACGGCGTGTCCCAGAGTCGCTCGCCCGTGATCGCGTCGAGGGAGGCGTCGGTGTAGGCCAGCGCGGTCTCGTTGACCTCCAACACCCGCCCCTCCGTGTCGAGCAGCGCGACGAGGATGTTCGGATCGTTGAACACCGCGTGATACCGCCGCTCCTTCTCGCGGAGTTCCGCCTCGCTGGCCCGCCGCGCCGAGATGTCGCGGACGATGCCCACGAACAGCCGTTCGCCCTCGTAGTCGACCTCCCCAATGGTGAGCGAGACGGGGATCGCCGACCCGTCCGCGTGTTGGGCCTCGAACTCGACGTACTCCCACGACATCGTCCGCTCGCCGGTGTCGAGGTACCGCTCGAAGGCGTCGCGGTGGCGCTTCCCCGTCTCCGGGCCCATGAGCATCGTGATCGGTTCGCCCACCACCTCCTCGGGCGCGTACCCGAACGTCTTCTCGACGGCGGGGTTGACGGACTCCACGACGCCGGACTCGTCGGTGGTGATGACCGTGTTCGTCGCCGACTGGATGACCTCGCGGTGGCGTTCGAGTTCCTTCTGCCGGCGCCGCCGCTCGGTGACGTCCTGAAACTGCGAGAAGATCGTGACCACGTCGCCGTCGTCGTCGGTCACGACGCGATTGTGCCACTCGCAGATGATGCGGGTGCCGTCGCCGCGGACGTTCTCGTTGATGCTGTGGAACCCGCCCTCCCCGGCCATGACCGCCTCGGTGACGTCCGCGACGGCCGCCGTGTCGGACTCGGGAACGATCGCTCGCCACGACTCGCCGAGGAGGTCGTCCTCGTCGTAGCCGAGGATCTCCTGTGCGGCCTCGTTGAGCCGAACGGCTTCGAACTCCTCCGACCACTCGATGACGCCGAGCGGCGACTCGTCGAAGAACAGCGAGAGGCGCTTTCGGCTGGTTTCGAGCGCGCGCGAGGAGCGGTACTGTTCGACGGCGTTCGCGACGCGGTTCGCGAGCACCGTGTAGTGACTCGTGCCGGGTTCCTTCTGGAGATAGTCAGTGACGCCGGCCGAGATCGCGTCGCTCGCCACCTCCTCGGACCCCTTGCCCGTGTAGAGGATGAAGGGCAGGTCCGGATGGTCCTCCCGAACGGCTTCGAGGAACTCGATGCCGTTCATCCCCGGCATGTCGTAGTCGGAGACGATGCAGTCGACGTCGGCGGCCTCCAGGGCGGCAAAGCCGTCCTCGACCGTGGTCGCGGTCCGGACGGAGATGCGGTCGTCTTCGCGCTCCAGAAACGACGAGACGACGTCGGCGAGATCAGGACTGTCGTCGACGTGCAGAACGCGAATGGGTCCGGTGGGGGTGGTCATAGGGAACCACGCATTGACGACGTGTACTGTCTCGACCCCAATAGCTGTTTGCGAAGGGTTCACGTGGGGCCGGCTTCGGGACGGCGCCCCGGCGCGGGCGATCCCGGGACCGCACGCTGGGCGCCCCGCCCCGAGAGCAACCCTTATTCGGCGGCTGGCCCATCTCTACCCATGTCATCGACGGGAACCGTCGTCGTGACGGGCGCGCGCGGACGACTCGGCAGTCGAACGGCCGCGGCGCTCGCGGACGCCGGCCACGAGGTCGTCGCGGTCGACCTGACGGCACCGGACGAGGAGTACGAGGGCATCACCTTCCACGGAATCGACCTCACCGACGAGGACCGGGCGCGCGGCGTCATCGCCGACGCCGACCCCGACCACGTCGTCCACCTCGGGGCCATCCCGAGCCCGAACCGGGGGGAGCGGGTCTACGAGAACAACTCCATCTCGACGTACTACGCGCTCGACGAGGCCGGCAAGGCCGGCGCGGACGTGGTGCAGGCCTCCAGCGAGAGCGCCTACGGCTTCCCGTTCGCCGCGGAGCCGCGCCTGCCGGACTACCTGCCCATCGACGAGGCCCACCCCCTGCGGCCCGAGGACCCCTACGGCGCGTCGAAGGTCGTCGCGGAGGACCTCGGTGGAATGGTGGCGCGCCGCTACGGCGTCTCCGTAGCGTCCTTCCGGCTCTCGAACGTGATGTACGCCGGGAACTACACCGTGCTCGACGGCCGCGGCGACCTCTCGAACGGCGTCGGGAACTTCTGGTCGTACGTGGATGGCCGGGACTGCATCGCTGCGGTCGAGGCCGCGATGGCCGCCGACGTCGACGGTCACGAGCCGTACGTGATCGCCGCCGCGGAGAACCACCTGGATCGACCCACCCGCGAGGCCGTCGCGGAGTTCTTCGGCGAGGTCCCCGAGCCCTGCGACCTGACGGGCGACGAGTCGGCGCTCTCCTCGGCGAAAGCCCGCGAAGAACTGGACTGGGCGCCCGAGCACACGTGGCGGACCGCGGCGGAGGAGCCGTTCTCGGAGCCGCCGTTCGCGGCGGAGTAGTCACGCGAGCGGATTCCGCCCGAGGGCGTGCAGGACGCCCAGCGTCCCCAGCGCGGTGGCGACGAGGACGGCCGCGAGCGGCAGCGCGTGGTCGAGGCCCAGCGTCGTGAAGGACACCCAGATCTGGACCGGCATCGTCCGCGGGTAGGCGGCGAGCATCATCGTCGCGCCGAACTCACCCATCGAGCGGGCGAAAGCGAGGGTGAGCCCCGCGACGACGCCCGGCCACGCGAGGGGGAGCGTGACCGACCGGATGGTCCCGACGCGGTCCTTGCCCAGCGAGCGGGCGGCCCGTTCGAGGCGCCGGTCGACGCCCTCGAAGGCCGCCTTCGCGGTGACCACGACGAACGGGGATGCGACGAACGTCTGCGCGAGGACGACGCCGAGCAGCGACCGGGTGAGCGCCACGCCGTTCGCGGCCGCGAGCCGTCCGACGAGCGTGTCCGGGCCGATGACGGTGAGCAGGAGCATCCCGCTGACGACCGGCGGGAGCACGAGGGGGAGGACCACGAGCGCCGTGGCCA
>Ga0207757_100751_pt1 | contig 18175 bp, 20 predicted proteins | sample A23P3SouthBayCA_2_FD_187752 | JGI IMG/M metagenome (GOLD analysis project Ga0207757, IMG submission 187752) | Aerobic enrichment media microbial communities from Eden Landing Ponds, California, USA - A23 P3 (2) (SPAdes) | ecosystem: Environmental > Aquatic > Marine > Unclassified | place...
GGGGGGGCGAGCCGTTCGCCTTCTACGAGACGATCGGCGGCGGCTACGGCGGCCGGACCGGCGGCGACGGGATGGACGGCGTCCACGCCCACATGAGCAACACGCTCAACACGCCGGCGGAGGTGCTGGAGACCGTCTATCCCGTCCGAGTTCGGCGCTACGAGTTCCGACCCGACACCGGCGGTGCCGGCGAGTTCCGCGGCGGCCTGGGCCTTCGCCGTGACATCGAAGTGCTGACCGACGGCGTCGCCTTCAGCCTCCTCGCGGACCGGCGGCGACACCCGCCGTACGGCCTCGCGGGCGGCGAGGCTGGCGCAGTCGGTGAGGACTACCTGTCCCGCGCAGCGGGCGACTCCGCGACGATTCCCGGCAAATCGACCCACGACCTCGACGCCGGCGACGTAGTGAGCATCCGGACGCCGGGCGGCGGCGGCTTCGGCGATCCGGCCGACCGCGACCCCGCGGCCGTGGCTCGGGACCTCCGACTCGGCAAGGTGTCGGCAGCGACCGTCCGACAGGTGTACGGGCTCGATCCGACGGAACTGGCGTAGCGGGCGCGATCAGTGTGGGAAGGGCGTCCACTCGGGCGCCACGTCGGGCAGGCCACGAACCCGGAGCTCGCGAGTGCCGTCATCGTCCTCGCGGATCTCGATCGAAGCGTCGAAAATCGACGTGACGACGTTCACGAACCGATCCTCGTGAGTCGTGGGGTCGATGCTGTAGACGCCGAGATAGCCCGCGGCGCTCGTCCGCCGGGAGAGAACGTGCAGGAACGAGAACGCGCGTTCGGCGTCGACGTACTGGAGGAGCGTCGAGATGGAGACGAAGCCCAGACGCAGGCGGTCGGGCGCCGTCATCTGATCGACGGCCTGTGTGAATGCGACGCCCATCCCGGTGAGGTCGGCGGGCGACGAGACGCGGTGGATGCCGGGGGCAGAGTCGCCGGGGGCGCCCGTGGCGTCGACGATACGGAACGACGACTCGTCGAACCGGACGTTGCGGTCGTCGAACTGCATCCGGATACGCGAGGCCGGGTCGTCGGTCGTCATCACGACGATGGGATCGGCCGGGACCGCCTCGGGGGCGAGGAGGTCGAACACTAGCTGGCGCTTGCCGGACATCGGCGGGCCGGACACCAAGACGTTCAGTCCCGGATCGATCCCGTCGACGTCGACCGGAAGGACGTCCGAGAGGCAGTAGCGGTCGGTTCGAGCGTCGCCTTCAGCCATCGCTCTCCCCCCGTTGTGACGTGTCGATCGCCCGGAGGGTCGCGACGAACCGCGAGTCGTCGGTCAGACGCTCGGCCTCGGATTCGATCGACGCTTCGAGGGTGGAGATGCGCGATTCGAGTTCGATGTATGCAGCGTTCTCGTCGAGTTCGTACGACGACTTCCCGTCGCGTAACGCGGCGGCTTTCACGAGCAACGAGTGGTACTCCCGGACGTCGGTCGCGTGCCGATTCAGGGAGAGCAGATCTTCGACCGTCCGTCGAAGCTCCTCCCGGGTCGTGGGCTTGGTGATGTAGTCGTCGAACCCCATGTCGACGATGTCGAAGTCGGGATCGACGGCAGTCACCATCGCTACCCGGACGTCGTACCCCTGCTCACGGATCCGGTCAAGCACCTCGCCGCCGGACGCGCCGGGCATCAACCGGTCGAGCAACACCACGTCGACGTCGTCGTCGATGGCTTCGAGGGCCTCCTCGCCGTCGTACGCCTCGCGGATCGCGTACGCGTCTTCGAGATACCGCCGGTAGGTTCGAACGACCTCACGGTCGTCGTCGACGATGAGCACAGTCCCCCCCTTGCTCTCAGTCATGTATCGGCTCCTGTCTCTAGTCCGGAGGCGACGACAATTAAACCCACCTGTCACACGGTCGGATCACGCGCCGGTCAGCCGAGTTCCTCCCCGACGAGCTCGGCGGCGCGACCGATCGCACCGATCGAGGAGAGGTGACCGGCGCCGACGGTGGCTTTCATAGTCCGGGCCACCCCGCCGGTGAACACTTTCGGACCGACCGTGGCGACGGCGTCGTCGCCGACGGATGCGATCCACCCTGGGGCGTCGAAACGGAACGGGGCGAGTCGGGGCGGGAACTCGTCGTCCCCGTCCAGTTCCCACCGGACGAGGCGGTCGACGTTGGTCGCGACGGTCCGGGCCTCGCGGATGGCGGCCGCGGCGCTCGCGGGGACGGCTTCGCCGTCGGCGTCGACGACCTTCGCGGCGTCGCCGACGGCGAACGTGTTGTCGTCGAGTCGGAGGTCGCCCCGGACGACCGGCCGGTCACCCCCAATCGCGTCGGGGCCGCGGATGCCGCCAGTCCACACGAACGCGTCGTACGGGACGGTCCGATCGTCGAGTTCGACCGCGTCGGCGGTCGCGCCGGTGACGTGTGCGTTCGTCTCGACGGAGACGCCCACCCCTTCAAGGGCGCCGCGAACGGCCGACTGGAAAGACTCGGGGAAGGCGGGCGCGACCGACGCCATCCGTTCGAGGACGGTCACGTCCACGTCGGCGTCGCGGTCCGCGGCCAGTGCCGCGAGTTCGCCGGCGACCTGGATGCCGGAGAGGCCGGCGCCGCCGACGACTGCCCGACCGTCGACTTCGCAGGCGTCGAGAAACGCCTCGCGAATCCGGTGAGCGTGGGCGAGACGCTTCAGCGGCAGGCCGTGTTCGTGGACGCCAGACAGGTCGTAAAATGCCGTTTCGGCGCCGAGACAGACGGCCGCATAGTCGTAATCGAGGACAGCGTCTTCGAGATGGACTCTGCGGGCGTCCCGGTCGAGGCTCTCGACGCGGGCGGTTCGAATCGTCGCGCGGTCCAGGACATCTTCGAGCGGGACGGTGATGGCGTCAGCCACGGCCGGCCGGCGGATCACGCGATGGAGTTCGTGCTGGACGAGATGTTGGTCCGACTCGTCGACGACGACGAGGTCGGCCGTCTCGGGGAGTCTGGATTCGAGGCGGCGGGCGAGCGTGAGACCGGCGTATCCGGCACCGAGGACGACAACGCGCATACCGGGAATTGGACTGTATGGTTAAGAAGGGCCGGACCGGCAGCGTGACAACCACGGCAGGCGGCCGTCGCAACCCTCAGCTACTAAAGGATCACGTCGAGTAGGATCCCTATGTTCGAGAAGTCGACGTGGATCAAACTCCCGCGGAACGTGGTCGTGGGCCACGGCGTCCTCGCCGACCTCGGCGACGTCGTCGGCGACCTCTCCCTGGCCGGCCGACCGCTGGTCGTCACGAGTCCGACCCCGAATCACCTCGTCGGCGACCGAGTCCGCGATCAGCTCGGCGACGACCCCGCGACGGTCACCGTCGAACACGCGGGCTTCGACGCCGTCGAACGCGTCGTCGAGGCCGCGGAGGCCGAGGAGGCGACGTATCTGGTCGGTCTCGGCGGCGGCAAACCCATCGACACGGCGAAGATGGCGGCGGACCACCTCGACCTCGGCTTCGTCTCCATCCCCACCGCCGCCAGCCACGACGGGATCGTCAGCGGTCGGTCGTCGATTCCGGAGGGCGACACCCGCCACAGCGTCGCGGCCGACCCGCCGCTGGCCGTCGTCGCCGACACCGAAGTCGTCGCGGCCGCGCCGTGGGAACTCACCACCGCCGGCTGTGCCGATATCGTCTCCAACTACACCGCCGTCGAGGACTGGCAGCTCGCCTACCGCCTTCAAAACGTCGAGTACTCCGAGTACGCGGGTGCACTCTCGCGCATGACCGCCGAGATGCTGGTCGAGAACGCCGCGTCGATCAAACAGGGGTTGGAGGAGTCCGCGTGGGTGGTCGTGAAGGCGCTGGTTTCCTCCGGCGTCGCCATGTCGATCGCCGGGTCATCGCGGCCTGCGAGCGGCGCCGAACATCTCTTCTCCCACCGTCTCGACCGTATCGCCCCCGACCGCGCGCTCCACGGGCATCAGGTCGGCGTCGGATCGATCCTCGTCGCCTACCTCCACGAGGGGGAGAAGGGGATGTGGCGCGACATTCGTGACGCCCTGGACGTTATCGGCGCGCCGACGACCGCCGCCGGCCTCGGCTTCGACGACGACACTGTCATCGGGGCGCTGACGACCGCACACCACATCCGCGACCGGTACACGATCCTCGGCAACGGCATCAGCGAGGCGGCGGCGCGCGAGGCGGCGACGAAAACCGGCGTGATATAGAACGGAAAGAGGGATAGCGGTGCGGTCCAACCCTCGCCTATGGCAACGGCCAGCGCGAGCGGCCCGGTCAAGGACCACCCAGCCGCCGTCACCTTCGTCCTCTCGGTCGTCGGCTACACGCTCGTCGTCGGCACCTTCCTCGGCGTCGTGCCCGGTTCGGTCTTTCCCGAGCTCTCGCTCCAGCAGGTGAACCGCCTCTCGGACGCCATCGCCGTCGTCAACACGCTCGCGACGCTCTCGCTGATCGCCGGCTGGCGATGGATTCGCCGTGACGAGGTGAAAAAGCACGCGACCGCCATGGCCGCCGCCTTCGGCCTCATCCTCGTCTTTCTCGTCCTCTATCTGACCAAAATCGGCGGCGGCGGAACCAAGGAGTTCGTCGGCCCCACGCTCGTCTACTACGTCTATCTCGCGATGCTCGCGATCCACATCGTCCTCTCCATCGTCTCGGTTCCGGTCGTCCTCTACGCCATCGTCCTCGGCGTGACCCACACGCCCGCGGAACTCCGCGACACCGCCCACGCCCGCGTCGGCCGGGTCGCCGCCGGCGCGTGGATCCTCTCGCTGTCGCTCGGCGTCGTTACCTACCTCCTCCTCAACCACGTCTTCAGTTGGGAGTTCGTCGAGGCAGCGGTCGTCGTCGCGGCGCCCTGACTAGTCCCAGCCGCCCCGCACCACGAGCGTCGGGACCTCGGTCCGGCGGACGACGCGTTCGGTGACGCTCCCGACCAGATAGCGGTCGAGGCCACGTCGGCCGTGGGTTCCCATCACGATCAGGGCGATGTCTTCGTCGGCGGCGTAGTCGACGATGGCGTCCTCGGCGACGCCCTCGACGACCGATTCTCGCACGTCGACGCCGCGATCCTCGGCCGCCTCCGAGACGGCTGCTACGGCCGACTCGCCCTCCTCACGGAGCGCGCCGCGGAGGGCATCGAGCCCCAGTCCCGGTGCCTCGTGAGCGATGCCATCGACGTCGACGACATACAGGCCATGGACCGTCGCGTCGAATCGGTCGGCGATGGTCAGGGCGTGGTCGGTCGCTGCCGACGCCGGGTCGCTCCCGTCGGTCGGCACCAGAATCCGATCGTACATGGATGTCCGTTCGGCCGACGCGGCTACAAAGACGACGACAGTTCCCGGTGATCGAGAACGACGCGAACCACCGGCCGACGGAAGGACTTTTTGTCCCCCCGTCTCGTGGTCGTGCGTGTGCGCGTCGCGTTCGTGTCGATGACGACAGCCCACCACGGCGACGGCTGGTACGCCCGTCGGATGCGGGCGGTCGCCGAGCGACTGGCAACCCGCGGCCACGACGTGACCGTCTGCTGTACGCAGTGGTGGGATGGCGCCCACCCGTCTTTCGACTTCGAGGGCGTCACCTACCGCCGCGTGACGGCCGAGCCGTCGCCCCGGTCGTTCGTCACCAAACTCCCGTTCGTCCTCAACAGCGTCCGCCCCGACGTGATTCACGTCGCGACCAACCCGCATCTGGCCGTGCCCGCCGCCCGCATCCCCGGTCGCCTCCGGCGTACGCCCGTCGTCGGCGAGTGGTGGGCGCGTCCGGGCGGCGAGACGCCACCGTGGCAACGTCGCTGGGCCGCCCGGTCGCCCGGCCGCGTGCTCGTCCCCTCCCGAACCGTCGGGACGACGGTCCGGGAGTGTGGCGCCGACGACGATGACATCGAAGTGATCCCCGACAGCGTCGACATGGCGGGTATCCGGAGCGCCCCCGTCGACCCCCGTGCCGACGTGGTGTACGCTCACACGCTCGACGAGGGCGCCAACGTAGAGGATTTCCTGCTCGCGCTTGCGGAGCTTCGTGACCGCGAGTGGCGGGCAGCGGTCGTCGGCGACGGCCCGGCCCGCTCCGACGCCGAACGCACCGCCCGAGACCTCCGGATCGACGACCGCGTCGAGTTCCTCGGTGACCTGTCCCCCGCCGAACAGGTGCCGATCCTCAAGGGGGCCCACGTCTTCGCCCAGACGGCCACGTGGGAGCCCTTCGCGACGAACCTGTTACGGGCGCTCGCGTGTGGCTGTGTCGGCGTCGTCGAGTATCAGGCCGCCTCGGCGGCGCACGAACTCGTCGAGGAAGATCCACGGGGTGCATTGGTCACCAGTCCCCGGGAACTCGCCGACGAAATCGTCGACGCGGCGGCGATAGAGGACTGGACCGTCAACGAGGCGTACGCCCCCTACGATCACGACGCGGTGATCGACCGCTACGTCGACTGTTACGAGCGCGCTATCGACGACTACGGCTTCTTCTAGTTCGGAACGCTTTTGCCCCCGATGCGTCCACGAATGCGCATGAGCGACGACGTTGCGGCCGAACTTCGCGAGCAGTTCAGGACGGCGTTCGAGGGCGCCGACTTCCCGGTCACCGACCAGATGGATCTCGTTCCGGCGCTGCCGAACGGTCCCGGCACCCGCTTCGAGGCCGGCGACGTGTCCTTCTCGGCGATGGAACTCGCCGCGAACCTCGACGGCCACCAGGAGTTCCCCTACGAGTCCGTCGACGAACTCGTCGACGACGTGATGGCGGCGCTCGAAGCCGAGGGCCTACTGTAGGTCGGATCGTCGGGGCGGAGAATTTATTCCCGACCGCACGTACGTCGAGACACCTAGACCGGAGACACCGTCTCTCGGTGGAGCCGACATCGACAACCCGTGACCGACACGACATTTCTCTACGAACTCGCTCGCGACTCGCGGACCACGGAGCTCGTCGCGCACCTGCGGCGGAGTTCGAACCCGGTCGTCAGGCGGCGAGCCGCGGAGCTGTTGGGTGATCTCTCCGAGCATCCCGACCGGGACGCTGCGGAGGAAGTCGTCCGTGCGCTCGTGGCGGCAGTTCGAAACGACGACGACGACAGCGTCCGCGCCCGGGCGATCGACGCCCTGTACCGGCACGGCGAGGACTCCTTCGAACGCCTCGTCCGCGAACTGAGCGGGGCTGACGCCGACGCCGACACGATGTCGGATCGAACGCTGTCCCGACGTCTCGAGGACTGGCTCACCGCGGATCACTCGGAGTTTCGACTGGTCGCCGCGACGGCGCTCGGGCAGGTCGGCGACAGCGGCTCGCTGGCGGCTCTCGTGGCGGCGACGACCGATCCGGACCCCCGCGTTCGGGCACGGGCCGTGGAGTCCTGCGGACTGATCGGACACGAACGGTGTCTCGGCCCGCTTCGAGCCCGACTCGACGATCCCACGGATCTCGTCCGCGAGAAGGCCGTTCGGGCGCTCGGATCGATCGGTAGCGAGGACGCTCTTCGGTCGCTCGTACCGATCGCCCGGGACGACAACGAGACGCTCCGACGCATCGCGGTCGAGGAACTCGGCCAGTTCGGGAGCCTCGACCCCGTCGTTATCCTGGTTCGGGCGCTGACGGACGACGCGGACGCGGTGCAACGCGCGGCGCTACTGTCGCTCGTCGAACTGTTCGTCGACGCCCCGACGGAGCGGACCCGGCGCGTCCGCGATGCCGTCGCCGACCAGATTTCGAGCGCCGACACGCGTGCCGTCGTGCCACACGCCGTCGACATGGCGTCCGAGAGCCGGCGAACCGCGGTGCGGCACAACGCGGTGTGGGTGCTCGGGTATGTGGCCGACGCCGACATCGACGACGACCAGCGCGACGCGGTGTACGACTGTCTGATCGACGCCCTCGACGCGTCCGACGACCACACCGCACGACTCGCGGTGGCCAGCCTCGTCGAACTCGGCAGCGACGAACTCGAACGACGGCTCCAGATCCTCGTCGACGACGGGGATGTCCCGGCGGACGTTGCCGAACGCGCGGAGCAGGTGCTCGAAGAGATCGGTGGAAGCCGCTCGGCGGCTGTCGTGACCAACGCCGTCGACTACACGTACGTCCGCGAGCCGGAAGACTACACGAGGCGCCACCGCGGGGACGACGGCGAGTCGAACGGGTCGGCGTGAGCGCCGGCTACGCCCGCGAACGGGGCTGTGTCAGGTGTGATCGGAAGACGACCCCGACACGAACTGCTGATTTCGGGCGGTTATCGAGAGATCGAACAACTGATCGAGCACGTTGATCGTCGACTCCGACCGTGACCGCGAATCGACGTGGTAGTGTGCCAGCGCGTCGGCCTGCTCGATGCGCTTTCCCAGCAAGTGGAGGAATTTGAAGACGGTCTGAAGGTCGAACTTCTCGACGAGTTCCGAGACGATGTCGATTTCGACGGCGATCTTGCCGGCGGCCGCCTCGTACTCCTCGACGACGCGGGACAGCGTCTCGCCGAGCCCGGAGAGGCCAAGCCGACCGTCGAGCCGGACGATCTCCAGCGGAACTTCGGAGAAATCGATGCCGGAGACGCGCTCCAACACGTCGGATTGAGTCGTGATGACGACCGTCTGTGCCGGCCACTCGTTTAGCTCTTCGTGCAGCAGTCGAAGCCGTTCACTCGGGGTCGTCGTCACGAACACCACGATGTCGCCCGGGGAGAGGAAGTGTATCCGTGCGTTGTTCGACGCGGCGCTTTCGTGCGGCGACCGAACCAAGACGTTCCCCGTCCCGTCGATGTCGTCCGCGACGTGGACGCCGGACTCGACGAGCGACTTGACGTGGCCGAAAAGATGCTGCTTGAACCCCTCGACCCCTTCGTCCCGATCGTGGTACTGTCCGCTGCTCTCGCAGTACGGACAGTCCCAGCTGACACGGAAGTCCTGCGTTGTCAGCCGCTGTCGATGGTGATCGAGTACGTGTGACTCGATGGCGTCGGCGAGTGCGTCCCCGCTCGCGGACCAGACGACGAACGAGCAGTGCTGACACCGAAAGCGGTAGACCATCGGACGAATCTGCGAGTAGTATCGACAGTAGACCACTTTGTCGTTCCGGTCTCGGAAGCTTCCGAAGCGTGGAAGCCCCCGGACCGCCTGACGAGTGGGCGGGCGGAGACGCTCCCGACCGGAGCGGGGGAACACGTTTGGTCGCGCCCGACCAACAGCCCGTATGTTCGACATCGAGCGCTATCTCAACGTGCGGAGCGCCCACGGCGCGTCAGTCGGCCCGAACGGCGACCGACTCGCCTTTCTCATGGATACGACCGGCATCCCGCAGGTGTGGACGCTGTCCGACCCCGGCGGCTGGCCCGAACAGCGAACCTTCTTCGACGACCGCGTCACCTTCGCCTCGTGGTCGCCCGAACGGCCCGAACTGATCGTCGGGCGTGACCGCGGCGGCGACGAGAAGGAGACGCTCTACCGCCTCGACGTGACCGACGGATCGATCACCGACCTGACCGAACACCCCGACGCCAAACACTGGTTCGGCGGCTGGCGCCCCGACGGTGACCGCTTCGCATTCGCCTCCAACCGCCGCGACGGGTCCGTCTTCGACGTGTACGTACAGGACCGCACGGCCACGGGCGCCGACGCCGAGCGCGTCTTCGAGGGTGACGGCTGGTTCTCAGTCGCCGGCTGGAGCCCCGACGGCGACCGCCTCCTCCTCACCGAGTCGAACTCCAGTTTCGATCAGGATGTGTACGTCCTCGACGTGGCGACGGGGTCGCGCCGCCACCTCACGCCCCACGAGGGGACGGTTCGCCACCTCAGCGTCAACTGGAGCCCCGACGGCGAGGGCGTCTACCTCGTCACCGACCGCGACACCGACACGCTTCGCCTCTCGTATATCGACCTCGCGACCGACGAGATATCGCCGGTCGAGATGGCCGGCGACGACGAGGCGACCGCCGCCCTCGCGGCCGACGAGTGGAACGTCGACGGGGCTGCGGTCGATCAGGACTCCCGACGACTCGTCTACTCCCGGAACGTCGACGGCTACACCGAACTCGCCGCCGGCGAACTCGTCGCGCCCGGCCGCCTCGACCACTTCTCGACGCCCGACCTGCCCGACGCCGTCGCCGGCGGCGTGAGCTTCGGCCCCGACGGCGACCGCTTCGCGCTGACGGTCACCCGGAGCGACGACACCGCCAACGTCTACGTCGTCGACGTGACGAGCGGCGACACCGAGCGCTGGACCCGCGCCTCCACCGCCGGCATCCCACGCGACTCCTTTGTGGCCCCGGAACTCGTCCGCTACCCCTCCTTCGACGGACTGGAGATTCCGGCCTTCTTCTCCCTGCCCGAAACGGACACCGGCCACGGCGAGACGCCCGTTGTCGTCGACGTCCACGGTGGCCCCGAATCCCAGCGCCGGCCCTCCTTCGGCCGGGTGAAACAGTACCTTCTCTCGCGTGGCTACGCTGTCTTCGAACCCAACGTCCGCGGGTCGACGGGCTACGGCAAGGCCTACACGCACCTCGACGACGTGGAGAAACGGATGGACTCGGTCGCGGACCTGAAAGCCGGCGTGGACTGGCTCCACGACCACCCCGCCGTCGACCCCGACCGCATCGCCGTCATGGGCGCCTCCTACGGCGGTTTCATGACCCTCGCCGCCCTGACCGCCTACCCCGACGTCTGGGCGGCGGGCGTCGACATCGTCGGCATCGCCAACTTCGTCACCTTCCTCGAGAACACGGGCGACTGGCGGCGGGAACTCCGCGAGGCGGAGTACGGGTCGCTCGACGAGGACCGCGAGCTGCTGGAGTCCATCAGCCCGATCAACCACGTCGGGGACATCGCCGCGCCCCTCTTCGTCCTCCACGGCGAGAACGACCCCCGGGTGCCGGTGAGCGAGGCCCACCGCATCATCGAGGGCGCCCGCGAGGCGGGCGTCCCCGTCCGCGAACTCGTGTTCGAAGACGAGGGTCACGGGTTCACGAAACTCGAGAATCGGATCGAAGCCTACGCCGCCATCGCCGAGTTCCTCGACACGCACCTCGGGGAATAGGGGATGCCCGCTACGCCGCCCGTTGATCGTCGGGGTTGGCGGCGCGGTTGTGGACGGTGTTCTCCTCGTCCTCGCGGCGGCGGGGGTCGGCCATCTCGGCGACGGCCTTGGTCGACATGCCGCCGTCATCGGTCTCCTCCTCCTCGGCTTCGTCTTCGACCGCTTCGTGATCCTCGGGAGTCTCGGCGCGGTTGTGGACGGTGTTCTCCTCGTCCTCGCGGCGACGGGGATCGGCCATCTCGGCGACGGCCTTGGTCGACATGCCGCCGTCGTCGGCCTCATCCGCCTCCTCGGCTTCGTCTTCGACCGCCTCGTGATCCTCGGGATTCTCGGCGCGGTTGTGGACGGTGTTCTCCTCGTCCTCGCGGCGGCGGGGATCGGCCGCTGCGGCGAGGTCCTTGGTGGGCATATCGTCCGATCCTTCGTCCTCGGACTCCCCTTCCGCTTCGGCCTCGGGCCCCGTCTCCGCGTCATCGTCGGGCGCCGGCTCTGGCTCCTGTTCCGACGGCGGCGCCGGACCGGCGGCGCTCGATCCGCCGCCAAAGAGGGACAGAATCTTGTCGATCAGCCCCATGCGGACCCACCTCCGTTCTCGAAGTCGCCGTGGTCGATGGGCGCCGTCACGGGCGTGGCCGTCACTTCGGCCCACTCCTCCTGGTCGGCGTGGACGGTGAGCACGCTGCTCGTCAGTGCGAGAACGGCAAGGACGATACTTGTCGCGGCGGCGACTACCCTGCTGACTGCCCGTATGAATCGATTCATGTCTATCGTTAACATTACCGTTCGTTGTAAAAGTAGGTGCCGATGCTAACAGTACACTGACACGAAATCCGTCGTCGCGCCGACTAGGGGTCCGTTAGAGTCAAACGGGCGCACGGTGAACGGTAACGCATGAGTACGGGGCAGGAACAGCGGACCATCCGGTGTCTCGTCGCGAAGGTCGGCCTCGACGGTCACGACCGTGGCGCACACGTTATCGCACGGGCCTTCCGCGACGCCGGATTCGAAGTGATCTACTCCGGACTGCACCGCGCACCCGAGGAAATCGTCCAGGCGGCGGTCCAGGAGGACGTCGACGTCCTCGGCATCTCCATCCTCTCGGGGGCACACAACACGCTCGTCCCGAAGGTGATCGAGGGGCTGAAGGAGTACGGCGCGTTCAAGGACACCCTCGTCCTCGTCGGTGGGATCGTCCCCGACGAGGACCGGGACGATCTGAAGGCGGCGGGCGTGGCCGAGGTGTTCGGCCCCGGCACGCCGATGCAGGAGACGATCGACTTCGTCCGCGAGAACGTACGACGATGAGCAAGGCGCGCGTTGACGACCTCGTGTCGGGCGTCCTCGACGGCGAACACCGGGCGCTCGCCCGAGCCATCACCATCATCGAGAACCGCGAAGCTGGCTATCGCGATCTGGTCTCGGACCTTCACGCCCACACTGGCGACGCGGCGGTGATCGGCGTCACCGGCAGCCCCGGTGCCGGCAAGTCGACGCTAGTCGACAAACTCGCCAAGCGGTATCGGGACCACGGCCTCACCGTCGGCGTCATCGCGGTCGACCCCTCCTCGCCCTACTCCGGGGGCGCAGTCCTCGGCGACCGCATCCGCATGGCCTCGAACGTCGGCGACATGGACGTGTTCTTCCGGTCGATGAGCGCGCGCGGCCAGTTGGGTGGGCTGTCGACCGCCACCGCCGACGCCATCACCGCCCTCGACGCCTTCGGGAAGGACCGGATCGTCGTCGAGACGGTCGGCGCCGGCCAGAACGAGGTGGACGTGGTGCGCACCGCCGACTCCGTGGTCGTCCTCGTCCAGCCCGGCAGCGGCGACGACGTGCAGATGCTCAAGGCCGGTATTCTGGAGATCGGCGACGTGTTCGTCGTCAACAAGGCCGACATGGACGGCGCCGCGACCACCGTCGCGGACCTTCGGGAGATGCTCCACATGCGAGACGGCTCGGCGCCCAGCGGTATCGGCCACCACGGCATGGGGTCGACAAACGACGACGGCACCGACGCCGATTCCGAGGGCTGGGACCCTACCGTCCTCGAAACCGTCGCCACCGAGGGAACGGGCGTCGAGGAGTTGATCGACGTCCTCGACGACCACGAGGCCCACCTGCGCGAGACGGGCGAACTCGACCGGCGGGAGCGCACCCGCTATGCGGAGGAAATTCGACAGTTGCTCCGGTCCGACGCCGCCGACTTGCTGGAGGACGAGATCGACCGCAACGGGGGGATGGAGGCGCTCGTCGACGAGGTGCAGGCGCGGGAGACGGATCCCTACACCGTCGCCGACCGCGTGCTGGAACCGCTCGTCGACTGCGTCGATCGCCGCCGGGGATAAGTTCGTCGCGGCTCACGGATAGGTATGAAGCTCCGACACATCGGCGCCGCCCTCGCAGGGGTGGCCGGCGGGGTCGTCGCCGGCGACCGCGTCCTCCGTGACGCCGCGGGTGAACTCGAACCCGCCCTCGACGCGACCGAGCGGACGTATCGCTGGCGCGGCATGGACGTGGCCTACGCCGAACTGGGTGACGCCGCCGACCCGACGCTCGTCTGCCTCCACGGCATCAACGCCGCCGGATCGAGCGGCGAGTTCCGCGAGGAGGTCGACGCCCTCGCCGAGACACACCACGTCGTCGTTCCGGACTTTCCGGGCTTTGGCCGCTCGGACCGCCCACCACTTCGCTACTCCGCGGCGCTGTACGAGGACTTCGTCGCCGACTTTCTCGCCGAGTACGAATCGCCCGCCGTCGTCGCTTCGTCGCTCTCGGGGGCCTACGTTGCCCGCGCCGTCGACGACGACCGCGTGACCCTCGACTCGCTGGTGGCCGTCTGCCCCACTACCCGCGGCGGTCCCTACCCGCCGAAGACGTGGCTCCGCGAACTCCTTCGAACCCCGGTCGTCGGTACCGCCTGCTTCGACGCCCTCGTGTCGAAGCCGTCGATCCGCTATTTCAACGCGGATCACGCCTACGCCGACCCGGCCGCCGTCTCCGGCGACTGGACCGACTACCAGTGGCGGACCACCCACCAACCCAACGCCCGCTTCGCCGTCGCCTCCTTCGTCGCCGGCCACTGTAATTCGGATCTGGACCTCGGCGCCGCCCTGCGCGACTGCGACGCGCCCGTGACGATCGTCTGGGGGCGCGACGCGACCCTCCCGCCGCTTGCGACGGGACGCGAACTGGCCGACGAGGCGGGCGCTCGGCTCGTCGTCTTCGATCACGCCAAACTCCTGCCACACGTCGAGTATCCGGAGGCGTTCGTCGACGCGGTTCGCGAAGCTACCTAGCTCGCAGGACGAGCAAGTCGTCGCCGGTCGTCTGGTTGGTGCCGATGCGGGGCTCGACGGGCATCCCAACCGTCACGTCCTCGGGGTCGATGCCGCGGACGACGCCGGTCAGGCGAACGTTACCGAACTCGGCAATCGCGGTGGCGTACGGCTCCTCGTCCTCGAAGTCAGGGCCGCCGACGTAACAGATGGTGAACGTCTCGACGGTGCCGGTCGCCGGGAGCGACGCGTGTTCGAGAGTCGTCGAACTACAGTGAGGACACACCCGGCGCGGCGGGAGCGAGCCGTGGCCCTCGGGGCATTCGAGGTAGTAACCCTCGCCGTCGTCGATGGCGTCCAGCCACTCGTCGTAGCCGGCGTCGGTCATCGGTCCACCTCCAGGACGTGGACGACCGCGCTCGCGACGGTGCCGCCCGCGTTGTGTGTGACGCCGAGGGTCGCGTCCTCGACGTGCTCGCTATTCGGATGATCGCCCCGGAGCAGGCGCGTCATCTCGGCGATCTGGCTCCCGCCGGTGGCGCCGACGGGGTGCCCCTTCGCCTTCAGGCCCCCCGAGAGGTTCACTGGCCGCTCGCCGGTCGCCGTCGTCTCGCCGCGCCGCGCGGCGCCGATACCGTCGCCGTTGTCGTAGAAGCCCAGCCCCTCGATCGCCAGCACTTCCGCGATGGTGAAGCAGTCGTGGACCTCGGCGAGGTCGACGTCGGCGGCCGAACAGCCGGCATCGTCGTAAGCCTCCGCGGCCGCACGCTCCGTCGCAGGGGTGACTGCGAGGTCCTCGCGGTCGTGGAGCGCGAGGTTGTCGCCACCCTGTCCGGAGCCTGTGATCGACACCGGTGCGTCGAGGTCGTTCCGTTCGGCGTACTCGTCGCTGACGAGGACGAGTGCGCTCGCGCCGTCCGTGACGGGGCAGGCGTCGAGCAGACCGATCGGCTCCGACACCATCGGCGCCTCGATCACTTCGTCGGTGGTGATCGCGCGGTGGAACTGCGCGTACTCGTTGGGCAGGGCGTTGTCGTGGTTCTTCACCGCGACGTGTGCGAGATCCTCTCGCGACCCGCCGAACTGCTCGAAGTACGCCCGCGCCATCAGCGCGTACGCACCGGGGAATGTCATCCCGGCCCGAATCTCGTAGAGTTCGTCGGCAGCGGTCGCCAGCGCCTCGGTCACGTCGGCGGTCGAGAGGTTCGTCATCCGCTCGCAGCCGCCGGCGAGCACCACGTCGGCCTCGCCGGAGCGGACGGTCCGAACGGCTTCACGGACGGCGACCCCTGCTGACGCACACGCCTCCTCGTAGCGCGTTGCCGGACACTGCAGCCCCGCCATCTCCGCCATGAGCGGCGCCTGGTGGCCCTGTCGCTCCGACAGCGATCCCATGAAGTTCCCGTAGTTGATCGACTCGATATCCGCTGGCGGGACGGTCGATTCGTCGCGGGCTGCGAGGGCGGCTTCACCGAAGAGGTCGCGTCCGGTCCGCTCCGGATGTCGCCCGAACTGCGTCAGCCCGACACCGGCGACGCGTACGCCTGTCATGGTTTCACATAGGCGGACGAGCGAATAAAGACCTGCCGGATTCGGAAGCTCTACCCTCCAATATCGGCCGTTTGACGTTCGACAGCTGTTCGTCGATAGATCGACGTTCGACGTTCGAGATAGCGATCCAAACCCGCCCCTCGTCCGACCGAAACGGTTAGTCCCGGGGACGCACACGCAGGGGCATGGAGTGGATCGGTGAGACGTTCACGAGCGACGCCGGCTGGACGCATCTGGAGCGACTGGTCGACATCGGGAACCGGATGGCGGGGAGCCCGGGCGAACGCGAGGCGCTGACGGCGACGCGTGACGCCCTCGACGCCCTCGGCGCCCGGAACGCGAGCGTCGAGGACTTCGGAATTCAGGGCTGGATCAGGGGCACGAGCCGTATCGACACGCCCGACGGCGAGGCCGACTCCATCGCCCTCCCGCGGAGTCCCGCGGAGACCGTCTCGGGGCCGCTCGTCGACTGCGGCGACGGCCTCCCGGAGGATTTCGAGAACGCCGACCTCGAAGGTTCCGTCGCCCTCGTCTCCTCGACCGTCCCCGACCACTACGACCGCTTCATCCACCGGCGCGAGAAGTACTACCGTGCCGTCGAGGCCGGTGCCGCTGGCTTCGTCTTCCGGAACCACACGCCGGGGTGTCTCGCCCCGACCGGGAGCGTCGGCACCGACGACGACCCCATCGGTCCCGTCCCCGCCGTCGGCGTCAGCCGCGAGGTCGGCCTGCGCCTCGCCCGCCGCTACGAGGGCGACACCGTCACCGTCGCCGTCGACTGCGAGACACCCCGTGCCGAGAGCGGCGTCGTCCGTGCCGACATCGGCCCGGACACCGACCGCGCGGTCTACCTGACGAGTCACGTCGACGCCCACGACATCGCTGAGGGCGCCGTCGACAACGCCGCCGGGACGGCGACCGTGTTGGAAGTCGCGCGCGCCCTCCGCGCTCGCGAGGGCGCCCTCGACCGTCGGGTGCGGTTCGTCTGCTTCGGCGCCGAGGAAGTCGGCCTCCGCGGATCGAAACGCGAGGCCGAACTGGTCGACCCCGACGCGGTCCACGCGGTCGTCAATTGCGACGGCGTCTGCCGCGGGCGGACGCTCCAATGGTACACGCACGGGTTCGACGAACTCGGCGCCGCGGTCGATCGGGTGGCCGACCGGTTCGGCCACCCGGTCTCCGTCCGTCCGACCCAGCACCCCCACAGCGACCACTGGCCCTTCGTCGCCCAAGGCATTCCGGCCCTCCTCGTCTCCAGCGACGACGGCGACCGAGGGCGGGGCTGGGGACACACCCGCGCGGATACGCTCGACAAACTGGAGCGTCGCACCCTCCGCGAGGGAGCGATCCTCGTGACCGAACTCGTGGCCGACCTCGTGGCCGGCGACCCGATCCCCCGCCGCGACCCCGAGGCCGTCGCGGCCGACCTCGAAGCACAGGATCTGGCCGCGGGCATGCGCGCCACCGGCGACTGGCCGTTCGGGCGGTAACTGTCGAGCGGTTCGCGCTCTCCGACCGAGGGAGATTTTTAACACCGTAGGTCGACGTACCGCCTATGGCATGGATCGGAGGCGAGCGGCGGTGAACGTCGCCGTTCGGGACGGCGACGACGACACGGCGGCGGTCGGCGGCGGCGCCACCGTCGTCACCGAGGACGACGACCCGGCCGTCGTCATCGCGGTCGGCGACGACGCCATCCGGTCGGCCGTCACGGACCCCCCCGACGCCCCCCTACTCCCGGTGACGGCCGAAGGCGGGCGCCATCTCGTCGCCCGCGATTCGCTCGACTCGGCGGTTGCCGCCGTCGCTGCCGGCGACCGCCGGGTCGACACGCATCCGATTCTCGGCCTCGGCCTCGGCCACAGCGACGACGACGCCCGCGCACTCCGCGACGTGACGCTCGTGACTGACGCGCCCGCGAGCATCTCCGAGTACGCCGTCGCGGTCGGTGACGAGCACCTGGAGTCGGTTCGTGCCGACGGTATCGTCGTCGCGACACCGCTAGGGAGCGACGGCTACGCCGCCGCGGCGGGCGGGGCGATCCTCGAACCCGGCGCGGGCGCCGCCGTCGTCCCCATCGCTCCGTTCTCGACGACCGCGGCGCGGCGGGTGGTCGACCCCACGACGCCGCTGACCGTCTCGGTCGAACGCGAGGGCACCGTCGCCGTCGTCGTCGACGGCGTCCGGCACAGGACCGTCGATCGGGGAGCCGACCTGCGGATCGAGCGCGTCGACACGCTCGATGTCGTGACGCCGACCCGAACGGAAAACTTCTAATGAGTCTGCGCGTGAGTTCAGGGTATGCAACCGCTACAGTTCGCCGTCCCGGTCGGCGCCCTCGACGCGCTCGA
>Ga0207757_100752_pt1 | contig 18168 bp, 19 predicted proteins | sample A23P3SouthBayCA_2_FD_187752 | JGI IMG/M metagenome (GOLD analysis project Ga0207757, IMG submission 187752) | Aerobic enrichment media microbial communities from Eden Landing Ponds, California, USA - A23 P3 (2) (SPAdes) | ecosystem: Environmental > Aquatic > Marine > Unclassified | place...
CTCCGTTTGCGGTGTTGCGTAGCGTCATGGTGTACCCCGCCCGAGCGGGCGGACGACCGAGACACGTCGCTGGTCCGGTAAAAGCGAGGTCGGCCGAACGGGGCGAACAGTGAGTCTCGGCCGCGGACCGATTCGCGTGCAGGAAAGTCGGGATGGAGGGGGAGGGGGTTTCAGAACGCGAAGGCGCCCGGACAGCTTTTTATTCACTCACGAATAAGACCACACGCCCGAATGATGGTCGCGGAAGGGGTGGTTCCCGGCCGCGGCCCCGGAAGGTAGCTCGGGCGGCCTGCATCCCTGACGGGATGCTTTCGAGATCGTCGCCCCGACGTTTTTGTATTAGCGGTGGAATGACTCGCACGCCACTCCCGATGCCGCGGGCACTGGCTTGGCTGGCATCCAAGTGACCAACCACCCCCGCGACGAAACCAGATGTCGGAGTGGCTCTTTCGATACCCAACTCGGCGTGCATCTGCATCCAACCCCCGGATGTAGTTCTCGGATGTGGATCCGGTGTTTTCACAGCGTGAAGACACCCACCCGGTTTTGCGGTGTATCTTCTGCCGAGTAGATGAGAACCGCCGTGAGACTGTTCATACCGCCAGATAAGGAACTCTTGTAGTCTATAGGCCACGCTTGAGTTGAGGTATCACCAAAACATAATCTTCCCTTTATGTACCGTAGTAACAACCTACTCGATAGCATCCACACGGATGCAGTTCAACTAATGGAACTGAAAGCACTCCTCAACGACGACGACGCGGTGTCGCCGGTCATCGGCGTCATCCTGATGGTCGCGATCACGGTGATCCTCGCGGCCGTCATCGCATCGTTCGTCATCGGCCTCGGTGACTCGAATCAGGCAACTGCGCCGTCGGTTAGTTTCTCGACTGAGTACGATGAAGATAATACTGAGTTGACGCTCTCTGTCGATAGTGTCGGGGAGTCTATCGAGGCGAGCAATGTGGAGATTACTGGTGAATTCGACTCCGGTTCAGTCTCATCGCCCCAAACGTGGGATTCGGTTGTCACCGGCGGTGCTTCAGACGTTAGTGCTGGTCAGCGAGCCGTTATTTCAGACGTTGGCCCCCAACACGACCTGAGCATCGTCTACAACGACCCGAACAACGAGCAGTCGTTCACCCTGCAGGAAGATATCACCGGCCCGAACGCGTAAGCGGTCGGCCACTTCTCCGTTCTTCCGCGCAAAAAATTGAGCCGTTAGGCCGTCATTCGTCGCCGTCTCGGAGATCGTCGGCGTTGAGTTCATCTCGAAGGAATTTTTTCCCGAGGTCAGTGACTCGGTAGCCTGCCGTATCCTCGTGCCGTTCCAAGAGACCGTGCTCCTTGAGAACCTTACACCGCCGGGCGATGTGCCCTCTTGAATATGGGATATTCAAGGCGAGTGTGGCAGGCTTCACCCACCCACCATACTCCGATATTTCAGCCATTAAAACCCTATCAGAGGGTTTTAGCCAATCTACCCGGCGGTGCATTTCGTCATTAATGTCTGAGGTATCTGTCATAGTTCACCCGGTGGGGATATTTTGATCACGTTTTCAAGTCCTATAGAACACGATATCCTGATTAAAGCTTAAGTGTAGACGATACATTGGCGGTGGTAAGAGCGACCGACCGACTGGCGGGTGCTGTCGTCACGCGAGAAAGAGTCGGCGGCCGACGCCCCTACTCGCCGGCCTGGGTGGTCGCTTGGGAGCGACACATGACCACGGAACGACCCTTCGGACTTAAGCGAGGTCGACCAGATCCCGGTTTCACTTTCACCGGCGAAATAGCCGATTTTCGGGGGACGGGGCCCGAACAGTTTTACTTTCACTTCCACCGCGCGGATAAGGATTCGTCCCTTTATCCCCCCACCCGTCAGTCGGTCGTGATGCCCCGCGATGTAAACCTCCAAGACGAGAGCGACCGGTGGCGGTACGTCTGTCCCCGCGGTCACCGGTCCTGGGAACCGACGAATAACCACTTCTGGTGTCGCAACTGCGCGCGGCAGTCCGGCGCGGACGCCGAGTTCAGTGAACTTCACGACTGCCGAGACGACGAACAACTCGACCGGGAGGAAGTGCGGCTACTCACGCCCGCCGGCCCGTACAAGAACACGACGGGAGGGACGGTATGAGCGCCGTCGAAGCCCCCCACCCGGACGCGGGTTGGTGTCCGGTCGAACCTTGCGAGGCCTGCCGTTCGGCGCCCGGTGAGGAACTGACCGCGGCCGGCCTCTTGTGCCGGGAGTGCGCGCGAAAATTCGGGCGCGACGGCCGGAGGGGTCGGCTGTGACCGAGCCCGACGACGCCGCCGACCGCCAGGCGGTCGCGTTGGAGCGACTCGCCGACGAGATGGAGTATCAGAACGCCGTGCTGACCGAACTCGCGTTCGCGATTCACCAACACCGAGCCGACCAGGCTGTGATCGGTGGCCTCCGCGATGAGGGGAAAACGCCGTCGTTGCGCTCGCTACTTGGCAGTATCGAGGATCATCGATTCACCCGCGAGGAAGACGGAGGCGATTACGCGTGAGCGAGGATCTCGACCCGCTCACCCCGAGCGAGGGCGTCGACCGGTTCCTGTCCCATCGCGAGCCGAGCGTCCGCAAGAGCACCCTCCAGAACGCCCGCACACGGCTGAACTACTTTCTGGAGTGGTGCGACGACGCCGAGATTGAGGACCTGAACACCCTCTCCGGGCGCGACATGGCGGAGTTCGTCGCCTGGCGACGGGGAGACATCAAGCCGATCACGCTGCAGAAACAGCTCTCGACGATCCGGCAGGCCTGCCGGTGGTGGGCGGACATCGACGCGGTGGAGGACGGGCTCGCCGAGACGGTCCACGCGCCCGAGCTGCCCGACGGGGCCGAGAGCCGCGACGTGCATCTCGACCCCGACCGCGCCGAGCGGGCGCTGGCGTACTACGAGACCCACCACTACGCGAGTCGCGACCACGCGCTCATCGCGTTGATGTGGCGGACCGGCCTTCGGCGTGGCGCGATTCGGTCGCTCGACGTTGACGATCTCCTTGCCGAGGGCCACGCCGTCAACGTCAGGCACCGAATCGACCAGGGGACGAAGCTCAAGAACGGCAAAGCCGGCGAGCGCTGGGTCTACCTGGGCCCGCAATGGTTCCAGATTCTCGACGACTACGTGTCGAATCCTGATCGTCCGACCGGCACCGACGAGTACGGCCGCGAACCGCTGTTCCCGGCGCAGGGCGGCGGCCGCCCGTCGGCACAGACGATCTACAAGTGGGTGATGCGGGCGCTGCATCCCTGCACCTACGGTGAGTGTCCGCACGACCGGACGCCCGCCACCTGCGATGCGCGAGGCCGAGACAGCAACGTCGCGGACTGCCCATCGTCACGGTCGCCCCACGCCGTGCGCCGGGGCGCGATCACCCACCACCTGCACCAGGATACCCCACCGGAGACGGTGAGCGAGCGGATGGACGTGTCGCTCGACGTCCTTTATCAGCACTACGACGCCCGCACCGAGCGCGAGAAGATGGACGTGCGGGTCAACCACCTCCCAGAGTGACATCATGAACGGATACAACCCTACGCCGTCGGTCGAATTGTGGAAAACCTGCCCCGCGAGTCCACTGCCTTCTATCTTCTTCACGAACTATCCGGATATCCGGTTATAAACGCTCTCAGACAAATAATTTCCCTCCAACTGATCCTGAAAACATATCGGTTTTCGATCGAAGGAATTCGAACGTTCACGCTCCAGCGTTCGAGATGCAGGAACTGTCGTCGTTACAGGGCCTCTTCGATCCACTCACACCACGCTTGGAAGTCCTCCGCGCCGGACTGGTCGGCGATATTCCGGAGTGTTCCGATCCTGATGCTGTCGTGCATCGGTACACTTACCACTCGAATATCGTCGTCGTTCGTTGGATGCTCGTATCGGAGTTTGACGTGACTCCCGGTTCGGTCGACGATGTGAAACCGGTTCTTCGTGAGCGCCTTCACGACTTCTCGGCCGGAGAAATCAGTGTGCATCCGACGTCACTGCATGAAATCCGGGAGTTCGTCGTTCTCCTCGCGAGCCGCCTCGACCTCGTCGGGATCGATTCCGAGTTCTCGCAGGGCTTCCTGTTCCTCCTCAGGCGTGTCGATGGATTCCCCTTCACCGCGGTGGAGCGCGAGCGCCTCGTCAAGCATCTCGAGCGCGTGCTCACGGGTCTCGCCCTGCGTGGTGACGCCCGTCTCGACGTCCGTGATGACCCACCCGTCATCCTCGCGCCACATCCGGATCTCGTCTTCGTGTTCGAGATCGCTGTCACGCGTCGAACTCGCCATGTGGTGGGCAATAACTCCGACGCCCGCATAAACCTTCGCCGGTCGCCACGCAGGTGCGGACTGGGGCGACAGTCGGTCGAAAATAGATTGAGAATCACCGAAAACGCCGAAGCCGGACAGTTCACGCGCTCATGCGTAGTCGGTCCACCCCTGCGAGTCCAGTTAGTACGCCCATTTTCGGACGTTTCAGCAGTTTTCCGCGATCCACTCGCACCATCTCTCGAAATCGTCAGCACCGCACTGGTCAGCAATAGAACGAATCGTACCGATCGGGATCTCGTCTTCGGATTTCATCGGCACGGTGACCGTCCGGACTTCGTCCGTGTCCGGGCTTTCCCACCGGAGTTGCAAGTGGCTTCCCGTGCGGCCGGCTCTCCGGTATCCGTGGTTGCGAAGGACTTTGGCGATTTCCCGCCCGGAAAACGTCGTTCTGACCATCGAACGCTATCGCATGAATTCCGGTGGTTGCTCGTCTCCCGTGTCATCGGGATCGAGGCCCATTTCGCGCAGGTCGGCATCAGTGACGGGTTCGCCGCCACCCTCGTGGAGTTCGAGCGCTTCGGCGAGCATCCGCAACGCTTCCGACTTGGTGTCGCCGTACGAGGCGACACCCGTCTCCCTGTCCCGAGCGGTGATCGAACCGTCCTCCTCGTGGATGAACTCGACACCCTCGCCGTCCGGTTCGTTGCGCGGTGTGCTCGCCATATAGTGTACAGTTTCCCCGACAGCCCGATAAACGTTCGGCAGTTTCTGCACCACGCTCAGCCCGCCATCGAGGTCACGGATCTGCCGCCGAATCACCCTAAAATGTGGAAATTCGGACTGTGAGCGTCTCTCCCGCGTTCGATCCACCCCCGCGATTCTATGGCTGTACCGGACGTTTTCGAGAGTTTCAGGTTTTCAACCAGCACCGCGTAGCGCGCCAATTTTCGCGAGCGCGACGACAGAAGGGCGATATGCGGGACGGATCACCGCCTCGAGATTCAAGAGCCTGACGGCGACTCCCGTGGCGTTACTCGGTCGGCACGGGTTCGCCGCAGGCGGGGCAGACGGCGCTGGCTCCCGAGCGTTCGAGATCGGACTGTTCGCCCGTCCAGCCACAGATCGGACACTGTACTGGGTCAGACACGGAACATCGAGACGATCCGCCGCTGGGTCAAAAAGCGTGGTGCCCGTGCTGATCGCGAGAGCCAAGGTCCGTTACGACGACGCCGGCGCTCCGGTATCCGCGTCGGGGCTCGGGTCCGCCGCCTCGGGAGTCCCTTCGTCACCACGGTTCCGGCGGAAGCCGCGATACAGCAGCCAGAGGAGCGCGCCGAAGCCGAGCAGGAAGACGACGAGTTCGACGAGCCAGCCGACGACAGGGATCCGCGAGAGCGCGGCGACCCCGACGACGCCGACCAGGAGCGCGAGCCAGCGGTTGTCGACGTCGGTGTAAGAAAGCGCCCACGACCCGACGGCGTACTCGCCGAGCGGGACGGAGACGAAGATTGCAAGCCCCAAGGCCATGAAGCCGAGGAACGTGAGCGGGATACCGACGATAGTGATCGCGATCAGGACCAGCGCGATGGGGATACCGATCAGGCCGACGAGGCCGACGCCGCCGGCACGGAGCGGGTTGGTGCTGACTTCGCCGGCAAGGTCAGACGTGAATCGGGGGAAGGCGGCGAGAAGGATCCCGCCGAGGAGGAGCGTGACGAGTCCCCAGTAGATGCCGAAGACGACGTTCAGCGGACCGGGGTCGGGGAGCGAGAAGCCGCCGAAGCCGACGTCCGGGGAGAGGCCGCGGACGGCGGTGACCTCACCACCGACGGTAGCGCCGTCCTCGCGGGAGAAGTCGGCGGTGCGGCTGTAGCGCAGGTCGCCGGCGATAGTGGCCGTCGAGGCCAGTCGGAGATTGTCGACGCCGGCCTCGACGCTGCCGTTGATCGTGCCGGCGATGCGGAGGTCGCCGGTGGCGACGCGGACGTCGCCGTCGATCGCTGCGGGCTCGCCGATGGAGACCGACCCGGCGGAGGCTTCGAGCGAGCCGTCGACGGTGCCGAGGACGGTGACGCTGCCGGCGGTCGCCTAGACGTCGCCGGTGACGCGCCCGCCCTGTTCGATCACGACCGACCCGGAGAGGGCCTGGAGGTTGCCGTCGACGGTGCCGCGGACCACGACGGTTCCGCCGATTGCCTGGACGCCGTCGACGGTCTCGCCCTCGTCGACGACGACGCTACCGCCGGCGCGAGTCTCCTGTGCCGCGGCGACGCCGGTGGCGCTGGCAACGAGCGCGACGGCGACGAGCACGGCGATGGCTGTGCGTCGATACCTCGACGCGCGAATGGCTGGTGTCATACGACTCGGCACACGTGCAACGTATTTAACAATTAGACCGCTGCCGAGACGTAGCCCGACATTACCGGCGAAAAGTCGGATCCGGGGGACGTCAGAGCCGGTCAGAGATCAGCGTCGTCGAACCGGCGGTATCCGATCACAAGCGGGACGATCAGCCAGAACGCGAGGAAGACGAAGCCGATGGAAGTCGTCGCGTAGAAGGCGTCGAACTGGTCGGCACCGACGCCGATCCCGACGGCGTCGGCGGTCTCGGGCAACAGCGTGATCAGCGACGCGGTGTAGGCCGATGACGGCGGGATCTGCGTGACGAGGAAGTACCAGTCGGGCGCGTCGCCGGCGAAGGAAAAACCGTTGGCGACGTAGAAGATCCCGGTGGCGACCGCGTCCCAGAGGAGTTCGAACAGGAGGAAAAAGCCGATCGAGAGCGTCGTCGCGCGCGACGTCGACCCCGTCGTCGCCGAGATGGAGACGACGATGCCGACGAACGTGACGGCGAACACGAGCGTCAACACCAGAAAGACGAGGACGGGGACGAGGTCGAAGTCGCCGATGAGACCGAAGCCGAGGCCGAAGCCTATCAGGAGACCGACGGCCAGCGCCGCCGAGAGGACGGCACCGCGGCCCAGGAGTTTCCCGAGGAAGACGTCCCGGCGGCTGTGTGGCAGCGCCAGCAGCAGTTTGATACTGCCGATCTCGCGCTCGCCGGCGATGGACTTGTAGCAGACGACGATGGCGGTCAGCGAGACGAACAGGGTGACGATCCCGCTGGTGAAGAAGATCAGGCCGCCGACGGACGCACCGTCGGTACCGCTCCCGACGACCTCCGCAGGGAACTCGGCGTAGGCGTACGAGAGCAGCGACGACAGGAGGACGAACACGGCGAGCAACGCCCACAGCGCCCGCGACTGGGCGGCGTCGCGGAAGTCCTTCTTCGCGACGGCGAGCGCGCTCATGCCTCGACCTCCTGCTGTTCGGTGGTGTACTTGACGAAGAGATCCTCCAGGGAGTACTCGTCGACGGAGAAGTCGCCGACCTCGACGCCGGCGTCGTCGAGTTCGTTGAGGATGTCGAACTTCGAACCGCCGCTCATCGTCACCTGCAGAGTCGTCCCGTCAAGCGCGACGCTCCGGACGTTCTCGTGGGCGCGGACCATCTCGACGTCGTCGTCGTCGATGTCGGAGACAGTGATCCGGAGCGTGGTCGTCGTCTCGGTCGATCCCCTGAGCCCCTCGATGGAGTCGACGGCGACGAGCCCGCCCTTGTTGATGATGGCGACGCGGTCACATACAGCCTCGACCTGCTCCATGATGTGACTGGAGAAGAAGACGGTCGTCCCGCGGTCGTTCTCGGCCTGGATTATCTCGCGCATCTCGCGGGCGCCGTTGGGGTCGAGTCCGGTCGAAGGTTCGTCGAGGATCAGCAGGTCGGGGTCGCCGACCAGCGCCATCGCGAGGATCAGCCGCTGGCGCATCCCCTTCGAGTAGCCACCCGCTTTCCGGTCGGCCGCTTCGAGGATCTGAACACGCTCCATGATCGCCTCGATATCGGCGTCGGCGCCTTTCGACTCGACGACGAACTCCATGTGCTGGCGGCCGGTCAGGCGGTCGTAGACGTGGTAGGCGTCCGGGAGCACGCCGATGCGCTGGCGCACTTGCAGACTCTCCTTCTGGGCGTCGTAGCCCAGTACCCTCGCCGTACCGTCGGTCGGCCGCACGAAGTCGAGCAGGATGTCGATCGTCGTCGACTTCCCCGCACCGTTTGGCCCCAGAAAGCCGAAGATTTCGCCCTCCTCGACCGTCAGATCGAGGTCGTCGACCGCGAGCACGTCGCCGAAGCGTTTCGTCAGTCCGTCGAGTTCTATCGCTGCCATGGCTGTCACGCTCGCTCCTGTCCGCCTGTTCCAGCGGCTATCGGAAGAGTATGCACCTCTAGTACTACATCGCGTATATTATAATATATTTTCAGTTGTGGCGAACGGTCACCCTACTCGGGGGCCTGAGGGCGATAGCGACGTATTTCGGTCCGGCGGCGAGAGCACGGGAACTATCGCAGGGCGAATCGCGCCACCGGCCGGACCTCGCTGACTGGCATTTAAGCCGGTCACGCGAGCAGACCGGGCATGGCGACGGAACAGTGGTCCTCACGCGCGGGCTTCCTGCTCGCGACGGTCGGCGCGGCGGTCGGGCTGGGTAACATCTGGCGGTTCTCGGCAGTGGTCGGGACCAACGGCGGCGGCGCCTACCTCGTCCCCTATCTCGTCGCCGCGTTCGTCTGTGCCGTCCCGCTGCTCGTGCTCGAACTCTCTGTCGGGCGCGCTCTCCGGACCGACGTGGTCTCCGCGTTCCGGTCGGTCTCGCCGGCGTACACCGCCTTCGGCTGGGTCGTCGTCGTCGGCGTCCTCCTCGTCCTCAGCTACTACCTCGTCCTGACCGGCTGGGTGCTCGGCTTTCTGCTGTCCTGGCTCTCGGGGTCGCAACTCACCTTCGCGGGCTTCACCGACGGCTGGCTCCCGGTCGGCCTGTTCGTCGTCGCGACGGCGCTGACCGGCGGCGTCGTCTCGCTCGGGGTCCGCGGCGGCATCGAACGGCTCGCGAAGGTGGTGATGCCCACCGTCTTCGCCGTCCTCGTCGCGCTCGCGGTTTACGCGGTAACGCTCTCTGAGTGGGACCGGGCCGTCTCCTTCCTGTTCACGCCCGACTTCGGCGTGCTCTCGGATCCGGCGGTCTGGAGCGCCGCGTTCGGCCAGGTCTTTTTCTCGCTGTCGGTCGGCCAGGGGATCATGCTCACCTACGGCAGCTACGTCGACGCGGAGACGGACCTGCGGCGGTCCGCGCTGCTGATCACCGTCGCGGACGTCGGCGCCGCACTCGTGGCCGGGCTGGTCATCTTCCCCGTCGTGTTCAGTTTCGGCCTCGAACCGACGCTGGGGACCGAACTCGCGTTCACCACGCTGCCGGCGGCGTTCGCGTCGATGTCGTTCGGCCGCGTCGTCGCCGTCGGCTTCTTCGGACTGCTCTTTTTCGCCGCGCTGAGTTCCGCGGTCGCCCTGCTCGAAGTGGGCGTCTCGGCCGCGACGACTACGACGCGACTCGACCGCTCGCGGGCCACCGCCGCGCTCACCGCCGGCGTCTTCGCCCTCGGACTCCCCTCGGCGCTCAGCTACAGCCCCGTCGACCTCGCCGTCGCGGGCCGACCCGTGCTCGACCTGGTCGACGAGTCCGTGGGGACCTTCGCACTCCCGGTCTCCGCCGTGCTGATCGTCGCCGTCTTCTGCTGGGCCGCCGACCTCGAGAGCGTTCAGGCGGACCTGGGACCGTTCGTCCCGCTGGCGAAATACCTCACGCCGGCGGTGCTGGTCGTCGCCACCGGCGCGAAGGCCCTGGGCGTCGCGCGGCCGACCTGGCGCCTGCTCGTCGAGGGCGGGCGGACCGGACTCGTCGACGCCCTCGCGACTGGTGGCATCCTCCTGGTCGTCGGCGCGGTCGGGTGGCTCCTCCGCGACCGGGTGCCGCGGCCGCGCCGTCGGCGGTGATCCGCCGCGCACGCGGTCCCGCGCGACGACGATAGGTGTCCCGCGGCGCGGGTCAACCGCCGCCGGCGGACAACACACATTACGGAGGGCCGAGACGCTTCGGACGTGTCAGACGATCCGGACAGTCCGCCACACGCTGCGGACGCGGCGGCCGTGTTAGAGCGCCAGGGGTCAGAGAGCGCGGGACTCACCGAGAGCGAGGCCGAGCGACGCCGCGCCGAACACGGCGCGAACGAGATCGCGCGCGGCGGCGGGCGGACGCCGCTGTCGATCTTCGTCGCGCAGTTCGACAGCGTGCTCATCTGGGTGCTCGTCGCCGCGGCCGCGCTCTCGGTGTGGGCCGGCCACGCCGTCGACGCCGTCCTCATCGCCGTCATCGTCGTCGCCAACGGCGTCTTCGGCTTCGTCCAGGACTACCGCGCCGAGCAGAGCCTCGAGTCGCTGCGCGAACTGACCGCGCCGACCGCGCGGGTCCGACGCGACGGCGAAACGGTCGAACGGGAGGCCACGCAACTCGTCCCCGGAGACGTGGTCGAACTCGAAGCGGGCAGCGTCGTCCCCGCCGACGGCCGTGTCATCGAATCCACGTCCGTGGAGGTCGACGAAGCCGCGCTGACCGGTGAGAGCCTCCCAGTCTCCAAGGCGGTCGACCCCGTCGAGGCCGATGCGCCGCTGGCCGAGCGGACGTCGATGGTCTACAAGGGGACGAACGTCACGCGCGGTCGCGGCGCGTTCGTCGTCACGGCGACCGGCGACGACACCCAGGTCGGCGCCATCGCGACCGAACTCGCGGCGACCGAGACGACGGAGACGCCGCTCCAGCGCGAACTCGACCGGCTCGGCCGCACCCTGGGACTCGGCGTCGTCGTCCTCGCCGCGCTGGTGGTCCCCCTGTTGCTCTTCCAGGGGACCGAACTCGTCCAGACCGGGCTCACCGCCGTTTCGCTGGCCGTCGCGGCGGTCCCCGAGGGGCTGCCGGCGGTCGTGACGCTGACGCTCGCGCTGGGCGTGCGGCGGATGGCCGACGAGAACGCCCTCGTCCGCCGGCTGCCCGCCGTGGAGGCACTCGGATCTGTCGACGTGATCTGCACCGACAAGACGGGAACGCTCACCGAGGGACGGATGCGCGCACAGGCGGCGTGGGTCGACGACCGCGTCGTGGACCTCTCGAGCGACGGCGACGACCCGGCGACGGGATCGGAGGCGGAACCGGGAGAGTCCGACCGCGTCGAGACGCTCTTCCGCGGGGCGGCGCTCTGTAACGACGCCACCGCCGACGAGGGCGACCCGACCGAGCGGGCGCTGGTGGCCGGCGCCGAGACGTGGGGCCTCGATGTCGAGCGGTTGCGCGAGGAACAGCCGCGGACCGGCGAGGTCCCCTTCTCCTCCGAGCGCAAGTGGATGGGGACTGTCCACGACGACCGGGCCTACGTCAAGGGCGCGCCCGAGGTCGTCCTCGGGATGTCGGCGCGGATGCTGACCGACGACGGGCCGGTCGACCTCGACGACGCGGACAGAGAGCGGATCCGCGCACGGACACGGGAGTTCGCCGACGACGCGCTCCGGGTGCTGGCAGTCGCCACGACCGAGGACACAGACGCGAGCGTGTCGGCCGACGACCTCGGCACGGAGTTGACGTTCGTCGGCCTCGTCGGACTGATCGACCCGCCGCGCGAGGAGGTGGCCGAGGCCATCGCGGCGACCGAGAGCGCCGGCATCGACGTGAAGATGGTCACCGGCGACAACGTCCGCACCGCCGCCGCGATCGCCACAACGCTGGGGATCGGAGGGGCGACCGACGGCGACCAGCGGCCGACCGTCATGGAAGGCAAAGAGGTCGAACGCCTGGACGACGACGAACTCCGCGAGCGCGTCGAGGACGTGGCCGTGTTCGCGCGCACCTCGCCCGAACACAAGGTCCGGATCCTCCGCGCGCTCCAGGACCGGGGCCACGTCGTCGCGATGACGGGCGACGGCGTCAACGACGCGCCGGCGCTGAAAAACGCCGACATCGGCGTCGCGATGGGCGTACGCGGGACCGACGTGGCCACACAGGCCAGCGACGTCGTCCTGCTCGACGACAACTACGCGACCATCGCGCGCGCCGTCCGGCGGGGCCGGGCCATCTTCGACAACGTCTGGAAGTTCGTCGCCTACCTCCTCTCGGCGAACGTCGCGGAGGTCGCGATCGTCTTCATCGCCTCACTGTACGGCTATCTCGTCCTCCCGGCGGTCCAGTTGCTGTGGATCAACCTGCTGACCGACGGGCTGCCGGCGCTGGCGCTCGGGGCCGACCCCGAGAGCGGCGACGTGATGGAGCGCCCGCCCAGAGACCCCGACCAGGGCATCGTCGGCCGACCGATGCTCGGACTCATCGGCGGGACGGGCGCCGTGACGACGGCAGTGATGCTCGGCCTGCTGGTGTTCGCGCTCGACGGCGCAGCCGCGGTGACCCCCTACGCGATGACGATGGTGTTCACCGGGTTCGTCCTGCTGGAGTTCGCGAAGCTGTACGTCATCCGGTGGCTGCGCGAGACGCCGACGCTGTCGAACCGCTGGCTCGCGGGCGCGGTCGGCGTCTCGCTGGCGCTCCAGCTGGCCGTCCTCTACACGCCGCTGCGCGAGTACTTCGGTACCACCGCGCTCGACGCGGGCGACTGGGGGCTGCTGGCGGCGGTCGTCGCGGTCTGTCTCCCCGCGTACCTCGCCGTCGCGGTCGGGGTCCGGCGGTTCGGTCCGGCGTGAGGACGACGTCCGACAGTCCCGGGCCGGCCGCGCGCTTATTGTGTCGAGCGACCAAGTGGTCGTATGGAACACGACACTCCGGTCGCCATGGACGCCGAAGAGCGCGACGAATTCCTGGGAAACGGGGGGACGGGCGTGCTGTCGCTGTCGACGACGGGCGAGGCGGCGCCCCACTCGGTACCGGTCTCGTACGGCTACGACGCGGCCGACGAGACGTTCTACTTCCGGCTCGCGGTCGGACCCGACAGCGAGAAGGGCGACCTGGCCGACCGCGCGGTGACGTTCGTCACGTACGGCCCCGACGCCGAGGGCACGGGAGAGTCGGGGGGCGACAGTGAGCAAGACGAGCGCTGGCACAGCGTCGTCGCGCAGGGCCGGTTGGTGAGCGTCGACGAGGACGACGTGGCCACGGCGTCGCTGGCGGGGTTCGAGCGCGTCGACATCCCGCTCGTCGACGTCTTCGACGAGACGATTCGGTCGACGACCTTCGAGTTCTACCGGCTCCGTCCCGAGCGACTGACCGGGCGCAAAGAGGTCCGCCGGAGCGCGTAGTCGTCTCGCGACGGCCGCCTCGAACCGCCGACGCTCACCCCGGCAGGAACACGTTTATCAGGGCGACGACCAGCCCCGCCAGCCCCATCCGGGCGGCGGAGACGTACCAGCGCTGGTCGGAGATAGAGCCCATGTACGCGCCGAAGGCGCTCAGGACGCCGATGCCGAGCGCGACGGCGACGACGGCGGCTTCCTCCATCGTCACGAGCGACCCCTCGAAGAAGAAGGGGAGCAGGGGGACGACGATGCCGATGAGCGGACCGAGGCCGCTCATCGCGGCGTGGAAGGCACGCGCGCCCTGTTGCTCGCGCTGGATGCGCGTGTCGTCCAGATCAGTGAGCATCGCCCGTTCGAGGCGACGGATCTCGGCGCGCGTCTCGGCGCGTTCGATCTCCCAGACGCTCCAGACCGCCGAGGTACCGAGGCCGACGGCCGCGCCGAGTCCGATCTTGATCACGGTGACGCCATCGGGCACGCCCGAGAGGACGGCGCCGACGACGATACCGATGCTGGTGAGCGTGCCGTCGAAGCCGTTGGAGACGAAGTAGCGCCGGGCGATGGCGCGGACCTCCTCGTCGGCGAGCAGGCGCCCGAGCCGCGCGCGGAGCGAGGTCACGCGTCCTGCAGGGTCGGGCGGTCCTCGACGACGCTGTCGCCACAGACCACCTGGTCGACCGAGTGGACCGTCGCGCCGAGTTGCTCGACGCGTTCCTCCACCGGGTCGTACGCGAGGGCCTCGCCCTCGAAGGTGAGTTTGACGTTCTGGACCTCCTGGTCGAGTTCGATCAGCGTCGCGTTCACGCCGGCGACGCTCTCCACGTCGGAGACGCGGCGGGTGAACTCGACCAGCGGCGGGTCGTGAGGCTTCAACACGTCGATGACGAGTCGGCGAACGGCTGTCATGTCGATGTCTCCGAGCGCGTCCGTTGTAAAGGCGCGTCTCGACCCGGCAGGCCGGCGCGGCTCGACCGGTGTGGTCACTCCCGGTTCGCCTCGTCCGCCGCGCTCGACCCGCCACCGCGTCCGACGCACCGTCGGTGACGGTTTCACGCCCAAATAGTACGAAAACTGGTACGATCGCGGGCCAGCCCGCACGCGGGGACGGGCGAGGCCAGTTTCGACGGAACCGGGAATAATGATACTGATTTTTATATATTTTGTCGGACGTGGACCGGCGGCTGTGCGGTCGACGGAGCTGATCGGGAATCTCCAGTGGAAACCCCCGATCCTTTCCACTGTAGATCCGGCCGCAATCGTGCGTTTAGGCACGGCCTTCGACTACTTTCACTCCGGTCTACAGACGTTTATTACTGTGCCGCAGTTCTAGTGTGAACGCAGGCTTACCCCAGAGAGACACGTCCGTAGCGGTGCGACACATCAGGTTTGGGACATCTGGATCGAGCGACAAATACCCGCAAACCAAAGCGTTATTTGGGATCGATGCGAACAAGAGTTCCGTTACAAATGATAGGAATTTGGCCACAGGATCGAGCAGGCGGTTTCGCCGACGCGGCAGGGGTGTCGACAGATGAGTGATGCGAGACTGGGCGCGGACGAGTTGGACCTCCCGATCAAGCGTACCGAGGGGGACACGCTTGAACAGCGCCTGACCGGGAACGCGTATCACAATATCTTGCCCGCGCGCTATCTCCGCAAGGACGCCAACGGCGACCTGATCGAGGACCAGGAGGATCTGTTCGAGCGCGTCGCGGAGAACATCGCGCTGGCCGAGGCCGTCTTCGAGGCCGAGAAACGCGACGTCGAGGTCACGGTCACGCCCGACCAGCTCAAGCCCGACCACCCGCGCCGGGACGAACTCGCTGCCGAAGTCTTCGGCAAAGGGACGACCGCGGACGACGACGCCGAGACCACCCTCGACCAGTACAACGTCAACAAGTTCGCCTACGAGACGGTCGTGCCGGAACTCCCCGAAAGGGTCCGGACCCACGTCGAGGAGAAAGCGGCCGAGTTCCAGGAGGGCATGGAGTCGCTGTCCTTTATGCCGAACTCGCCGACGCTGATGAACGCCGGTGACGAACTCCAGCAGCTCTCGGCGTGTTTCGTCGACTCGCCCGGCGACGACATCGACGACATCCACCAGACCGCCAAGGAGGCCGCGCAGGTGTTCCAGAGCGGCGGCGGCATGGGCTACGCGTTCTGGCAGCTCCGCCCCTACGGCGACGCGGTCGGCTCGACGGGCGGCATCGCTTCCGGCCCGATCACGTTCATGCGCACGTTCGACCAGATGTGCGAGACCATCGCGCAGGGCGGCGCCCGCCGGGGGGCACAGATGGGCGTCATGCGCGTCTCCCATCCGGACGTCATCCAGTTCATCCACGCGAAGAACAAGGACGTCTCGCTGGCGCACACGCTGCGGCTGAACGACCCCGACGACTTCACGCACAACTCCTTCGCCGACGCGCTCGACGAGGCCCGCGAACTCATCGACGACGACGGCAAGGTGCCCAAGCACCTCCGCAACGCCGTCGAGGGCCACCTCTCGAATTTCAACATCTCGGTGGGGATCACCGACCGCTTCATGGACGCGGTGAAAAACGACGAGGAGTACACCTTCACGAACCCGCGGACGGGCGAACCCCACGTCGCCACCGCCGAGACCGCCGAACTCTACGAGATGTTCGACCTCGGCGACCACGTCGAGGTCGGCGAGGTGCTCTCGGTGCCCGCCACCGAACTCTGGGAGCACATCATCGAGGGCGCCCACGAGAACGGCGAACCGGGGATCATCTACCTCGAACGCGTCAACAAGGAACACTCCTTCGACGTCGAGGAACACCCGGACCACCGGATCCTCGCGACCAACCCGTGTGTCACCGGCGACACGCTCGTCAGTACAGAGAACGGGCTCGTTCCTGCCGAGGAACTGTACGAGCAGGGCGTCGCTCGCGACGTCGTCGTCGACGGCCGCCTGAGCGAAGACCGCGTCAAAGAGGCCAGCAGCGTCTACAAGACCGGTGAGAAGGACGTCTACGAACTGACGACCGAGGAGGGCTACGAACTCCGTCTCACGGCCGACCACCGCGTGATGACCGACGACGGGTGGGCCGAAGCGGGCGATCTGGACGCCGGAGACACCGTCCACATCCAGAACCGGAAGGGCGGGTTCGGCCAGCACGGGTCCGCCGAGGAGGGGCGCGTACTCGGCTGGCTCGCAGGCGACGGCCACCTCAAACACGGTGAGGAGCGCGCGGTCCTGAACTTCTACGACGACGACGCCGAGATATCCGAGCAGTTCGCGAACGACGCGAACGCCGTCGTCCGCGAACCGGACGGGAACGCCGACTACGAGATCGGTGTCAGCGACATCAGCCGCGGCGACGGCTACCGCGGCGCACAGGCCGTCGAACAGCGTATCCGTTCGACGCGACTCTACGAGTTCGCCGAGGAGGCCGGGCTCGCCGACGAGAAGCTCCAGGTTCCCGACGCCGTCATGCGCGGCAGCGAGGAGATGGCTCGCGGATTCTTGCGAGCGCTATTCACCGCCGACGGGAGCGTTCAGGGGAACGTCGAGAAGGGCATTTCGGTCCGACTCGCGAGCGTCGACGATGGCTTCCTCCGAGAAGTCCAGCGGCTCCTCCTCAACTTCGGTGTGGGTAGCAAGCTCTACGAGGACCGGAAAGAATCCGGTGTGACGGAACTGCCCGATGGCGCGGGCGGCACGAAGGAGTACGAGACACAGGGATGCCACGAACTCGTCGTCTCCAGCTCCCACGCCGCCACGTTCGAGGAGGAGATCGGATTCCTGCTGGAGCGAAAGAACGACGAACTCGCGGAGCGCCTCAACGAATACAGTCGCGGCCCGTACAGTCCGAAATTCGAGGCGACCGTCGAATCGGTCGAACCGGCCGGCCACGAAGCGGTCTACGACCTGACCGAACCCGATACGAACTCCTTCGTCGCGAATGGGCTCGTGGTTCACAACTGCGGCGAGCAGCCGCTCGAGGAGTACGAGGCCTGCAACCTCGGGCACATCAACCTCTCGACGCTCGCGGCCTTCGACGCGCCCGACTGGCGCGTCTGGTACGACGACCACGGCGACGAGTACGACTCGCTCGAAGCGGCGGTCGACGCGTTCCTCGAGGAGGCCATCGACTGGGAGGCGTTCGACCACCGCATCGAGATGGGGACGCGCTTCCTGGAGAACGTCGTCACGATGTCGGACTTCCCGGTCGACGAGATTGAGCAGAAAGTCCGGGAGATGCGCAAGATCGGCCTCGGCGTCATGGGGCTGGCCCAGCTGTACATCCAGCTCGGTATGAAGTACGGCGACGACGTCTCCAACGAGGTCGCCCGCCAGCTGATGCGCCACATCAACCACGGCTCCAAGCGCGCGAGCCACGAACTCGCGACCGAGCGGGGCAGCTTCGCCGAGTGGGACAACTCGAAGTTCGCCGACCCCACCGCGTACCCCGACTGGTTCGAGAAGCAGACCGGCCTCGACGCCGACGACTGGGCCGACGGCTTCCCGGTCCGCAACCACAACACGACGACCATCGCGCCGACCGGAACGACGTCGATGGTCGGCAACACGACCGGCGGCTGTGAGCCAATCTACAACGTCGCCTACTACAAGAACGTCTCCGACGACGTGCAGGGCGACGAGATGCTCGTCGAGTTCGACGACTACTTCCTGCGCGTGCTCGAGGAGAACGACATCGACGTCG
>Ga0207757_100755_pt1 | contig 18106 bp, 17 predicted proteins | sample A23P3SouthBayCA_2_FD_187752 | JGI IMG/M metagenome (GOLD analysis project Ga0207757, IMG submission 187752) | Aerobic enrichment media microbial communities from Eden Landing Ponds, California, USA - A23 P3 (2) (SPAdes) | ecosystem: Environmental > Aquatic > Marine > Unclassified | place...
GGTAGTTGAATCGCAACGGGGGGGTATGAGTACGGACCACGGTGACGATCACGGACATCACCTTCCGGCCGTCGAAGACTGGCCGCGAGGGTTCGGCGAAGCGAGTTGGTGGCCGTTCATCACGGCGTTGGGCGCCGGTGGCATCTATCTCGGTGCCGCCCTCTTCATCGTCGCGGGCGGCGCGGATTCGACGATCAATCCCCTGTTCGCCCCACTCATGACCGCGGCGAGCGTCGGCGCCTTCCTCTTTGGTCTCTACGGCTGGCTGTACCACGCCTTCGTCTCCGAGTTCTGGTCGCGCGGCAGCAACGAGACGAGCGCGAAGGCGCTCCGGTGGGGAATGATCGCCTTCCTCGGCTCCGAACTCGCCACCTTCGGCGCCGTGTTCACCTACTACTTCTTCATCCGCGCGGGGACGTGGCCGCCGGGTGAACTCCCGCATCTGACGGGGTCGCTCGTCATCGCCAACACCGTCATCCTGGTGGCGTCGAGTCTGACGCTCCACTGGGCGCACGTCGCCATCCGGGAGGACGAACGCCGGAAGTTCGTCCTCGGCCTGCTGGCGACGCTCCTGCTCGGCGTGGTCTTCATCGGCGGTCAGGTGTACGAGTACTACGAGTTCATCGTCCACACCGAGTTCACGGTCACCTCCGGGCTGTTCGGATCGGCCTTCTACGGGCTGACCGGTCTCCACGGTCTTCACGTCTCGATGGGTGGCGTCCTCCTCGCCATCGTCACGATCCGCGCGCTCGCGGGCCAGTACTCCGCCGAGCGCCACGTTTCGGTCAGTACCGTCTCGATGTACTGGCACTTCGTCGACGTGGTCTGGATCTTCCTCGTCGTGGTCCTGTACGCCGGCGCGTCGCTCGGCTCCTGACCGCCCCCGCGCCCGCCGTAGATTTATGTGGTCACACGGAACAGACGTGAGTATGGAGGACTTCGAGCAACTCGTGTCGTCGCTTACGCCCCGCGAGGAGAACGACGAGATCAAGCTCTACCAGAACACCGTCGCGGTGGCGTGTCCCGTCTGTGAGCAACCGTTCGACGACCTCGTGGCCTGCAAGAACCAGGAGACGAGCCTCGAACAGATCGAACCGCTCGACATCTGCGTCACCGTCCACGAGGGCAGCCCGCTCCTGTTCACGCACAAACACTGACTCGCCGCTCGTCCAAGCACGTAAGGGGCCGGCACGCCGATCCCGTGGTATGGCGCGCGAAGTCACCCACCACGCGACGGGACCGAAGATCATCACGCCGGCGGACATCGACGAGGAGAAAGGCGACGTGGCGATCTGTCTCTGCGGACTGAGCGAGTCCGCCCCGTTCTGTGACGGCTCTCACAAACGAACGGACGGCGAGGACCCCGACGAACGCTACAAGTACGTCGACGGGGAGCGTCGCCGGGTGTCCGTCGAGTTCGAAGGGTAGGTGCCGGAAAGTATTTGGCTCGCTTTCGTCCATCCCTAGACAAATGGACGGCGAGATTCTCGACGCAGTGACCGAGTGGGGGACCCGCTCCGTATCGGACGGCGTCAGCGGTCTGTACGAGCTGGCGGACGGGGAGTTCTCCGGCGCCGTCACCGACGGCACGGCGTGGGCGTTCGTCCTCAACGGTCGCTTCGTCGGGGTGTTCGACGGTACCATCGAGGATTTCGAGGACGCGTCACTGACCGCTCACACGGCCCCCGACATGTCGCTCCCGCTCCTCTACGCCATGCAGGCCCGGGGCGGCGAGGTCCGGGGCCAGTACTACTCGAACGAGACGTCGCTCTCGGAGATCGACGACACCCTCTCCGCCGGCAACTTCGTCGGCTACGTCGAACTCTCCGAGAACGTCCTCTCGGGCGACTACTACGTCGTCTACTACGGCGGCCGGTCGCTCCCCGTCGCGTTCGTGGGGAACAACGACCGTCTGCTCTCGGGCGACGAGGCGTTCGAACGCGCCGACGACGAGGTCGGCATCTACTCCGTCGTCGACGCCGACGTGGAGGTGGTCGATCTGCCGGAGCGGCCCGAAGGGTCGGAATCGGCGTCGGACGCCGGGGTAGCGGTCGCTCCCGGTGCCGACGCCGACGGTGAGTCGGGTTCAGCGACGGAGGTGGCTGCGAACGACGGGGACGCGGAGCGCCCCGACGCCGAGCCGGACGCGGTGAGCACGGGTGCCGGGTCGGACGCCGAGAGTCTCGACGCCGAGCCGGACGCGGTGAGCACGGGTGCCGGGTCGGACGCCGAGAGTCTCGACGCCGAGCCGGACGCGGTGAGCACGGGTGCCGGGTCGGACACCGAGAGTCTCGACGCCGAGCCGGACACCGGTGTCACGGACACCGACTTCGGCTCGCTGGGCGAGATGTCCGGCGTCGAAGACGCGTCAGACACTCCGGCAGCCGACGACGAGCCGCCGGTCTCGGGCACGGAGACGGCCGCGTCACCGTCGGAGACGCCGGACGAATCCGGCGGGGACGCCGAGGCGGAGACGCCGTCGGACGAGCGCGAGGCACCGCCGGATTCGACGGGCGGCGACGCGGAGACGGTCTCGGACCACGAGGCGGACGATCTCGACCGCCTCCGTCGCGAACTCGACGCCGCGCGGGCGGCGAAAGCGGAGGTGGAAGCGGAGCGCGACCGGATCGCGAGCGAGCGCGACGAACTCAGCGAGGAGGTCGAACGCCTCCGCGACCGGGTGGCGTCGCTGGAGTCGGAGATCGAACGGCTCGAAGCCGGTGCCGATTCGGACGAGGCTCCGCCCGAACGAACGCTCGCCCCGGACGAGGCGCGCTCGGGGACGAACATGTTCGTCAGATACGAGGATAGCGCGGGTGCGACGCTCGAACGCGCCGCCCAGGGGCGCGTCTCGGAGACGGAACTCCGCGACAACCTCCGTCTCGACTACCACACCGCGTTCGAGGCGGAGGGCGCCCGGGTCGACGGGCAGTCGTTCGAAGCGTTCCTCCGCGGGACGCCCGAATACCGATTCGCCGAGTGGCTGTTGACCGCGGTCACCTACGAAATTCGACGGACGGACACGCGGGCCGATCTCTCGAAACTGTACGAAGCCATCGAGGCGGTCGACCGGATCGACCTCGACGGCGAGGTCGACGTGACGGTCGAGGACGCCGCGGACGAGACGACGACCACCTCGGTGACGTTCGACGTGGTGTTCCGGGACAAGATGGGCGATCCGCTGTTCGCCGCGGCGTTCGACGACTCCCGCGACCCGACTCGCGCGTCGGCGATAGAGTCGCCGCTGACCGACGCACGCTCGGTGAGCGATGCGGTGCCCGCGTTCGCCGCCACGTTCGTCGTGACGACGAGCTTCTTCGACGCCGATGCGATGGAGGTTGCGGTCGGCGCCACACGGGGCGGTCTCTTCAGTCGAAGTTCGCGGAAAAGCTACGTCAAACTGTCGCGCAAATCCGGATTCCACCTCTGTCTGGTCGAGGCGCGAGACGAGGACTTCTTCCTGACGGTGCCGGACCTCTAACTCTGGATCTCCGCCGTCTCCTCGATCTTCATCGTGTCGAGTTTGTCGACGATGGCGTCGATCTTCTCGTCGAGTTCGTCGACGAAGTCGGCGGTGTCTTCCGTGGTGATCGCGCCCTGACTCGACGGTTCGATGAGGTTCTCCTCCTCGAGGACGCGAAGCGAGTAGCGGACCTTGTGATGCGGGTATCCCGTCTCGTTGGACATCTTCACGATGCCGATCGGTTCGTTGCCGATGACCATCTTCAGCACCTGAAGATGGCGTTCGAGCATATCGACTTCTTTCTCGAGCCTGTCTATCATGACACTTGTTAACTTGTCTTTGCGGGTTTTAAAAGTTGCTGTGAGACCCGGCGTTCGAAAACGGACACCTCTTCGTCGGGGATGCGAGTAGTTAACGCTTCGGGTCACGGCCGATTCCACGGGCCGGTCGTCGCGGTCGGTCGGTTCACCCGTCGGTATGGTCGTGACCGTGGCCGTGAGCGTATCGTAATCGGTTTAGCGAGCGGGCCGAAACTGACGGGCGGATATGACAGTCACTATCGTCGGGTCCCAGCTCGGCGACGAGGGCAAGGGCGCCCTCGTCGACCTGTGGGGTGGGAACGCCGACATCGTGGTCCGGTACCAGGGCGGGGACAACGCCGGCCACACGGTCGTCGAGGGGGGCGAGGAGTACAAGCTTTCCCTGGTGCCGAGCGGTGCCGTCCGGGGGAAGGTCGGCATTCTCGGCAACGGCTGTGTGGTCAACCCACGGACGCTGTTCGACGAACTGGACACGCTCCGCGACCGGGGGCTCGAACCCGACGTTCGCGTCGCGCGACGCGCCCACGTCATCATGCCGTACCACCGCGTCCTCGACGGTATCGAGGAGGAGGCCAAAAGCGACGACGACCTCGAAGCGGGCACCACGGGTCGCGGCATCGGTCCCACCTACGAGGACAAGGTCGGCCGGCGGGGGATTCGCGTCGGCGACCTGCTCGATCCCGACGTCCTTCGCGACCGACTCGAGTACGTCGTCCCGCAGAAGCGCGCGGTCGTCGAGGACGTGTTCGGGATGGAAACCGGCGAGGAGTTCGACGTCGACGCCCTCCACGAGGAGTTCGCGGCGGTCGGCCGTCGGCTCGACGCGGAGGACATGACGGTCAACGCGGGCGATTTCCTCGGGCGCGAACTCGACGACGGCTCGAACCTGCTGTTCGAGGGTGCACAGGGAACCTCCATCGACATCGACCACGGCATCTACCCGTACGTCACGTCGTCGAACCCCACCGCGGGCGGCGCGTCGACGGGGACGGGCGTCGGCCCGACGGTGATCGGGCAGGGCGAAGTGGTCGGTATCGTGAAAGCCTACCTCTCGCGGGTCGGCACCGGCCCGCTCCCGACCGAACTCGACGGCGACGACGAGGAGCTGGCGGACTACATCCGGGAGAAGGGCGGCGAGTTCGGCACCGTCACCGGCCGTCCCCGACGCATCGGCTGGCTCGACGTGCCGATGCTCAGACACGCCGCGCGCGTAAGCGGCTTCACCGGTATCGCCGTCAACCACCTCGACGTGCTCGCGGGTCTGGACGAGGTGCGGGTCGGCGACGCCTACGAACTCGACGGCGAGCGACTGGAGACGATGCCGGCGACGACCGAGCGCTGGGCGGACTGCGAGCCGATCCTGAAGGAGTTCGAACCGTGGCCCGACGTCGACTGGACGGCCGTCGCCGCCGACGGCTATGACGCCCTCCCCGACGCCGCGCGGGCGTATCTCGACTATCTGAGCGACGAGGTCGGCGTCCCCATCTACGCCATCGGCGTCGGTCCCGACCGTTCCGAAACCATCGAACTCGTCGATCCGTTCGAGCGCGACGACTGATCGACCGGGGCAACGATTTTACCGCCCGCTCGCGCACGTACACCCATGGTAACCACGACCGAGCGGGACGGCATGACGTGGTACGAGTGTGAGGTCTGCGGGATGTTGTTCGACTCCAAAGAGGACGCGACACAACACGAGGAGAACTGCGACGACGACAGCGCCGACCCGTCCTATCTGCAGTGACTCACTCTTCGACCAGTTCGTAGGACTGTTCTCCCCAGTCGTCCTCGACGAACACGAACACGCGCCCGCGGACGACGTCGAGGTCGGCCTGAATCCGGCACCGCATCCCGTCCGGCGTGGCGACGGTGACTCCCGGGAACACTTCCTCCGCCTCGCCGCCGTCGAGGACGATCCGGCCCACGCCCGTCGATTCGAGGATGTCGTCGTGGGTCTTGCGGTCGTTGACGTACATCATCACGCCCTCGGTCCCGTCGGGGTCGGTCACGAGGACGTGGACCTCCTTGCCCGGCGCGGCCGTGAGCGTCTCGCCCGCCTTCTCGGGGGCGCCCCGGTAGAGCGTCGTCCGGCCGTCGAGATACTCCACCTGTACGCCCTCCTCGATCAACTCGACGGGGAGCGTACTCGGCGCCACGTCGCTACGGATGCTCATACGGGACGTATCGGACGCCGAGACAAAAGCGTCGCGTCACGCGACGGAGAGGGACACGGTTATATCGTCGTCGTCCGTTCCCCCGAGCGTGTCAGTTTCGAATCCCGCCTGGCGCACCGCCGCGGCGACGGGGCTCGCCTATCTCCTCGCCCTCGGTGCGCTGTTCGTCCTGCTGTTCGTCGGGCCGTACGTCGTCTTCGGCGTCGCCTGATTATGGGCTGAACAGGCGCAATACTGTCAGGCGAACGCGCGCGACGCGCCGTCGTCGTCCGTCTCTGCGCTGATCTTCTCCCAGGCCGCCACGAAGTCGTCCATGTAGATTTCGGTGCGGTCGTCGCGGATGGCGAACATCCCGGCCTCGGTGCAGACTGCCTTGATGTCGGCGCCGGAGGCGTCCGTAGCCATCTCGGCCAAGTCCCCGAAGTCGACGTCGTCGTCGACGTTCATGTCGCGGGTGTGGATCTTGAAGATGATCTCACGGCCCTCCTCGTCGGGTTTGGGCACCTCGATGAGTCGGTCGAACCGACCGGGGCGGAGGATCGCGGGATCGAGCATGTCGAAGCGGTTGGTCGCCGCGATGATGCGGACGTCACCGCGCTCCTCGAAGCCGTCCATCTCCGAGAGCAACTGCATCATCGTCCGCTGGACCTCGGCGTCGCCGGAGGTCTTCGAGTCCGTCCGCTTCGAGGCGATGGCGTCGATCTCGTCGATGAAGAGGACCGCCGGCTCGTTCTCGCGGGCCACCTCGAAGAGGTCGCGGACGAGTTTGGCTCCCTCGCCGATGAACTTGTGGACGAGCTCGGAGCCGGCCATCTTGATGAAGGTGGCGTCGGTCTGGTTGGCGACGGCCTTCGCGAGCATCGTCTTCCCGGTCCCCGGCGGGCCGTGCAGGAGGACGCCGGACGGCGGGTCGATGCCCACCTGTTCGAACATCTCGGGGCGGTCGAGCGGCATCTCGACGGTCTCGCGGACCTCCTGCATCTGCGCTTCGAGACCGCCGATGTCCTCGTAGCGCACGTCCGGGCTGTGATCGACCTGCATCACGCGGGCCCGCACGTCGGTCTCCTTGTCGAGTCGTTTGACGACCGACAGGGAGTTGTTCACCGCGACCCGCGAGTCGGGTTCGAGCTCCGACCGCATCTCCTCGGTGACCTCCGTCAGCGCCTCCTGGTTGTTGCCGTGCTGTTTGATGATGACGCCCTCGTCGTTCACTTCCTGTACCGTCGCGACGAACAGCGGCGACTGCTTGAGCTTCTTGTTCTCGTGGGTCAGCCGCTCCAGTTTCTGCTGGTACTTGTTGTTCTCGGCGTTGGCGTCCAGCAGTTTGTCGCGCATCTCCTCGTTCTGTCCCTCCAGCACGTCGAGCCGCTCGCGGAGAGCCTCGATTTTGTCCTGCTGCGACGTCGCCTCCTCGTCGTACGGGAGGTCGACATCGTCCACCGTATCGGTCATTGCCTGCTTTAAGGCGCTGATTCATAAGAGACTTCGGGTGGGTGCGGCGCTCGCCGTGACCGCCGCCCGGAATATAACCTCAAGGAATCAAACTCGATAACAAATATTATTACGCTGTATGCCCGAGTGGAGGACAAGATGAGTACGACCGAGGCAGTTCCCCGCGACGCGGGATCGGACCGGTGGGCCGACGTGCGCGATCTGCCCCCGAGTGCGAAACTCGTCGCGAAGGTGCTCGACTACAACGAGACGCTGAGCCAGAGCCAGTTGGCCGAGGAGACGCTCCTGCCGCCGCGGACGGTCCGCTACGCGCTGACGCGGCTGGAAGACGAAGACGTGGTCGAATCCCGCTTCTCCTTCTCCGACGCGCGCAAGCGTCTCTACTCCCTCAAGATTTAACACCGGTTGGGCGGCCATCCGGTCGCGTGACCGACGACGATTCCGACGTCCGCGACGCGCTCCGGGCGCTCGCCGCCGACGCCAGAACCGTCGACACCGACGCCATCGACACCGACGCCATCGACACCGACGCCATCGACACCGACGCCATCGACACCGACGCCATCGACACCGACGCCATCGACACCGACGCCATCGACGAGGCCACCGCCGCCCTCGACGACGTTCGGGACGCCGCGTCGTTCGTGGCGGACGGCGGTCTCGCCCGGCTTCGCCGGGACATCGAGCGCGCCGACCGCGCCGGCGACCGCTCGGCCGCTCGCCGGGGCCGCGAGGCGCTCGACGCCATCGAGCGGTGTCGCCGGGCCGCCGCCGACCACTTTCACTCCGGTCGCGGAACGGTTTTGGGTGCTGGGGCGCAACGGCCACCAAGATGACACGGGTGATCCACACCGGCGACACCCACGTCGGCTACCGACAGTACCACTCGCCGGAGCGCCGGCAGGACTTCCTCGACGCGTTCGAGGCGGTGATCGACGACGCCGTCGACGGCACCGCGGTCGACGCCGTCGTCCACGCCGGCGACCTCTTTCACGACCGCCGCCCCGACCTCCCCGACCTCCTGGGTGTCCTCTCGGCGCTCCGCCGTCTCGACGCCGCCGACGTGCCCTTCCTCGCCGTCGTCGGCAACCACGAGGCGACCCGCGGGAGCCAGTGGCTCGACTTGTTCGAGAACCTCGGGCTGGCGATCCGGCTCGGTTCCGAACCGACCGTCGTCGGCGACACCGCGTTCTACGGGCTGGACCACGTCCCCCGCTCCCGGCGCGACGACCTCGACTACGACTTCTCTCCGACCGCTGCCGACACGACCGCCCTCGTCGCGCACGGTCTGTTCACTCCCTTCCCCCACGCCGACTGGGAGACCGAGGCGGTACTCGACGCCGCGACGGTCGACTTCGACGCGGTGTTGCTCGGCGATAACCACGCCCCAGACCGGGCGCGGGTCGACGGGACGTGGGTCACCTACTGCGGCTCGACCGAGCGCGCGAGCGCGGACGAACGCGACGCCCGCGGCTACAACCTCGTCGAGTTCGGCGTCGACGCGGGCGGCGACGCGGCCGTCGACGTCCGGCGTCGGTCGCTCGACACCCGTCCGTTCGTCTTCGTCGACGTGGAGCTGGCCGCGAGCGAGGGCGTCGAACGGGTCCGCGAACGCGTCCGCGAGCACGACCTCGACGACGCGGTCGTGGTGGTGTCGATCACGGGCGAGGGCGACCCGATCACGCCCGCGGCAATCGAGGACGCGGCCCTCGACGGGGGTGCCCTGCTCGCGCGCGTCACGGACCACCGCGCGGTCGGTGGCGACGCGACCGAGACCGTCCCCGACGTGGACTTCGCCGACCCGGACGCGGCCGTCCGCGAGCGGGTTCGCGAGATGGACCTCTCCGCGCTCGGCCGGCGCCTCGACGAGACGATCCGGGACGACGCGGTGGCCGACTCGAACGTCCGCGACCGGGTCGCCTCGGCCGTCGGTGCGGCGGTGAAAGACGACGCGCTCGGCGACCGCGAGGGCGCGGCCGAGGCGCCGCCCGACGACGCGAGCGACGCGTCCGAAGACGGCGGGGAGGATCAGGTCTCGATGGAGGAGTACCTGTGAAGTTCGACCGGATTCGGTTGCGGAACTTCCGCCCGTACGCGGACGCCGACCTCGACCTCCGCGACGGCGTGACGGTCATTCACGGTCTCAACGGGAGCGGCAAGTCGTCGCTGCTCGAGGCGTGTTTCTTCGCGCTCTACGGCTCGAAGGCGCTGGAGGGGACGCTCGACGACGTGATCACGAACGGCGAGGAAGCGGCCGAGATCGACCTCCACTTCACCCACGCGGGGGCGTCCTATCACGTCCACCGTCGCCTCCGGGCCACCGGCGAGCGCACGACGACCGCCGACTGCGTCCTCGAAGGGTCGGACGCGACCGTCGAGGGCGCCCGAGACGTGCGGGCGTTCGTCGCCGACCTGCTCCGGATGGACGCCGAGGCGTTCGTCAACTGCGCGTACGTCCGGCAGGGCGAGGTGAACCAGCTGATCAACGCCTCCCCGTCGCAGCGACAGGACGTGATCGACGACCTCCTGCAACTGGGGCGGCTGGAGGAGTACCGCGACCGGGCGGGCGACGCCCGGCTCGGGGTCGAGGACGTCCGCTCCGAGAAGCGGGGCGAACTCCGGAAGGTGGAGTCACAGATCGAGGCGGCGGCGGCGGAGAACCCCTACGCCGCGCTCGACGAACTGGAGTCGACGCTCGCGGACGTCGACGAGCGGATCGACCGCTACGAGGAGCAACGCGAGAAGGCCGAACGGACGAAACGCGAGGCCGAGTCGGTGCTGGCGGAGTACGAGGAAAAGCGCGCCGATCTGGAATCCGTCGAGACCGACATCGAGACGCTGGAGTCGACGATCCGGGAGGCGGAGTCGGAGCGGGAGACGTTGCGTGAGCGGATCGGCGAAGCCCGCGAGCGGATCGCGGAGCTGGAGCGCGAGATCGACGACCGCCTCGACGCGGCCGGGCTGGACGCGGCGACCGAGACGGCGGTCGAGGCGCGCCGAGCGGAACTGGACGAGCGCGAGGCGTCGCGTCGCGAGGCTCGCAACGAGACGAACGCGTCGGCGACGGGTCTCCGCAATCAGGCGGCGAATCTGGCCGAAAAGGCGGACGACCTCGCGGACCGCGCGACGCAGGTCGAGTCGCGGGCCGAGGAACTCCGTGCGGAGGCCGCCGACGCCGCCGCGGCGGCCGAGGAGCACGAGGAGTCGATCGCGGAGCTGGAACGGGAGGCGTCGGAGCTGGCTGCCCGGTTCGAGGACGCCGCCGTCGACCGCGGCGAGGCGGCGGACCGGCAGGCCGACCACCGGGAGCGACGGGGGGAGGTCCGCGAGCGCGTCGCGGAGCTGGAAGCCACACTGGCGTCGGCCCGCGAGCGCGTCGCCGAGGCGGAGGCGTTGCTGGCGGCCGGCAAGTGTCCCGAGTGCGGCCAGCCGGTCGAGGAGTCGCCCCACGCCGACCGGATCGACGACGACCGGGAGCGGGTCGCGAAGCTGGAAGCCGACCTGACCGACGCCCGCGAGCGGGTCGCGGATCTCGACGAGCGGATCGACGACCTCGACGGGCTGGTGGAGACCGAGGAGCGACTCGCCGAGATCGACCGCGACCGCGACCGGCTCGAGGAGCGGGCGGCGGAGAAACGCGAGCGGGCGGCCGAGTTGCGCGAGGAGGCCGCGGAACACGAGGCGGAGGCGGCCGATCTGCGCGAGCGGGCCGCCGAGACGCGCGAGGTGGCCGCCGAGAAACGTGAGGAGGCCGAGGAAGCCGAGACGCGCGTCGAGGCGCTGACCGCCGAGCTGGAGTCGATCACCGAGGCGCGCGAGCGGGTCGACGCCGTCGAGGAACGGCTCGCCCGGATCGCCGACCTCGAAGACGAGATCGAACGTCACCGCGAACGGGCGAGTGGTATCGAGGAGACGAACGACGAGCGCCGGGAACGACTCGCCGAGAAGCGGGCGCGCCGCGACGAACTCCACGAGGCGGTCGACGAAGACGCCATCGAGACCGCCCGCGAGAACAGGGCGAACGCCGAGGAGTATCTGACGGACGTCGAGGCGGAACTCGACGCGCTCGCCGAGCGGCGTGGCGACCTCCAGACGAAGATTGGCGGCGTTCGGAGCGATATCGAGGCGCTGGAATCGCTGCGCGAGGAACGCGACGACCTCGCGGCGCGCGTCGCCGCCCTCGACGACCTCCACGCGGAGGCCGAACGGCTCGAAGCGACGTACGGCGACCTTCGCGCCGAACTCCGCCAGCGCAACGTCGAGACGCTCGAACGCCTCCTGAACGAGACGTTCGATCTCGTCTACGGCAACGACGCCTACGCTCACCTCCGGCTCGACGGCGACTACGAACTCTCGGTGGTCCAGAAAGACGGGAGCGAACTCGACCCGACCCAGCTGTCGGGCGGCGAGCGCGCCCTGTTCAACCTCAGCTTGCGGTGTGCGATCTACCGCCTGCTGGCCGAGGGGATCGACGGGGCGGCGCCGATGCCACCGCTAATCCTCGACGAACCGACCGTCTTCCTCGACTCGGGCCACGTCTCCCGGCTGGTCGATCTCGTCACGGAGATGCGCGATCTGGGGGTGGCACAGATCGTCATCGTCAGCCACGACGAGGAACTCGTCGGCGCGGCGGACGACCTCGTGCGCGTCGAGAAGGACCCCCGGACGAACCGCTCGACCGTGTCGCGGTCAGCGTCGGACGCGCTCGCTGACGTCGAGGCGGCGCTCGGCCAGTCGGACGACGACTGACGGCGGCTACGCCTCGTCGTCGGGACCCGTTCCTCGGAGGTGCGACACGGCGTCTCGCGCCGTCTCGGTCGCCGCGTAGCCACGCTCGCCGGCGACGCGCGTCTCGGCGATCAGCCCGGCCGCCCGGAACTCCGCCAGCACCCCGTGCAGATCGCTCTCACAGAGATCGTACGCGTCGAGGATCGTCCGGACCCCGAGGGGTCCCCGATCCACGAGTTCGACGAGGAGACCGAGCGTGCGGTCGTTCGGCGTCGCGGTGAGGACCCGTCGAACCGACGCGGGCACGGCGCCCGCCGCGGTCGAGAGCGGGGACGCTTCGTCGTCGACCGACAGGTCGTCGTTCGGCAGGTACCGTTCGGTCCCGGTGTCGGGGTCGCGGACGAGGCTCGACTCCGCCGACCGCTTCACGAGCAGGTAGCGCTCGCCCTCGGCGTCCCGGACGGTTCGCATGGGCGACGCGAGGTGTGCCGGGCGGTTAGGCGTTCCGTTCGGCGTCGTCGTCCGCGTGACGACGCTCGAAGGCGCGGTAGTGGTGATACACCCGGAGACCGGCGACGGCGCCGAGGGCGACGGCGGCGGCGCCCCACAGCCACTGCCCCCGGAAGTAGACGAGCATCGGCCCGAGCGAGAAGCCGAAGAGAGCCACGTTGGCAAGGATCACGCTCCGCCAGAACGTCTCCAAGATGTCGGGGTCGACGTCCGCCTCGTCGACGTCGGGCGTCGGCACCCGTGGCAGGTCGCGCTCGGGGTCTCCCAACTGCGACTCCGGATTCGGCTCTTCGGGTTCGTCCGGCCACGGGTCGAACACGCCCTGAGGGAGCGAACGGAGCGAGAAAAGCGTTCGGTTGGCGACCTACGCCAGTTCGTGAAGCGGCACCGCCGCCGACGACTCCACCCACGCGAGCGGGTTCTCCGCGTCGTAGAGTACCGTCCCGTCTTCGACTTCGTACGCTTCGACGGTGTCGATACCGTCGTGATCCGGACGCCGAGCGTCCGCACTGTCCCACCGGCCTGCGTCGACGTGGTCGGACATCGTCACGGAGCTTGGTACGAAGTGACACGGTATATGTCTTGCCGTCGTGGCAGGTCCGGAGTGGCTGGGTTTTTACCGGGGAGCGTCGAAGGGGGCGGCATGAATCAGACCGAACTCACCGGGTCCTGGGGAACGGAGGACGCCGAGCGGCCCGATGCTGAGGCGGTCGCCGTCGCGGGCGACGCCGCACAGTCGGTCGCCGAGGTTGTCGACGCGGCGGAGTTGAAGTTCCCCGATCCCGACGGCGTGGTCGACCTCGCGGTCACCCAGGTCGACTACACCGTCGAGGGGCAGGGGAGCGACGAGTATCCCGTCGTCCACCTGTTCGGTCGGACGGCCGACGGTCGGGCCGAACACGTCCGCGTGCTCGGATTCGAGCCGTACTTCTACGCGCCGACGGCGAGCCTCGACGACGACGACCTCGACCGCGACGTGATCACGCGGACGGAGACGGGCTACGAGAGCATCCGCGGCGAGGAGCTGACGAAGATCTGCACGCAGACGCCCCGGGACGTGGGACAGATTCGCGACGAGTTCGACCACTTCGAGGCGGACATCCTCTTTCCCAACCGCCTGCTGATCGACAAGGACATCGGAAGCGGCGTTCGCGTCCCGGTCCGTCGACTGGAGAGCGGCGCGATCCAGGTGCCACACGACGAACTCGAAGCCGTCGAGGCGTCGGCCGACCTCCGGGTGAACACGTTCGACATCGAGGTCGACGACCGTTCCGGATTTCCGGAGGACGGCGAGGAGCCCGTCGTCTGTCTCACCAGCCACGACTCCCGTCACGACGAGTACATCGCGTGGCTGTACGACACGCCCGACGGCGACGGCGTCGCCCCGGACCGCCTCGACGACTACGACGGACTCGACGGCGAGATAGAGGCCGAGGTCCGAGCCTTCGACGACGAGGCCGCGATGCTCGACGCCTTCCTGGCGTACGTCGAGGACACCGACCCGGACGTGCTCACGGGCTGGAACTTCGAGGACTTCGACGCCCCCTACCTCATCGACCGCCTCGAAGTCCTTGGCAAGCGGCCGGACGTGGACCGGGATCTGAACCCGGACCGTCTCTCGCGGGTCGGGGAAGTGTGGCGGAGCGACTGGGGCGGTCCCACGATCAAGGGGCGGGTCGTCTTCGACCTGCTGTACGCCTACAAGCGCACGCAGTTCACGGAACTGGAGTCGTACCGCCTCGACGCGGTGGGCGAGACGGAACTCGGCGCGGGCAAGGAGCGCTACACGGGCGACATCGGCGACCTCTGGGAGGACGACCCCGAACGCCTGCTGGAGTACAACCTCCGGGACGTGGAACTGTGTGTCGAACTCGACCGCAAACGGGACATCATCTCCTTCTGGGACGAGGTGCGCACCTTCGTCGGCTGCAAGCTGGAGGACGCCCCCACGCCCGGCGACGCCGTCGACGTGTACGTCCTGCACAAGGTCCACGGCGAGTTCGCCCTCCCGTCGAAGGGCCGGGCCGACGCCGAGGACTACGAGGGCGGCGCCGTCTTCGACCCGATCACGGGGATCAAGGAAAACGTCAGCGTGCTGGACCTAAAGAGCCTCTACCCGATGTGCATGGTGACGATCAACGCGTCCCCGGAGACGAAAGTCGACCCCGACTCCTACGACGGCGACACCTACCACGCCCCCAACGGCACTCACTTTCGGAAGGAACCGGACGGCGTCATCCGGGAGATGGTCGACGAGTTGCTCGAAGAGCGCGAGCAGAAGAAGGCCGAACGGAACGACCACGACCCTGGCAGCGAGGCGTACGAGCTGTACGACCGGGAACAGCAAGCGGTGAAGGTCATCATGAACTGTTTCACGCCGGACACGGACGTGCTCACGCCCGACGGCGTCCGGAACATCCGTGACCTCGACGTGGGCGACGGGGTGTACTCGCTCGATCCCGAGACGATGCGGATGGAGGTCAAGCCGGTGACCGAGACGCACGCCTATCCGGACTACTGTGGTGACCTCGTCGACATCGAGACCAGCAAAATCGACTTCAGCGTCACCCCGAACCACCGGATGCTCGTCCGGAAAGACGACACGAACGGCACGTCGTGGGACGAGTTCCGATTCGTCGAAGCCGGTGACCTGAACGAGTCGTCACACTACGAACTCCCGCACGGCTGGGACGGAATGGACGGCGAGCCATTGGGGACTGTCGATCTGACGGAACTCCTCGATGGCGGCTACGAGGTGTGGGCGAACAACGACGTCCACGGACACACGCTGGCTGCCGAAGTCGGTTACTACCCGGACAAGATGGTGAAACAGGGCTCCGAAGGGACGGGCTACGTCTTCTCGGCGGCCGAGTTCGAGGAACATCGCGAGTATCTGGACGACCACTGCTCCGAGTTCTACGTCCACGCCGAACGGGGTCGGAAGTGGATTCCCCGTTTCTACGACGGCGACGACTTCCTCGATCTGTTGGCGTGGTACATCACCGAAGGATCGGTGTACACGTCCGAAGATAAGCAGTTCGGCGATAAGCTCCGTGGCTCGGCCACGACGGTCCAACTCGCACAGGAAGCGGTTGCCGACGGCGGTGGGGTCGACGATCACGCCGCAATCGGTGCGCTGCTGGATCGACTCGGCGTCGACTACTATGTTGCCGACCGATACTATCAGTTCACCTCGCGCCTGCTCGGTCGCTGGCTCGAAGAGACGTGTGGCGAGAACAGTTTCGAGAAACGGATTCCCGACCTCGTGTTCGAGGCCAGCCGGGAAAAGAAGGAACGATTCCTCGATACGCTGATCGCGGGCGACGGTGACCGACAGGTGAACAGTTGGCGCTACTCCACGTCGAGCGAGCGTCTGCGCGACGACGTGCTTCGACTCTGTGCGCACCTCGGACTAACCACGAGCTACAACCAAGATAGTGGTTCGTGGCGCATCTACTGCACAGAAGACGCCAAGAACAGCTTCCGGATGCATCGCTCCGGCGGCCGAAGCACCGCCGACGACGGCGCGTACTGCGTCACCGTCGCGGACAACAACACGCTCCTCGCGGGCCGGAACGGCACGTTCCAGTTCGTCGGGCAATCACTGTACGGCGTTCTGGGATGGGATCGCTTCCGCCTCTACGACCGGGAGATGGGCGCGGCCGTCACCGCCACCGGCCGGGACGTGATCGAACACACCCAGTCCGCGGCCAACGACGTGGGCTACGAGGTGGCCTACGGGGACACCGACAGCGTCATGTTGGAACTGGGGGACGAAGCGGTCGTCGACGAGGTCCCCGACGAGATTCGGGCGGCCCACCCCGACATGAGCGAGTCGGGCCTGCGACAGATCGCCGGGGCCATCGAGACGGGCTACGAACTCGAAGAGAGCATCAACGACTCCTACGACGCGTTCGCCTTGGAGGAGCTGAACGCCCACCACCACCGCTTCCAGATCGAGTTCGAGAAGCTCTACCGACGGTTCTTCCAGGCGGGCAAGAAGAAACGCTACGCCGGTCACATCGTCTGGAAGGAGGGCAAACACGTCGACGACATCGACATCACGGGCTTCGAGTACAAGCGCTCGGACATCGCGCCGATCACGAAGCGGGTCCAGCGGCAGGTGATCGAGATGATCGTCACCGGTGACGACGTCGACGACATCGAGGAGTACGTCCACGACGTGATCGCTGACTTCGAGGCGGGGAACGTCGACCTCGACGACGTGGGCATCCCGGGTGGGATCGGCAAGCGCCTGACGGCCTACGACACGGACACGGCGCAGGTCCGGGGGGCGAAGTACGCCAACCTCCTGCTCGGCACCAACTTCCAGCGCGGGAGCAAGCCCAAGCGCCTGTATCTGAAGAAGGTCCACCCCGACTTCTTCCGCCGACTGGAGACGGAGGAGGGCTTCGATCCCCAGACCGACCCCCTCTACGCCGCGTTCAAGCGCGATCCGGACGTGATCTGTTTCGAGTACGCCGACCAGATTCCCGACGCCTTCGAGATCGACTGGGACAAGATGCTCGAGAAGACGCTCAAAGGTCCCATCGACCGAATCATCGAGGCGCTCGGTCTCTCGTGGGACGAAGTAAAAAGCGGTCAACGACAGACTGGACTCGGACAATTCTGAAACTCCATTTCTCGTTTTCGAAATAATAGTCGTAAAAGAGGAAATCGAAGGGGGAGAATGCGTAACCATTATGCGTCTTACACCCCTCCCTCACGGTAGGGTTATGGCAACACTACAGATCAACAATCTTCACGCGAAAGTCGCAGAAGAGGACGGCGAAACCATCCTTCGTGGCGTCGACCTCGAAGTCCGGTCGGGCGAGATTCACGCCCTGATGGGACCGAACGGGTCGGGCAAGTCGACGACTGCGAAGGTGATCGCCGGCCATCCGGCCTACGAGGTCACCGACGGGAGTATCACGCTCGTCCTCGACGACGAGGACGTCGCCGACATCGACGAGGAGGTACCCCCGGAGATGCGCGAGTGGGATCTGCTCGATCTCGAACCCAACGAGCGTGCGGCGCTCGGTATCTTCCTCGGCTTCCAGTATCCGGCGGAGATCGAGGGTGTCACCATGACGAACTTCCTCCGGCAGGCGCTCAACGCCAAGACCGAGGAGCGCGAGGAGCTGTTCGAGGACGACGACGACGTGGACGCCGAAGCGGAGGAGTCGGGCTACGACACCTCCCCGATGGAGGGTGCGGCCGACGACGGCGAGATCGGCGTCGCCGAGTTCCAGCAGCTGTTGAAAGAGAAGATGGAACTGCTGGACATGGACGAGAAGTTCGCCCAGCGCTACCTCAACGCCGGCTTCTCTGGCGGCGAGAAAAAGCAGAACGAAGTGCTCCAGGCCGCGATCCTCGAGCCCGCCATCGCGGTGCTCGACGAGATCGACTCCGGGCTGGACATCGACCGCCTGCAGGACGTCTCCGAGGGGATCAACGCC
>Ga0207757_100762_pt1 | contig 17913 bp, 18 predicted proteins | sample A23P3SouthBayCA_2_FD_187752 | JGI IMG/M metagenome (GOLD analysis project Ga0207757, IMG submission 187752) | Aerobic enrichment media microbial communities from Eden Landing Ponds, California, USA - A23 P3 (2) (SPAdes) | ecosystem: Environmental > Aquatic > Marine > Unclassified | place...
GAGAAGACGGCGCCGAAGACGATGATCGCGCCCCCGTTCTGGATGATCGGCAGGCCCGTCGGCATGAACTCCGTCGCCGCCTGTGCGATGCCGGCCTCGCCGGCCTCGGCCAGCCCGTCTGCGCCGAGCGTGCCGATGGCGACACCGACCACCGCGAGGTAGACGACCACCGTCACCGCGAGGCTCACGAAGATGGCCTTCGGGATATTCTCCCGCGGGTTCTTCACCTCCTCGGTCACCGTCGTGATGAGGTCGTACCCCTCGAAGGCAATGAACGTCAACCCCATCGCGGGGAGGATGCTGAGGGGGCCGGCGTCCCCCGGGAAGAGCGGCTGAAACTCGGCCGTCGCGAACATCGGCGACGTGGCACCGAAAGCGACGAACACCACGAGAATGCTCACCTTGATGAGCGTGAAGATCGTCTCAACGCTCCCACTGGCCGCCGTCGAGAGGGCGTTCAGCCCGACCAGCCCGAGGACGGCCACGAACGCGAGGGCGACGGCCGCGGGCACGCCGGCGTCGACGAACGGGAGCGCGATCGCCCCCACCTGATCCGGCGCCGGCGTCACGTCGTAGACGTGCAGGAGTTCGAGGAAGTTCGGCGCGAATCCGAGCGCGTACAAGCCGCCGGCGATCATGTAGGCGAACCACAACATCCACCCCATCACGAACGATGGGAGGTCGTCGAACACCTCGCGAACGAAGGCGTAGCCGCCGCCGCTTTTCGGAATCGAGGCCGCGAGTTCCGCGTACGAGAGGCCGGTAAACGCCGTCACCACGCCGTTGAGCATGAACACGAGGATGGCCGCTGGCCCGGCGATTTCGGCGGCTAACCCAGTCAGAACGAAGATGCCCGCGCCGATCATCGCTCCCATTCCGATCATCGTCGCGTCGAGCAGTCCGAGATTCGCCTCGGGCGCTCGTTCGCCGTGCCCGCTCACGGTGCCCACCACTGTCCATCCTGTCGGTTCGTCCGTGGGCCGGTTCCGTCGCGGCCGTCGTTGCGCGTATGTCTACAGACCATCCCGAAGCACCGGATACGAGGGAAACGGCGCACAAGAAAGTACGGTGCCGCTCCCGCCGGCGGACAATCAGCCGCAACGTCTTTAGCGCCGTCCGGCGCCAAACCGTAGCGAGATGGCGTCTGACGTACCTTTATTTGTGTGTGGAAACATACCATGATGTATGTCACCGAACAACAGCCCGTACGTCTTCCGCGAGGAGGTCGACGACGCGGACGACGACGACCGACCGGCGACCGGCGGACAGGAGGTCGTCATCGTCGACGGTCGGGCCATGAGTTACCGCTGGTACCGCCGTTGAGTTCCTTTCTCGCCGTGCCGACTGCGCCGGGTAGCTACGCGGATATCGTGCTGCCAGCGATCGCTCAGAACGCGTCGCCGTAGACGTCGACGTCTGCCCTGAGGCCGTCCCGAAGCGCCGCGTGAACGTGACAGATGTCCTCCGCACGTTCGACGATCTCGTCGAACGTCTCGTCGTCGAGGTCCGCGGCGACGTGAACCACGAAGCTGATCGCGGCGAGGTCGTCGTCGTCGTTGAGGTCGGCGCTCGCGTCGATCTGAATCTTTCCGAGGTCGTCGTGGCCGCGCTGTTGGCCCCCGACGCGGAACGCCGGTAGGAAACAGGAAGCGTACGTCGCCACTAGCGACGCGTTCGGATTCGGCCCCTCTTCGTCGGTGGCGTCGACCGTGAACTCGAAGTCGCCGACCTGATTGACACACGCGAACCCCTCGTCGCTGACGGTGATGGTCTCGATATCGCTCATTCCATCCGTCGACTCGGTCCGCGGCGTCTAAACCCTGTCCCTCGGCGCGTGCCCTACGTCTCGGCGTACGGCCGTTCGAACTCGAAGCGCTCGTCGCCGTCGAGGACGTGCACGTCGGCGGTCGAGCCCGTCGCCGCCACCTCCCGTTCGAAGTCTGCGACGTCGATTTCGATCGGCGGGAAGGTGTCGTAATGCATCGGGAAGACGTGATCGACGTCCAGCCAATCGGCCGCGATGGCGGCCTGTGCCGGCCCCATCGTGAAGTGATCACCGACCGGGAGCGCCGCGGCGTCGGGTTCGAGGAACGGGCCGATCACGTCGCGCATCTCGCTCATCAGCCCCGTGTCGCCGGCGTGGTAGAACGCGAAGGCGTCCTCGTCGTCCTCCTGGGTGGGAACCGTGTCGCCGATGACGTAGCCCGCCGGCGGCCCCGCGCTGTACTCGTAATCGGTGCCGATGCCGTTCGTGTGGTCGGCGCGGTGCATCGTCACGTACGCCGAGCCACACTCGACGGTGCCGCCCATGTTCATCCCGATCGTGTCGTCGGCGCCGTGTTCGTCGGCGACCCACGCCGTCAGTTCCGGCGTGCCGACGATCGTCGCGTCCGTGAACGAACCCACGTCGCCGATGTGGTCCGCGTGGCCGTGGGTCAGGAGGACGTAGTCCGGATCGAAATCGTCCGGATCCACCGACGTGAACGGATTCCCGAAGAAGGGATCGATCAACAGGGACGTGTCGTCGACGGAGACGTGCCACGTGGAGTGGCCGTGCCAGGTGAGTTCCATGGTTCGTTCACACGTTGTCCGGATGTCGACGTGAATCTTGCCCCGAGTCGAACGAGGAAGGCTTATTCCGTCCGCGGTTGACGCCACCCGCATGCGACGCGTTAGATTCCGCGATCCCGCTGGGATGGTTCGGACGGGCGAATGGCACGGCGACAGCGTCAGCTTCGCCGACTCCACGTACGACCTCGACGAGGTGGACCTCCTCGCCCCCTCCGAGCCGTCGAAGATCATCTGTATCGGCATCAACTACGCCGACCACGCCGAGGAGACGGGCATCGCCGTCCCCGACCGCCCCATGCTCTTCCTGAAGACACCGAACACCGTCGCCGCCCACGGCGACACCATCACCCTTCCCGAGGGGAAAGAGCAGGTCGACTGGGAGGCCGAACTCGGCGTCGTCATCGGTGAGCAGTGCCGCAACGTCGACGCCGCAGACGCCGAGTCCGTCGTCGACGGCTACACCGTCGTCTGTGACATCTCCAACCGCGACGACCAGCGTGAGGAACAGAACTGGGTTCGCGGCAAGGCATTCGACAGCGCCGCGCCCATGGGCCCGGTCGTCGCCGATCCCGAACACCTCCCCGACGGCGCCGACATCTCGCTCCGTGTCAACGGCGAGACCAAGCAGTCCTCCGACATCTCACAGCTCATCTTCTCGGTGCCCGAACTGATCGAGGAGATCTCCGCGTACATGACCCTGGAACCCGGCGACGTCATCTCGACGGGAACCCCCTCCGGCGTCGGCGGCCTCGAAGACGGCGACGAGGTCGCAGTGGAGGTCGAGGGCGTCGAAACCCTCGAATTCACCGCGCGTCGCGACTGAACTCCGTCCGTCGCCCCGGAGGGCAAGCCATAAATTTAGGCCTGCCTAATCGCCGCCGATGGATCTGAGTCGACGCGACGCACTGGCGGCGCTGGCGGCGGCCGGTGTGGCCGGCGTCGCGGGGGCGATGGTTCTCGACGACGACGAGGGCCGTAACCGCGGCGACGGGTCGCTACCCGACGAGACGCTCGCGGCACTCGTCGCCGTCGCCGAGACCGTCTACCCCGAAGCGGCCGACGGCATCGAGCCGTTCGTCGAAACGTACGTCGCCGGCCGCATCGCGGCCGACCCGGCCCACCGCGAGGGCGTCGTCACGGCCGTCGCCGACCTCGACGCCACGGCGCGCGACTGGGTCGGCGCACCCCTCACCGACCTCGGCCGATCGGCCCGCGACCAACTCCTCCGCGACCTCAGCGTCGACGTGGCCGATCCCGACCCCGACGGCAATCTCGCCGCGCAGGTGCGGTTCTACCTCGTGAACGAACTGCTCTATGCCTTCTACGCCTCCCCAACCGGTGGCCGACTGGTCGGCATCGAGAACCCGGCCGGCTACCCCGGTGGCACCGAGAGCTACCAGCGAGGCCGGATGGATGACGGGGATGGCTGACGACCGCTCGCCCGTCCCCGACGCCGACGTCTGTATCGTCGGTGCCGGCCCTGCGGGTGCCATCGTCGCCGCCCACCTCTCGGAGGCGGGGCACGACGTGGTCGTCCTCGACGCCGGTCCGCGGTTCGACCTCGACGACCGGACCGAGCAACTCGACGCCCACCTCCGTCCGGGTGTCGAGGAGACGACTCGTGGAGACGGCGAAGCGGTCGACGGACTCTGGGGGATGGGTGGCAAGCGCGACGCCTACACCTCCAGCGGATCGAAGGAGTACCCCCTGAACGCCGCGCGCGTCAAGGGCGTCGGCGGGTCGACGCTCCACTGGCAGGGGATGGTGATGCGCCTCCACGAACGCGACTTCGAACTCCAGTCGCGCCACGGCGTCGGGACGGACTGGCCTATCGACTACACCGACCTCCGGCCGTACTACGCCGAGGCCGAAGCGGAGTTGGGCGTCGCCGGCGCCGCCGACAATCCCTTCGCGCCACCCCGCGAGGATCCCCACCCGCTCCCCGCCTTCCCGCCCTCCCACAGCGACTCCATCTTCGCCGAGGCGTGCGAGTCGCTCGAACTGCCCATGCACTCCGTGCCGAACGCTCGCAACTCCGAACCCTACGACGGCGCGTCGGCCTGTGTCGGATACGGTACCTGCAAGCCCGTCTGCCCGTCGGGGGCGAAGTACACCGCGGAGCGCCACGTCGCCCGCGCGGAGGCCGCCGGAGCGCGCGTGATCGACCGCGCACCCGTCCAGCGACTCGCGCACGACGGCGAGCGAATCGAGGCCGCCGTCTACGCCACCCCCGACGGCACGGAGCACCGACAGAACGCCCGCGCCGTCGTCCTCGCCTGCGGCGGCGTCGAGAACGTCCGTCTCCTCCTGCTCTCGGCCTCCGACGACCACCCGGACGGCCTCGCCAACTCCTCCGGCGCGGTGGGTCGGTACTTCATGGACCACTGCTTTGCGGGCGTCGGCGGCCGGATCGACCGCCCCACCCGCCAGAACCACGTCGGCTTCAACACGAGCGAGTGTCACGCCCTCTACGACGACGTGGACCCCCTTCCGGGTGTCAAACTCGAGTTCCTCAACTACGCGGGCCCGTCGCCGGTGAGCGAGGCACTTCACGCCGACGACTGGGGCGACTCGCTGCTCGATTCCCTGCGCGAGTCCTACGGCACGCACCTCGCCGTCGGCGCCCTCGTCGAGCAGTTCCCCCGCGCCGAGAACCGCATCACACTCGACCACTCGACCACCGACGACCACGGCAACCCCGTCCCCGACGTACGCTGGTCGATCGGCCCGGAGACGCGGGCCGCCATCGAACGCGTCAACGAAGTCCAGCGCGCCATCCTCCGGGAACTCGACGCCGAGATCGACTGGACCGTCGGGTCCGACGAAACTGGTCCGGCGTTTCACCACATGGGGACGACCCGGATGGGGACCGATCCCGACGAGAGCGTCGTCGACCCCGACTGCCAAGCCCACGACTGCGACAACCTCTGGATCGCCGGCAGCAGCGTCTTCCCCACCGGCGGCGGCATGAACCCGACGCTCACCATCGCGGCGCTCTCCTGTCGGCTCGCCGATCGGCTAGACGAATGGATGTAGCTCGGCCCGACAGGGGTGTTAATCACGAATTAACCGTTCGACACCGTCTGTCGTCCGTCCGATCGCTCCGGAGACCGCTGCTGGTTTCTCAACGAGACGTTAATGACAGCCACAATATCTTAGATGTATGATAATATGACATTAGCTAATACCCCGTAGAACGTCGCTACCGCTGCATTTCGATACAGGGGACAGGAAACTTGTCGAGAGGGGGATCATCAGCTAAAGAACTCTATCGGGAGCAGCAAATGTCGGACGGAAATAAATTAAAACTCACACGACGGCGCGCGCTTGCCGGTACGGCGCTCGTCGGTGTCATCGGGGCATCGGCGGGGGCCGGCACGGCGGCGTACTTCAGCGACGAAGTACAGACCGAAGACAACACGATTGAAACGGGGGATATCGATCTTCGAACCAACGGCAACAACTCGCCGACGACGACGATCAACGTCGGTCCCGTTGGCCCCGGTCAGCACGGCAGTCAGTCGTTGAATCTCAACAACGTCGGATCGTTGAATGGCTATCTCAGCATAGATTTCGGGACACCCGACTCCCGGAACGATTTGACCGAGATTCTCGAAGTCACCATCTCGATCGACGGGACCGAGATTCGGAGCGGGACCTTCGACACCGTCTTCGATGGCGAGGGAGAGTGGTCCAACGCCGACATTCCGCTCAACGGGGGAGGCACGAAGAACCTCACTATCGACTGGTCACTGCCGGGAGGGGCCGGTAACGACGTCCAGAATCTCGAAGCGATCGGCGACCTCACGATTCTGCTGAACCAGCAACAGGAATCCTTCGCCGACCTCGTCGTCGGCAGCGGGGGCAGCGCCAACGTCTCCTCGATCCAGGAAGCGGTCGGCGACGTGCCCGACGGGGGCGTGATTCTCGTCAGGGACGGGACGTACAACGAAGGAGTATCCATCGACAAGGCGAATTTGACGCTCGCCTCGAAGAATCCGCTTGGTGCCAAGATTAGGACGTCGGCCCAGTCCACCAATCGTGCCATCGAAGTCGCGGGTGTTTCCGGTGTCACCGTCGACGGATTCGACATAACGTTCGACGGCAACGGCTCCCCGAACAGCGAGAAGTACGCTGTTCGGGCACAGGCCGTCTCCGACGGGCTCACGGTCAGGAACTGCGACATCGGACGGTTCAGCACCTCCGACAACGCCGGCGGCGCCGTCAGGGCGACGGGCGTCGTCGTCACCAGCAAAAATGGCCCGAATGCGGGCGGCGAGATCAACGACGTAATCGTCGAGAACAACGTCTTCGACGACATCAAGACCACCGGCGGGACCGACAGTGGCGACTCGGACAACGACTCCAAGGCGAAAGGCGTCGCGCTGAACGGCAACGTCCTGAACGCCAGCGTCGTCCACAACGAGTTCACCAATATCGGCGCCGCTGGCGGTAGTGGCGAGAGTCCGACCAGTGCCGAACCGGTCACCGATTCGGGAGTTAACGGGACCGAGAAGCCCCGCGGCATCTCCCTCGTCGAAGACAGCAACTCCGTCGGTCCGCGGGATTTCACCATCCTGAACAATCTCTTCCAGAACATCGTCGGTACCTGGGGGCAGCCGGCCATCTTCGTCGGTGGAACGAACGGCCTCGGCAGCGACCACGAGGTGTACGACAACGAGTTCCACCACCCAGTCGACAATTTCAGCGACGGAACGCTCAAACTCCGGAACAACACCTGGGTGAACGACGCCGACGACGACGGCGTGCCCGAACTCGTCGACGCCGATGCGGACAACGATGGCGGCAACCTGATCGAGCGAGACAGTTCGAACCCCGGCAGTTCCTACGACACGACCTACACGATCTGACGGCCAAGCGGTCTCTGCCGCCCTTTTTTTCGGGGCCGTTTCGGACCGACGAGCGATCACGACCACGCAAGCATCGTCGCTCGCCCGATACCCGTCGGCCCGGATAGCTTCAAGAACCCCGGCGCCAATCTGTGGTGTATGGTAACGACTCTGCGACTGGTGTCCGGAGGCGGCGATGCCTGACCGACACGGTCCGCTCCGGGGCGCCCGCTTCCTCCTCGAAATCGACGGCATCGCGAAAGCCGGCTTCAGTCGCTGTCGGCTCCCCACTGCCGCCACCGACGTCGTCGAATACCGCGAGGGCAACGACCCGCCCACGCCCCGGAAACTCGCCGGCCTGAACGAGTACGGGCCGCTGGAGTTGTGGTATGGCGTGACGGCCGACGGCATCGAACTCGCCGAGTGGTACCGACTCGTCCAGCAGGGCAAGGTCGACGACGCGCGACGGCCCATCGCCGTCGTGCTCCTCGACGAGGAGGGGTCACCGGGCGCACGGTGGGAGCTCCGGAACGCGTGGCCCGCGCGGTACGAGGCGCCGACGCTCGACGCCGAGCGCTCGGCGGTCGCCATCGAGACGCTCGAAATCGTCCACGAGGGGGTCGAGCGCGTCGGCGCTGGCGGCGAGACGGATGGCGGGGCGCGCCCGGAGAGGGGCGAGCGTGACGCGCCGGCGAAGTCGGGGACGCGGCGGACCAAACACGAGAAACCGCCGAAGCGGACGAAATGACCGATCGCCCCGTCGACCCCTATAGCCGTCACCGGTTCGACGTGGATATCGGCGACGACCGCCCGCCGCTCGGGTTCACCGCGGTCAGTGGCCTGTCGGTGCGGGTACAGGCACAGCCGGACGAATCCGATCCGGACCTGGGCGCCGACTGGTTCGACTGGGGTGACCGCCTCGGCCGGGCCGTCGGCCACGTACCGCCCGCTCCGCGCCGGCGAACCACCTCGCCCACACTCACGCTCCGGCGCGGCATCACCGACGACCGACGGCTCTGGAACTGGCTGCAGGACTGGGTCGCCGGGGCGGTGGCCCCCCGAGACGTGTGCGTCTTCCTCCTCGACGCGACGGGCGAGCGAGCTAGGGGGTGGCGGTGTGCCGACGCCACGCCGGTCCGGTGGGCGGGGCCGGAGTTCGCGGCCGATCGGTCGGGCGTCGCCACCGAGACACTGGAACTGGCCCACGAAGGGATCGAAGCGATCACCGACGACGAGGGGTGATCGAACACGCTTAAGCGTCGGCGTCCGCATCATCCGCCCATGCAACCACGGGATCTCTCCGACCTCTCGCCGTACGTGCCCGGGCGCGGCGCCGAGGAGGTAGCCCGCGAACTGGGTATGGACCCCGACGATCTCACGAAACTCTCGTCGAACGAGAACCCGCACGGCCCGGGTCCGGCGGCCGTCGAGGCCATCCGGGAGACGGCGCCGACAGTGGGCGTCTACCCGAAGGCCTCCCACACCGACCTCGGGCGGAGACTGGCCGACCACTGGAACTGCGCGCCCGAACAGGTGTGGGTGACCCCCGGCGCCGACGGCGCCATCGACTACCTCTCGCGGGCATTCCTCGATCCCGGCGACCGGATTCTCGCCCCCGACCCCGGTTTCTCGTACTACCGGATGAGCGCGCGATACCACCACGGCGGCGTGTCGACCTACGGCCTGTCGAAGGCCGACGACTTCGAACAGACGCCCGCCACCGTCCTCGACGCCTACGACGGCGAGCGGATGGTTTACCTGACGACGCCACACAACCCCACGGGCGCCGAGTTCTCCCGCGAGGCTATCGTCGAGTTGGCCGAGTCGGTCGCCGACCACACCCTCCTCGTCGTCGACGAGGCGTACGCCGAGTACACCGCGTCGCCGTCGGCTATCGGCCTCCTCGACGACCACGACAACCTCGCGGTCCTGCGGACGTTCTCGAAGGCGTACGGTCTCGCGGGCCTGCGCGTGGGCTACGCCGTCGTCCCCGAGCCGTGGGGCGACGCCTACGCCCGCGTCAACACCCCCTTCGCCGCCAGCGAGGTGGGGTGTCGGGCCGCCCTCGCCGCCCTCGACGACGACGACCACCTCGAAACCACCGTCGAGACGGCGCGCTGGGCGCGCGACTACCTCCGCGAGCACCTCGACGCGTCGACGTGGGAGAGCGGCGGCAACTTCGTCCTCGCGGAGGTTGGCGACGCCTCGGCGGTGGCGGAGGCCACCCAGCGACAGGGCGTCATCGTCCGCGACTGCTCCAGTTTCGGCCTGCCCGAGTGCATCCGCGTCTCCTGTGGCACCCGCGAGACCACGCCCCGGGCCGTCGAGACGATCAACGACGCCCTCGCGGAGGTGCGGGTATGAGCGACGACGCCGAACGCGTCGCCGTCACGGGCACGCCCGGCACCGGCAAGACCAGTGCCACGACCCTACTCGACGGTCCGGTGGTCCACCTCAACGACCTGATCCGCGAGGCGGGGCTCTGGTCCGACCGCGACGAGGACCGGGACTCGCTGGTCGCCGACCTCGACGCCGTTCGGGAGGCGCTCGGCGACTGGACCGGCGTCGTGGAGTCCCACCTCGCCCACCACCTCGATGCCGATCGGGTGGTCGTCCTCCGGTGTCACCCCGACACCCTCGCAGACCGCCTCCGCGAGCGCGGCGCCGACGAGACGAAGGCGGCCGAGAACGCGGAGAGCGAGGCGCTCGACGTGATCCTCTCCGAGGCCGTCGATCGGCACGGCCTGGATCAGGTGTACGAAATCGACACCACGAACCGTACGCCGGCCGACGTGGCCGACGACATCGCGGCCGTCGTCGCGGGGGAACGGGAGCCGAGCGCCGGCGACGTGGACTTCACGGACTACCTGTGAGAATGATCGTTGGAAGTCATCATCGGCGGTTCGCCGTACCGTGCTGGCGACCCGCCAGTACACAGTTACAACGACCAGTATGACGCTGGATCGCCTGCGCCCCGTGGCCGAACTCGCCCTCGATCCGATGGTGGCGGCGGCCGATCGGATCGGCCTCACGCCGGACGGTGTCAGCGTCGTCGCCTTCGGATTCGCTGTCGCCGCCGCCGTCGGCTTCTACCTCGCCACGCCGCTCGGCTACGCCCTCGGCGCGCTGTGTGTCCTCGCGAACGGCTGGCTGGACCTGCTCGACGGCGCCCTCGCCCGCACGCAGAACGTCGACTCCCGTGGCGGCGACCTACTAGATCACGTACTGGACCGCTACGCCGACATCGTCCTCGTGATCGGACTGGCCGCCGGCATCGGCCGGTACGACCTCGGCCTCCTCGCAGTCACCGGCGTCCTCATGACGTCCTACCTCGGCACGCAGATTCAGGCGGTGGGCCTGGGTCGGGAGTACGGCGGCCTCGTCGGCCGCGCGGACCGCCTCGCCCTCATCGGCCTCGTCGCCGCCGTCGCCGCCGTCGTCGCCGGCCCAGTCGGCCCGCTCTCGCTAACCGTCGTCGGCTGGCTCCTCGTCTTCTTCGCCGTCATCGGCCACTTCACCGCACTCCAGCGGTTCTGGGGCGCGTGGTCCGACCTCGGCTGAGGGGCGCACCTTTTATCCCCTGCCGTCCGCTACGGAGGGGTATGCCCCAGTGTGAAATGTGTGGAGCCGAGAGTTCGTCGCTCACCACGACGAAAGTCGAAGGGGCCGAACTGGACCTCTGCGACGAGTGTTCGGACTTCGGAACCGAGGTCCGCACCGAATCGAGCAGTTCGTCCTCGACGAAGTACTCTACCTCGTCGTCGTCGTCGTCTTCGTCGTCGTCGTCCGCCTCGGGCGGCACCGACTCGTCCGGGGGCGGCAGTTCTCGCCGGCGGCGCGATATGTTCGACGACATGGATCAGGTTGCCACTGACTACGACGACCGCATCCGCTCGGCCCGGGAGGATCGCGGCCTGAGTCAGGAGGACCTCGCGAACGAACTCAACGAGAAGGCAAGTCTCATCCGCAAACTCGAACGCGGCGACGTGCTCCCGAGCGACGGGGTACAGACGAAACTCGAACGGGAACTCGACATCTCACTGTCCGAGGGATCGGGCGACGAGGACGCCGAGTGGTCCGGCGGGTCGTCGACGACGACGACGCTCGGCGACGTGGTCAAGCGCAAGGACTGAACGGCGCTCGACGGGGCTTCCGACTCCTCCTGTGGCGGCGTCTCGCGGGCGACAGTATATGCCGGTTGCGCACGATGCCCCGACTATGCCTCGCGACGTAGCCGAGACGTTCACGCTCGGTGCGGCACAGATCGAACCGGTCTACCACGATGCCGAGGGAACCCTCGCGAAGACCTGCCGGTGGATCGAACGCGCCGGCGAAGAAGGGGTGGATGTCCTCGTGTTTCCGGAGACGTACTTCCCCGGCTACCCCTACTGGCGACGGAGCACCTCCATCGCCCGATGGACCGATCTGATGGTCGAACTCGGCGCCAACAGCCTCCACGTCGACGACGACGCCGTCGCCACCATCGGCGACGCCGTCGCCGACGCGAACCTTCACCTCGTTCTCGGCACCAACGAGGTGGACGACCGCCGGGGGAGCGAGACGCTCTACAACTCGCTGTTTTTCTTCGACCGCTCGGGCGAACTCGTCCGTCGCCACCGGAAACTCATGCCCACCCACGACGAGCGGACCATCTGGGGCCGGGGCGACCCCGCTCACCTCACCACCCACGACACCGACGTGGGCCGTCTCGGCGGCCTCGTCTGCTACGAGAACCACATGACCCTCTCGAAGGCGGCGCTGTGTGCGGACGGCGAGGAGATTCACGCCGCCGTCTGGCCGGGCTTCTGGGAGCAGCACGGCCACCCCGGCGACAAGACGCGGGCCGAGTCCGCCGACGCCCGCGACACCTGCGACATCTACCCCGCCGTCCGCGAGTACGCCTTCGAGACGCAGTCGTTCGTCGCCTCCTGTTCGGCCTACATGAGCGACGACGTGCCCGAGGGGTTCGAGGAGGGCGAAATCGGGTTCGGAGTCGGTGTGGGCGGGAGCATGCTCGTCAACCCCGCCGGCATCGTGAAGGCCGGCCCGGCGATCGGTGAGGAGACGCTGCTGACCGCCGAGTTCGACCGCGACGAACGCCGTGCGACGAAAGCCTACTTCGACGCGATGGGTCACTACGCCCGCTGGGACGCCGTGAATCTGGAGGTTCGGGACGGCCGCCCCGACCCCGTCCACGACCACCACGGGACGCGCCCGGCCCTCTCACCCGCCCGTGCCCAGTCGATCGCCGAGGAGTACGACGTTTCCGTCGAGACGGTTGAGGCCGTCGCCGAGGCACTCACGGACGACGGATAGCCACGTTTTTTGCCCACACGAATCCCCATCCGGGGTATGTTCGTTCTCGTCAACCTGAAGGCGTACCCCTGTGATCCGGTCGCCGTCGCCGAGGCGGCCCGCGACGTGGCCGACGCCAACGGCGTCCGCATCGCCGTCGCCCCGCAGGCGGCACACCTCGACCGCGTCGCCGCCACGGGCGTCGAAACCTGGGCTCAGCACGTCGACCCGGTCGACCACGGCAGTCACACTGGCCACACGCTCGCCGAGGCGGTCGCCGACGCCGGTGCCGAGGGGACCCTGCTCAACCACTCCGAACGCCGGCTGAAGCTCGCGGATATCGACGGGGCCCTCGTGGCCGCGGAGCGTGCCGATCTGGATACCGTCGTCTGCGCCAACAACCCGGATCAGGTCGGCGCGGCGGCAGCGCTCGGCCCCGACGCCGTCGCGGTCGAACCCCCCGAACTCATCGGCGGCGACGTCTCCGTCAGCACCGCCGACCCCGACATCGTCGAGGGGGCCGTCGCTGCCGCAGGCGCCGTCGACCCCGACGTGGGCGTGTACTGCGGCGCCGGCGTCTCGACTGGCGAGGATCTCGCTGCTGCTTCCGACCTGGGTGCCGACGGCGTGTTGCTCGCGAGTGGGGTGGCGAAGGCCGCCGATCCGCGGGCCGCGCTAGAGAATCTGGTTTCGGACGTCTGAGCGGGTCGTCGGCTAGGGCGGAGCTGGGTTCGGGACTGGTCTACAGAATCTCGGCGTCGGTCTGCGAGGTCGGATCGCCATCCTCGCTCCCGTTCCCGGACGCCATCTGCTGTCGCGTTGCGTGGTCCGCCGAAGCGGGCGGCTCGCCCCCTCCCTCGACGAAGACGGCGTCCTCGTCGACGAACCCATCGTCGCTCTCTCCGCCGTCGTCGACGACTTCGACCTCGTCGCGTTCGTCGGGGACGCGCACGTCCGCGGCCTCGGTCGCGAGCGTCTCCTCGTCGACGAACGCCTCCTCTACCTCGCGGACGATCTCGTCCAGCGTCGCGTCGTCGAGGTGCCCGTCAAACGCCTCGGCGACGCGGTCGGGCAGTGCGTACCGGTAGCGGCTCTCTTCGACGTGTTCGACGAAGCCGCCCGTCCGGAGCGGGCGGTTTCGTCCGTACGCCATGGGCCCTTCGGGCGTCCCGCCGGCGGCGACGTGCGCGTCGACCGGGTCGGCCTCCCGTTCGACCCGGTAGTGCGCGAGCATCCGCCGTGAGAGGTCGGGAAGGCCGCCAATCTCCCGCTGGAGGCGGGTCACGACCGCCTCGCGCGTGCCGGGCTCGGCGTCGACCGTTCGTATGGCCGGCTCCGTCGACCCGGTGTCGGCGTGGTCGTCCGTCGTCGGCTTGACGCCAGTTTCCGGTTCGTCGTCCGCCGCCCCGTCATCGAAGGTCACGTCGCCCTGCCCGGTCGACGGATCGGCGTCCTCGCTCTCCGCCGCCGCCATGGCGTCGGGCGTCGGCCAGTCGTTCGGTTCGATCGCCGGGCGGTTGGTGTCCGCATTCGCCTCGGAGTTGCCGGCCTCCGTCTCCGGCCCGTCGTCCGTCGCCTCCGCCGGCTGTACTCGTTCGTACTCGTGGAGTGCCGCCTGGTCGTCGGCGACTGCCTGGGCGGGGTTGCGCCCCCCGCCACCGCGGTACGGCGCCTCCGCCTTCTGCAGCATCGCCTGCGCGAACCGGTCGGCCATCCGCGAGAGGTCGCGGGCCTCCTCCAGCTCCGCTTCGAGTTCGCGGATGCGCTGTTCTTTCTTCTCCACCTCCTGGCGTAGGTCCGCGAGTTCGCTCTCCCGACGCTCCTGTTCGTCGCTGATCTCCCGGAGGTCGGAGACGAGGTCGTCACTGATCGACTTGAGTTCCGGGCGCTCGAAGTCGTCGAGCCCGGGCGTTGCCCCTGCGTCGAAGGTGCGCTTGCGGTGGAACTTCACCCGGCGCACCGACTCGCTCCAGTCGGTCATCAGGAACGCCTCGCCGTCGCCCAGATCCTCGACGGCGCTCGCGTGTTCCGCGTCGATGATCCGGCTCACGACGTTCGTGTCGTTGTTCCAAGTCAGGCGGTGCCACACCAACCAGTCACACTGGGTGATGAAGTCCTTCTTCACGTCCGCCGGACGCTGGCTGATACCGACGATACCGAGACCGTGTTTTCGGCCCCGTTTGCCGATCTTGATCAGCATCTTCCCCGTCTCGTCGAGGCCGCCGCCCTCCGGGATGTACTCGTGGACCTCCTCGACGAGCATCAGGAAGGGCTTTTTCAGCTTCTTCTCCTTCGCGAACAGGTGGCGGGCGACCGACAGCAGGAGTTCCTTCGCCTCGTCGTCGTCGAGGTAGCCCGACACGTCGAGGATGATGGGGACGTTGCCCTCCAGTGCAAGGCTAGCGATCTTCTCCGCGTGTTCGGGGCTGACCTGGATGTCACACTCGTCGTCCGCGCCCGCGTGCAGGAGTTCGAACTCCTCTTTCAGACCGTAGTACTCGCCATCCGTGTCGACCACGAGGACGGGGAAGTTGTTCTCGAGCAAGTTCTCGACCAGCACCGACGCGGTGTTCGACTTGCCAGACCCCGATTTCCCCGTGACGAACCCCCGGCCGGTGAGCAGTTCCACGACGGGGAGGTCGATCGGCGTCCCCGGATTGGCGTCGGCGTCGCCGCCGGGGCCGTCGCTCACGTCCGCGACCGTGATGGTTTCCGTCTCCGTCATTAGGGTGTGAGAGTGTCCCGTCCCCCATAGTTCCGCGTCAGACGGGCGTCCTACTCCCGCCGGTCGAAGTCGGCGAGCGACGACTGGTCGTCCGTCGACGACCGACGGGGGGCGTCGTCCGTTTCCGTCTCCGCTCCCGTCGCTTCGTCGCCCCACCCGTCCAGTCGCGCCTGCGCCGCCGCTTCGAACTGGAGGTTCGACACCCGTACCCCGAGTTTGCGGATCTGGTCGCCCTCGAACTCCGCGAGGAGGTCGAGCGCCACCTCCCGAACCAGATCGGCGTCGGCGACGGGGCCGGGGAGCGACCGCTCGCGCGTGTTCACGTCGTACGGCGGCGTCACCGCCTTGATGCCGATGGTGCGGTAGAGAGCGTCCTTTCCGTCGGCCCGGTCGGCCACGTCCGCCGCCAGCCCCGCGACCGTCTCGCGCTGTCGGTCGGCGTCCGCAGTCGCCTCGGTGAACGCCGACTCCCGCGAGAGGCTCTTGGGCCGCCCGGTCGGCCGAACCTCCCGGTCGTCGTGGCCCCGTGCCCGGTCGTAGAGCGTCCGCCCGCGGTCGCCGAACCGTTCCCGAATCGTGTCTGGGTTGGCGGCCGCGAGGTCGCCCGCCGTCTCGACCCCCATCTCGCCCAGTTTCCGTGCCGTCACCGGGCCGACGCCGTGAACCGCCTCGACGGGCAGCGGATCGAAAAAGTCGCGCACCTCGCCCGGTTCGACGACGACCAACCCGTCCGGCTTGTCGTGATCGCTCGCCACCTTCGCGGCGCTCATCGTGGGCGCGACGCCGACGCTCGCGGGCACGCCTACCTCGCGGGCGATCCGTTCCTGGATATGCCGGGCGTATCCTTCGGCGAGGGGGCGGCCGTTCACGACCGTCCACGCCGTCCGATCGGTCACGTCGAGATACGCCTCGTCGACGCTCACCTCGCGCACTCGGTCGGCGCAGTCGTGGAGGATGGCCTTGATATCGCTCGCTATCTCGCGGTAGTAGTCGAGATCGACGGGCCGGTAGTGCCCCGCCTCCGCGGGGTCGAGGTCGGGGTCCTCCCGGGCCACCGCCTTTCGGGGGAGCCGTTCGAGCGCCCGCGAGATGGGCTGGGCGCTCTCGACGCCGTACGCGCGCGCCTCGTAACTCGCGGTGGCGACGGCACCGTGGGGTTCGCCCGATTCGTAGCCCATCCCGACGACGACGGGGTCGCCCCGCAGTTCGGAGTCGCGGAGGCGCTCACAGGAGGCGTAGAAACAGTCCATGTCGACGTGACAGACGATACGGTCGTCCCCGTCCGCGTCGTCCGTGCCGGGGAGCCGTTCACCCTCGCCGCCGAGCATACTGCGACTCGGGCGCCAACGACCCTCAATATTCCGCTCCCGTTACTTCAGCCGTTCCTGCAGAAAAGAGGGATGCGTGGCGGTCACGCCGTCGATGTCGAGGATGGTGTCGTTGATCACGTCGCCGAGCGCGTCGCCGTCGCGGGCGCGGACTTCGGCCATCAGCATGTGGTCGCCCGAGGAGGTGTAGAGTGCCTCGACCGCGTCCATCCCTTTGAGCGCGCGGGTGACCTCGACGTAGCGTTCGCTCTCGACTTCGATCCCGACGAGAGCGATGGACTGCCCCGAGAGCTTTTTCGGGTCGACCTCGGCCGAGTAGCCGACGATAACGCCGTCTTTCTCCATCTGCTGGATGTATTTTCGGACCGTCGGCTTCGACACTCCGGCGCGGTCGGCGATCTCCCCGTAGGACGCCTGCGCGTCCTCCTCGAGAACGGAGAGGATCCGACGTTCCGTATCGAGCGTACCCATGTCTACCCGTTTCGGTCCACGGAAAAAATATGTTGCGAAGACGAAAATCGGTTCGTCGTCCGTCTCCGGAGCGCTCCGGAGCTACTTGTGCCGGTCGAGCAGCATGTCGTGGGTCCGCTCCCACTCGTAGTCGTCGTCGAAATACCGCTCCGCGAGCGGTTCCTCCGGCATCTCGCCGATGGCCTGTTTCTCCTCGGAGTAGGACGGCCGGTCGGAGTCGACGTAGAACCGGCCGGTCAGGACCTCGCCCTCGTAGAGTGACTGCTCGGCCTCGCTGGCCATCTTCTGGGCCGCCGCCTTGTCCGTCGGGTCGTGGCCGTACTCGTCGTCCTCGTTGATGTCCGTGTAGGGGACGTACTGCCGGGCGTCCTTGTTCCAGGTCGGACACTGGGTGAGGAAGTCGATGTGGGCGAAGCCGTCGTGTTGCATCGCCTCGACGAGAATCTCCTTGGCCTGGTTGGGATTGACCGCCGCCGTTCGGGCGACGTAGGAGGCCCCGGAGGTAAGCGCCAGCGACAGCGGGCGGATGGGGTCCTTGGCGCTCCCGTGGGGTTGGGTCTTCGACTTGTGACCTTTCGGCGACGTGGGCGAGGTCTGCCCTTTCGTCAGGCCGAAGATTTCGTTGTCGAAGACGATGTAGGTCATGTCGTGGTTCTCGCGGGCGGTGTGCATG
>Ga0207757_100763_pt1 | contig 17899 bp, 21 predicted proteins | sample A23P3SouthBayCA_2_FD_187752 | JGI IMG/M metagenome (GOLD analysis project Ga0207757, IMG submission 187752) | Aerobic enrichment media microbial communities from Eden Landing Ponds, California, USA - A23 P3 (2) (SPAdes) | ecosystem: Environmental > Aquatic > Marine > Unclassified | place...
CCGGTCGGCCGCCATCGCGTTCTCGAAGCCGTTGATCTTGCGGTCGACGCCGCGACTCGACAGTTCGGTCTCGTACTCCTCGGCTTTCGCGCGGGCCTTCTCGGGGTCGCGCGAGCCGATCACCACCTCGTGGTCGGTGTGGTAGGCCCACCGGAGGGCGAGGCCTTCGCCGATGTCGCCGGTGCCGCCCAGTAGTGCGATTCGCATGGGCGGACTGTGGGCCCATCGAAAGTAAGCGTGTTGGGACTGGCCCTATTCGCCGCCGACGGCGACGAGGTAGGCGACGACGAGGGCGACGACGACGCCCGGAACGACTCCTCGGAGCTGCGTGAACGGATCGGGCGGGGAAGTCAGGGCGACGACGACGAACACGACGAGGAGAAGTCCGAGGAAGACGCCGAGAAAGCGCGACCAGTCGGGTGTCACGACAGCAGCCCCGGCAGGTCGTTCACCGTCTCGACGACCGCGTCGGCGTCGGCGCCCTCGTAGACCCGTCGACCGTCCTCGCCGGTCAGCCCCCCCGTGAGGACGCCGATCCCGTAGTACGTCCGGTCGGGGTCGGACTCGGCGGCGTTGACGGCGGTCCGTACGTCGTCGAGGGTGTCGCCCGCGAACGCCACCCGGGCCGCGTCGAGGCGGTCGGCGAGCGTCACCAGCGCCCGCGGGTGGGGTTTGCCCTCCGCCCAGTCGTCCATCGTGAACCGGTGGGCGTCGGGCACCGAGAGCCCCACGCGGTCGAGGGCGATGGTCGCTTCGGCGGCCGGCCGGCCGGTCAACACGCCGACTGCGAACTGGTCGGTGAGGTCGTCGATCGTTGCCGGCTCGATCAGGACGGGTTCGTCGTGGATGTACCCCTGCGTCTCGAACGGGGGGTTGCTACCCTCCAGATCGCGATACAGATCGGCTCCGAGGTAGAGCGCCTGAAACACGTCGCGGAGGCGGTCGGGGTCCCAGCGCTCGAACACTGCCCGGTCGTCGATGGCGGCGTCACGGACGGCGGCTTCGGCGGCGTCGAGGCCACCGCCGGCCTCGGCGACGGCGTCGGTGAACGCCGTCACGTCGGCGTCGAGCCCCGCCTCGCGAGCGAGGACGAACAGCGCCGCCGCGTACGTGAGTTCCCAGTCGTTGTTGAAGCCGCCGGCGTTCTTGAATCCCTGAATCGCCGCATCGTCGATCGTCCGCCCGTACACTCGGTCGACGGACTCGACGATGGCGCGGCGGTAGGAGTCCGACACGTCCACGAGCACCCCGTCGATGTCGAGTACGACCGCGTCCACGTCCATACCCAGTGACGGCGGTGTCGGCGCAAGTGCCTTTCTATGCTACTCGACCCGCGTACTGATCTCCTCGGCGATGCGGCCGCCGGGGTGGCGGAGCTGTCCACTCTCCACCTCGTAGACGTAACCGTGGACCGTCGCGTCGACCAGCGGATGTTCGTCCAGATACCGAACCTGCGCGGCGCAGGCCTCGTCGATATCGTCGGTCATGCGCACCCAGTCGGCGACGGTGGCGTCGCCGATGTTCAACTCCGGCAGCGCAGGGTCGAGATCCACGTCGTCGAGGTGACCGCCGGCCGCGGCTTCGAGCCCCTCGACCACCGCGTCGTCCGGCGCGCTCATCATCCCGCAGTCGGTGTGGTTGACGACGATGATCTCTTCGGTGTCGAAAAACTGCGTCGTGAGCGCGGCGGAGCGGATCACGTCGTCGGTCACCTTGCCGCCCGCGTTGCGGTAAATCTGGGCGTCGCCGAGGTCGAGGCCAAGCGCCTCCTCGACGGGGATGCGCTCGTCCATGCAGGCGACGACGAGCAACTGCTTGTCGGTCGGGATTCCCTTGCGCCGTCGGCGTGCCCAGTCGTCGTGAGCCTCGACACCGGCGTCGACGTACTCGTGGTGGTGGCCCGCTTCGTGGTCGTGATCGTGTTCCTCTTCGGACATATCTGTCGATACGGGTGCCAGCGACATGCGCGTTGACTCGTCGGCAACGGTACCCGCTATCTATGACACCCGGTGGCGACGTACAGCGTCTCGCCGCCCACCGTCTCGCGGTTGACGGGGATCACGGGCTCCTCGAAGCCGAGCGTCGTGAACAGGAAGTCGGCGCCGGCGGCGTGGGCCACGTCGCGGGCGGGGCGCTGCAGTTCGGCCGGGAGGTTCAGGCCGTAGACGGCGTCGACGCGGTACGGAGGCTCGGTGTCGTCGAGGTTGTGACGGAGCGTGACCACGTCGTCGCGGACGAAATCGATGCCCTCGGGGACGGGCGCGTCGAACACGTCGATGGCGGTCACCGCACAACCGGCGTCGGCGAGGGCAGCCGCCACCTCCGGGCGGCGGCCGATTCCCACCTCGAGGAGGCGGTCGTACGCGGCGAGGCGGGTGGCGAGTGCCGAGCGGGGGGCCATCACGTCGGGATATTTATAGCAGGCCCGCGCTTAACGGCTTCTATGCTCGTCGACATCGTGCCGATCGGGGACGTCCCGGCACAGGTGAAACGCGAGGCTTCTGCCGGTCTCCGGTCCGTATACGACTGCGAGGTGACGGTCCACGACGCCCAGTCCATCCCCGACGGCGCGTACGATCGGAGCCGGAGGCAGTACCGGGCCGAGGAGTTCATCGACCTCGTTGGGCGGGTCGGCTCCGGTGAGAAAAACATCGGCATCACCCCCGAAGACCTCTACTACCGCCGGCGGAACTACGTGTTCGGCCTCGCCTACCTCAACGGTGACGGCTCCGTCGTCTCCACCTACCGCCTCCAGACCTCTTCGGATGGGGGCATCACAACCAAACGACCGAAAGAGGTGTTCGCCGACCGTGTCCGGAAGGAGATCGTCCACGAGATCGGACACACCGTCGGCCTCGAACACTGCGACAACGAACGCTGTGTGATGAGTTTCTCCCCCACGGTCCGCGAGGTCGACAAGAAAGAGGAGACGCTGTGTGGCTCCTGTAACCGGACGCTCTTTTAGGGGGCGTACGTCCCCTCGTAGCTCGCCTCCGCGACGACGTGCCCCTCCATCGCCCGCTCGAGATCGTCGAGCGTACTGCCCGCCCGCGCGTTTAGCTCGTCGTCCAGCGCGAACAGGCGGAAGCGGTAGGCGTGTTCGCGGTCCGGCGGGTTGGGACCGCCGTAGCCCACCTCGCCGTAGTCGTTCTCGCCCTCGACGGCCGACGCCGTGTCGGTCGACCAGTCCTCGGGAATCCGCTTGCGCGTCGGGTCGACGTTCCACACCAGCCAGTGAATCCACACCTTGCCCGCGGGTTCGACCGCGTCGGGGTCGTCGACGACGATGACGAGTGATTCGGCCTCGGCCGGCACATTCGACAGTTCGAGCGGCGGGTTGACGTTGCGTTCGGTGTAGCCGTACTCCTCGGGGATCGGATCGCCGTCTCGGAAAGCCGGGCTGGATAGCTCCATAGGGTGCGATGGCGCGCAGACGAGTTTACCCTTTGGGCGCACGGCGTCGACCGCACGCCCGTCGAACGGGTCGGCACCGCGAGCCGAATACGGGCGCAGTCGACAGTATTAGGCGCCGTGCCCGTCACGCATCGGGCATGACCGACGATTCGGAAACCGCGGACGCGCTCGTCCGGCAGGTCCGCGACGGCGACTGCCGACTCCACGAACTCGAAGACCACGCCGACGCCGACACGGCGGCGACCGCGCGCCGCCGACTCGTCGAATCGGACGCTAGCGTCGACCTCGACGCCGTCGGCGCGTACGGGTTCCCGGCCGACCGCGCCGACGCCAACATCGAGAACATGATCGGCGCGGCCCAGATTCCGATGGGTGTCGCCGGCCCCGTGACCATCAACGGCGGCGCGGTCGACGGGGAGCGGTATCTCCCGATGGCGACGACGGAAGGCGCCCTGCTGGCCAGCGTCAACCGGGGCTGTGCCGTCGTCGACGCCGCCGGTGGCGCCACCGCCCGGGTGACGAAGTCGGGGATGACCCGCGCGCCCGTCTTCCGCGTCGCGGACGTGGCCGAGGCCGAAGCGCTCGTCGAGTGGGTACGGGAGAACGAGGCCACCCTCCGCGAGACCGCCGAGACGACGACGAGTCACGGCGAACTCGTCGACGTGACGCCCTACGTCGTCGGCGACTCCGTCTTCCTCCGCTTTCGCTACGACACCAAGGACGCGATGGGCATGAACATGGCCACCATCGCCACGCGGGCGGCCGCCGAAGCGGTGGAGGAGGCGACGACCGCCTCGCTGGTCGCCCTCTCGGGCAACCTCTGTACGGACAAGAAGCCGGCGGCGATCAACGCCGTCGAAGGGAGGGGCCGAAGCGTCACGGCCGACGTGATCATTCCGCGCGACACCGTCGAGGAGCGCCTCCACACGACACCCGAAGCCATCGCCGAGGTAAACACGCGCAAGAATCACGTCGGGAGCGCGAAAGCCGGGAGCCTCGGCTTCAACGCCCACGTCGCCAACGTCGTCGCGGCGATGTTCCTCGCGACGGGACAGGACGCGGCCCAGGTGGTCGAGGGGTCGAACGCCATCACGACCGCCGAAGTGCGCGAGGACGGACTCTACGTCTCCGTCTCGCTCGCCAGTCTGGAGGTCGGTACGGTTGGCGGCGGGACGAAACTCCCGACGCAGGACGAGGGACTCGAACTGCTCGGCGTCGCGGGCGGCGGCGATCCGCCGGGATCGAACGCCGACGCCCTCGCCGAATGCATCGCCGTCGGTGCGCTCGCGGGCGAACTCTCCCTCCTCGCGGCGCTCGGGTCGCGCCACCTCTCCTCGGCTCACGAGTCGCTGGGGCGGTGACTACAGTAGGCGGTACGTCCCGCCGTTTTCCGTCGCTTCACCCCGCCGAACCAGTCGATCGAGCAGGTCGGTCACCGTGTCGGCGGGCACGCCGCGGTCCGTCGCGTACGCCACCACGTCGTCCGCGTCGGGGTCGTCGAGCGCCCGGAGCGCGTCGCGGACGACGTCGGGACGGCTCCGTGACCTCCGACTCTTGCTCGCTCGCTCGCCCGCGGCGGCGACGTCGTCGGCGTCGATGCCGGCCGCGTCGAGATACTCCCGGTCGTCCACGACGGACTCGTCGGCATCGGCCTCCATCGCCGCGACCGAGGGCGTCGACTCGAAGGCGTCGGTCGCGTCGGCGGCGTCGGCGAGCATCGCCGCTCGCGCCTCGCGCGCCGCGTCGCGGTCGTCGGCGGTGAACAGGCGCTTCAGCTTCGCCGTCCGGTGACGCCGCCGACACCGAGGACAGGTTGCCGTCTCGCTCGCATCGGGGTCTTCGAGCAGCCACAGCGCGTGACAGTCGGAGCAGCCGACCACCGCGTACATGGGCGGGCGTTGCGCGGTTTGGCTTATCAACCCACGGGTCGCTCAGACCCGATCGATCGGCTCGGCCGCCGCGCGGATCGCCTCGAACCGGCATTCGACCCACTCGACGAGGTCGGCCGACTCGCCCGTCAACAGCGCGTTTGGCATCCCGTTCTCGTCCGCCGCGCCGAGGAAGGCGTGGCCGTCGGCGACGCCGAAGCCGATCCTCGGGCCGTCGGGGTTGCGCCGAACGTCGACGCTCGGTGCCTCGATCAGCGTCTCGAAGCAGTCGGCGTACTCCGGAGACGACTGGGGTGGCGCGTCGGTCCGGACGACGAGCGTCACGTCGGGGGCCGACTGGCTGTCGTCGACGCGATCCGCGAGTTGCCGGACGCTGTCGAGCAGGAGAAAGGGGACGTACTCGCGCAACCGATCCGTGTCGGTGCGGATATCCAGCAGCGTGTCGACGAACGCCGTCGGACCGTCCGTCTGCGCCACTACGCTCGCGTCGGTCAGCGCGTCGATGTCGATGTCGAACGCCGTCGCGGGCGTGTGTTCGAGAAAGGGTCGGAGGCGCTCGGCGATGCGTTCACGCTCCCGGAAATCCTCGTAGGCGGCGAGGATGCATGCGCCGAGCGCCGTGCACTCGTACGTGCCGTTGCTGGCGCGGATCCACCCGCGCGATTCCAGCGCGCGCAACGTTCGTTTGAGCGTGCGGCGGGAGGCCGATATCCGGTCGTCCAGGCCCCGGAGCGGGAGTCGGCCGTGATCCTGGAGCGCCGCGAGGGTCGCCGGCCGGACGGGCGAGCCAGCCAGATACTCCAGCGCGGTGTCCGCCATTTCTTCCTAACTCCAGTGACATCCGGTTAAAACCCTCGCGTGACTCACCATGCTGGTGCCGGAGAGCGGGCCGAACCGCTGTCCACAAACTCTAATTCGATTCAGTCGTTACCACCGCTGAAGCGGCTGATTTCGTCATGATCACTCAGAGATCAGCACGCCTCACTCTCCACGCTTAACTTAACACGACCCAAAATCTGATCAGATAGTATTTGAGATGTCGCTTTGTTATTCTCATAATCAAAACAGTTGATTAATTTTCAAGGCTGATAATATTGGCCTCGGTTTTTATCTATATCTGTAATTCAATCGATTATAATCTCCATGCAACATTTGGTGTTCAGTATCACGGCTGGAGCGATGTTCGCTGGAACTGCGCTGTACCTGTGGTTGTTCTCAAAAAAACAGGGTGGGATAGCCCTCTACACTGTTCCAGCGTCGATAACGGTGATTGCAGGTATTGCGTACGGAGTAATGAGCCTGAGTGCGCTGGGAGTCGTCGGTGATGTAGTCCTCGAAGCACGCTACGTCGACTGGGTGATAACGACGCCACTCATCGTGTACACACTGGCAACCATCGCAGGGACTGACACCCAGACGAAACTGAGGGCTATGGCAGCCGACGCGGTAATGATCGTCCTCGGTTACATCTCGTCGGTGACCACCGGGGCCGTCAAGTGGGCGACATTCGCTGCGTCCTCGGCCGCGTTCCTGCTCCTGCTCTACTATCTGGTGACGGCCCTGACCGAGGCAGCAGAGAATCGGCCGCCTGCTGTTGAGGCCATGTTCATGGGGCTTCGGGATCTCACGGTGTTTCTGTGGTTCGCATTCCCGCTGCTCTGGATCGTCGGCCCCAGCGGGTTCGAATTGATACAGGCTACCGACTACGCGTACCTGCTCGCGTTCATGGATCTAACAGCCAAGGCAGGGTTCAACCTCATCATCGCCCTGCGAACGCGTGCGATTCGGACCACGCTCGGTGTCGAATACCTCGGCGACCTCTCGACAAAAACAGCCTAACGGAGGAACACAATGGGACACACATCACTCTACGGCTGGATGCAGCAGAGTTACCGGCGCAAATACCTCGCAGCGGCTGTGTTCTACTTCGTGGTCGTCCTCGGTACGACAGTCAACCGTTGGATGGCCATCCAGAGTGAGGTCTCAGCTGCGGCACAACAGTCGGTCCGCTCGGCGTTGCTGACGGTCACTTCGATGAGCATCCTGGCAGGCGGACTCGTGTTCGTCGTGATCGTCAGCGAATCGATCACCTCGCTGGAACGACTCGCGGATCGAGCCAGTGACATGGAGGAAGGTGACCTCGAGATCTCCCTCGAGACACACAAACAGGATGAAGTCGGACACATCTATGGGTCGCTGGCAGCCATGCGAGACGCGCTAGCAGAGCGCATTGAAGAAGTCGAACAGGCACGCGAAGCCGCCGAGACGGCACGAGAAGAAGCGAAAGCGGACGCGAAAGCCGCACGCGAGGAAGCCAGAGCGCGGGCCGACCGGCTCCAAGAGCAAGCCGAGAAACTGGATGCACACATGCAGGCTGCGGCAGCTGGTGACTTCACCCAGCGCATGGACGAGGACGCAACCGACGACATCATGCAGACAATCGCGCTCTCGTTCAACGATATAATGGACAACCTCGAGGAGACGATCGCACTGGTACAGCGATTCTCAGATCAGGTTGCGGATTCGAGTCAGCGGATTACGACGAGCTCCGATGAGGTAAAATCCGCCAGCGAGGACGTGAGCACTGCCATCCAGAACATCGCGGACGGGACGAGTCGGCAAAACGAGACGTTGCAGGAAACTGCCGAAGAGATGACGGATATGTCCGCGACGATCGAGGAAATCGCCACCTCGTCGGCAGAGGTTGCAGAGACGACCAAGGACGCAGCAGCGCTCGGCACGGAGGGCCGGGAACTGGCCAGTCGGGCAGGCGACGAGATGGAGACCATCGAATCGACAGCCGAGACGGCTATCATGGAAGTAGAGAAACTCGACGAGCACATGGCACAGATCGGTGAGATTGTCGAGGTTATCAACGATCTCGCAGAGCAGACGAACATCCTCGCGTTGAACGCCTCGATCGAAGCTGCACGTGCGGGTGAGGCAGGTGAAGGATTTGCCGTCGTCGCCAACAACGTCAAACAGCTCGCCGATGAAACACAGGAAGCCACACAGGACATCGGTGCCCGGATCAAGAAGGCACAGGAAGCGACCGGGGCAACGGTCGAGGATATGCAGAAGATGGGCGAGCGACTCGCAGACGGGACCGAAACCGTCGACGATACAGTACGGATTCTCGAGGAGCTCATCGATCGGGTCGAGGACGCGAACGAGGGCGTCCAGTCGATCAGCGATGCCACTGACGAACAGGCCCAATCGACCGATCATATCGTGTCGATGGTCGAGGAAGCTGAGTCCGTAAGTCAAACGACAGCCCAGGAGGCACAGTCGGTTGCTACGTCCGCTGCGCAACAAACTTCCTCAATCTCGGAGGTGACTGCACAGATCGAGTCACTGTCCAACCAATCGAGGAAACTCTCGAAGATTCTCACGGAGTTTGAGGTGACAACGACGGACGTAACCCTTGGTGACGCCGACATGTCGAGTATGAATGCGTCACAGACAGCAACCGATGACTAACACTGACGGCACAGCGGTGAGCGTACGCCCGTCCTCTCGCCGTGGCGACACCGTCTGAGAGTACCGTGTCGTCACGCCGCTTCGATGCAGCACCGTCCATGACCGACACAGATGTATGAATCAGCTGGCGGGTGTACTGACGCTCGACGACGACCTGCAGTCGTGGGCAAAGAGGCGTAGAGTGACATGGTAGCTGGTCTGTCGCTACTCCGCCTTGGATACGCTGGTGCCTTCGGAGTGGCCGCTGTTTGCTGCGTTATTGCTGCCCTTCGAGCACGCCGAATCAACCACTGCGATACGCGCCGGGGGCTCGTCGGACTGCTCGTCATCAGCAGCGGATGGGCGCTGGTCCAGGGACTCCGATTGCTCGCACCGTGGCGAGAACTCCGGGTTGGGCTGGTGTATCTCGGCCTCATCGTCGGGCTGGCCTCTGTCGGTGCGTGGCTGTACTTCTGTTCAGTGTACACTGGTCGATCCTATCACCGCAACCCGGTGTACCGCCGGCTCGCACTCGGTGTCTTTCTGACGATTAGCACAGTCAAGATCACGAACCCGATTCACGGGCTGTATCTCTCGGTCAAACCGCTCGCGGAGCCGTTCCCGCACGTTGGTATCACCCCATCCCCGCTGCACTGGGGTGTTGCCGGACTGGCGTACGTACTAGCCGCAATCGGATTCTACATGCTGTTCCAGCTGTTCAACGGGACGCGGTACGATACGACCCGACTAGGTGTGTTGGTCAGTCTGGCTGGAGTCCCGGCCATTGCAACCATCGTCGGCTACGCTGGGCTCGGACCGTTCATCCAGATGGACTACGAACCGATCGGGGTCGCCGTCTTCGCTATCGGCACCCTGTACTTCGCGGAGGATACGTTCCAATCTGTCCGTCACCACGGTCGTATTCAAGTACTTGACGACCTGGACGAGCCAGTCCTGTTGCTCGATGCCACTGATCGTCTCCGTGACTACAACGCCGCGGCCGAGATGCTGTTTCCGGCAGTGCCTCGTTCACTGCTGGGTACGCAACTGAACGACTTGGTACCGGAGGTAGCGTCGGCAATAGAGGGAGACCAGCAGACGATCGAACGCACGATCAACGAAGAGACACGGTATTTCACTGTGACCGACGAGACGGTTTCGCTGGGGCCCCATGAGATCGGACGGACGCTCATATTCGCTGAGGTAACCGAAATCGAACGGCACAGGAAGGAACTGGCGAGACGTGAAGAGCAACTCGACGATTTTGCCGAGGCGCTCACACACGAACTTCGGAATGCGGTGACGATCGTGGAGGGCCATCTTTCACTGGCGAAGACGGCGCTCGACAACGACCAGCCAAGCACCGTCAGGGAGCGATTCGAAACGGTACAATCCACGACCGAGCGGATGAACCGGGTGATTACCGATCTGTCGACCCTGGCACAGCATGGCGGACTCGTCACTAAAACCGCCACCTGCGATCTAGGTGACGTGATGGACAGTATCAGAACGCAACGAAAGCTTTCGGAGTTGACGATCTCAGTCGGTCGAAATGGGACGATCGAAGCCGACCGGCCACGGTTAACGCGTCTGTTCATTCAGGCACTGAAATTCGCGTCCAAAAATAATGCCACTCTCGTCCGCGTTGCCCTCATCGAGAACGGGTTCGTGATCGAGGACGACGGCGAGTCCGTCCCGGCCGACAGAACTGACAGTCTGTTCGACTACGGGGAAGCTGTGCCCGATGCCGAGCGGGGTGGGATCCTTCCGACGGTACAGACACTTGCCCGCGTCCACGGTTGGACCGTGTCAGTCGATACAGCCTACGAGGATGGGCTTCGCTACCGGATCACCGACGTCACTGTCAAGCGAGAGCGGACTCACTCAGCGGACGGGTCCCTTTGACTGTCTTTGTTCGGCACTACTTGCGTAGGCGACGTGGCGGCCAAGGGTTATGTGCGTCGGCCGCGGGGGTTCGTGTACGGTGGCTGACGATACCGAGAGCCTGCGTCCCGACGACGCCTTCACCCTGCTGGCCGACCGGACGCGGATCAAGATCATCAGGGCGCTCGGAGACGCATCTACGCCCGGCGTGCCCGAGACGCTCCCGTTCTCCGAGCTGCGGCGCCGGGCCGACATCTCGGGGAGCGGCCGGTTCAACTACCACCTCGGGAAGCTGGTGGATCAGTTCGTCGAGGAGACCGGCGACGGCTACCGGCTGAGCTACCCCGGCGTGCGCGTGTATCAGGCGATCAAAGCGGGCACGTTCACCGACCGGGTGCGGATCGACCCGTTCGAACTCGACGGCGAGTGTCACGTCTGCGGCGCGCCACAGGAGGCCGCCTACGACGAGAGCATGTTCCGGGTACGGTGCGGTGGCGACTGCGGTGCGGTGTTTTACAAGTACTTCTGCCCGCCGAGCAGCCTGGCCGAACGGGACCGCGAGTCGGTCCTCCGGGCGGCCAACGAACACATCCAGCGCGAGATCGCGTCGATGGCCAAGGGCGTCTGTCCGTGGTGCTGTGGCCAGATGACCGCGCGCGTCCTCCCGACGGACGCCGAGATGCCCCACCGGGACAACCCCGCCATCCAACACCGCGTCCTCCACGTCTGTGGCACCTGTGACGGCGCCATCTACACGCGACTCGGCGGGCTGTTCGTCACGCATCCGGCGGTCGTCTCCTTCTTCTACGACCACGCCGTCGACGTGACGCGCCAGCACATCTGGTCGCTCCCCTTCGCCGCCTCCGACGAGCGGACGACCGTCACCGACACCGACCCGTGGCGCGCGACGGTGCAGGTGCGGTGTGGGGACGACACCCTGCGCCTCCGCCTCAACGAGGGTCCCTCCGTCGTCGAGACGACGCGCGTTAGTAACAATTGAGACTCGTCGCACAGCCGATCGCAGGACAGCGTGCGATCGGCTGGGCAAACTGGTTCAATCGCTACGATCGTCGATCCGGCAGGTCGCCCCCTCGGCCAGCCCCTCGGTTTCGACGTGGGCCGCGAGACAGCCGTAGTTGCAGAACCGGCCGTCAGGCACGCGGTCGCCGTCCACGACCGTCTCGACGTACACCGGATCGTGGGCGGTCACGTCGCAGCCACAGTACGTGCAGGCCGTCACGAGCGGGACAAGGGGCGGAACGTGCATAACGCCGACGGCTACCGTCGGATCCACAGCCACCCGCCCACGAGCAACGCGAGGGCAACGAGGACGCCGCCGACGAAGACGGCGGTGTTGGTCGGTCCCGTTTCCGCGGCGACGGTGACCGGCACGTCGTAGGTGTCGAGCGTAATCGTCTCGCCGTCCGGCCGGTCGGCCGTGACGTTCAGCCGGACCGAGGACTGCGTCGGAACGGCGTCCTCGGAGACGGTGAGTTCGAACGCGAGCGTCGCCGTCTCCTCGGGGTCGAGCGCGTCAACGTACGCGACCCGCGACTCCGTCGAGAAGGGGTCGTCGACGGCGAGCCGCCCGACTACGTTTCGGAGCGCCAGGCGCTCGACGTTCCGAATCCGGATCGTCAGCCGGTTGTTGGAGTCGATGGCGAACGCATTCTCGACGGGCGTCACCGCCAGCCACGTCCGTTCGGGCGCGACGGTGACCGACGGCTCCAGCGGGTCGCTCACCTGCCGATTGCCCCGCGTGTCACGGTACCGAACGGAGAGGTTCAGCTGCTGTGTCGTCGCTGTCGCGCGATCCGACACGGTCACTTCGTAGGCGAACGGCGTGGACTCGCCGGGAGCGAGTCGGCCCAGCGCGACCTCCCGATCCGTGGGCGCGACGTTCGGAGTCGGCGAGGTGTAGACGAGAGCGGCGTCGGTGACCGTCCGCGGCCCGGTGTTGGTGATCGTGCCCCGGACGGTGCCGGGTTCGGCGACGTAGAGCGTCGTCGAGAGATTCGATACGGCGAACGTCTGCTCGGGGAGCGGCGTGAACCCCGTCGTCAGCTCTCGTGAGGTGCGCTGGATGCCGTCCCGGTCGCGGTACGAGACGGCGGCGACGAGGGGGTACTCCCGGACGATGGCGTCGGACGTGGTCCGCGCGACGAACTCGAAGGTTCGCCGCTCGCCGGGCGCCCACGTGCCGGTGAAGGCCCGCGAACTGGTCGAGCGCGTGCCGAGCAACACCTCGTCGGACGGCGACGAGAGCTGTAGCGTCGCGTCGCGGGCGGGGTCGGTGCCGACGTTCTCGACGGTGATGGAGACGTTGCCGCGGCCGCCGACGCCCACGCTCGATTCCGTCTCGACCACCTCGAACCGCGGCACGTCGCGGACGACGAGCGTCAGGTCGAACCGCCGGTCGTGACGGCTGTCGACGTAGTCCGGGGGCGACGTGCTGTAATCCACCATGAGCGTGTAGGCGTACCGCACCCGCACCGGGACGCGGTAGGTGCCGGGGGTCGCGTTCTCGGCGACGGTGAGCGAGACGGGGTACGGCCCGGCGGTCCCCTGGGGAACGCTTCCGGCCGGATACCGCCCCGTGTGCACGTCGACGGGGGCCGATCCGTCCGAGACGGTAAACGTCAGGCCGCGAGCCGTCGTCACGCGGTCGACGTACTCGGCCGGGCCGGACTGGCGCAGGCGCCCGCTGTTCGAGAGGTAGACGGGAAGGGAGACCTCCTCGCCGGGACGCACCTCGTTGTCGGGGCTGAACACGGCGATGTCGGGCGAGCCGATCACCTGCTCCACCGCGAGGGCGGGGGCGACGGCCGCCGACAGCAAGCAGAGGGCGGCGACGACGCCGGCCAGTTTGCGGGCGGACGTCATCGTGCCGACTCCTCGGCCGACCGACGGGGGCGAGACCGGGCGGAGAGCAACGAAGACGGGGCGGCCGCGAGCATACTGACACTACGGCCACGCGGTCGCATAAATTGTGAGGGCGCCTAGAGGTCCCGGCGCTGGAAGTGGGCGAGGCTGAGAAGCACGAGGCCGGTCGCGACCACGAACAGGAGCAGGGGATCGACGAAGTCGATCGTTTCGTGGAGGAGGATCTCGGTCGGGTCGATGTAGCGTGTCGGGCTGATCGCTCCCAACCACTCGACATCGGTGCCGAGCGTCACGGAGTCGAGGAGAAAGAGGAGGAAGACGACGGCGATGGCGCCTCGCTGGGCGGCGTCCCCGCGGTCGAACACCACCGAGAGCGCCAGCCCGATCGCGCCACAGAGGACGAGATAGGGGATCGAGAGGACGTGGACGACCAGCAGGTAGTACGGATCGAGCGGGTAGTCGATGGCGATGCTACCGCCGAAGACGAACAGCGGCATCGACAGGTTGAGGACGGTGATCGGGAGGCCGAGCGCGAGGAACTTCTCGAAGCCGACGCGTTTGCGCGCGACGGGCGTCGCGAGCACCAGGTACAGTCGCTCCGATTCGATGTCGTCGGCGAGGAGACCGCCGCCGGTGTAGGCCATGTAGAGGCCGAGCAGGAGCACCCAGACGAACTGGTAGAGTTCCGCGGCGACGAACCCCTCGATCGTGGTGTAGGTTTCGGCACCGAACCCCTCGCGGAACTGCTCCGGCATCGACTCGATGAACGCGTCGATGTCGGCGCTCGACTCGGCGATGGTCGGGAAGATGGAGACGATGAGGAGAGCGAAGATACCCAGGAGGACAGCGAGCGCGAGCGTGCCGCGGACGCGCCGTCGCGCCTCGTATCGGGTGGTGTCAAGCATCGTCGCCCCCGTAGAAATGCATGAACACCTCTTCGATCGGCGGTTCGTCGATTTCGATGTCGACGAGGCGGTGATCGGACAGGGCCGCGAACAGGTCGTTGTAGTCGCCGGCGAACGTGAACTGCGCCTGGCGCCCCTCGGACGTGAAGCCGACGACGCCGTCCACGTCGAAGTCGGCCTCGACCACGGGGTCCGCGGTGTGGACGCGCACCTGCTTCCCGCCGCGAGCGAGCAGTTCGTCCACGGCTTCGACCGTGACCAGCTGGCCGTCACGGATGATGCCGACCCGGTCACAGACGCGCCGCACCTCGCCGAGGATGTGGGAGGAGAAGAAGACGGTCTTGCCCCGGTCGCGTTCGTCGCGGAGGAAGCCGTGGAACGCCTCCTGTTTGAGCGGGTCGAGTCCCGAGGTCGGTTCGTCCATGATCAGGAGGTCCGGATCGTGCATGAACGCCTGGACGATGCCGAGCATCTGCTTGTTTCCCGTCGAGTACTCCCGGATCTGTCGGTCGAGCGGCGGCGTGAACAGGTCGAGCAGTTCGTCGCGGCGCTCGTCGCCCTTGAGCGCCGCCTGGTAGTCCAGCAGTTCGGCGCCGGTGACCGAAGGGGTGAACGCGGGTTCGCCCGGGAGGAAGCCGATGCGGGCCTTCGCCTCCCGGAGCGCCCGGTCGTCGCGCACGTCGTGGCCGAAGATCGTCGCGGTGCCCTCGGTCGGGGACTGGAACCCGAGCAACTGGCGGATCGTCGTCGACTTGCCCGCGCCGTTCGGTCCGAGATAGCCGAATATCTCGCCGGACTCGATGGAGAACTCGAGGTGGTCGTTCGCCAGGGTGTCGCCGTAAGCCTTGGTCAGTCCCTGCACCTCGATGACGGCCATAGATGTGCGTATCGGCGGCGGGAGATATAACTCCGGACGCCGTAGCGACCCCATGACCGTCGTTGCACTCCTGAGCGTCGCGCCGGTGAGAGAAGGGAGCATGGCCGAGGACGTGGCCGACGCGGTGGCCGCGCTCGACGACTTCGACGTTTCCTACGAGACGAACCCGATGGGGACGGTGATCGAAGCCGACTCGGTGGCGGAACTGTTCGCCGCCTGCGAGGCCGCCCACCGCGCGGTGGAGGCCGATCGGGTGAGTACGGTGCTGAAAATCGACGACAAGCGGACGAGTACGGCGGCGGCGGCGTCGAAAGTCGACGGGGTCGAAGCGGCGTTGGGGCGGGCGGCACGATCCGACCGCGACTAGGCGATTCCCGCCGTCTGCCCGTTGAACGCCATGTACAGCGAGAAGGCCGTCACGAGGATAGCGATGGCCATCTCCAGGTAGAGGACGGCCGTCCCCCAGTTGTACCAGTCGTCGTACTCCTGGGCTTCCATCAGTCGTCACCTCCCGTGGGTGCCGGTTCCTCGCCACCGGGCCACCGCCGGGCCGAGCCGACCCCATGTTCGTGTGGGTCCTCCTCGTAGCGCATCGCCCAGACGTAAAAGAGCATGGAGGGGAGGAAAAAGACCAAGGCGACGACGGCGTACCCCATGTGGATGTCGGGGACGTAGCCGTAGACGAGCGGGTAGACGATGCCGCCGGAGGTGGAGATGCCGTATCCGATATCGACACCGCGCTGAATCAGTCCACACCCGACGGCACACCGCATACACGTCGTCGGAACGGGGACGGTGCCCTCCGTGGCGATCCCACCGCCCAGTGGCGTGGGTGACAATTGTCTTTACGGACAGTTCGTTCGCGCTCAGTTGTTGCTGTGTTGGGAATCATGGCGTTGAGGTGAATGTCTCGACTCCGTGATCGTCGAACAGTGGACACTAACTCCTCAAAAGAATTGCGTGATTGTGGGCCTATTTCTCACAAAAATAATCAAATAAAAACTAAATTCCTTTCTATATTAATATAATTTTAATTTATATTCGCACGTTTGGGTGCTCGTTCGTTTTGATTGTGGTGTTCGTCACGGGCGGCGACGCACACCGACAACCCATTTAACCGAAAGCGACCAACCCGCCGGTATGGAGAGTCTCAACCGAATGGCCGTCGAACTCGTCGACGAGGCGATCGATTTCGCGGGCGAACTCAACGTCGACGTTCTCGAACTCGACTCGGGGGCGACGGTGCTCGACTTCGGCGTCTCGGCCGCGGGCGGTCTAGAAGCTGGACTGTTGCTCGCGGAGATCCAGACCGCGGGGCTGGCGACCATCCAGACTCGGATGGACGAGGTGGCAGGGACGCCGTTCCCCCACATCGAACTCATGACCGACAAGCCGGCGCTCGCACTCCTCTGCTCGCAGAAGGCGGGGTGGGAACTCGTCGCCGACGGGATCGATGGCCTCGGCTCTGGCCCGGCGCGGGCGCTCGTCGGCGAGGAGTACGAGTTCGAAGCGGTCGGGTATTACGACGAGTTCGACCTCATGGTGCTGACCGTCGAGGCCGACACGCTGCCGGGCGACGACGCGGCTGAACAGGTGGCCGACCGCGCGGGCGTCGCCCCGAGCGGCGTCTTTCTTCCGACCTACTCGACGGGGTCGATGGTCGGAAGCGTCAGCGCCGCCGCCCGCGCGCCCGAACTCGCGCTGTTTCGCCTGTTCGAACTCGGCTACGATCCGACGGACGTGGTGTCGGCGGTCGGGAGCGCGCCCGTCGCGCCCGTCAGCCACGACGAAGGCGTCGCGATGGGCCGCACGAACGACGCCCTCGCCTACGGCGGCCAGGTGTTCCTGCAGGTGCGCGAGGACTTCGACCGGTTCGACGAGGTGCCCTCCACCGCCGCCGCGGAGTACGACACCCCCTTCGAGCAGGTGTTCGAGGAGGCCGACTGGGACTTCTACGAGGTGCCCGAGTCCGTGTTCGCGCCCGCGCAGGTGACCGTCGACGTCATCGACGGCCCGACGTACGCCCTGGGTGAGACGAACCACGACCTGCTGGCCGAGTCGTTCGGGCTGTGAGGTTCAAACCCGTCCCGCCGGCGCCCGCCGAGTTCGCGTACGTCGAGCGCGTCCAGCGGGCCGTCCCACTCGTCCCGGGGACCGAGGACGACTGCTGTTCCCGGCTGCTGGACCGACTCGGCCTCCCGGATCGGGGCGTTGCGCGGACGTGGCTCACCTTCCTCCGGGCGCTCGGCCTCGTCGCGGAGACGCCGTCGGGCTACCGCCGGACGGAGACGGAGCCGACCGTTTCGACGTGTCGCGAGGCGCTCCTGACTCGGGTGTTCGCGGCCGACGCGGTCCGTGCGACGCTCGCCGCCGACGGCCTGCTGACGGCCGCCGAGACGTTCGAGCGCGTCCGTGAGCGGGTCCCCGCGTGGGAACGCCACCGCGACGCCGACTGGACGGCAACGTGGCGCGAGCGAGTGACCCGCTTGCTGGACTGGCTGGTGCTTCTCGACGCTGCGGAGCGGGTGGAGCGCGACGGCGCGACTCGGTATCGGCTCGTGTGACCGGAATCCGGGGGCGTTAACTCG
>Ga0207757_100765_pt1 | contig 17866 bp, 24 predicted proteins | sample A23P3SouthBayCA_2_FD_187752 | JGI IMG/M metagenome (GOLD analysis project Ga0207757, IMG submission 187752) | Aerobic enrichment media microbial communities from Eden Landing Ponds, California, USA - A23 P3 (2) (SPAdes) | ecosystem: Environmental > Aquatic > Marine > Unclassified | place...
CCCGCCGGTCACGGGTCGTCGCCCTCGCGCGCGAGGTGGAGCCCTTCGGCGAGGTGACGTTCGAGCGCCCGCCCGCTCGCGCCCGGACCCGGTACGTTATCCGGTACGCACTGGTCGGCCTCCTGCTCACGGGCATCGCCTACGGCGTCCACCGGTTCTCGGGGTTCTCGTTCGCCTGGTATCTCGTCCTCGGGCTGGTGCTGCTGGCGCCGCTGGGGGCGCACCTGAAGTGGCGCAACCTCGGGTTCGCCGTCCTCGAGGACCACGTCGTCCTCCGGTCGGGGTTCTGGTCGCGCGAGACGACCGTCGTCCCGTACTACCGGGTCCAGACGGTCGTGGAGACGGAGAGCATCTTCCAGCGCCGCCGTGACCTCGCGACGGTGGTCGTCGACACGGCCGGGTCGCGGGGCCTGACGAGCGGTGACCCGAAGGCGCTCGACATCGAGGCCGACCGCGCCACCGACCTCCGGGAGACGGTGGCCGACCGGCTGCAGGACTCCCTGCAGACCCGCCGGGCCGAGCGTCGCCGGGAGCGCGAGCGTGACCTGCGCGCGGGCCCCACCGACCGGACTCAGTCGTCGGTTGCGTCCCGGTAGCGGGTCAGCGTCAGTACGTACCTCCGTCCACAGTTCGGGCACTCCGTCCGGAGGTCGGCCTCGGCCTCGATGGGGTCGCCGTGGACATCCATCTCGTCCCCACACCAGCACTCTACCTGTACGTTCATTCGGTCGGGTCGACGCTGCACGGCCACCTCCAATGTGGATTTGGGCGGATATCTGCCGCGGTTTTTGCGCCCGTCGGCCGTGTCCCCGGCGAGCGCTTCCTGCGCGACCGCTCCCGACGCCACCGACCGCTCCGCCACCAAGCGTCACACACAAGCCCCGGCGCCGTGGGGCACCAGTCGTGACCGACTCGCGCACGCGCCTGGTCGGGGCCGCCAGTGTCGCGAGCCTCGCTCTCGCCGTCCTCCTCGGACTCGCCCTCGACCCGACCGTCCGCATCCTCCCTGTCCGGGCCCGGCTCTCCGACCTCGGGCGCCCGGGCGGGGCGGGCGCGTTCCCGTTCGACTACGGGCTCGTCCTCGCCGGGTTGCTCGGGCTGGTCGCCGTCAGCGTCTGGTGGGGAGCGGCGTCCGACCGCCACGGCCGGGTCACGACGGCGCTCGCCGGCGTGGCGTTCGCCGGCCTCGGCCTCGCGGGTCTGTTCCCCGCCCCGTCGGTGGCGCACCTTCCGGCACTCGCGGCCGCCTATCTCGCGGGCTGGACAGCGCCGCTCGTGGACGGCCTCCGACTGCGGCGGGCGGCTGCGAGCGCGGGCGACCGGTCCCGCACCGGCCTCCTCTTCGTCGGCGGTGCCGCGTTCGTCGCCGTGCTGTGGGTGGTCCGCGCGCTCGTTGCGGCGACGTTCCTCCTCTCGGACCCGACGAGTGCGCTGCTGCTGGCCGAACTCGCGACGCTCGCGCTGTTCGCCGGCTGGGTGCTGTTCCGGGCCGGCGTCGGGCACACGGCCGTCGCCCGGACCGCCTCGGACGGGGGCCTCAGCGCCGGCGGACGGTGACCTCGATGGGCTCCTCGGGCTGGAGCGTGACGTTGAGCGATGGCGTCACCTCGCCCTGGTCGGTGAACCGCCAGTCACGGGCCAGCGTCGCCAGCGCCAGCCGCGCCTCCAGCATCGCAAACCGCGCGCCGATGCAGTGGCGTGGGCCGCCACCGAACGGGAAGTAGGCGTATTCGGGGCGGTCATCGGCGGCAGGGGCCGCCTGTGAGCGGTCCTCGGAGTCGTCGTCGAGCCACCGCTCCGGGTGGAACGTCTCGGGGTCGTCCCACCAGCGCGGGTCCGTGTGGACGATGCGCTGGGGGAGGACCAGCGTCGCGCCCGCGGGCACGCGCCGGCCGCCCAGGTCGACCGGTTCGAGCGGTTCGCGGAACAGCGTGTACAGCGGCGGATACCGCCGCATCGACTCCTTCACCACCGCCTCCGTGTACGGGAGGTCGGGCAGGGCCGCGACCGTCGGCTCGCCGCCGAGCGCGTCGACCTCGGCCGTGAGGCGGTCGCTCGCGTCGGGCGCGCCCGCGAGCAGGTGGCCGGCGTACGAGAGCGCGAGCGCGGTCGTCTCGTGGCCGGCGAACAGGAAGGTGACGAGGTTGTCCCGGAGTTCGGCGCGCGAGAGCCGGTCGTCCTCGTCGGCGGCGCGGTTGGCCGCCAGCAGCAGGTCCAGCAGGTCCGGGTCCTCGATGGCGTCCATCGATGTCGGGCCGTCGGTCGCGGCGTCGTCGCCGGGACCTCCGCGGTCGTCGAGCAGGTCGTCGACGGCGTCGTCGAAGTCCGCGCGTGCGGCCTCGAAGCGCCGCTTCGACGGGGTCGGGAGCCAGTCCGGGAGCGGCAGGACGGTCCGGAGCGAGGTCGCATCCAGGAAGTCGTTGACGGTGCGTGCGGCCTCGGCGACGGTCTGCCCGAACTCGTCGTCGAGGTCGCGGTCGAACAGTGCCCGGACCAGCACGTCGAGCGTGACCCGTTTGGTGACCGCCCCGAGGTCCACGCGGTCACCGTCCGACCAGCCGGCCGTCGCCTCTCGGATCGCGGCGACGGCGTGGCGGCCGTAGCGCTCGACGCGCTCGCGGTAGAAGGCGGGCTGGGCGACGGTGCGTGCGCGCCGCCACTGCTCGCCCGTCGCGAGGAACATCCCGTCCGTGAGGAAGCCGCCGCCGGCCTCGGCGACCTGCGAGGCCTTCCGGAAGCGGTGCTGGTCGCTCACGAGGACGCGCTGGATGTCCTCGGGGTGTGTGACGTAGTGGAAGCTGCCGCCCGCGAGTCGGACCCGGACCACGTCGCCCAGGTCGCGGGCGTGGCGCTCGTGGAAGGTGAGCGGGTCCCGGAGGTACTGGTGGGTGTTGCCGAGCAGCGGGAGTCCGTCGGGTTCGGGCGCCGGGGGGATGTCGGTGGAGCGGTCGGCCCCGGAGCGCGGTCGGTACCGTCCGGACGCCGGGTCGTCGGCCATTACGGGTCCGTCGGGCGGCCGTGACTAACGCCTTCGGGTCAGAGCGGGAGGACCCCGGCGCTGTTGGCGGCCAGGACGCCCGCATCGAGCAGCAGGAGGACGGCGACGACGCCGGCCGCGCGGTAGAACCGCCCGGCCGTCCGTGCGGGCGAGCGGACCTTCTTGGCGTCGAGGCCGTCCTGCAGCCGGCTGTTCCCGACCTCGACGAGGCCCGTCATGACGAGCCAGAGCAGCGTCATCGTGAGGACGAGATGGCCCCGCGGGCTGGCGGTCAGGCTCTCGAACGTGTAGAGCTGGGCGGCCATATGCCCGCCCGTCAGCAACATCACGACCGCGGCACCCCGTGAGAGCGTCGTCAGCCGGCTGAAGACGGCCGACAGCGGTTCCGGCCTGACCTCGCCCGCGCGGGCGGTCGGCAGCACTGCAGCGGCGGCGAACAGGACGCTCCCGGTCCAGAGCGCCCCGACGAGGAGATGGATCGCGTAGAACACGGCGTCGACGATTGCCATGCCCCTGCTGGCGGGCGGATGGCTCTTGAAACCAGGCGGGACGGGTCGGCGATGTCGGCTCCCCATTGCGGGGTATCGGGTGCCCACGGCGGTCGCCGTGTCACGGGCTCCCGGGGTCTGCGGCCCGGTTGGCAAGGCTTAAACCCGGTCCACGACCAAACGGAGGTATGAGCCAGGCCGACAACAGCGAGACGCGCCAGTGCGTCTCCTGTGGCATCAACATCGCCGGGACGAACGCCGCCCGGTTCAAGTGCCCCGACTGTGGGCACCTGATCTTCCGGTGTGCCACCTGCCGCAAGCAGAGCAACCTCTACGAGTGTCCGGACTGTGGCTTCACGGGGCCCTGACGATGGGGAAGGTCGCAGCCAAACTCAAGGTCATGCCGGAGAGCCCCGACGTGGACCTGGACGCGCTCCAGGAGCGTCTGGAATCCTCCCTCCCCGAGGGCGCCCATATCAAGGGCACCCAGCGCGACGACGTCGCGTTCGGGCTGGTGGCGCTGTTCCCCACCGTCATCGTCCCCGACGACGCTGGCGGCACGGAGGCCGTCGAGGAGGCCTTCTCCGGCGTCGAGGGCGTCGAGTCGGTGCAGGTCGAGGAAGTCGGTCGCATCTGAGGCCAGCTCCGCCGTCGAGCCGGTTCTGCGGCGAACCCCTCTCGGCAGGTATAAGCCTTCTGGCCGCCGTGGAGGCCGTTTTCAGGACGCGAGAACGCCCGACCTACTTATGCAGACGTGGCCCATCGTTGCCGATATGACCCACAGCAGGCAGCGCTCGACCTGGGCAACGTCGGGGTGGTCGGCATGAGCGCCGGTGCCCGCGAGGATTCGACGACCTCCGAGGTCGAGACAGCGCGTGACCCGCTCGCGCCGTGGGCCTTCCGTGCGGCGATGTCGGGCCTCTCCGAGGAGCAGGCCCGCGAGCTGCTCGAGGGCGAACGGTGCCCCCAGCCCAGCCACGAGGAGCGCTGGGAGGCCGAGATGGACGCCCTCGAGCTTCGAGAGGAGGGCGGTGACGTGGTGGTGTACCGGACGGACGAGGAGCACGCATGGCTCCAGTCTGATACGGCGCTTCGCCCGGACGAGGTCCGGTGAACGGCCCCTTCTTCGGACGCGTGCTTGCGCCGTAGTGGCCACGCCGAGCGGTTCGGCGGCGCCCACGGCGTCGGACACAGAACACACCATTCAAGTACTCCTCGGGTCAATTCTGTCTCACGACTATGCCGAGCTCCAACGGGCCCCTTCACGGAACACGCAACAAGCTACGGAACAAGCCCCGCGAGCGGGGGACCTCCCCGCCACAGCGCGCCGTCGAGGAGTTCGAGGCGGGCGACAAGGTCCACCTCCACATCGACCCGAGCGTGCCGAGCGGCCGCTTCCACCCCCGCTTCAACGGCCACACCGGCGAGGTCGAGGCACAGCAGGGCCGTGCCTACAAGGTGACCATCGTCGACGGCAGCAAGGAGAAGACCATCATCACGAAGCCCGCACACCTCCGCCGACAGACGGAGTAACCGCATGACGATCTTCAAGGAGACGCTCGACGCCGAGTACGTCACCACCGCCGAGGCCAAGGAGCTGCTGGCGGAGGTCGAGCAGGAGCGCGCGCTCGACGAGGACCGCGAGATGCGCTACGAACTGGCGCGCGCCATCGACCACGCCAACCGCTTCGCCGCCATGAGCGGCGAGGACGGCCGCGCGCTCGTCGAGGACCTCCTCGAACTGGAGAAGCTCGACGAGAAGACCGCCCACAAGATCGCCGACACCCTCCCGCAGGACCGTGACGAGGTCCGGTCCGTGTTCGCCCAGGAGCGCTACGCGCTCGACGGCGACGAACTGGACGAGGTCCTCAACATCGTCGCGAAGTACGCCTGAGTGGGCGTTCGGCTTCTTCTCGCTGCATCCCCGGGGAGCCGCCGCTCCCACCGTCAGCGTTAACCGCTCTCGAGGGTTATGCATGGTAATGAAATCCGCTCAAACCCAGCCGGTGGCAGAGGGGGGTACCCCCGCGCCGCGGAAGTCGGTGTTGTTCTGCCCCACCTGCGGCCACAGGGCTCCAACCGAGGGGAACTGGGTCGTCACCGAGCGGTCCGTGGACGGTGACCACCGACGGGCCTACGGATGCCCGACGTGCGGTCGCACACTGGTCGTCCAGCCCGTGTTCGAGGAGTCCATCCCGGCCTGAAGCCCGGCTACGGTGACAGCGTCCCCTCGTCCGTGATGACCGAGTCGACGAGATGCATCGGCGTCGCGTCGTACGCGGGGTTCTCGATGTCGAACCCGTCGGCGGGTTCGAGCATGACCTCGCTCGCCGGGCGGTACTCGTTCTGGAACTGGAAACCGCCCTCGTCGATGACCTTCGTCGAGGCGCCGACGACGGTGACCGGGACCGCGAGTTCGGCCGCGGTCGCGGCGATGGGGAAGGTGCCGACGCGGTTGTAGAACGTGTCCTCGACGATGCAGTCCATCCCGACCATCACGCGGTCGCACTCGGGGAGGACCTCGCCACAGGCCGAGTCCACGAGCAGGTTGGGTTCGATGCGGTCGATGCCCGCGAGCGTGCGGGCGGTCTTGCGCCCGAGGTAGCGCGGGCGCGCCTCGGTCACGTACACCTCGAGGTGGCGGCCCTCGGCGGCCGCGAGTTCCAGCGCCTCCAGCACGGTCGAGGAGTAATCGTGCGTGAGGACCACGTCACCGTCACGGAGCGCGTCGGCGGCGTTCTCGGCGGCCTGCCGTTTGCCGGTCTCGACCTGCTCGACGACCGCCTCGATGGCGTCCTCGGTGGCCGCCTTCGCGGCCGCCACGTCCTCGTGGTCGACGTCCGTGACGGAGGCCTGTATCTGTCCCTGCGTGGTGTGCAGGGTCGCGTGGGAGGGTTGGGCGCGCTTGAGCGCCTGGCTGTTCCGCTCGAGGTCGCGAACGTACTCCTCGAGCGACGGGTACTCCCGGTCCAGCACCTCCCGCAGCGCCTCGGCCGCCTTGACCGCCACGACGGAGGAGCTGTGGGTCTGCATGTCGCGGATCTCCGCGACCGTCTCGTCGATCATGCGCGAGGGCACTCGCGGGGTGGTCAAAGGCGTGTCGGCCCCGAACCCGACCACGGCGAGGGCGTGCGCGACTGGAGCGTCGGGCGTGGTCGTTTAGCCGCTGGCCACCGTACGGACGGTATGGTCACGGTCACGTACACCTGCCCGCGGTGTGACGCGGTGGTGGAGCTGGAGCGGGATGCCTACCTCGCGGACAAGGCGGTCACGCCGGACCCGCTGGCGGGCTGGACGTACGTTCCCGTCTACGAGGCGTTCGAGGCGGGAACCGAGCCACCGCTGCTGGACGGCGACGCCATCGACGCCGACGGCGTGGAACTCGTCTGTGGCGCGAGCGAGACCCGCGGCGAGGGGTGCGGGCGACCGTTCTACCTCTCGTTCGTCCGGCACGAGGACGGCGAGGAGGTCGACCCGAACCTGTCGCTGGACGATGTCTCGTTCGACTTTCTTCGTGGCTGATGGTCGTGCAATCACGCGAGGGCGAGGGGAGTGCTCGACCGGCGGAGTTTCCGTTCGAACCAAAGCGTTAAATATGAGACTAAGTAGACGTTAGGTGTGCCCCACTGCAACAACTGCGACTCGTACGTTAGCGAGGCGTACGTACGGGTGTTCGCCCCGCAGGGCATGGATACCGTCCGTGTCTGTCCCCACTGCGAGGACAAGCTACGGGACGGAGCCGACGTCCGCGAGGCGCGAGCCCCACGTCAGCAGTAACACACTGAACTGGGGGTACAGTCCGCCGGTCCACGCGACCGGCTCCTTCCTCTAGCCCTCGACGGCCAGCGGCAGCGCCGGCGGTTATGGCGGCCGCCAGCGTCCGCTCAGCCCTTGATGTTGGAGACCTTGCCAGTGTCACGACAATCGTGTGACGATTGGAAGCTACCAACAATCGCTGCCGGTTCTACTGCCGGAGTCACAATTCTGGAAACGGGTTGCGTAGGTGTCCAATAGCGGCCGGTTTCCCTGTGCACCATGCAAATTTGACAGGGTGCCAGCAGTTCCAGGTAGCGGTGCTGCATACAGAGGGTGTATGCAGCAACGTCACACCGAATTGCTCCTACCCCAATCGTCTCATACGATCTCTGGCACCAGAGTTATTATTCGCGTCCCTCGCTACTGAATATGGTCGGCAGCCAGAGCGGTCGAACCGTCATCTGTACGCTCCTGCTTGCGCTGATGATGGTGACTGCTGGGTGCCCGAATCCGTGGCAAGACACGGAGTACGAAGCCACCGGGAAAGTCGTTGAAGACTCGCCTGAAGACGCGGCTGTACTGCACTACAACAACGAGAGCGTCCGCTCCAATGAGATTATCCAGCAGGTCGTTGCTGAAGCAATCGTCGCCTACGAGAACCGGACGGGAACGCCAGCACCCCGTCGCCTATACGACACCAGCAGAGAACTCACCAGAAGCCAGTATCGCGAATTGAACGGGACGATTGCGGAGTTAGACCACTATCCGAGGGACAACGAAACGGCGATCTTCGTTCGCCGGGCTGGATATGTGGTTGAGGTCAAGACACGTACCGTAATACTCACCTGAGCCGAGGTTTCGGTGGCGGCGCTTCTATGAGCTGCTTCCATTAGAATCATCTCTAACTTCCGGCTCGCCTCTGGATGTTGCATTCGCGCATTGTATTCAGCAGTTGCTATCTGACAACTGACAGACTGGTCGCCTCGAACTCGCGTAAGCGAAGACGGAAATCCGTCACCGGTTCCGGGGCATAGGCGGGAGCGGCTGATATTGTTAAGTGACCGGGGGATGGTCACCATCCCGGCGGACATCCGCCGTCAGCTCGATATCGGTCCCGGTGACAAGCTCCGGTGGGATGTGGACGAGGATGGGAACCTGACCGTGGCGGTCATCCGCCAGCGCGAGGGTGTCTTCGACGACTTCGAGCCGGTCGACGCCGGTGAGACGGACGCGGTCGAGGCCGAGCGCGAGTTCGGGGCCGAGTGATGCCGGTCGCGCTACTGGACACCAACGTGTTGTTCGCGAGCGCCAGCGCCCGCGACGAGTACCACGACCCGGCGATGGAGATCGTCCGGGCGGTGGACCACGGTGACCTACCCGACGGCATCGTCACCAACTACGTCCTCGCGGAGACGCTCAATCTCGTTCGCGAGCGGCTGGGTCCGGCGCCCGCGACCGGGATGCTCGACCGACTTGTCGAAGGGGCTCATTTCGATACCTCGCACGCGCCGCGTGCGGACTTCACCGCCGGGCAGGCGCTCTTCCGGAAGTACGCGGACCTGTCGTTCGTGGACGCGACCATCGCTGCCTACATGCAGCGCGAGGACATCGAGTACCTCTACTCGTTCGACGACGGCTTCGACGGGGTCGACGGGGTGACGCGGCTGGAGACAGCGGACAACTCGTTCAGCAAATAAGACAAATATGGCTGAAATAATTATATAATATATTATATATGTGTATTGGGTTGGAAGTTATCAGCCTTTGATGTTGCAGACCGGGAACGTCCGCGCGACCCGGTCCCCGATGCCGAGCGCGTCGCTCACCCGGACCACCTCGTCCACGTCCTTGTAGACGCCGGGCGCCTCCTCGGCGATGGTGGCGCCCGACGAGGCCTTCACGTAGATGTGCTCCTGCTCGCGGAGGTCGTCCTGCACGTCGCCGCCCCAGTAGTCCTGTTTGGCCTGGGTGCGGCTCATCAGGCGGCCGGCGCCGTGCGCGGTGGAGCCGAACGTCTCGGCCATCGAGTTCTCGCCGCCGCGCAGGACGTACGACCCGGCGCCCATGCTGCCCGGGATGATGATGGGCTGGCCCACGTCACGGTGGGCCTTCGGGACCTCGGGATTGCCCGCCGGGAACGCCCGCGTGGCACCCTTCCGGTGGACGAACAGCTCGCGCTGCTCCGTGCCGCCCGCGCCGTCGGGGACCTCGTGGAACTCCCGCTTGGCGATGTTGTGGGACACGTCGTACAGCAGGTCCATCCCCAGGTCCTGCCAGTCCGCGTCGAACACGTCGGCGAACACCTCGCGGGTGCGATGGGTGATGAGCTGCCGATTGACCCACGCGAAGTTGATGGCGGCACACATCGCGCCGTAGTACTGTTCGGCGAGCTGGGAGCCGGCGGGCGCCGCGGCCAGTTCCCTATCGGGTAACTGCGCCAGGAGCCCCTGGTGGGCCTGCTCGATCTTCCGGAGGTAGTCCGTACAGACCTGATGGCCCAGCCCCCGGGAGCCACAGTGGATGAGGACGACCACCTGGTCCGGTTCCAGTCCGTACGCGTCGGCCACGTCCTCGCGGTAGATGTCCGTGACACGCTGGACCTCCAGGAAGTGGTTGCCCGAGCCGAGCGAGCCCAGCTGCGTGCGGCCCCGGTCCTTCGCCTTCTTCGACACCGCGTCCGGGTCGGCGTCGTGGCGCATCCCCTCGTCCTCGCAGTGGGTCAGGTCGTCCTCGACGGCGTAGCCGTGTTCGAGCGCCCAGTCGACACCCCGGTTCAGGACCGACTCCACGGTCGAGATGTCGCTCTCGACGACCCCGCCACCGCCGAGGCCCGAGGGGACGGCGTCGAAGAGGGCGTCGACGAGTTCCTCCTCGCGGCCGCGGAGGTCGTCGTAGGAGAGATTTGTATTTATCATTCTCACTCCGCAATTTACGTCATAGCCCACCGCTCCGGGGGAGATACAGCCCTCTTCTGCATCTATTCCGGCCACCCCGCCGACCGGGAAGCCGTAGCCCTGGTGGCCGTCGGGCATACAGATGGCGTACTTCCGGATGCCGGGGAGGTGGGTCGTGTTCCGGAGTTGCTGGAGCGTCTTGTCGTTCTTGATCTCCTCCAGTAGCGACCGACTGGCGAGGATGCGGGCCGGGACGCGCATCCCCTCGGCCTCGTCCTGGGGGATCTCCCAGACGAACTCCCGGCGCTTCTCGAGGGTGATGCCGCCGGCGTCGAACGTCTCGGGGTCGTCGGCCGTGTCGCTCATACCTGGAGCCACGCCGTCGTCGCTGGAATACGTTTCGCAGGTGGCGTGCTCCGGGTCGTGCCGCCGCCACCCCCACGGCTTTAGGCGGGCGCGCCCGTCGGCCCGCCCATGCGAGCCGTCCGATACCACGACCACGGCGGGCCGGAACAGCTCATGGTCGAGGACGTCGACCGCCCGACCCCCGACGACGACGAGGTGCTGGTGAAGGTGCGTGCCGCGTCGGTCAACCCCGTCGACACGTACTTCCGGGAGGGGTCGTACGCGCCGGGGGGCCTCCCGTGGATTCCCGGCAGCGACGCCGCCGGCGTGGTGACGGCGGTCGGCGACGACGTGACCGAGTACGACCCCGGCGACCGCGTGGTCGCGACCGCGCTGGGAAACGACCGCCCGGGGACGTGCGCCGAGTACGTCGCGGTCCCGACCGACCGGCTCGCCCGGCTCCCGGACCGGGTGGGATTCGCGGCAGCCGCCGCGGGCGCCCTGGTCGGCGTGACGGCGTGGCAGTCGCTGGTCGCGCGGTGCGACCTCGACCCGGGCGAGCGCGTTCTCGTCCACGGCGGGTCGGGCGGCGTCGGTCACGTCGCCGTCCAGGTCGCGGCGGCCGCCGGTGCCCGCGTCACGACCACGGCGCGCCCGGCGTACCACGACGACCTCGCTGACCTGGGGGCCGACGACGTGCTCGACTACGGGCGCGACGACCTCGCGGACGCCATCCGCGAGACCGGCCAGCCCGACGTGATCCTCGACCACCGGCTCGACGACTACCTCGGGCTGGACTGCGAGGTCGCGGCGTTCCGGGGACGCATCGCGGCTATCGGCAACTCGGACCCCGAGGCGACCTTCCCGAACGTCCCCGCACACCGTGGCAAGGCGCTGACGGTGAACCACGTCTCGATGTTCAACACGCCCGACGTGGCACGGGTGCTCGGCCGGTTGGCGGCCCTGCTGGAGCGTGGGTCGCTCGTGCCGCAGGTCGCGCGCACGTACGACCTCGCCGGGGTGAAGGACGCCCAGCAGGCCGTACTGGACGACTCGTTCCTCGGAAAGCTGGTCGTCGAGCCCTGAGCCGGTGAGAGGTCCGGATAGTGCCGTTCAGACGGCATCCGGGCCGCGCTTGCCCGTCCGGATCTGCAGTGCGCGCTCGACCGGCAGGACGAACACCTTCCCGTCGCCCGGGTCGCCGGTGTGGGCGGCGTCGGCGATGGCCTCGACCACGTCGTCGACGGGCACGTCGGCGACGACGCACTCGACCTTGGCCTTCCGGTGGAGGTCGACGGTGTACGTCTCGCCGCGCCACTGGCCCTCCTCGGGGGGCTGACTCCCGCGACCCGACACCTGCGTCACGGTCAGTGAGGGGGCGCCGACCGCTGCGAGGGCCTCCTTGACGGCCTCCAGCCGGTCGGGGCGCACGTAGGCCATCACGAGTTTCGGACCGTGGGCGCCGGCGGCGGCACCCTGGTCCGACGCGTCTCCGCGCGCTGCGCCGCTCCCGGACCCGCCGCCGTCCGTGGCCCAGCGAGCGACCGGACCGAGCGGCCGGTCGGTATCGCCGTCGCTGGCCGTGGCCGGTTCGGCTCTCGGGGCCGTGCCGTCGAGCCGCCGGATGCGGCGGCCGAGGAGGGCAGCACCGACCCCGAGCACGAGGCAGGTCAGCAGGAGGACCGCGACGACGGGCTCCATACGCGGTGGTTACCGTCGGCGGAGTAGAGCGTTACGTCCCGCCCGAGTCGCCGTCGAACTCGCCCGGACGGGTCACACGCTTCACGTCGCTGACGCTCGCGCGCCGGACCACCGCACGGACGGGGTCACGGTAGCCCGAGAGATTGTCCGAGTCGCCGTCGAGCACGAGGAGCCGGGCATCGCGGTCGGGTTCGATGCAGCCGCAGTTCAGCCCCGCGAGGTCCGCGCCCGCGACCGTGGCCATCCGCAGCACGTCGGGCGCGGTGACGCGGTCGTCGCTCAGTTTCATCGTGAACGCCATCTCGCGGAACATCGACGGAGAGTTGAGCATCACGTTGTCCGTCCCGAGCGCGACCGTCGTCCGCTCCAGCATGTCGCCGACGGGCGGGAAGCCCACCTTCGTGACGAGGTTCGAGCGCGGGCAGACGACGATGGGGGTCCCGCGCTCCTCGACGCGCTCGAAGTGGAGTTCCTCGGCGTGGACCATGTGGACGAGGAAGTCCGGGTCGAGGTCCAGCGCCGGGTTGATGTCCATCGCATCGCGCTCGCCGGCGTGGATGCCGAACAGTTTGCCGGCCGTCCGGGTCGCGTTGCGTTCGCGCGAGAAGTCACCGTCCCGGGCGCCCGAGGCGCCGAAGCCGTCGGCGGCCTCCATCGCCTCGACCGTCTCCCGACCGAGGACGACCGGCTCGATGTCGACCCCTTCCAGCGCGTCGCGGATGGCTTCGACGCCCTCGACGCCGCCCTCCCGGAACTCGACGAACGCGCCGGTGCCACCCTGTCGCATGTACCGCAGCGACCGGTGCATGGCCGCGACGAGTTCCGACCGGTCGGCGTCGCGGAGGAGGCGGTGTTTCAGGCTGTCCGGCGGTGCGACCAGTTCGTCCAGCGAGAGCCCGGCGCCGGCGTCCTTCGCGATGGAGTCCCCGATGTGGGTGTGGGCGTTGACGAACGCCGGCAGGATGATGTCGTCGCTGTCGACATCGTCGCGCTCGATACGCGCTATCGTGCCGTCTTCGACGACGACACGGCCTTCCACGGGTTCGAACTCCCGGCCGACGAGGACCGTCCCCTCCAGGACCATGCCCGATACTGGGCGACGAACCCTCAAAAACGGGTCGGCACGTCGACATCGGGCAGGGATGGACTCCCGTGCGGCGACCGTATCGCCCGGCGTTCGCGGACAGGCTTTAGTACGCCGCTCTGAAACGGGGACGCATGACAGCCGGCGGAGACGATGCGCGCGTGCGTGCCCATGTCTTCGTCAGCGGTCGCGTCCAGGGTGTGACCTACCGGGCGACCACCCGGCGAGAGGCCATCGAGCGCGCCGTGGACGGCTGGGTCCGGAACCTGGACGACGGCCGCGTCGAGGCCGTCTTCGAGGGACCCGAGTCGGCGGTCGAGGAGATACTGGAGTACTGCCACGAGGGCCCGACGCGGGCCCGTGTCGACGACGTGACCGTCGAACACGAGTCGCCCGAGGGAATCACTGGCTTCGAGATCCGCCGATGAGCGACCGCGTGGCCGACTCGCCGCTCGAGGGCCCGCGCGAGACCGCCCAGGACGGCGACTGGCCGACCATCGACTGGGACGCGTTCTGGAGAGCGCCGCTCACCCCGGCCGACCGGGACGCGATGTGCCGCCGCGGCCACGACGCCGCGCGGCTGCTGGGTGACCTGTTCGTCGAGCGGAGCGTCCCCGGCTCGGTCGCTTCGGTGGGGTGTGGCGCGGCCGTCGTCCTGCTCGACCTGGCCGAGGAGTTCCCCGACACCGAGTTCTTCGGCTACGACCCGGCGCCCGCGGCGCTCGAACTGGCACGCGCGAACCACGAGCAACGGCGGTCCGCCGACGACGCGCTGGCTCCCGAGTGGGGGCTCGCCGAGGTGACGTTCGCGGCGGCAGGGCTGCCGGCCCCCGACATCGACCGGACGTTCGATGTCGTCTACTGTCTGAACACGCTGGACTACGTCCCCGACATCGAGCGGGCGCTGCGTGACCTGTTCGCCTTGGTGGCGGAGGGCGGACTCCTCGTGTTCAACTACCCCTCGCCCGCGCGGCAGGCGTGGCACGAGACCCACCTCGCCGCACCCGACGACTACTGGCTCGGCGAGCACGACGAGCGCTGGCTCCGGCGGCGCCTGCGGCTGGTCGACACCGGCGAGAACGTCCTGACACACGAACGGGTCGAGGAGTTGCTGGGTCGCGAGGCGCGGCCGGTAGGGGAGTTGCTGGAGAGCGTGGCGCCGAACCCGGACCCTGTCGCGCCCGTGCTGGTCGTGGAGAAGTGACAATTGGAGCTAATATCCTCGCAAGATTATAGGATAGAACACAAATTTAGAAATTATGCACCTGAATTGAAAATAATTCGACATCTCCGTAGCTCCCCCAACGATATCTGACTACCGCCTTGGCGCGACCCTGTTGAAACCCCCTGCCCGCTCTCACGAAGATGACAACGATGACCACAACGAAACCGGATTGAAAGCCCCCGCGGGTTCGGGCCGCCGGGCCTCGCTGCGGTCCTCGGTCGCTCACTTCGTTCGCTCCCTGCGGTCCTTGCGTCGTCCGGGCGGCGCCGAGCCCGCGGCCCCTTTCAGTCCCACCCTGTGGCCTGTCGTACCGGCCATTCGCGCGTGGTGGTTCCGGGCTAGCACGGTTCCCCCACACCTCCCCGCGCTCGCGCCGTCAGAGCAAGCTCTGACGAGCCCTCGTTCGCTTCGCTCACGAGGACGCCGCGGTGTTCCGGCACGCTCGCTATCGCGAGCGGCCTCCACGGGGAATGGCGCCCGCGCGCTTCCTGTTCTCGGAACCAGCTGGCCGACCAACCGTCGCCCGGCCGGGAGCGCGTGGCGAGCGGTGCGGGGCGCTCCGCGCCCCCGCGAGCGGCGCCAGCCGCGAGCAGCGAGCCCGCGCGACATGGGGAAGGGCAGGGCTATCGCGGGCCTCCACAAACCATCCGGGGTGGGAATGAAAGCGACCGGGGGGCTTTCGGCAGGAGTCCGGGTGCCATCGGGCAAACAGCAGAGGCTTCCGGCAGGGTGCCTCGTTCCCGCCCGGATTTAACCCGCCACCCGTCGAACGCCCGCCCATGCTCACGGCACAGGATGTCGCCGTCCTCGACGCGAATGCCGAGGCCCTCGGCGTCCCGCGCAAGCAACTGATGGAGTCGTCGGGCAACGCCGTCGCCCGGGCGGTTCGCGACCTCACGGACCCGGGCGCCACGGTCGCCATCGTCGCCGGCCGCGGGAACAACGGCGGGGACGCGCTGGTCGCCGCGCGGTTCCTCGACGGGGGCGCGCCACGCGCGCCCGGGAGTCGGGGAGCGGAGCGACCCGACGACTACGACACCACGGTCCACCTCCTCGGGCGTGCCTCGGCCGTCGGGACCGATATCGCCCGCGAGAACTGGGACGCGCTCGTCGAGGCGGACTACGACGCCCGCGAGGTGACCGACGCGACGGCACTCGAACTGGGCGACCCGGACCTCGTCGTCGACGCGATGCTCGGGACCGGCGTCTCGGGGGACCTGCGCGAACCCGAGGCCACCGCCGCCCGGCGGATGGCCGAGAGCGGCGCGACGGTCCTCTCGGTGGACGTGCCCTCGGGCGTCGACCCGGACGGCGGTGCCGGGGCCGCCAACGCCGTCACGGCCGACCACATCGTCACCTTCCACGACACCAAGCCCGGCCTCGCCGACCTCGATGCCGACGTGCGGGTCGAGCCCATCGGCATTCCGGCGGCGGCCGAGACGTTCGTCGGGCCGGGCGACCTCCTGCGCCTCGGCCGCGACCCGAGCAGCCACAAGGGCGACAACGGCGAGGTGCTCGTGGTCGGGGGCGGGCCGTACACGGGGGCCCCCGCGCTCTCGGCCCAGGCCGCGCTCCGGGCGGGGGCCGACCTCGTCCGGGTCGTCTGTCCGAGCGAGGTGGCACGAGAACTGCAGGGCTACAGCGAGAACCTCATCGTCCGGTCGTTCCACGGCGAGCGCCTGACACCTGCGCACCTCGACACCGTTCGGGAACTCGCCGAGGGACACGACACCGTCGTCCTCGGGCCCGGGCTGGGCGACGCCGCGGAGACGCTGAGCGCGGCCGAACAGCTCCTGTCCACGCTCGAGGGAACCGTCGTCGTCGACGCCGACGCACTGCAGGTCGTCCCCGAGGTGGAGACGCGCGCTGACCTGCTCTGCACGCCCCACCAGGGCGAGCTGCGGAAGATGGGTGGCGAGACGGTCGACGACCCGGCCGAGCGCGCCGAGCTGGTCGAGGAGTTCGCGGCCGCCCTGGGTCACACGCTCCTCGTGAAGGGTGCCCACGATGTCATCAGCGACGGCGAACGGACCCGGCGCAACCGGACCGGGAACCCGGGGATGACCGTCGGCGGGACCGGCGACGTGCTCGCGGGCGCCTGCGGCGCGCTCGCGTCCGTGCTCGACACGCACGACGCCGCGTCCGTCGCCGCGTTCGCGAACGGCCGCGCCGGCGACATCGTGGTGGAGGAGTACGGCAACGGGCTCGTCGCGACCGACCTCGTGGACGCGCTCCCGCGGGCGATGCGCCGCCCGGACGAGGACATCGCGGGGGGAGCATGAGCGACGACTCGCCGGGCGACCACGACGGCCCGGATGGCCCAGCCGGCGACCCAGAGGTCACCACCCACGAGGACGCCGACGGCCTCACCCACGTCGAGGACGGTGATGTCCAGATGGTCGACGTGGGCGACAAGCCCGACACGGCCCGCCGGGCGGTCGCGCGGGGGACGATCCACCTCCAGCCCTCGACCGTCGAGGCGATTCGGGCCGACGAGGTCGGGAAGGGTGACGTGCTCGCCACCGCACGGGTCGGCGCCGTGCAGGCGGTCAAGCACACCTGGGAGACCATCCCGATGTGCCACCAGATTCCCATCACGAACGTCGAGACCTCCTTCGACGTGCGCGACGAGCGCGTCGACCTCGAAGTCGCGGTCGAGACGACCGGGAAGACGGGCTGCGAGATGGAGGCGCTGGAGGGCGTGACGACGGGGCTCAACGTCGTCTGGGATATGGTGAAAGCCGTGGAGAAGGACGAGGATGGCCAGTATCCGGCCACGCGTATCGACGACGTGCGCGTGGTGACGAAGGAGAAGCGCGCCCTCGACTGAGGGACGTAGCGTCCCCTCGGCCGAGCCGACGCCGCTCCGCGCCCGGTGGGTGAAGACACTTACCACTCCACACGGAACGCCCGCCGATGCCCTCCAGACGCAGGTTCCTCGCGGCCGGCAGCGCCGCGCTCGCGGCCCTCGCCGGCTGCTCGACGAACGACACGCCGGCGGACTCGCCCACGGATTCGCCGACGGACCCGCCGACCGATGTCCCGACGACCGACCGTGACTCACCCACTGACGGTGACCGACCGACCCAGACCCCGCGGGAGCCCCGCCCGCTCGATGTCTCGGGTGCGTGGCCCCAGCCCGGCTACGGTTCCGGGCACGCCGGCGTTGCCCCGGCGCTCGGCGTCCCCGACGACGCGACGACCTACTGGCGCCTGCGGCGCATCCGTAGCGGCCCCCCGCTGCTCGCCGACGGGCGCCTGTTCCACTTCGGGCTGACCGGCCGGAACACGTCCGGCCCGCCGACTCGGACCGCCTCCCCGCCGACGGGGACCGGCCACCAGCCCGACGGGACACTGACGCTGTTCTGCCGCGAC
>Ga0207757_100776_pt1 | contig 17609 bp, 20 predicted proteins | sample A23P3SouthBayCA_2_FD_187752 | JGI IMG/M metagenome (GOLD analysis project Ga0207757, IMG submission 187752) | Aerobic enrichment media microbial communities from Eden Landing Ponds, California, USA - A23 P3 (2) (SPAdes) | ecosystem: Environmental > Aquatic > Marine > Unclassified | place...
TTGGTCCGGTCGTTGAACGCCTCCATCTTCTCGTCGCCCTTCTTGTCCCGGTACTCGGGCATGTTCGTCCGGCCGACGATGACCTGGTCGATGTCGATGCGGGGGTTGTTCTTGGGCTTGATTGTCTGTTCTTGACTGGCATGGAGGAAGTCATAGAGGAACTCCCGCTGGAGCTTCAGCAGCTCCTCGCCAGAGAAGATCCCGCGGTTGGCGTTACAGAACGCCCCGGAGTAGTCGAACGCTCGGGGGTCGCTCTCGCCGTAGATGGCGATCTTCGAGTAGTTAACGTCGCCGGTGAGTTCGGTCTCGTCCTGGTTCTTCTTGTCCTTGGGTTCGAACGTCTCGATCCCGCGGCGCTGGTTCTCGTCGGCGACGAAGCGGATGATCTCGATATGATTCTCCAGAACGGACTGGAGATCGTCGTCGTATTCGGCCAGCAGCCGGTCCATGTAGAACTCCGAGGCGGGGTCCAGCGACTGCTCGTTCCGGATAGTGTAGGGGGCATCGAGTTCCGCGTTGATGTCCTCGATGACCTTGTCCCGCTGCTCCTGGGGGAGGAGCACGAGCGGGTCCTGGTTCATCGGCGACCGGACCACGTCGTCGGCGGGGTCCTGATCGTGGATGACGTCACAGAGGTTCGTCCAGCGGAACGTGTACATCCGCCCCTCGTCCCGGCTGGTGTAGTCCTCGAAGTAGCGCCGGACCTGCCGGTCGAAGTCGGACTTACCCGACCCGACCGGTCCCAGGAGGAGTTTGATGCGCTTTTCGGGGCCGAGCCCGCGAGCGCCGGATTTGACCTTGTTGACGAACTCGTGGATCGCCTCGTGGATGACCCGCCCGTAGAAGGTGTTCTCACCGTCGTGGAGGGGGTCGTCGCTCGCCAGTTCGTACTCGACCACGCCGGCCTCTTCGTCGTAGGTCTTGCCGTAGTAGTCGAACATGTCCGCCACGCGCTGGTGGGCGTTGCGGGCTACCTTCGGTTCCTCGTACAACTGTTGCAGATACCAGTCGAACGTGTTGGTCTTCCGGAGGTCCGCCGGTATCGTGTCACGGTACTCCTTGCTCAGCGCTTCGAGTGTCTCTTTGTTCTTGCTCATGCTATCTCAGTAGTTCGTCGTGGCTGCAGGCGACCACCGACTGTTACGGGACGGCCCCGCCGCTGTGTGTGTCTACTCCGTCGGTGCTGTCCGCTGTGTGCGTGCTCGCGTACGGCCGTCGAATGCCCCACCACTGCGGGGTAACGGGTGTGCCCTTCCATGGCTGACCTGCCGGGCGGAACACGGGGACTGCTCCAACCTGGCGTGGTAACGGGAGACAGTGCGGAACTGTTTCCGATACTATTTACCGTACGAGTTCTGTTCATATAAGAACTTTGCCCTCCTGTGGGTATACCGCCGATAAATTCCGACGCCGTGATAAACCGAACACGGGGATGGCGGGCCACACGTGTGTTACCGTTTCTCATTAGTTCTGGTTGGATTTATATACTATGTCGCTTGTCAACTGTTCACTTCGGTGTGTCGGCCAGTGTTTGGCGCTGGATTGATGTGAATCTGTTGCTGGATTGATTGGCGAATGAGAGCGACCCTCACGGCATGGCGGCTCGACACATCGATGTTGCCGTCGTCCGAACGATCGTCGGTATCTGGGCCTGGCAGTTTTCGGAACGGACCAGCGGATTCTTGCCGGTCCGCGCTAATTCAGCGGTATGGACCTGTCGGGCCTCCCCGAAGACTGGACGGTGTGGAACGAGACTGATGACAAGCTCATCCTCGCGTACCGCCCGGACGTCTTCGACTCCGAGCAGTTTCCGGCGCCGTGCCTCCCGACCATCTATCTCACGCGCGGGAAACGGACCCGCCGCCCCGGCGCTGACCGGACCGGGGAGCGCTGGTACGTCACCTTCTATCTGGAGCCCGAGGTCGAGCGCGACGCCGATTCCTACGAGCGCCGCGAGGCTGCCGTCGAGGGTGCTGTGGAACTGGCCACTCGGTTCGCCGGCGGTGACCTGGACTACCGCTCGCTGTATCAGGTACCCCGCGAGGCGTATCTGGCCAAACTAGATGAGCTGACCGGTCGGACATGACGTTTTACCGTGGCGACATTCTATAGCCCAGTATGACTACTGTCACGCTCGTCGGGACGCGCCTCGCCGAGGTCGGCGAGGAGTTCGTCTACCGCGGCGAAGCCAGCGGCTGTGAGGGCTGTCCCTACCGCGACCAATGTCTCAATCTGACGACGGGGAACCGGTACCGGATCACCAACGTCAGACAGAGCGGGCAAACGCTAGACTGTGCTATGCATCAAGACGGCGTGCGGGCCGTCGAGGTTGAGCCCGCGCCGATCAAGGCGAACGTCCCTTCGAAGGGTGCGTATGCTGGGAGCAAAGCATCACTGATGGGCCCGTGTCCACACACTGAGTGCCCCAGCCATCCCTACTGTGAGCCAGCCGGTGCTGAATTTGACGAAGAGTATCGGATTGCCGAGATCATCGGTGACCCGCCCCATGACTACTGTATGCTAGATCGGGATTTGACGTTGGTGGAGTTAGAGGCCCCGGAGAATAGCTGAGGACTCGCTTGAGTACAATTCATCTAGTGTTATTCATACTTACTAAACAAGACGAATCTTCTATTGCCGTTTAGAAATATCAGATTTCAGTGATGACGAAACGGGGTGCAATACTGGACATGTTGGCCAGGTTCCCAGAATGAATCCCAGACTCCGATTAACCTATTCTGGATTAGGCTATTCTGGATTAGGCTATTCGAGAGTTTTACTTGGGTGGACGCCAGTCAGAGGATATGGAACGATTCGTGGACCGGGCGGCTGAACTCAGTCGGCTTCGAGATTGTTACGAGTCGGACGACGCTGACATGGTCGTACTTTTTGGACGTCGGCGACTCGGAAAAACCGAACTCGTCAGGGAGTCACTGACAGACCGCGATGACGCCGTCCTGTACCAAGCTACAGAAACAACTCGCCAGATCCAATTGGACGCGTTCGTGGACGTGGCGTCTGAGTCGTTTCCGGGGATTGACCGAATCGAGAGCGAGTGGGAATCGTTGCTCGGGCATCTTGCCGCTCAGGATGCAGTCATAGTGCTGGATGAATTCCCCTACCTGATTGACGCCGACGAGAGTCTCCCGTCGGTCATCCAGCGACTCTGGGACCAAGAGTTACGGGACACTGGCATGACGCTCGTGCTCGTCGGATCCTCGATCAGTATGATGGAGGAAGCGACCCTCCTCGGGAACAGTCCGCTGTATGGCCGGTTCACCGAGAAGATTGATCTCCGACAGCTCGACTTAGCAGCCGTACGGACGTTCTTCCCTGAGAGCTATACGCCTGAACAAACGCTGCTTGCTTGGGGTGTGTTTGGCGGGACACCGTACTATCTGGACGGTATCGATCTCGATGATGACCTCGGGACAGTCATTCGGCAGTCCCTATTGTCACGACAGGGATTCTTGCACGACGAGCCGGAGTACGTGCTTCGCACTGAGCTGACGGAGCCGAATCGATACTTCGCCATGCTGAAAGCGATTGCCGCCGGGAACACCACATCGAACGAGATTGCACAGACAGTCGGGATTGATGGCAAACAGATTTCGACGTACACGCAGAAACTGGAGCGACTGCGCCTCGTCGAACGTGAGGTCCCAGTGACGGAGGACAAGACGAAGTCACGCCGCGGGCGGTACCGGATTCTCGATCCGTTGTTCAGGTTCTGGTTCCGGTTCGTCTATGGGAACGACGACCGCTACGAGCGATTGGGTGCCGATGCCTACGAGACGGTCATCGAACCGGAACTGGCAGACTTCGTGAGCCAAGCGTTCGAACAACGCTGCCAGGACATCCTCCCAGATCTCTATCCCAATCTGCTGTTCACCGATATCGGCCGCTGGTGGTACAATGAGTACGAGGTAGATGTGGTTGGGCTCGATGCTGACGGAACGATGGTCACAGGTGAGTGTAAGTTCACGTCTGCGCCTCTCGATTACAGTGCGCTCGCCTCGCTTGAAACCCACACAGATGAGATTCGATGGGCACCTGAGAGCGGTGAGGTAGAACACGAGTATGCACTGTTCGCACGGAGCGGCTTTACCCAATCTGTTCTGGACGCAGCGGCTGACCGTACTGATCTGCAGTTGTTCACACTCGACAGAATCATTGACCCGGTTGCAGCAGATTGATGCCCCCAACTCAGTGGCCCCGCTTGTCGAAGGAACTCGTTTGCCGACCAGACCTGTTGTCCGTATCGGAACCAATGTCTCAATCTGAACCCCGGCCGCCGGGATCGAATCAACAACGTCAGACAGGGCGGGCAAACGCTAGACCGCACTGTCCACCAGGACGGCGTGCTGGCAGAGGTCAAGCCCGCGCCGATCACGGCGAACGTACCCTCGAAGGGCGCGTATGCTGGGAGCAAAGCTTCGTTGATGGGTCCCTGTCCGCACACTGAATGTCCGAGCCATCCGTACTGTGAGCCCGCCGGTGCAGATTTCGACGAGGAGTATCGGATTGCCGAGATTATTGGCGACCCGCCGCACGACTACTGCATGTTAGACCGAGATTTGACGTTGGTGGAGTTGGAGGCCCTGGAGAATAGCTGAGTACTCCCTTGAGCGCAATTCATCTTGTGTTATTTATATTTGGTAAACAAGACGAAGACGATATTGTCGTTTAGATTGATCAGATTTTCGTTATGACGAGACGGGGGTACAGTTCTGGACCGGTCGGTCAGGTTCCCAGAACGGATCTCAGACTCCGATTAACCTATTCTAGATTAGGCTATTCTGGATTAGCCTATTCGAGAGTTCTATTGCACAAAGTCGGGCAGTTCCTTGTCATCGGTAGTGGGATTCACGCAGATATTCTGTAAAACCTCGTCGGGTTTGCCGATAGGTTCGCCGTCACCGGCTTCAAGCGCGAGTACTTCCGCGAGCTGTGTCAGCGCCTCTGCGCGGGTATCCCCGCCCCGGGCAAGTCCGGTTTCGAGATCCCGGGCCGTGATGGTCCCGTCATCTTCGCGGATGAATTCAATTCCGTCGGGACCGTCATCCTCTCGACGAGACGCGCTTGCCATACTCTTATTACGCGACTCGCTTGAAATAAATGTTCGACTGCATCCTACGAGGCACCCGCAACTGACTGCCTGTAGCGGAACAGACTGGAGGGGACTGCTATTATATACTACACTATGTCGGACCAGGTGAACACCGTCGTCTCAGGTGACGAGTCGGAGATTTACGACGAACCCCACATTCGGTACCGGCGAATCACCGTGCACTATATCCACGGGCTAGTCGAACAGGGCGGCCCTGACGCGCAGACGGTTCAGACCGCTTTGATCTCACCGCCTCGGACGTCTACCACGCATTGGCGTACTATCACGACCACCTCGAAGAGATGCGGGCGGCTGAAGAACGCCATCGAGAGCTTCACGAAGCCGCAGAAGAAGACCCGAGAATCATCACCGGGCCCGAGGATCTACCGGAATCGTAGTCATGCAGTATCGTTTCTGTTTGATACAGACCGCTACGCATACTTCCGTCTTTAGGCGGAGGTCAAGCGATAGGCATAGTGTGTCAGTCCACGAATTTAGAACCCTCTGGATTTCCAACGCTCCAGCGAAGATATTAAGACACCAGCGAGACATAGTGTGTGACACGGATGAAGACCACACGGCACGCGACTTACAACCTCAACTACCACATAGTGTGGATACCGAAGTACCGCGACTCGGTACTGACGGGCGAGGTTGCCGACCGTGTGCGAACCATCATCCACGAAATTGCCGACGATAAGGGCCTCGAAATACTGGACCTGACCGTTCAACCCGACCACATCCACCTGTTCGTCAGTAGCCCACCGAAGCACGCTCCGTCCCTTCTCGCAAACTGGTTCAAAGGCATCAGCTCGCGGAAATACAACCACCGCTACGCCGACCACAATGGCGAGAAAATCGGTTGGGCAAGAGGCTACTACGCAGGAACAGCAGGGAAAGTTTCCAGAGAGACGGTCCAGGACTACATTCAAGAACGCAGGGAGGACGAATCGTGACCGAACTGACGAGGACGCTGGAACTGAAACTGGTCCAGCCGAACGCCCACAAGCGCCAGAAACTCAGAGAGACGCGGGAGGTGTACCAACAGGCACTTCAGGATGCTTTCGATGCTGGATGCACCACGCAGACCGAAGCGAACGATATGGTGGTCAACTACGACCTGAGCGGGTACGCGAAGAACGCGCTCAAAAAGTACGTCCCGCAACTCACCACGACCTACAACGCGGGCGAACTCAAAGACGACCACCCTGTTCGGTTCACCAACGAAGGGCTACAAATCGACCACAAACCCGAGAACGCTATCGAGTGGTACGTCAAGATTCCGCACCACGAGGACTATCACCTCTGGATGCCAGCACAGCCAAACCCCGAACAACGAGATTGGCTCGAAGCGTTGGACGCTGGTGACGCTGAGATGGGCGAAAGTCGGCTATTCGAGCGGGACGGAACGTGGTTCCTCCACGTCACTGCCACCCGCGACGTAGAGGATGGTTTGGGGGCGTCCAGAGAAGAACGGACGCCCATCGGTGTCGATATTGGGGAGGCGTCACTCGTCACGGTGTGTCACCGCGACGAAAGCGGTTCTCCGACCGCTCCCGAACTGTGGGCCGACGAAGGGAAAGCCGTTCGTCGGCTCCGCAAGACCTACTTCACCGCGACGCGACGACTCCAGACACGCGGAAGCGAGTGTATCGCAGAATCCTACGGGGAGGGCCTGTGGGACCAGATAGACAACGTGTTCCACCGCGTTACCCGCGAAGTCGTGGAGTACGCCGAGTCCGTCGAGAATCCCGTTCTGGTACTGGAAGACCTGACGTACATACGGGAGTCGATGGACTACGGCGAGTACATGAATCGCCGTCTCCACGGCTGGGGATTCGCCAAACTCCACGCGCAGATACGCTACAAGGCCGTTGAGAGGGGTATTCCCGTCGAGACGGTGAATCCCCAGAACACCTCGAAAGCGTGTCACGCGTGCGGTGAAGCCGGGCATCGCTCGAGCCAGGCGACGTTCAAATGCACGAACGACAATTGCTGGCTGGGCGAGTATCAAGCAGATGTGAACGGAGCGGTGAACATCGCAGACCGCTACCGCAGCGGAGAGAGTCGTTCCAGAGAACACGAAAACGACGATGACTCGGCTGCGGATGGGGCGCGTTTGACCGCGCCACAAGACAGCCACGCCGATGCTGAACCCCAGCAGGAGACGCGTGGAACGTATGCGTCTTGAAACCACAGGGCCACACTCGGCCTGAAATCCCGTGGCGGGATTCCCGCGTCTTCAGGCGCGGGAGGAGGTCAAATGTGCTATCGCAACATACCGTAGTGGCGAGTTAGTGGGGTGAAGACAGTCATCCTCAAGGCCTGGTATTCGAATCACCGTCTCGTCAACTGCTACCTGATTCGGAGCCTTCCTACAGTAAACGATAAAAATAGTTGCTCACTTTTGGGATTGAAAATTGGTTGAATTGGAAGCACCGGAGAATAAGTCAACTACCCGATTTTTTGTCGCCTACTCTGTCGGCAACCTTGGGACAATCCTCCGGTAGAATGGATCAAAGCGGCTCTAGTAGTTCCTAGACACCCATCGACAAGCGCGTAAAACGGCCTGGCAGCCGAACCAAGCCCAGATGACACACGAGCGGGGCGCTGCGTGGGAAATACAGACAGATCAGGCAGAACATACCACGATAATAACTATTTCCAACCTTAGATCGAATCGCCAGACGGAAACTAAGGTTGGAAATCTATGTGCACCAAAACTATCAGATATGAATAACAAATCCGGTATTCACCGTATTTCCAGACTGGCTTCGAGCAGGGCGCTGTCCCACGAATATGGCCGTGCTGGCCAGTTAGCCACGGGATTCGCCAGCTGGATTCCCAACGCATCTAACCAGGCTCGACAGCGAATATTCACCTTGTTGCGGTGCTGGGGCTCTAGGTTATACACCCCCAGATCGACAAAGGACGGTTTTGGCCCGGTTTGTCGGTCTCGATCGCCCCGGGCTAACCTTGCAGGTTCCGTGGATCCGGGCGGTCGATGCGGTCGAGCAACTGGTTGACCGTGATGATCTCCGAGAAGCCGGATTCGTCAATCGAAAACGAACGCTCGGTACCAATGACAGATGAGACGGTTTCGCTAATCCGGTCAGTCACCTGCTGCTGGCCACAATAGAAAACTTCGGATGATCGTTTTCGAGTATCCGTCGCAGGCCGTAGATTGGTTGGAGTAGGCAAAAAATACACACGAGACCAGGTCCGGTCGAAGATTGAGAAGATACGATCGAACTCGCACGAGCCCTTTTAGGAACCTGAGCACTTGCCCGGAGCTAATCTAAAACTGCCTGACCATGTGGCGACCGATGCGGCGCACTATCTGGAAGCGGCCAAAGACGCGAGGTTTACCGGGCGGGTGGATAATCTGGGAGTCGCTGGCGGCCAGTGCAGTGCTGTTTGCAGGGCGTGCAAGCGGCGTGGAGCGAACACCGGCCAAGATACCCAGTTCGTAAAAAGCAGTCATGAGCGAGTGTGTGCGGCTGCACGGAAGAGCCGTTGCAGACGTCCGTGGACGCACCAGTAGTTCGCGATTGGGCGGGGTCGGGTCGTGACGGCGCTCGGTGAGACTGGCATCAACGTGGAAACAGGGATTGAGTTGGTACGCGTCGGCGAGTGGTTGCTAGACGTGGCCGGTACAGTCCCGATCGGTCCGGGTACGGCACAAATGATCGTGGCCGGGGCGTCGGTTTTCGCGGCGGATCGGCTCAAGTCGGGGAGAGCAGTGACTCAAGCGGACGTAGTTGTGGCGGTGAGCGAGACTGTGCCGACCTCGAAATCCAAGATTGCACGCTATTCCCATGTACGAGACCGGTGAAACCCATCTCATGCCAACTGACCCGGTCGCCGAGCTGGTAGCGAGCGACTAGTGGGGCCCTTCCTCGTTCGTTTCGACCACGGCCCCGCGACCCCACCTCCCCGCCCTCCGCTCCGTGCTCGCTTCGCTGCGCGCGCAGCCCCGACCTTACTATCCGGTGCTAGTCAAAGGCGCTTGGACCTGATTCACTCAATCAGAGTGATGTCACACCCGTTGTGACGGGCTCCTCGGATGGCTGTCCAGTGGGTCTGTCACAAGCATACGCTTTGTCTCTGAAATCAGAAGGTTCTGCTGAGTCCTGCAGCTAGCAACAACAGGCGTCAGCAACGACAGGGCACGTACCGTCGCGTCCTATTCTCGTGACTGCTGGGCGATTGGTTCTTGTCTCTGGTTTGTCACGGAGTCAGGCGGGTGATCCTGTCACAACGGGTGTGACTCCCCCAGTCTGGGCTTTCCCGGTCGTTGTCTCCAGTAAGTCAAGCCCGAGATAGCGTTTCTCCAACAGTCCCTCTGCAGTGTCCATGTCAATCGTGAGGATCTGTTTCGGCTCCTGTTGCTGGCTGACTTGCCGGGATTTCTCGATGACATCGCTGCCACCTAATTCGAGGAGAGTGCCCCAGACTCGGGCGACGGTCTGGCGATGGGGCTGTTTGCCGAGTTCTGCGGTCAACGCTGTGGTGACGTCGTCTTTGGTCATGAACACGCCGCTGCCATCGGTGCGAGTAGTGGCAAACTCGGGCCACCGTTTTGCGACGGCGATTGCTCGGTAGGTGTTCTGTTGATTGGATTCCTCGACGAACGCCTGCTTGACTTTGGTCTGGCGACAGTTCGCGAAAAAATCTAGTGGGGAGGAACTAGGTTCGACACCTTCTGGAAGAGTCTCGGCATTTGCTTCTTGATCAGTGTCAGCGTCGAGTTGGTTGGCCTTCGCGACGGCGCTGGTCGCGATGTCGTGGGTCTTCTCGTGGTCGGCTTCCAGGTCGTTGATGTCGCTGGCGTTGGTTTCGGCCTTACCGCTGGCTGTGGTGGCGATGTCGTGGGTCTGCTCCTGCCTGGTTTCGAGGTCGTCGATACGGTGTTGGAGGGTTTCGATGGTCTGGATGAGCGTCTCCAGAACACTCGAAACGAGGGGTGACATGGTGTCCTGAATTTGATTGAGGAGGGCCTGGAGATCCTCGGTAGAGTGGTCGGTTTGGGGGATGTCCATGTCGAGGTGGGCGGCAACGGCAGCATCGGTGGTTGTACGATCGACAGCATCGTCGTGGGAGTGGTCTGAAGTCATTGGGACCAGAGGGCCCGCGCCCGGAATCGAACCGAGTGTGCCGACCACGGCACGGGTTAAGGATGACTTCTAGCAGGTCCCAATGGGAGACTGTCAGCTCGTGATAGACCCCCATGGATGACCTCTGTGAGTGAACAAGAGCGAATAGTAGCGAGACCCAGTCGCAAGGCTGGAGCGTGGGACGAAGTTCCTGGGTTGGTGTGGAGAGCGATGCCTCTGACCGTGGGGAGAATTGCCTGTAGTCATCCCTGTCAAGTCACCACCGGTGCAGTGCCGATGGCCTATCGCGGCTCGTATCTTATATCGGACACCCACTCGCCTTAACTATTACGTTGCTATAACAGTATTGAGCCACCTCCGCTTTTCTCCGAGGCGCACAATCACTGGAATGATGGGAGACAGGCGAGGACCAGATCCCGCTGTAACTGAGGAAGAATTTCTATTGGCGATAGCCACTGCGTATCCACCGGCTCTCTCCACGACAGATATCGCAGGACGAGTAGATTTGAGCCAACCAGCGGCCTCGAAGCATCTTGAACGACTTCAGCAGGATAATCTTGTAGACAGCGATAAAGTCGGACAGGCGAGGATTTGGTGGATCACAGACGGAGGACGTCGTCAGTTAGATTCCCAAGATACCCAGTAGATTTCCATGTTTGACGTAGCGTTAGCCGACTGAATCCGCCCGGATCCCACCAAACGTTCAAGTCTTTCTCTGACTCGCGTTCCACTGAGACCAACAGACTCAGCCACATCTTCGGCCGTCGAGAATGGCCGATCGTCTGACTGAATGACACTGATTATTTCTTCATCACTTACTGTTGGGTCAGGCCATGGACGAGACATTTACATTCTGAATACCGTTATGCTGTACAAATAGTTTTATGGTTATAGAGCTACAACAGTTAGTTAGGAACACACGCGCTGTTGGGCGATTTGGTCCCTTGAAAGCAAATCGCCCCGGTGCGGGAACACCGAGGCGTGTGGTTCCGGGTAGAACCAATGGTAACTACGCAATCCAATCCACAAGAGCGTATCGCACGTAAATTACTCATTCAAAATCGGCCGTTGTTCCTTGGCATCGATGGCGAGGATGCGGCCCACTACTGGGACAGCTATGAATTCGCCGTGGCAGTGGTTGGACCCAATGGACGAGCAGAGACAGTAGAATTGTTCGAGACGCCCTTCGAAACGCTTGCAGGCTGGTGTGAGTATACGCAAGTAGAGCGTGGCTGGGAAGTTGGGCCTCACGTTGGCGGCTCACTAGTTGACGATCTCGTGCAGGCGGTGGACGCATGAGCTGCACCGTGGAGAAACGTAAGCAGGTTCGGCAGGCTGCTCGCGGAATTCGTGACTGCGTGCCCACTGTCGCCGTCGACGTCGTCGCTCCGAACGCGAGCCAGTACGATGCCTGGACGCTTGACGCTGTGCTTCAGGATGCTGAAGGTGTCCCACCAGAGGTGCTGCGAGAGTTGGCGCTGGCTGGGCTGACGCTCCGGCCGACACCATCACAGGCCGGGTATCAGCATATCGTTGCAACGATGTGACACCTTCCCGGAGTTCTATTTTGATCTACTGTTCACGAATATCGGCCGCTTGTGGTACAATGAGTACGAGGTGGATATGGTAGGGTTCGATGTAGACGGGACGTGATAACGAGTGAGTGCAAGTTTACGTCTGCATCACTCGATTACGGTGCGCTTGCCTCGACTAAAGGCTACACAGATGAGATTCGATGGTTGCTTGATGGCGGAACACAAAATATGCCACAAGCAGTCCGCAGATTCGAGGTGTTTGCTGAGGATAGCCCCGTTGACCGGATGACGGTAGCGGAATTCGACATTAATGTTATCAGCGTCCACATCCGTATTGGGCACGACACAAACACTGCCGAAGAAATCATGATTGGTGATGGTGTCGTGAGAAACGGATTCGGACCATTCAACATCGACGCGGGTGTGACATTTGCCGATGGCTGCATGGTCCTATTTGACGTAACGCAGGTCTCGAAAACCTATACAGGCAGGACGCAATGCAACGACGGATGACAGGCACTGAAGGTCCATGCCACTACACAAACGGTGGATCGTAGGTGAACAACGTGGACAGCCCGACCATCACTTGATTTGCTGCTACACTATGTATAGATGCTCGCGTTCCCGGCAGAAAAGACTCGATTTGTATCCGGTGGCGGAATTTCGTATGCAGTCCGATAGTAGTCAAAATACACCGTTGCTGTCCCATTATTTGCGTTCATGGTATAGACCTGGAGTGACTTTCTCTCGTTGTTATTTAGTGTGGGTTTGAGTGTGGGTTCCACTCCCATCTGGGGCTGTGATCCTATGATGTGACGTTCGAGACCAGCTGCATACAGGCTGGCTTGCCCGGAGTCAATATTGGCGGCTGCAAACTCTACTGTAGCTACTTCCCCAGCCGTCATCCCAGCCCGGAAATCGTCGTTGCTGAGTTCGGCTTTGGCAACAGGCGGCGTCAAAATCCCACCCATTACGGTCACTACGATTAGGATAACAGCAACGAGTTGGCCGGCAGATGGTTGGATGTCAATCATCCGGTACACAGTCCAGCCACCAACCGGTGCTAGGAGCACAACAACGGATGGGAGTGCGCGGCTTGCTGGACTGCCCGCGGCGAAAAAAACCCCGAAAATGGAGAAAATGAGGGCTGCTACGGCGATATATTGAATGGGACCAAGATTGCATTTCTGGATGAAGAGGTACAGGAGAAGATATGTGGTGAGGACCAACAACCCTGCACTGGCCAAGATCGGCGCAGCCCACATCAAGATGTCTGGAAATTGCCAGCCAAATAGAGAGACGGTCGGGGTTCCTGACAGGCCGGTATCAGAGACAACGCTCTGTCCGCCATTTGAGGACCCGAATAAGGAGAGGCTGAGCCAAAACACCCGCATTGTTTGCATCCTTAGATAGCCTGCAACAATATAACTGTAGATTCCTACAGCGCCAATGACGGCAATAACAGAGCCTGAGACGGTAATCGTTTGCCCCAACGGTCGAACGCGTCCAAGATACTGCACTATGGGGGCACTACCCAGAAATGCTATACAGACACCGAACAGGACTAATGGGGCGATATTCTGTATTGTCGTTGCGAACCCGGTGAGCAGCAATACAAGCCCGAGATACCGCCGTTTGTCACGACCTTTTGCAATACCATACAGTATGAACGGGACAAGAGCGGTAAATAGGGCCTGTGCAAACGGTTCTGCGCCTGCGCGGATATGATAGCCTGAGACGGCGACTAAGAGGGCCGCAAAGAGCGCTCCTTGTGTGTTCGAAATGACTGTGTTGGCGAGCAGATAGACACCTAGGAGGCTGATGGCGACGATAATCCCAAGCGAAAAATAGCCAACTTTGAATGACGTCCCTGTGAGAAGAGTGTAGCTCGCTGCGAACCGATGTGCCGCAGGGAAGTTTGCATAGTAGGTGACTGACTCTGGAACAACCTCGCCAGTTGCAAGGAGGTACTGCACTGCTGTGTGGTGGAACCTGTCTTGTCCATAGACAGGGTAACTAAACCACGGGGTTGCCCGAGTGACCAGGCCCAGTAACACTATCTGGCCAAGGTGGAGGGATAATTTGATAGGGAGTGAGACAATGCGTATCGCCAGCACCCCTGTCGTAACGATCACCACGGGGTAGTACCAATCAGGAACGCCGATAGGGGACGCCCGTCCGAGAGTCGCACAGAGGGCCAGTAATATGAAAATCACAGCATCAGCCAGTTTTGGGTGGCGAAGTGTGTCATACTCCGGCAGGTCCAAGCGGAGGGATACGAGATACAGCAAGAACAGGAGGGAAAAGGCTGTGACGGTCAAGAGAGGGAGACGGATGATCTCTGCACCAATCGCTTGACTGAGACCAACTGATCCGACGGTTAGCAACCCAATGGCCAAAGCATATCTTTGGTGGATATATCCATTATACATAAGGTGTTTTTTATTTGGTCTTACAGTGAATTCATCGGTAGCGCATATCAATCATGCACATTTTCTGGAACGTGTATGTATCCACAATCATAGTAGCTACCTTCATTTCTAGCCTGATTAGCATTACGCCGTTGTACAAAATCGGATGGATGGATGGCTTGTCTCTAATACCACTATTTATCATTGTTTGAGTATTGCTGTTTCTAATTTTCTTAGGTTGCATTTGGGCTAGATTGGAGTGTAGTCACAAATTTGACGCGTGAATAGTCGCCCTTCCGCCATCATTCTTCAAAACTAACCCCATAGACAGCCATGCCTACGAGAGTCACCATCAAGCCCAACGACGCGACGTCAAGTACGCAATCCACCTTGCCAACGGCGCCGTACCAACCGGTGAGGTGACGCCCAGCCAGACACACCACCCCGACCAGAACCTCATCGTCGGCTGCTTGTCGTGGTGGACGGTACGTTGTAGGCTTACTGAATGGTTCGGTCGCCTCATTCTCAGAGGAACTGTTGCAGACGAAGGGAGTGGAAGTCCGAATCGTGATTCCGTGGAAATTAATGTCCTGCTCATACAGCGTATAAATATGTCTCCAACGAATTCTTTTAAGAAAGCGATTCAAGATCCTTCCGCTGCAGTTCAATATCTTTGGAAAGAACCTTGGAATCAGATCAAGCGTCGGATTCCCCATGAAGTTGGCGTGCAAGGGAGCTACGAAACCGGGAACATCGGGGACAGGGCACTCGGAGAACAGTTTAAATCACGGTTTCAACAAGAAGGTTATCAGACGAGATTGTTTGGGAGGCGAACAACAACCAGTAACGCTTCGACACGGGTTCTTGGCGGTGGAGGGGTACTTCACGATTGGTACGGAACAGAGCACCTAGAAAAGCGCTTAAAATACGTGAATAGTGGAGAGAAGAAACTGATACTTGGAGTTGGGGTGCCGGGATTCAAATCAGAAAGAGCACGTTCACTAGCATCACAAATTCTCCCGAAGATGGATGTCATTACTGTACGCGACGAACGGTCAAAGTCAAATATTGAAGCGGTTTGTGATGCGGATGTAACCGTAACGGCGGATCCTGTATTTCTTTATGATGATCCGAAGGCAGAGACAATAGGTCGTACGGGTGTTAATTTCCGCCCTTACTTCGACGAGAAAGACGATATGTCTGATGATGTTTTAAAGGAGTACTTCGAATATGACGACATCGAGGGCGCCACCGCAGCATATATAGATAACGCTCAACAGATCTGCCAGCAAGTGGAAGATCCTATATTCATCCCGTTCACTCCTGGAGATGAAGAGTTTGCCCAAAAATTTCTCGACATTCCTATAATAGACTATGAATTCTCTGTTCAAAAAACACTCAAGCAGGTATCAGAAATGGAACGAATGGTCGCAACTCGATATCACTCGTTGATCTTCGCAGGCATCTGTGGGAAACCGGTATTACCGATTGCATATGAACCGAAAGTAGAACAGGTGGCAGAACGCCTTGACGTACCTTATTATAAGCCCCACAAGGAGGTCGCCATAGACTTCAAACCCGTTTCTAACGTCAAAGAACTAAGAATCGCTGCACAGGAGAACTTCCAAATAGCATTTCAGGCATTATCATAATTCTTCAAATTCCTATATATTGGGTAACTATTATTAGAGGAATTCACTCCAATTAAGTATTGGTAGAGCCAATTTCTATCCGTATCTATGGCGTCATTGTTACGATCAGTTTTTTCTATTTTCTCTGGAAAAGTAGCTGGTATTTTGATAAGTTTGATCTTTACACCACTTCTTGTCCGGCTTATCTCTCAGAACCAATATGGTGTCTACGCAAGCGTATTGGCAACGTTCAGTATTGTAACGCTCCTATCTAAAGGTGGACTATTTGACGCAACAAGGAAAACAGTCGCAGAATACGCCGGCGACGAGAGTGAGGTCTCGTCCGTGATCTCGGTTTCTTTATTCCTGAGTTTAAGTTATAGCATAGTAGCCGCGTTTATTGTCTTCCTAGGTATTTACCTTGGGGTCGTCCCACCGAGATACATTTCCTACACGATCCCGCTAGTTGTGGTGGTTCTATTCGGAAATATATTTAGTATCGTCAAAGGTTCTTTTTATGGGCTCCAGCGAGAATCAGTTGCTGAAATTCTACAAGTGGGTCGTCGGCTCTTATACACTACTCTCGCACTTCTGCTTGTGTATCTTGGATACGACGTAATAGGTGTATTCGCTGGCTATGCTCTATCTTTTATCCTTGTGGGAGCAGCCGGAGTATTCCTACTTGTGAAACACACGTCTTATCATCTGTCTGTAGATATTCCAAATTGGGAATATGGAAGGCAAATTTCATCATTTGGAGCGTATCAATTAATTGGCGGTTTCAGTGCAATGTTACTATATAAATCTGATATTCTTCTCGTCAAGTTCTTTCAGGGTTCTACATTGGCTGCTCTCTATCAAAGCGCGATCGTGCCTGCGGAGATGATTTGGTTCGTCCCGTCTGTAATTCAACTCGCATTTCTACAACACACTGCAAGTCTCTGGGCTGATGGAAAGACTGACGAAATAAACCAAAGGCTGCAGACAGGCATTAAATACGCTATATTATCATTAACGCTATTCGGAGTTGGATTATTTGGGCTCGCCGGACCGTTTCTCAACGTGTACTTCGGTCCCGACTATGTTGGCGCAAAAACAACGTTACAAATACTCATCTTCGGAACATTCTTTCTAGGGACGACGCGCGTTGTAACCCCCGTGTTACACGCGACGGGGTGGGTTCGACCATCTGAACTCGTTACGGTCCTCGGACTCCTTTTGAATCTCGCATTGAATATCACCCTCATTCCTCGATACGGAATTATTGGGGCAGGAATTGGAACAGGACTGTCCTATGTCGCAATATTCATCGGGAACGTTACCCTCTGGAAGTATTCACAATTCGACCTGGTCCCCCTACGTTGGGTTGTTAAGCTTGTGCTGACCCAAGTGATATTCGCTGTACTGTTTCTTGGGATAGTCCATCTCATAGACCTTACACCGTGGGTTTCGCTCGCCCTGTTCTCCACACTGGGCTTAGTGTTATTCCTCGGAATCAATATCTTGGCAGGATATGTCCCCCTTCACCCAGCACAGCTCCGTACTGATTGAATAGTGTTATTCTACGGGATTGATAGAGCTCGTAACCGTATCTTTGGGGAACCTCAAAACGAAGTCATTCAACCAATATTATTGTCCACTGCCACATCAAAGAACGAGTTTAATTTGCAAAACGCTCATCCGTAGCACATTGTTGATTTCACAGCGTTGCTCGAACAGCGTGTTTGAGAGCATCTCGGCCGGGTTTCCGAAACAGCTCTCGGCGTAGCTGAAACGCTCTAAGATACTGTGTTAGCTTGTCTTTG
>Ga0207757_100778_pt1 | contig 17590 bp, 16 predicted proteins | sample A23P3SouthBayCA_2_FD_187752 | JGI IMG/M metagenome (GOLD analysis project Ga0207757, IMG submission 187752) | Aerobic enrichment media microbial communities from Eden Landing Ponds, California, USA - A23 P3 (2) (SPAdes) | ecosystem: Environmental > Aquatic > Marine > Unclassified | place...
GCTGCAAACAGAACAATCTGTCAAGAGACCATAGATAGCGCCTCTGCCTCCGCCGATTTGGGGCAGTCGGGAGTATGGGGAACGTTCTATGACACCCTTGTTGAAAGACACCCTTGAACGAATCCTCGAAGCCCTCATCCGCAAGCCGTTCGAGGACCCCTTCGATTTGTTCGCCGAGCTTCTCCTGATCGCCCCGGTAGAGATGGTCCCTGATACGATTGTAATCAGCCTGTAGGCTGATGACCACTAAATCGCGGGTATCCGCCAATCGGCCACTGTGTAGTTTGAGGGCGAAGAGGAGTGCAGGTTCGGGGATTCGACCTTCTAATTCAGGAGCAACGTCTAACGGTTCGACGACACTGTGTTCGTGGAGATATCGATACGACCACTACGCATCAGTTTCCCGACACCTCATCGCGCCAACAAGCGCGTCGAACTGCACCGCATTATCACCGACTGGCTTCTCGTACCGGACGATTCTACCCTCGTAGACATTCGACACGTCGTTATCGAATTCTTTCTCGTATCCGCGATTCCGAAGCAGCTCGTCGTAGTCCGATTACAGAGATTCTGGAAGGACCATATCCACATCGGTGGTGAACCGAGTCTGGAATGCAGAAACAGCCCATCCACCGACCAAGATGTGGGGGAGGCTGGCCTGTTGAATCGCTAGGTGGGTGCTGACAAGTTCGTCTTGTCTTTCTTGAAGACTCATAGTTTTGACCGGTTAATCGGCCGTCCGTGGCTGATGGTGATTGGCGTCAATATCCATGTCGTACATCTCGGATATCATTTCTAAGGCGGGCTCGTAGGCCGGTCGGTTCTCTGTCATCAGTTCGACCGCCTCCTCCAACGGGATGACCGGATTTCCTCCGACCCACTCGACATCGATGCCCTCCGTTCGGGGGAATATGACGTAATGCACGTTGCCCGCGACATCGCTCGCGTCGGGGCGCTCGTCGATTGTGGCCGGAATGCCGAACTGTTGAAAGAAGGCAATCCACCGCTCGATGTCTCGATCGTGGACCATGATGAACACTGGGTAATCATCGTGACTCCGAGCGAGCTGGTACCCGCCTTCCGTCCAGACGTACGCTGCGTCGATTTCCGTGTAGGCGAACTCCATCCCGGCAAAGTGCGGAATCACGTACGCGTCCTCTTGCGAGATGGTGTCGCGACTATACAACGCAGCCATCATCTCGGCGTACTGCTGGCGTAATTCGTGGTCGAGAATCCGGACTCCGTTATCGGTATTAGAGATAATATTTTCGGCTTCTAATCGCTCCACCCAGTCGTACACCCACGAGTACGACACGTCCACCTTATTGGCGATTTTATTGACTGAATCGCCGCGGCTAGCCGCTAAGACAATTTTCGCAGCGGTGGGATCCATGAATTCCGTCATCGACATCGGGCGCTCTACTAGTCATCTCTAATGAGATAATCTATTAAAAGCTTTTCCAGAAGCGGAGGCCCATCAGAGACTCGAAGGGTGTCCAGAGTCGTCTGTTGATGCCCTCCTCACCGAGCAGGCAGACCCTCAGGCGAACCGTTCACGTAATTCCGACTCCCGCTCCTCGAACTGCTCTGCCTTCTCTCGGATGTCCGTCTCCACACGCTCCAGTTGCGCCAGCGCGACCTGACTCTCGATGCCCGTCTGCCCATTGCCGTTCGTCTCGGCTTCCGCCTGCTCGCGGTAGGTTCGCTCGACCACCGAGAGCGTCCGCTCGGGGTTGAACAGCAGGTCGTTCGCCGACCGGACGTATCGGTCGAGCGACCCGCCCTCTCTCCCCCGGAAGAAGTGGGTGAGCGCATGGGTCGCTCCGGAGTGGAGCACCCACAGATCGACGACGAAGCCATCGCTCGCGGCGAGTGCGTCATCGGCCGCCCGCTCGGCGAGGTACTCGGGGAAGCCGATGAGTTCGTAAAACTCGGCCACGTCGAACGGCGTCTCGGCGAAGTCGATGTCAATCTCCTGGGCGTCCTCGATGAAGGCGTACAGGTCGTTGCTCACCAGCGTGAGCCCATCGAGGATGCCCTCCCACCACTCTCCGAAGTCACCGATGTCGCCGACGTGCTTGACTATCTGCCTGTCCGTCAGCGCCCGAATCGAGTTCGCACAGGCGTTGTCACGGGCGAAACCTTCGACGTAGACCGCGTGGCCGCCGAAGTAGTCGTAGCCCGACGTCACGCCCATCGTGATGGGCTCGCGTGCTCCGGGGAGCTGCACCTCCAGCCCGTCGAACATGATGTCCATGTGGACCTCACCGCCGCCGCGGTACTGGCGTATCTCGCCGAACATCACCTCACCGAGCGACCGGCCATCGACTTCGGTCTCCCGGAGAACCGTCTCCAGAGGAGTGTAGACATCGGTCGGGTTGATGATGGAGTAGCTGTCGGTGGGGACGTGGAAGAGTGAGTCCACGCTCTCGTCTCTGACCTGGTCCATCGCTCGCGCGGGCTCGATGATCGCGTTGAAGCGGTCGGTCTCGACCCACTCTTCAGAGTAGGGATTCTGGTAGGCGACGCGTGTTCTGGTCGCCCGGGGAAGTTGTCTGACTGCCGCCGCGAACGGAATCGCATCCGGGTCGTTCGTCTCGCATCTGTACCACTCGGGGAGCCGCCCGTCTGTTCGTCCGTCCAGTCCCGCGAAGACCGTCGTCTGCTCTGCGTCTTTCATCGATGTACTCCGCGAGGCACGCTCCTACGTCCCCCGCACCCCTCAGGGGGCTACAAAAGCCGCGGTACGCTATCCCGGGCAGTCATGGAGGTCAGTACACGTCGGCAGGATACGTTCGTCACAGCGGGTACACACGAGCGCCACGCCGCCCCCGTTTACGAACTGACTGTCGCGCCCATCATCAAGGATGCCAGCATGAGGGCCGCTGTAGGGGACAGTCAATCCTCCACCTGGCGCTCCGTCTCCGGTTTCCTCACCGAATGGGCTGGCCTCCCAGCTCGGGTCAGTCGTCAGGGTTCTGCAACCGATCTCTCGGCAGCGATAGGCCGGAATCAGGTCGCGGTCCTGATTTACTCGCGCTACGGGCCCATCGCAATCCGGGCAACAGGGATTCATCGGTCACCGTTCCTGCGGAATCAGTTATGAACCCGAGTACCTCGGGGCGGCTGGCCAATTATCAAATATCGTACTCGGCAATCTCTTCTCGGCCACAGTTCGAGCACCGAACAGCCCCTGGCCGAGCCGTCTGCCCGCACTCGCGACACTCAAAGTAGCGCTCACCCTCGCGGAAGAGGTCCCGGAACCACTCACTCGGCCTCATTGTTCCTCTAACACGCCCTCGATCACGTTCAGACGCGACCGGAGTGTCACCGTTGTCACATCAGCTTCCTGCGCCAGTTGGGCCTGCGTGATGGACACCGCTTGTTCCTGAGCGGCCGCGTAGACACATGCCGCAGCCACGCCTGTCGGCCTGGCTCCGGTGTACGCGTCGACGGGAAGCGACTGCACGATTTCGATAGCTCGCGTTCGAACGCTATCGGATGCATCGACCGCGGACACCAGCCTCGGGATAAACGCCGCGGGCTGACGAGGTGGGAGTTTGAGGCTCACCTCCTGTCGTGCGGCCTGTAGTGTCGTTCGGAACAGACTCTGATCGCAGTCGGTCTCCTCCAGCACGTCCGTCTGCGTCCACGGGAGTCCGTTCACCCGGCAGGCCACGTAGACGGCCACGGCCGCGACCACGGAGAGCGAGCGCCCCTGTGCCAGCCCCGCCTCGTGGAGTGTGGTGAACAGTGAGCAGGCCTGGTTTCGGAGTCCCCGACCCAGTTCGAGCGCACTCGTGAGCCGTCGGACCTCATAGAGGCCCTCCATCCGATACCAGTCCTGTTTCGAGTCGAACTGACTTCGACGGTGGAGGCGTCGGAGACGCGTGAGTTGGCGTCGACGCGCCCCGGAGGGCTGTCCCGGTCCGTTCTGTCGCCAGCCGATCTCCGTCGAGAGTCCTCCGTCGTGGCGTGTCGGAGTCCAGGGCGCACCCGTTCGGGATGGATCTGTCTCCTCATCCTCGAATCGAGTTCGCTCGGGCCCTCTGTCGAGGCTCTCGTCCGTGAAGACGAGTCCACAGTCGTCACAGACGGTTTCGTGTGTGTTCGTCGTTACGCGCCCCTCGCACTCCGGACAGTCGTTCGGTGCATTCGCTACGTCTTCGTCGAAGCTTCGCTCGTAGGGTTGTGTGATTCCCATCTCGAATCCGCGAGACCTCCGAAGGCCCCGCACCCGTCAGGGGCCACAAAATGACGCGTTAAACAGGGCTAAACGAGAATCCCACCGCACTCCGAGAACCACTTATTGATTAACAGATCTTCACTCAAGCGCGTAAGGTTGGCAACAGCACTCCAGGGCTAAGGTTACGCGAGAAAAACGGCTCTCTGCGTCGATACGAGTCCCGAGAGAGATTCCCGTTGGGAAGTCCACGCTCCGACTGACCAATCTCCTGATGCGGAGCACGGTGCGCGATGAATCAGCGGCCCGATTGCGGCCGAGAACGCGCGAGGGGCGGGGCCGGAGCGAAGCGGAGGGCCGACGGCTGGGGAGGGTGACGAAGAGCGCATCGCGAGGGCGGCATCCTACCGCCGCCTCCCAGCAAAAGGGGGGCGAGCACGGCTACGAAAGCTGTTCCTGCCACGACTCACGCTCGGGGAAGACGACCCGACTCCGCGATGTCAGCGCCACCGAGACGCGCCCCTGATACCAGCTCTTCGCCGCACCGTGGATTCGGACTCGCTCGCCCTCGTCCATCCACGGCTGGTCGCTGGCGTCCCAGACGGTCATCTTCACCTGACCCGTCTCATCCCCGACGAGGCCCACCTGCTGGATCGATGGGTGCGCTGGTTCCCAGAGCACCACGACTTCGCCCCCGAAGTCGACCTCGCCGTGCGGCACGTCGCCCAGCCGCGAGATCGGCGTCACCGTTCCCGGTTGCGTCTTCAGCCGATCAGCTACCGCCACTGTCGCACTCAGCAGGTCGCCCGTTCGAAGGACCTGCTCTGCGAGTTCACGAGAGATGGCCGCCGTCGAGCCCGCTCCGGGAATCCCGGCCTGGATACGCCGCGCTTCCTGATTGACCGCCGCCAGCTCCTCGCCGCTCAGCCGCTCGCGTGGGTCGGGTGCATCCGGATTACGTCGATCGTCCACGCTCGCCGCCCGTCGCTCGAGGCTCACGCGCCGCTCGCGGCTCTCCCGCTCGACCACCTGCGCCGTCCGGGCCTCCCGGTCTGACTTCGGTGACCGGTCCATCCGCGTCCGCGTTCGCTCAATCTCCCACTTGCGGGCCTCCATCCGCTCTTCTGCTGCGAGTGTCAGCCCCGCCCTCCGGGTTTCGGGGTGGTTGGTGTCGACCTTCGCACGAATCTCCATTGCCACCGTCGCGTGCAGCTCCGGCCGCTCGTCGACGATGTACGCCTCGTCCTCATCGACCGCCTCGGCCTCCAGCCCTTCCTCAGCCGCCCACGTCGCCCACTGTTCGTTGTCTGTCCGACCCGAAACGTCATTACCGAAGATGTCTCTCGTACTCATTGGAGTCTAGAGCTCCTGAAGGCGCTCTCGACCGCGTCTTCTTCCTGGATGAATCAGTCCCACCCAGCTACGTTTCTCGCTCGCGCCCTCGCCCGGCTTGCCGGGCGCGAGCGAAACATCGCTGAGAGTGCGTACACACGCAAGCCGCGTAGTGGCGCCCCCGCGACGGGGGCGAGGCCAGCTTCAAGTCAGTTCTTGGTCCGGCCCGCAGCGAGTCGTGTCCAGATGAGAGGGTCGCCGAGCACTCGCGCCGCGTAGTGGCGCGGACGCGCAGGGGGCCCCGAGGCTGGAACGCGAAAGCTCGCCGGGGCGCAACCGAAACTGCACTTGATGCTGGCGCGTCGGGGAGACGCGAACGGCCCCGAGCGAGCGGGCGCCGCGCGCGGCGACCGATACCCGAGCTGGTTCGCTCACGGGGAAGACGCCACCGACGGGCCCGCCTTCTGCCAGTAACACACACTGATTCACGGGACGATGGCCCCAGCACATAACGGGGCGGGGATGAAAGGGGCCGGGCGGTCGATCCCTCCCGGACCCGGCAAGCACCGCAGGCCGAACGAAGTGAGGCCGAGGCGCGCAGCCATCGCCGAAGGCGAGGCGAGCGGAGCGAGTCGGTCCCGGAGGGTCGAGCGCCCGGGGGCTTTCGGAGGGCCTCGAATCCTCCTGTTCAGCCCAGCTACCCCCTCCATCGACAACAGTTATGCTGGCTGCACACCCTGAGAGGAGCGATTACCCGTGGCTGCCGTTGACGATTCACTTTCAACTCCCGCCTCGCCACCCTACTTCACGATTCGACCTGCGGACTCCCCGCTCGACCCTGCGACCGTCGAGACTCATCTCCGGCGTCTCCACGGACTGACCGGTCTCGAAAAGGGTGGCTTCCTCACGAGAGCGTCACCACCGACCGTCGAATGGCTACTGACCAGTTCCGGCGACGAACACGGTCTCACCTATGCCGTCGGCGTCGACGACGAGGCCGCTCACTCCTCACTCGAACACGCCATCCGCGGGCTGTTCCCTGACAGCTACGCTATCGCCGAAACCGACCGCGAGACGCTCCTCGAACCGCTCACGCTCTCCGAAGACGCTGACACCGTTGCACTCGCCTTCGAAGGCGACCCGAAACTCCGCAAGGACTGGCAGACCTGTCTCACACCCTTCAGCGTCTTCCACGAATCAGAGCGCGACCGAACACACGTCCGCGCACCGCTCGCGGCCGTCGCGGAGACGCTCGCCGACAGCCCGGTCCCGGTCTGCTATCAGGTGCTCGTCCGCCCGAAGCCCGACTGGTCCGTCGAGGCCGACGAGCGCCGCCTCGACCTCGAACGGGGCTCGGACACGCTCGGTGGCAAACTGATGAACGCGCTCGTCGGCCCGCCCCCAGAGGACGAACTCGTCATGCTCGGCGCCGACGAGGAGCGGGTCGTCCATCTCCGAGAGCGAGACACGCAACGCTCGTTCGAGGTGAACGCCCGGGCGATCGTCGACTCGACCACGGACCCGGTAGACGCAGAACGCGTCCTGCGTGACCTCGCGCTCGCGTTCGAGCCAGTCGGCGGCCCGTTCTACCGCGTCAAGGGGGCCGTCGCGACCGGTACGGAAGCCCAGCAACTCGTCGACGAGTTCCACGAGCGAACGTTCCACTCACCGACGTACGGCCGCTCGTTCACCAGCCCCGGTCGCCGAACCAGTCCGGGCCTCGTCGTCGACGCTCGGGAACTCGGCTCGTTCTGTGCGCTTCCTGGCGATGCCCTGACGAGTGCGGGTGTCCGCGGGGTGGGCGTCACGCCGAGTGAACGAACCGGCCTCTCGCTCCCACCCGACAATCAACTCGCACCCTACTCGGGCGCCGGGATGACGCTCGGCTATCCACTCACGGACGACGACCAGGCCACGGACGAGCCACTCGTCCTCCCACCGTCGCTACAGCCCCTCCATGTGGGTTGGTTCGGACGGACAGGTGCTGGCAAGTCGACCGCGCTCGTCAACGCGATGCTCGCGAATCACCAGGCCACGGAGGGCGCGAGCATCCTTATCGACCCGAAAGGCGACGGTATGGGGAAGGACTACCTCCGGGCGCACTTCGCCACGCACGGCTCGCTCGACGATGTCCTGTACTTCGACTGTGCGGCGGTCCTCCCTGCAATCTCCTTCTTCGATATCCGTGGCGAACTCGACGCAGGCATCCCCCGCGAGACGGCCGTCGCGGATGCGGTCGACCACTACATCGAGATTCTCCGGGCCATCATGGGCCGCGACCGATTCGACCAGGCCGTCCGCTCGCCCGACATCATCCGCTATCTGGTGAAGGCACTGTTCGACCCGGTCCACGGCTCGGACGCGTTCACTCACCGGCAACTCCATGAAACCGCACGCCGGATGCACGAGCGCCAGTCCGCACCTGCTGTCGCTGACGACGACCTCGAACGGATGCTCGGGGGCGTCGTCGCCAATCGCGCCCAGACGTTCGACGAGATCATGCAGGGAGTGGCGAACCGCATCGAGAAGGTCCCGGTCGACCGCCGACTCGCCCGCCTGTTCAACCACGTGCACGCCGACAAAGACGAGGACGGTGATGGCTCCCACTTCGATCTGGTCGACTTCCTCGACGAAAACGTCGTCATCGTCTTCGATACGGGTGGCCTCCGCACCGAGGCACAGCGCGTCCTCGCATTGCTCATCCTCTCGGAGCTGTGGACGGCACTGAAGCGACGGCGGAAGCGCGCGGTCACGGAGGACCTTCCATTGGTCAACCTCTACATCGAGGAAGCCGCGAGCATCGCCGTCTCCGATCTGTTGCAGGAACTTCTCTCCCAGTCACGCAGCTTCGACTGCTCGGTCACGCTCGCCATGCAGTTTCCCGCACAGCTCCGGGGGTACGACCAGGACGTCTACGACGAGATTCTCAACAACGTCTCGACCGTCCTGACGGGGAACGTCCCGTCGGACGCGCGTTTCGCTCAGCGCCTCGCGACGGATGACATGGACCCACAGCAGGTCGGGAATCGGCTCCGTGCCCTCCGACGCGGGCAGTGGCTCGTCAGCCTCCCCGCCGCGTTCGACCAGCCGGAGCCGCGGCCGTTCCTCGTCCAGTCGGCGCCGCTCCCGCCCGGCCACCCGGATGAGGAGCGAGCACTCTCGTTCGACGAGCAGTCCACGCTCGCCGCAGCAGCAATCGAGATGCAGGCCCGGACGCGGGCCGAGCACGGCCTCGGCCTATCGTCGCCGAGTGTCGTCCGGGAGGAGACACCGAGCGACCGCGAAGCCCCGTCCGATTCCGAGGCATCCGACGGCGCATCCTCCGTAGTTCGGGTCGATAGCGCCCTCCCACACACGAAGCGGCTTCCCCCGACCGTCGAGTACGACGACTCGATTCACGCCCTTCGATGTACACGATGCGATACGCGTTACGACCCCTCCATCGACGGGATGGAACGCGCCATCGAGTGCTGCTCGTCAATCGACGCGGTCGATGGTGACGACATCCCCATCTGCGAACTCAACCTCAAACTCACCGAGGCCGAGCGGCTCGACTCGGAGTGGTCGGATGCACAGCTCATGTTCCTCCAGGCGGTCTACAACGCCCAGCAGCTCCGGTTCGACCCGCTCGAGTACGACCTGCTCTGGGACTCGATGCTCCGGCTGCAGGAGTACGTCGGCATCGAGAGCGACGCCGTGCAGGACCTCATCGATGCCGACCTGTTGCGCCACGATACCGATCGGCCGCACCGACTGTACACGGTCTCGCCGGAGGGGCGGAACGTAATCGGCGAGAGCTATCGGCAGGGCGTGGATTACGGCCACGGCCAGGGTGATCTCGAAGAATCGAGCGAGCACGTCCTCGGTGTGGAGATTGGCCGGCGGTATCTGGAGGACAAATACCGGAACGACCCGGAGTCCGAGGTGGCCGAGGTGATTCCGTACTACGACCTCGGGGAGAACCAGCGTCTGGACATCGCCGGTGTCGACAGTGAGGGCGATGTGGTGGTTGCAATCGAGGTCGAGCGGGTGAACCACGATATCAAGCGGGCGGTCCCTGAGGACTTCAATAAGATGGCCGCGTGCGACCCGGATGAGGCCATCTGGATAGTCATGTCGCACACCGAGGGCCACGATGTGCTGGCTGCGCTCAACGACCCGCTCGAAGGCGATGTTCGCGTCGAGAAGACGTACGCGAAGACCTCACCGGTTAGTTCGTTCAAGATCACCGAGCCGGGACTGACGGCGATGTACACCGTCGAGCAGGTTCGAGAGGCACTCGGTGGGAAGGGCCCGGCAGCGTAACTGACCCTGTCAGATACTCCGAGGGTGCACTGTGATGGGGGATTCGACATAGCCACCCCACAGAAAGCACTTATCCTCGCGATACTCACGCGGACCCATGCGATTTCGAACGCTGGTAGACAAGCCACGCACTCGGTGATGCGGTCCGCGCGAACGCCCAACCAGGGCCGTAGCGGGCTGCACTCTCGAGTGCGTGGGAATTCACCATGGACGATGCTGAACGCCTCCGCCGAGAACTGCGTGCCACACGCGAAGAACTCGTTCGGAAACGCTCACGTGATTCGGATGGCCCGCCCGGAGCCGAGAGCGGTCTCCCGCTCATGCCCGAGCGTGACGACGAATTCCTTCGTCTCGCACTCATGAATGAAGCGGAACTCGAAAGCCACGTCGAACGACTGGAACGGGACCTCAACGACCTCGAAGAGGGTATCGAGCCACCAGACGGGGAGTAGCGAGCACTGCGAAGAAGCAGGAAACCCAGACAACGTATGGAGATAACGAGCGGGGCGATCTACCAGCACGACGAGTTCGAGGAGGTTCTCGTACTCGGTGTGCGCCATGTTTTCGAGGAGTACGACCTCGAGTCGAAGGATGGACTCGTTGTGACGCGGGTCGTCGAGTTCACGACTCAGTGGGACGGATACGGCGCGATGCCGTCGAGTATCCGCACGACACCCGTCGATGCATTCCACGGTGCCGTCGGCGAGGCGATTCGGACGGTAGACGTGATCGAACCGCCGATGGACGGAAAGAGCGGCCGCTCGAGATCCGAATAGATCAGGTACCACTTGGAGTCCGAAGGGACTCCTGCAGGGGAGACCGTTCGACCCCGTGTGATGGCTTCACGATGGGGCGCATCGTTTAATCCGACGAGACGGAACGATAGGACAGCGACTCGGTCGCACCGATACGATGAAGATCTACCCCAAAGTCCCACGCTACGACCATACCGTCGTTCCGGAGGCGTTCTTCGACGCCGATGATCTGACGGTGGTCGAGAAGTACGACGGGAGCAGCTTCCGATTCACGCTCTTCGACGAGCGGTACTCCGAGATGTATCCCGAGTCCGTAGTCAGTGCAGCGGATGGAGATGGGAGTCTGGTCTTAGGTACCCGGCGGTCGATTCGGGGTACCCACCGCGACGACCTCGAAGATATCGACGGTGCCCTCCACCGGGCCGTCCGTTGCCTCCGCGAGGGTATCGAGTCGGCGGCCCTCCGTGACCTGCACGACGCGTACGACAGCCCGCTCATCGTCTACGCGGAAAACCTCGTCTACTCGACGCTCGACTACGGCTACACCGACCGTGACCTCCCTGCGCTGGTCGGCTTCGACGTGCTTCCGTACACGGCTATCGAGACGATGACGCCGGCGGGCGACCCCTACGCCGAGACGTTCGAGGGCTTCCTCTCGACGGCTGAAGCCTGGGACATTCTGGAGCGCATTCGCGACGAGACAGCCGCGACAGCACACGCGTTCGTCCCGGCGACCATCCTCGAGGAATCGTCTGGGTTCGACCCGGAGTCCTTCGAGGTTCCACCGTCCTCGCTCGCACCGGACGTTCGCGCCGAGGGTGTCGTCATCCGGAGTGACGCTCAGGAGCGCCGTGTGAAAGTCGTCCGCGAGGCATTCGAGGAGCTCAACCGCGAGCAGTTCGGCCGCAACCCCGACGACGCCGATTCCGGTGCGGCGTATCTCGTCGCGGCATACTGCACGTCGGCGCGCATCCGGAAGGAGGTCCGCTCGATGGTCGTCGAGGAGGGCCGAGAGTTCGGCGTCCACCTGACCGACGACCTGTACCCCCGCGTCGTCGAGGACATGTGGGCCGAGAACTGGAAGGAGATCATGCGACTCGAGAGAGAGCTCGTCCCTGCCGATGTCTACCCGCTCGTCGCGAAGCGCTGTGTGAGAGAACTCCGACAGATGGAGACGAATGCAGAACTCAATAGTGCCGACCCGACGACCATCTGGCAGCACCTGAGCTGACTGCGGGAAGGAAGTGCGGTAGCGACAATGAGTGCTATCGAGGGTCAGCCCGTATCGATGTACGTCGCCGCCTGTTGGGCAACTCTGTCGGTGAACGATTTCGGCGAATACGTGGGGCCGAAATCAGTCAGTCCTTCCCCGCCGGTCGGGGCATCTGCTCGACATCCCGAATCCGGGCCGTCTTCTCGACGGCCTCGTACTGGCGCTGCCACGCCTCGCGTGGGAACAGCCCGTTCCGGTCGAACAGCGCCCGCGCCTCGTCGGTGATCGTGTAGAACTTGTTCGGGAAGTCCCGGCGCCGATTGCCGGGCACGACCTCCAGCACCCGGACGACCTTGGCGTCGACGAGGCGCCGGAGGTGCCGGCGGATGGCGTCCTCGCTCTTGTCGGGGTTCACGTACGCCAACTCCTCGACGCTCGGTGCACCCTTCGGATGACCGGCGATGTCCGACAGCAGGTCCGCCCGGGGCGTGTCCGTCGCCTCCTGGAGCGCCCGCCACGTATCGAACCCCTCGTCGCCGTGGTCGGGCTCTCTCGTCTGCGGTTCCATATCGCCCCGTACACCACGCGGCGCCATAAACACTTTCACTCAAATGAGCTTGATTCCACAGATAGTCTACAAAGTGATATGGTATCCGAACACATAATTGATGTGTGCTCCGGAGCGACGACCAGCATGGACCCTGCCGACGGTGACGACCACACGGACGGTTCGGGTAAAGGGGAGCAATCATCGCCAGCGCCCGCAGACGTGGATGCGGCCGCGAATGTAGAAGACCGACTCGTGGATGCTGGTGCGACCTCGTTGACACCCACTGAATACCAGCGACTCAAGGACCTCGTGAACGGTGACCGGCTCGAGCAGATCAAGGGCCACTCACGTCGGTATCTCGTGGCGGGCGCGGGTGGAGACGGTGAGGCAGCCGACCGCCGGGGACTGGTCTGTGGCCGACTTGACGACCGTCGTGACCCACCAGCGGTCGCCGTCCGGCTGGAGGATTTCGGTCTGACCCGTGAGGAGATAGCCCTGTGGGCCCGCCTGTTCGACGTGCTGTGTGGGATGGCGACCCACGTAGTTGCGGTGCTGGAGGACTTCGACGGCGGCTACGTGTGGGAACTGGGCCTGCTGTACGCACCGTCCTATCGGGCGAAGGCGTGGGTACTCCAGCGTGTATATGACGACGACCGGACCCAGCGCGAGCACTACGAGAACGGGATGGCGGCCGCCCATCTCGAACACCTCTCCCGAGAGCGAGTCTTCACCTGGGCGACGGTATCTGACCTTCGGGCGGCGGTTGATGAAATCCCGTAGTCCACCTATTCGAACACTCGAGGTGGGGCCTGAGCGTCTGGATATCCGCTATGGATTCAGAATTCGGGAGAGGATGTAGCTGACAGCCGTCTATCTCCAAGGCTCATGTATCCCTGTATCATTGCATCTGCAGCTAGAGGATGGATCTCACCGAGAGCGACGTTCGAGATCGTTGTACGGAAGCCGTCTACGAGCGAGGAGAGAGGTACCTGGCGGAGGGCCGAATCAAGCGACGGTCCAGGTTCGGTGAGACGGTTACGGCCGTCGTCAGCGGCAGTCGCGACTACGACCTGACACTCGACCACTCGACAGCAGATATCGAGTGCCAGTGCAGCTGCCCGTACGATGGGCCCGGTATCTGCAAGCACGCGGTGGCCGTCTTGCTCTCGCTCGTCGACGACCCACCCAAGGACGAAGGCCACCACGTCGAGACCACGCTCGACCGGGCCGAGGCCGACGAACTCCGTGCGTTCCTCCGTGACGAGCTGGCCACGGACCCCTCGTTGCGTGACCGCTTTCTCGCCCGATTCGGCGAGTCTACCCCGCGATCCGTCGACGATCTCCGTACGGATATCGATGGACGGTTCGAGGAGACGAATCCGGAGTACGCCGTGGTCTTCGAACCGATCGACTTCTCGGACCTGTTCGACCTGGCGTCGACGTTTCGATCCCGAGGAGCCTACGAGTCAGCGGCTACGGTCTACCGGGCACTCATCGAAGGTCTCGACGACAACATGGAGCTGGTCGACGGGTCGTACGACCACTTCGCCCGAGCGTTCCAGCGGGCGCTGGACGGGTACGTCGAGTGCGTGGGGGCGGCCGAAATCGATGCTGACGAACGCTCCGACCACGCCCAGTTCCTCGAGGAGCGCGCGGTATCGGGAACCGGTTTCCTCCATGAGCGGTTCGATCACGCCGCGACCGCGCTTCGGGAGCAGATGGAGACGGACTCGTCGACCCACGACTGACGTCGTGGGGTGGTTCGTGGACTCACGATCTACCGACTGAACGTCGAAAACGGTGTAGTCGCCATACCGTTCAGCATCTGGGCTTCAGGCTGGGATGACCGTCGCCCAGCCAACGGGACATTCGCCCGGTTTTGACATCCTCCCACGACTGAAGTCGTGGGCTTTCTCCTCGACGTTCTGTAAGGTTGTGTCACAGTCAGGTACCGGTTCTCGTTGCACTCCAAGCCCGCTAGTCGTCGCTCAGGCGGCCGAAGGTTGGCTGTGGTCTCCGCTAGAGTGTGGAATGGATGGTGGGGGCTGACTAGGAACCCGGGTCGGGACCGCTTCGCTCGGAGAGTACTGGAAGACTACGGCGCGCCGAGCAGGCCTCTCGCAGCAGTTCCGGGGGATGTTGCGCGAAGCGAGGATTCGCTGTTCGTCTCAGATGGACGGAAGATCTCGCGTACGGATGGCGTAAGGTTGGCGCTGTCGTGCGATTCGATGCATCCTTACATCAAGACAGTCGTCTGTGATGTTCCCTTCCTGTCGTTGTGAAGGGGCGCTCAGCCCTTCGATTCTCCGCCCCTGGAAGCGCGCTGCGAGCGTTCATCTCCGTTCCTCTTCCTCTACCCGATTCTACCCCCGACTTCGGTCACATAACCCACTCTAGCGGAGAACGCGACGAAGGTTAGGACACGTCAGCAGCACCCAGATCGCGTATGGAGTGGTTTGCGCGCCCTATCCGGTTCCGCGGTACATACAGTCGGTATCGATGCGTCGTGGCTCGGTCTCCACGAACCAGACAGTCCCACGCCCGGATTCTGAAGTAAGATATTTGTTAATTACCATCTTGCCGGTAGCTATCAGATGTACGAGACTCTCGACGACACGGCCGCACAAATCATCCTCGCTACCGAGAGTGGTGACTCCATCCGCCGTGTCGCCCAGCGCCTCCACACTCCATATGAGACAGTCCGACAGGCCGTCAATCGACTCGAAGACGAGGGGTACGTCCGTTATGCCGATGGCCTCTCGGTAGTCGACGACCGTGTGAGGGTTGCTGCACGCGAACTCGTCGCTGCGAGCGCCGGCGTCAGTCCACCTACTATCGAGGAGGCCTACGTGCTCCCGCAGTTCGGGAATTGGCCGTTCGCATTCACGCGAATCGATGCCGTCTACGTGTGGACACAGGGAGGCTACCAGGTCGGTCGGAGCCCCGAAGACTACCCGCTGTTCCTCGCAGTTCGCGAGCGAGATGTCGACGCCTGGGAGTCGTTCTTCGAGTCGTTCGGCCTTCCGACCGCATCCGAACGCCAGCTCCCTGATGAGGTGGCAGGGCCACTGCAGTTCGTCCTTGACCCGCGTCGATCGCTCGACATCGAGCACGTCGAAGGCTACCCGGTGATTCCTCAGGAGGAGACAATCGCGTATATGCGCGAACACTACGCCCAGTTCCAATCGGCGTTGGCGATGCTGGACCGAATGTATGATGACCTCGACCTCGATGTCGCCTATCGGGAGAGAGACCGGGCCCAGCCGTGAGCTTCCACAATCGGAGCGACGCACTCACCTGAACCAGCTGAAGCAGTAGCTATATTACAGATACGTCAGCGAGTATCTAGCATGGCTGGGGGCTGGATGGGGCGTCGCAATCTCCTTCGAGCGGGAGCCGCTGGCATCATGGCTGCCTGCGCGGGATGCTTCGGTCCGGAGAAGGACGGCGTGTACGCACTTTCACGCACCGATGGCAGCAAGCGCTGGGTGACCACCCTGGGGGCCGTTGATGGTGGCCCCACCCTCTTCGACGACACCATCGTCGTCGGGTCAGGAACGACGGTATCTGCGCTCGCGACCACGGATGGCGAAGAGCGCTGGAGCTACGATGTCGAGTTCGAGTACACGAACGATATCAAGGACCCCATACTGGTGGACGAGACGCTCCTGGTCCCCGCCGGCAAGGAACTCTACGCGCTCTCAGCGGCCGATGGAAGCGAGCAGTGGACGGTTGCCGGCGACGCCGAGATGTGGCTGCTGCCACGCCCCGTCGATGGGACCGTCGTCGTGGGCGCTGGAAAGGAGCAGCTTCGGGGTATCTCGCTCGAGGACGGGACCGAGCGCTGGACGTACGAGGGTGGGGCGCTGGATAGGAATGCGGCGACGGTCGCCGACACCACCGCGTTCGTCGGCTCGCGGGACGGCCGGGTGATCGCGATCGACGTGACCGACGGGAGCGAGCGCTGGACGTTCGACACCGAGAAGCCCGTTCGCGGTGGCATGGCGGTCCACAGCGGCCACGTCTACCCGAGTACGACCGGTAATCGGGTCTATGCGCTCACGACCGGGGACGGAACCGAACGGTGGCAGTGGAAGACACCAGCCGGAGGCGAGATCATGCCGCTCGGTGCGAGTTGGCCCTCGACCATGGGTCTGGGCCAATCACTGTACGCCGCGTATGCCGGCCGTCTGTTCGCGCTCTCGACGAGCGACGGGACCGAACAGTGGCGAACCGTCACGGAGCTGACATCGATGGTGCTCCAGCAGTCGGGTGACACCATCTTCGTCACCGGTGACGGGCTCAGTGACACGGGGGGCGGAAATTCGGGGCCCGCGTCGTACGGAGCGCTACAGGCATTCCGTCAGCGAGATGGACGCGAGCGCTGGTCGGAGACGTTCACGGAGGACCTGGAACACCCCCCGGTCATCGGAGAGAGTACCGTCTTCGCCGGGACGGAGGAAGGGATGGTACATGCGTTCGAGAAACGCGATGGGAGCGAGGCGTGGACGTTCGAGACGGAGACCGGGCGGCAACCGGGGGTGGTGCTCGACGGAGATACGGTCTACGTCGGCACACTCGGGTAGCGGACCCAAGGTCATGTCACTCGCCGGACGCCGGACCTGTAGCGACACACCACCTGCCACCGACTACGCCACGGTCACCACGACGCGAGCGGAGACGGGCCGCGGGTCCACGGAGACGGTCAGCTCCCGTGCATCCGCGTCGTACGTCCAGTCCGCCGTCCGCCCGGCGCCCGAGACGACGACCTGTTCGGGCGCCTCGACGCCGACGAACGTCACGTCGTACGCCCGCTCGGCCGGGCGGCCCGGGTAGTCGCCGTCCATCCCCTCGATGACGAACCGGTGGCCGTTGGGCCTCGTCTCGTATCGGAGCGGCGTCCGCCCGAACTCGTCCGCCCGATACCCGAGGCCCTCACCCGCGTCGTCGTACAGTTCGAACGCGCCCTCGTCGCCGGCGTAGACACGGATCTGACGACGGTCCTCGGAATCACCAGCACGGTCGCCGAGCGGCTTGAGCGGGAGAACCGCGCCGGTCCGGGCGAAGACCGGCATCCGGTCGAGCGGTGCCTCGACGGTCGCGACCTGGCCCGCCTCGTAGCGCTCGCCGGTGAAGATGTCCACCCATGCGTCCTCGCCCGGCGGGAACCAGACCTCCTTCGTCGCGACCGGCCCGGGCGTCGCGATGGGCGCCACCAGCAGGTCGTCGCCGAGCAGGTACTGGCGGTCGAA
>Ga0207757_100779_pt1 | contig 17567 bp, 15 predicted proteins | sample A23P3SouthBayCA_2_FD_187752 | JGI IMG/M metagenome (GOLD analysis project Ga0207757, IMG submission 187752) | Aerobic enrichment media microbial communities from Eden Landing Ponds, California, USA - A23 P3 (2) (SPAdes) | ecosystem: Environmental > Aquatic > Marine > Unclassified | place...
GAGCTCCTCAACCACGTCGACCGACACGGTGGCGGCCTCCGACTCGGCCTCGACAGGAGACGAACCGGCAGCCCCATCCACGGGATCAGTTCGACCCGAAACGCTCCCCCCTGAGCCATCTGACCCCGAGTAGAACTCGTCGGTCCCGGCGATGGCCCGTTCGATCGTCCGCTCACCGTACGTCGCGCCATCCGCGAAATGCGGCTCGTCCCACTTCGGGCGCACCAATCCGGACTCCCGGAACAGCCGGTCCATCTGGTCGGGATCCCCACCGGTCCAGAACGCCAGCAGCGAACACAGTGCCATGTCCGCCTCGGACTGACTCGGGTAACCGGACGTATCCCCCACACAGAGTCGTTCGAACTTCTCGCCGTTCGTCGCACTCCGGGCCCGCGACAACAGTTCCTCGTCCCCGAGGTCGTTCCCTGGGCCGCTGGCCGCTCCATCGATCGCTGGCCCCGAAGCATCCACGGCGTCCGCAGTCGCCTCGCTGTCGGCATCTGTCGACGCGCCGCCGCCTGCATCGTCCGGCATCACGTACTCCGCGTGCACGGCAGTCAGCGCCTCCTGCCGGGGCTCGAGCGCTCCGGGCGTCTCGGAGAGCTGGTCGCCGGTCACGGTGAAGAACCGAGCGTCGTCGTACAACTCGACATCCCCGTGCCGATTCCGGCCATCGGGCAGCTCGCCCTCGACGAGGACGTGGACCCCGGTGCCCGACGGCGACACCTCCGTGAACGAATCGAGTCGCTCGACGATATCCTGGGCCCAGTCGGTGAGCGTCCCGTCGTCCGGGTCGCGACAGTCGTCGAGGTCGACGCCGACGATCGGGTCGGCGGCGGTGAACACGAAGCCGACGCCATTCGCGCTCGAGTCGGCGTACGCGCGAGCGGTGGCGAAGTCGGTCCACGTCTCGGCGTCGGTCGCCGACGCGTACGAGCCGGTCGCTGGATTGACCGGGACCTTCGTCGCCTTCCCGCTGCGCTCCTCCGAACGCCAGGCGACCCACTGCTCCCGCGTCACCACGGACGCTGGGAGGGACTCGGCCGTTGGCAGCGCACCCATCTTCTCAGCCAGCCCGTATCCGGAACGAATGCATAAATCCATCCTCTCGGATCGAAATTTGCAATCCCCGAACGCCCGATACAGCGCGGTTCCATGGAGTGAAGGCCAGATACAGGGGCTGTGAGACAGGTGTCCCGACCGTGTCGCGCACCGCGCGAATCACCTTAAATGCCGGATTCCGTCCATCTCAATTCCTGAGAAGAGGAATACGTTCGTTCCCTCTCTGGGTAGCGGGCTACACAGCGCCTGGTACAGCCGGTTTCCATGGCGAATCTCCGCCGGAGCGACGAAATCGGGGGCCTTGAGTCGCTCACCGGGGGCCTACACAGCACCCCGAATCCTCCACTGTAACAACGGTGTGAGCGAGTGTGTATCGTTCGTGTGTTGTGACCGGTCGCGGTGCGAGAATGCCGATCCGAATCTGGCCGATAACAGCCGTCTATCGGCCCATACCGAGAACGGGAATCGGATCGCAGGCGTTGCGACCGACTCCTGACGAGTGCCGTATCGCTCTGCCGAGTGTCTGTATCGGCGGCTTGCAGAGCATTCGGTGTCGATACCCGTCGTGCTGGGTCGCATCTTAGCCGTCATGTCATCGTCAAGAATCGGTGATACATCGCCTGTTAGCGCCTAAACGCCGATATCGTCGGCAAGAGAGGACTCACTGGCCGTGAACCTCGTACTGCCTGTTTTCTCCATGATTCGTGGCATGTATGCCGGTTCTCCGATATCAGGGCCGGAGTTCCGATATGTCCACCCCACTTCTGCGGCTAGTATAGTCTCGTTATCGGTGCATACAGGCACTGTATCACCGATTCCTTTTGCTCATGTCGGAATCGTGGTCCGTCGCGACTGGCAGTGGTGTTCCCCTCATGCACCGACTGTCGTGCACAGATGCTAATCACGGATGTTGTTGTGGAGACAAATGGAGCTGTGTAGAGTTGAAACAGAGGTGTGCAGGCCACGGCATCCTCGGCACGACCCACGCCGAGGACGTGGAGAAGCTCGTCAATCGGGTCGTCGAGCAGGGGCTACCGGCGTACCTCCTCCGGGAGATCGACCTCGTGGTCTTCCCGAAGCACGCGGCCGGCGAGCGATACGTCGCCGAGGCCGTCGAGTTCCTCTCGGCGACGGCGTACGAGACGCTCGACCGACCCGGCGACCCCGGCCGGGACCACGGCACCATCGAGAAGGACGGTACGACAGTCCACTGGAACCGGGTCGCCCGCCGCGAGCACGATGGGGACTTCCGACACGCTTTCGGGCTCGACGGGGCCGGCGGTGAGTCGGCCGGCGGCGCCGTGAGCGACCGGACCCGCGTCTTCGAGCGGCTGGCGCGGACCACCGACCGCCCGGTCGAGGACGTCGAGCGGGAGTTCCGCCGGAAGCGCCGCTACGTGGAGCATCTCGTGCGCGAGGAGCGCGACGACTTCGAGGAGCTGTTCCGCTTCCTCGCGGACCTCCGTGCGAACGAGGCCGCGACCGTCGAGCGGGTACAGGACCGGGGAACACGGGATGTCGCGGCCGACGGCGGCGACACGACGGCGGACTCGTCCGACTGAGATACGCCCGGGAAGGCACGGTTCGGCAAAGCGCGTGAGGTACGGCCCCGGATGGAGCGGCGGCCCCGGCGAGTAGCGCGACTTCCCGGAGGGCCGGGAGCGCAGCAACACATATTGCGTGTGCATACCCATACACAACACATGAGCAAGAACATCGCCATCTCCGACGAGGTGTACCGACGGCTCAAGCGAGAGAAGGGCGACCGGAGTTTCAGCGAGGTCATCGAGGCGCACCTCGAATCAGGTGGCAAGCTCGCCGATGTCTCCGGCCAGCAGATCTTCGACGCCGACACGGCGGCGGCGGTCAAGGACGACATCGGGGCCCTGAGCGAGGGGACTATCGAGCGGCTCGACGGATGAAACTCCTCGATACGTCAGTCGTTGTCGACATCGACAGGGGGGATGCCGGGGACCGGGTCGCGAGGCTCGACGAGGAGGGTCGGCACGCGATCAGTGCCGTCACACTGACGGAACTTCGCCTGGGTGTGAACAAGCAGTACGAGTCAGGATCGGACGCACACCGGGATGCCGTCTCGGCCCTCGAACGACTCTGTGCCCGGTTCGACCTGCACGACATCACCCGACCCGTCGCGGTCGCCGCCGCCGAAATCATCGCGACACTCCAGCGCCGGGGCGAGCCACTTCACGACCTCCACGACATCTACATCGCCGCGACTGCCCGGACGGAGCAGCTACCGGTCCTGACTGCGAACGTCGACCACTTCGACCGGATCGACGACGTAGAGGTCGTCGACTGGGAGACGTACTGACTACGGAGAGGGGACCGGTTCACCCGTCTGCGGAGGAATACGACGACTTCGAGGAGCTGTTCCGCTTCCTCGCGGACCTCCGTGCGAACGAGGCCGCGGCCGTCGAGCGGGTGCAGAGCGCGAGTCGCGACGTGGCTGTCGACGGGGGCGACACGACGAGGCCGTGGTGAGCGGTCGGCACGGACGGACAGGACGGTGACTGGCCGTCTCCGGCCGACCGGTCACGCCACTCGGCGGAGGCCGAACACCCACACCAGCAGGGCACCCAGCGCGACGAGCAGTCCGAACCCGGGGCCGCCGCCGACGGTCGGCGGCCCGCTGTCGGCCTCACCGAGCGGGGCGACCACGATGGAGGGACTGCCCGACACGTCGACGGTGGCGTAGACGTAGTTGCTCCCCGGGACGGTCCCGGCGGGGCTGGCGGCCTGGCTCCAGCTCCCGTCGTAGCGCCACGGCTCGACCGTCGACTCGCTGACGTTGGCCGCCACGAGGTCGGTCAGTCCGTAGCTCACGTTGACCACGACATCCGGGTTGCTCCCGGACACCCGGACGTACTGCGAGAGGTTCTGCATGCCGGACGGGTCGCCAGCCGGCGCCCCCGTCGGGTTGAGAGCGAAGTTGCGACCGGTGGCCCCGACGACGGTCGGCGCGCTCGTGCCGAGATGGAACTCCCGCACCGTCAGGTTGGTCGTCGTCCCCTGGGCACTCAGCGAGTCCCCCCCGTTGTCCCACGCCGTGACGTTGACGATGCGCCCGTCGTCGGTGTCGGTCACGAGGACCCCATCGTTCGCGCTCCCGTTGATGGCCACGTCACGGACCTCGACCCGGTCGGAACCGGTCACCCCCAGCCCGTACCAGGTGTAGGTCCCCGCCCGGATGCGGGCGTCCCTGACGGTGTTGTCCGAGCCGTCGAGGACGTGTATCCCGGCCCCGGCATCGCTGTCGAAGCTGACCTCCGCCACCGTGACGTTGGTGCTACCATCGACCAGGTAGCCGATCAGGGCACCACCTATCGGCGCGCTGGTGGCGTTCAGCACCGTACTGTCGGTCGTCCCCCTGACGACGATGGTCCCGCCCTCCCAGCCGGGGCCGCCGTTCAGGGAACCTTCCATGCCCGTGACCGCGATATCCGTCGCGGACAGAATCGAAACGCCGACGCTGTTGTTCCGCACCTCGACATCGGTCACCGCGCTGGCGGCGAGGTCCCGGAACCGGATGCCGCGGCTCCAGTCCGTAGCCTCCAGGTCCCGGACGGTCACGTCGGTCAACTGCCCGCCCCCGGGGTCCCGTGCCAGCACGCCAGCGGTCGAGGGCAGTCCGGCGCTATCGACGACGTGCCCGTCCCCGTCGAACGTCACGCTGCTCGCCCGGATGTCGATACAGACGTCCTCGGGCCGGTCGGTGAGGTCCTGGGTCAGGACGTACAGCCCGGGCTCGTCGATGATGCGACAGTCCGACACCGGGACCGCGGTCGGTGCCGGCGTCGGCGTCGCCGTGATGGGCGTCATCGTGGGCGGGGGAGTCGGCGTCGGGGTCGGCGTCGAGGTCGGGGTCGCCGTTATCGGCGTCATCGTCGGCGCGGCGGTCGCCGTCGGTGTCGGGACCGGTGTCGGCGACGGCGTGGCCGTCCCGTTCGGTGTCGGGGTCGCGGTCCCGTTCGGCGTCGGGGAGGGCGTAGCGGTCGGCGTCGGGGTACTGGAGCCGTTCCCCAGCGGCGCGAACTCGGTGACCGACCCCGGGAACGCCGTGGCGTTGGCGTAGACGTAGTTCGCGGCGGTGTCGACCCCGTTCGTGCCGGGAACCGTCGACCAGCTGCCGTCGTGGCGCCACATGCGAAGCGTCGATTCCGCGGCACCCGACGCGCTCGCGTAGCTCACGTTGAGGAAGAGGTACGCACCGTTTCCGGTGTCGGTCGCCTCGACCGCCCCGCCGGCGGCGCTCATGCCGCTCGGTGGGGGCGTCGGTGTGGGGACATCCCGTAGCGAGACCCGCTGGGAGCGCGTCTCGATGATCGCCGAGGAGAGTTCGAGGTCGGTCGTCGTGGTCGTGCCGACGCCGGCCTGTGTCAGCGCCCAGTCGCCGCTGCCGAGCACGGTCACGTTCTCCAGATGCGTCCCGTCGGCGTCCTCGATGGCGACGCCGTCGGTCGTCGAGCCGGTCACCGTCGAGTCCACGACGGTCGTGTCCGGGCTCGCCGTCTCGATGGCGATGCCGACCCGGTTGTCCGAGACGGCGCTCCCGACCAGGGTGTTGTTGAAGCTCCGCGACCGGATTACGACCCCGCGGTTCGCGTTGGCCGCGCTGTCGAGGGCCCGGACGACGTTGTCCCCGCTCCCGACGAGTCGGATCCCGTCCTCGTTACCGGTCACGGTGGCGTCGCGAACGGTCGAAGCGGTGGTCTTGCTGAAGACGATTCCCGTCGCCCCGTTCCCCGAGGCGTTCACCGAATCGACCACGCTGTCGCTCACGGTGGCGTATCTGACGCCGGTCTCCCAGTCCGTCACCCGCAGGTTCCGGACGGTCACGTTCGAGATTGTCCCCGTGCCGGCGACCTGAACACCGGTCCCGTTGCCCACGCCGTCGATCTCGTGGCCCGCCCCGTCGAAGACCACGTCGCTCGTCGTGATCTCGATGCACGGGCTCGTGGCGCTGTTACTGATATCGCCCGTCAGTTCGTAGCTCCCGGGCGTGTCGATGGTCGTACACTCGCTCACCGGCGTCGGTGGCGTCGCCGTACCCCCTGCGACTCCACCGAGGACGACCAGCGCACCGAGGAGGAAGGGGATGCTGATTCGCATCGCTGTTCACCTGTTTCAGCGTCCCGGTTATCGTACAAAGGTGTTTGGGAGCGAGTGGCACAGTGGTCGGTGGACCGGGCGAGAGTCCGGCGTACGGGGGATTCAGCACTCTCGAGGCGGCGCCTCAGTCCTCGCGGGTCCGGACGACGATGACCGGCGCCACCGCCCCCTCCGCGACGCGTTCGGTCGGGTCGCCGAACAGGGACGACAGCAGCGAGGGGCCGCCCGCGCCCATCACGATGATGTCGAACTCGCCGGAGCGGTCGACGATATCCCAGACCGGCGACTCCGACTCGGCGTGCTCCGCAGTTATCTGCTCCGCCGGGAGGCCCCGGTCGAGCAGCGTCTCCCTGGCCCGCTCGACGGCCGCGTCCGTGTCGTACTCGCCACCGGTGTCCAGTCCCCAGAGCGTCACCGTGCCGGTGTGGCCACCCAGCAGCGTCGCGACGAGGTCCGCGAGGCGGCCGACGTCGACCGCGCCACGGATGGGGACGAGCACGTCCTCGATGTCGCTCGACGGGTTCGGGAGGAGGATGGCAGTTGCGCCGACCTCCTCGGCGACGCGCTCGACGGTCTGGTCCCGGTCGTGGGTGAAGGCGACGCGGGTCTCCACGCCCCGGCCCACCCCGCGGAACGTGTCCGCGATGTCCTCGACGGCAGTCCTGGCGCGGTCCTCGAACTGCATGCTGGCCTGCTCGGTCGGCGTCTGGTCGGGGAGGACGTGGTAGCCCAGCAGGATGATTCGTGCGGGTGCGAGGAACTCGACGAGCGACTCGGAGATGGACTCGCCCTCCAGTACCTCGACCGGGACGAGGATGCGCGGCGGTTCACGGATATCGAGGTCGTTGTCGGACATGATGGATTCGGCAGTCGGCGCGGGGTCGTCGTCGGACATCTACAGCACCCCCTTCAGTTCCACGTCGGCAGCGTAGTACTTGTACCACCCGGCGGCCGCGAGCATGATGGCGAGCCCGATGACCTGCGAGGCGGTCTGCATGAACAGGATGAGGCCGAAACTCGCGATGGCGCCGATACCGGCGACGGGCCGGTGTGCCGGCACCCGGAAGTCCGGGTCGTACCACTCCGGTTCGTCCCGGCGCATCGAGATGAGCGCGACGCACATCAGCCCGTACATGACGAGGTGGAGGAAGGAGGCGACCTCGGCCAGCACCTCGACCTCGCCCAGCGCGACCAGCACCAGGACCGGCCCGCCCGCCATCGCCAGCGCGACGTGGGGCGTGCCGTACTTGAGGTTCATCCGGGCGGCGAACTTCGGGAGGATGGCGTCCTTGCTCACCGCGAACACCGCCCGCGAGGTCGAGAGGATGGAGGCGTTCGCACTCGAAACCGTGGCCAACAGCCCGGCGAGGAGTATCGCCAGCGCGCCGGTGCCACCGACGAAGTTGCGCGCCACCTCGACGATGGCCGTCTCCCCGAACGTCTCGAGTCGTGCACTGCCGAAGGCACTCGTCGCGACGAAGATGGTCGCGACGTAGAGGACGGCGACGATGAGGACCGACCCGACCATCGCCAGCGGGAGGTTCCGGCCGGGGTCCTTGATGTCGCCCGCGACCGTCGCGACCTGTGCGAATCCCAGATACGACGTGAACACCAGCGCCGCCGTCGTGACCATCGGGAACGGCCCGAACCGGAAGAACGTCTCCGGCGTCGACTGGGTGCCGAAGACGCCCAGCGCGTCGAGGCCGCCGTAGCTCAGGAACAGCACCAGGATGGTCAGGAGCAGCCCGACCACGTAGTTCTGGAGTTTCGCGGCGTTCTCCGTCCCGAACAGGTTGAGCGCGGTGAGGAGGGCACCGAACACCAGCGCCATCGGGATGACGATGGGGACCCCGCCGAGGTTCACCCCCGCCTCGACGAGCAGCGCGGCGGCGTAGTTCCCGAAGCCGACGAGGTAGAACGCCGTCGCGAACACCAGCCCCAGCCAGATGCTGATACCGACGACCGCGCCCGGAAGCGCCCCGAGCGCGCGAGAGATGAAGTAGTAGCCGCCGCCGGATTTCGGCATCGCGGTGGCGAGTTCCGAGGCCGGCAGCGCCACCAGCAGCGCGATGACGGCCCCGATGGCGAACGACCCGGCCGCAGCCGGGCCAGCACGCCCCGCTGCCAGCCCCGGGAACACGAAGATGCCCGCGCCGATCATCGTCCCGACGCCGATGGCGATACCGCCGACCAGCCCGATGGAGCGTTCGAGCTCCGTCCCCTCCTCGGTGACGGTCGTCTCGCCCTCCGCCTCGGTCGAGAGCCCGACCTGCTCCGGCGCCTCGCCAGCCTTGTTCGTCGCCCCTGTCTCCGACTCCGAGGTCGTGCCCATGCAGGCCGGGCACACGCTGGCGACTATAATGTCGGGGGCTAGCGAGCAGCACGAGCCCGCAGACTCGGGGCGGAACGGTCAGCACGGGCGCGTCACACGGACGACAATCGCCCTCCGTGGGTAAGATGCTGCACATCGCCCGAATCCGACAGGGAACGGGTGTAGTCGGGCAGCCGACACACTTCGGGTGGCGGACCCCGGGTAGGCCCCCGTGTTCTCACAGCACAGGAGAGGAACTGCGCGACGACGTGGCGGCGGCCATCGAGAACCCGGTAGGCGTATTCGAGCCGGACAACCGGGACCCGACCAGGGACGGCGTGTCTGCCTGCGGCGCACCGGACACTTCCGACAAACGCCTCGTCGCCGAGAACGGTCAGAAGAGCGGTTCGCCTCGCGTCTCGCGGCCGAAGGCGAGGACGACCAGCCCACCGAGCGCGAAGGCGACCGCGAGCGGCGTCAGTGCGAGGAGGTACCCCGACTCCACGAACCCGCCCGCCAGGTCGGTCTCCAGAAGCGTCCCGGCGAGGATGGGCCCGATGACGGCGGCGACCTTGCCGACGCCGCCGGCGTATCCCATCCCGGTCCCCCGTGCCTCGGTGGGGAAGAGTTCGGGCGTGTACGCGTAGATGGCCCCCCACGCGCCGAGTGCGAAGAAACTCGCCGCCAGCAGGCCGAGCAGGAACGGCCAGAAGCCCGACAGCCCGGCGCCGAACAGCGCGACGCCCGGCATCGTCGCGGCGAAGACGAACGTGAAGACACCCGAGAGAAGCAGGTACGAGCCCAGCGTCGGCCGCCGCCCGACCCGCTCGACCAGATAGGCCGCACTCAGGTAGCCCGGAATCTGGACGACGGCGATGAGGAGGAAGTAGAGGTAGATGTTCCCGACCACGCCGGCGGCGCCGACGGTCTGCGGGAGCCAGATGAACACGCCGTAGTAGCCGAAGTTGATGGCGAACCACGCGGCGCCGATCATCAGCGTCTGCGACCGGATGTCCTCGTCGAACAGCCGCGAGACGGGCGGCGTCGCCGTGACCTCGACGTCGTCGACCTCGAGCAGCTCCGCCTCCTCGTCGTTCTCCGCCGCGATGGTCCGGATCAGAGCGTTGGCCTCGTCGATACGCCCCTCCTTGGCGAGGTAGTACGGCGTCTCGCTCAACTGCGAGCGGATGACGAACACCAGCAGGGCGGGGAAGGCCGCCGAGAGGAACAGCAGCCGCCAGCCGGCCACTGCCCCGACGACCGGGAGGGCGATGGTGCCGCCCGGCCCGGCGAGCGCCGAGAGCCAGACCCACGCCAGGACCACCGCGATGATGTTGCCGATGGGCCAGAACGCGTCGAGGTAGACGAGGTACCGCCCCCGGCGCTCGGTCGGGAGGTGCTCCGAGAGGTACGAGGTGTCCACCGCGAGCGCGCCACCGAGGCCGACGCCGGTCAGGAACCGCAGCGCGAACCCGGAGTAGAAGCCCACAGCGAGGGCGGTGAGCCCGGCGAACACCGAGTACGTCAGCACGGTCCACTGGAACGCGGGCTTGCGCCCGTACCGGTCGGCGTACCAGCCCCAGCCCCAGTTGCCGATGATCATCCCCATGAGGCTGGCGCTGCCGAGCAGGCCGGCGGACAGCCCCGACAGCCCCCACGCCCCGATGAGCACCGGCAGCGTGAAGCTGATGATGATGACCTCCATCCCGTCGAAGGCCCAGGCGCTGCCGCAGATGGCCAGTAACCGGTGGTGGAACCGGCCGACCGGAATCCGGTCGATGACCTGCGAGACGGTGACGGTTCCTCGGCTCATTGTCCTGTCACGAAGCCTCCTCCGCTCGGAGGGAAGACGGTTTCGGCGATTCCCAGGAGACGGTCCGTACCGGGACACCGGTTCGGGTCCAGCGGGCCGACCGACCCACCTCGGTACCCGGGATGGGAATATCGATACCACGACTATTTTCGACATAACATACCAACACAACCCCAACCAGAAACATTTTATAGATTCCGCCCACATTACGATATTCTTCGAGAATCACCCAGGTAGCACCCGGCGGATCCCCACGACAGCGATAGCGCAGCCCGGTCCGGGGTCGCTGGCGAGGTCCCGGCGTGGTTGCGGGCGTGGCGAGCCGGGAGCGGCCTCAGATGAAGACGACGGCCAGCCCGACGACGACCACCAGCCCCAGCACGGCGGTCACGAGCGTCCCGAGCTGACGGGTTCCGAGTATCCACGCGAGCGCCGCCTTCACGAGCGTGTTCGCGGTCGCCGCGATGACGATGCCGGTCGTCGCGACATCGGTGGCGACGGTGCCGTCGGCGGCGAGCTTGCTCAACGTGAGCGTCATGGCGTCCACGTCCGCGAGGCCGGAGACGAACGCGGTGGCGTACACCCCGGAGACCCCGAGGACGGAGTTGGCCGACTCCGAGACCAGCAGCACCGCCGCGAACAGGGCGCCGAAGACCAGGGCCGGCTGCAACCTGAAGGGGTTCTCGATCTCCGCGGTCACCGCGTCCTCGCGTGTCGATCGCCAGTAGACCACGACGGCGGCGAGCACGCCCGCACCGGTCATCAGTCCCAGCGGGACCGCGACGTGGGGGAGCAGTGCGGGGTTGACGACGGCCACCTCGACAAGCGCCCGCGGGAACATCACCACCGACGCGACGACGATGGCGAACGCCGAGACCTGGTAGATACCGGGGGAGTCGGTCGTCTGCTCGGCCATCGAGACGGTGGTCGCGGTCGAGGAGACGAAGCCGCCGAGGAAGCCGGTCAGGGCGAGTCCCCGCTGGGTCCCCACGACCCGGCTCAGCACGTACGCCGCGAAGCTCAGGCCGCTGACGAAGACGACCATCAGCCAGACGAAGCGGGGGTTGAGCCCGTACAGCGCCTCGAGTTCGCGGTCCGGGAGCAGCGGGAGCACCACCAGCACCACCAGCACGAACTTGACGGTGGCACGACGCTCCTCGTCCTCGATGCGCTCGGCGAACCGGTGGATGCGGCCCTTCGCCGACAGCAGCGCCGTCAGGACGCCCCCGGCCACGAGCGCGACCACTAGCCCGCGCTGGGAGTGCGTCGTCAGCGCCCCCAGCAGCACCACGAGCAGGCCCGCGGTCAGCGTCGTGAGACCGATATCGCCCTCGGTCCGGACCTTCGCGGCGTAGCCGACGAGCAGCGCGAGCACCAGCCCACCGACGACCACCGGCAACAGTGATGGGAAGAACGCCTGCGTGAGCGCGCCAGCCAGCGCCAGCAGCGGGAACGTCCGACTGCCGGCGAACGAACCCCCCGACTCGCTGGCCTCGCGCTCCAGCCCGACGAGCGCGCCGATGCCGACGGCCACGAGCAGGCGCCAGACCAGCGGAAACAGGGCCTCGGAGGCGGCTGTCACAGGTACACGCTCTCCTACCCGGTGCATCCCCCTTACGGTTCGAAGCTGGTCCGCGATGGTCGCCGTCCAGGCGGAACGCATCGCCGAGGGGAACCCACCGGAACAGTCGGAGGTGTTCGCGAGGGGGAACCGAGCGGCAGGGGGCATCCGGTCTGTCCAGCCGCCCCGTGCTCCAGTTCGAACGCGACCCCGACCTCGGCCCGGTACTCGCGACCGGCCCGTTCCAGAATCACGGCGAGTGTGCTGACAGGCCGGGAGTCATATGGTGGGAACCGGAGGAGGGACTATTATCTCCATACACGAACAGCCGGTGAAACGATGTCCACTGATACACCCACGGCCCGCTTCGAGCGGAAGACGTCGTTCGACGCGACGTCACCGACCCTCATCGAGGGGCTCCCCGGCCTCGGGATGGTGGCCTCCATCGCGGTCGACCAGATCACCACGCAGCTCGACCTGGAACACCACGGGAGCATCCAGTCGGAGGCCCTGCCCTCCGTGGCCGCGTTCGCCGACGGGCGCGTCCGCGACATGGTCCGCGTCTACGCCGGCGAAGACCCCCCAGTGATGACCCTCCAGAGCGACATCCCCATCCCGCCGAACGCGGCGGAGTCACTGAGCCGGACCGTCCACCAGGACCTGGCCGAGGAGTTCGACCGGGCGGTCTTCCTGGCGGGCGCGCCGGCCGAGTCCGAGGAGCAGCTGGGCGAGGTCGTCGGCGTGGCGACGAGCGACGAGACCGAGCAGGAGCTGGTGGACGCCGGCATCGACCTGGCCGAGGAGTCCGGCTCCATCGGCGGTATCACCGGCGCACTACTGGCCGACTGCTACGCGCACGACGTCCCGGCGTCGGTGCTCATCGTCCGCTGTGACCCCCGGCTCCCCGACCCGAACGCGGCGCAGTCGGTCATCGAGAACGCGCTCGAGCCGCTCGTCGACTTCGACATCGACACGAGCGAACTCGAGGAGCAGGCCCAGGAGATCCAGCGACGGAAACAGCAGATCGCCAAGCAGCTCCAGCAGCTCCGCCAGCAGCAACAGGAGGAGGGCGAGACGCTCCAGAGCCGCGCGATGTACCAGTAGCGGGCCTCGCAGGCGCCCGGCGGCGCCGCAGCTCGACGCACGCACCGGGGGCTACTCTGACTGCTGGATGGCCGTCCACGACTCGATCTCGAACCGATACCCCTCGATGCCGCGCATCGGTTCGGCGGAGCTGAACAGGTCGGGGTGCCAGGCGTTCTCCATCGCCGCCCGGAGGTCGTCCCACTCGTCGTCGGCCACCGTCTCGAAACGCCCGACGAGACTGGCGCTCCGCCAGTCGTGGACGGCGGCCGCGTCGTAGACGACGAACCGGCCCAGGTCGGCACGTTCGGTCAGTTCCTGCTTGCGGCTCTCCGGCCCGAACAGCAGGTAGACGAAGTAGAGCGCGTCCTCGCCGTCGTAGCCGAACGACAGCGGGAGGAGGTACGGCAGTCCCCCCTCGGCGAGCCCGAGCACCCCCACCCCCTGGTCGGTGAGCAACTGTCCCAGCTCTTCCTCGGTCATCCGACTGGTCCCGGATTCACGGATCTCGTGGATGGACATACTCGAGGCTACCCACCGAGTCGTGTTAAGTAGTGACACACTTCCAGCGGCGTGGGAACCGACCCGGGACCCGACCGGTCTACCTCGCTCCCCCCTCGGCCATCAGAACCGGAACGCGTGCCGGACCTGTACCCGTGGGAGGGCAGAGGGCCCCTTCAGGGAGCGGCTGACTCTCAGCCCCTGGCAATCAGTGAGCGACTGATGGGGGGTCGCCACCCTCTGTTCAGTATGCTAGACGGGAAGATAGCCATCGTCACGGGCGGTTCGTCGGGTATCGGGAAGGCAATCAGCGAACTGTTCGTCGCGGAGGGCGCCGAGGTCGTCATCGCCAACCGGAGCGAGGACGAGGGCGCCGCGGTCGCCGAGGAACTGGGCTGCTCGTTCGTCCAGACCGACGTGAGCGACTACGAGCAGGTCGAGGCGCTGGTCGAGGGCACCGTCGAGGAGTTCGGCCGGCTGGACGTGCTGGTGAACAACGCGGGTGTCGGCAGCGAGTCCTCGCTCGTGGAGATGTCGCTGGACGAGTGGGACCGGGTCGTGAGCATCGACCTCGGCGGCGTGATGCACGGGATGAAGGCGGCACTGCCGCACCTGGAGGAGAGCGACGGGAGCATCATCAACATGGCCTCCATCTACGGACTGGTCGGCGGCAAGGGTGCGGCAGCCTACTCCGCGGCGAAGGGCGGGGTCGTCAACCTCACCCAGCAGGTCGCCATCGACTACGCCGACAAGGGTGTCCGGGTCAACAGCGTCTGTCCGGGCTTCGTCGAGACGCCCATGACCGCGGACCTGCTCGAGACCGAGCAGTTCTACGAGTTCGTCCGGCAGAACACGCCGATGGACCGGGCAGCCCAGCCCGAGGAGATCGCCCCCATCGTGGCGTTCCTCGCCTCCGACGGGGCCTCCTACATCACCGGCGCCGACGTCCCCGTCGACGGCGGCTGGACGGCACACTGAGGAGGGGCACGCGGGAGCGTCGCCTCCCCGGTTGCGGTCTGTCGCCTGGCGACGGCGTCAGGACGACCCCGGCGGGTCGTCGAGTTCCACCACGTCGGCCCCCGGTGCGTTCTGCTTGACGCTCTCGAGGCCCTGCTCGCACTTCTGGCGGCTCGCGTACCCCTCGCCGCTGTCGGCGATGATGTTGCCGTTGTCGTGGACGAGCCGCCAGCGCCACTTGCCCTCCCGGTCCTCGTACACTTCGAAGGTGGCCCTGGACATGGTGAACGACTCCGCCAGCGGACCGAAAGGTCTGCCGGTGGGTCCCACCGGCGAAGAATCACGGCGAGCGGTGGGAGTGGGATTCGAACCCACGAGGCCTCGCGGCCACCTGCTTTCCAGGCAGGCCCCTTCGGCCACTCGGGCATCCCACCAGCGAGTCGATGCCGCGCACGACGGACATCGATGGAGAACGGTCGTCCTACGCCTGTGCGGGCTCGCTCCAGCCGCCGGAATCGACCACCTCGAACAGCTTGCCCCAGTTCTCGTCGTCCTCGCTCTCCGGGAGCTGGTCCCGGAGCTGCTGGAAGTCCGACTCGGGAACCTGTGTTCTGACGAGGTCCACGATGACCCGGGCGTGGTAGGCCGCGTCCGATGGGTCAGCACGCTCGATATCGGCGACGCGCTCGACGAACTCCGCCCAGTCGAAGTGCTGGCCGTGCTCGGTGACGGCGCCGGTCATGTACCAGCGGATCTCCATCGGGAGCGAGGCCGCCAGGTCCTCTGCGTTGTCTGCGGGGATGCGTGACCCGAGCGTCATCAGGGTCGCCCGGATGACGCGCACGGTCTCGCCGGTCTCCGGGAGTTCGAGTCGGTGCTGCACCGTGCCGGTGAACTCATCGAAGTTCATACACGAGAGGCGTCTCCCAGACGGATGAATCGGGGCGGCGGTTCCCACGGGGTGAGAAGACACCGGGCGGCAGGGCCGCCCAGTCGGTATGGCCGGGGGCGACTGGCTCCAGGACAGGGGAGGCTCGGTGCCTCCGGTGGGAAGCCTGTGCCCCAGGAAGAGGAGCACCAGGTCGTCGCTCGGCAACCGCCAGTCGCTCACCCCATGAGCCGGGGACACGAGTCGGTCGACGTTGTACAGCAGGGCACCGACCTGTTCCTGGCGGGCATCCCCGGGGCCGGCCCCGCCGCAAACCAAGCTCGCACCGGTGGCGACCGGCGGGGAGAGCCCGCACGGCTGCGGCAGTCAACCCGTCCACGAGACCGGCGGCATCTCGACGAACGCCGTCTCGTAGCCCTCGTGGCGGGCGACCTGCGGCGGCGTCAGTACCCGAACGGTGACGGTGTCCCGGGACCCGAGATACGGAATCGGCGTCCCGTAGTGGTAGCCGAGTTCGGGGTCCATCGTCCGGGAGAGCGTCCCCTCGAACCGCGTCGTCCCGTCGCGCTCGACGCGGGTCTCGAGGCCCATCGCGGGGAGCAGCAGGCCACTGTGTGGCGTCCGGGAGACCAGCGCGAGGTACGCTTCATCCCCGGTCGCGCCCCGGCGTGTGGCAGCCTCGTCGGTGAGAACGTACGCGTCGAGGCGTGCATCGCCCGTCGCTCGCTGGCCGAGGTGACGACCCGGCACCGCGTCCGGGGGGCGGACAGCCGGGACGCCCTCGATATCGGCCGGCGAGAGGGCCCCACTCGTCCCCGCATCGTCGGGTCGTCGGAACGGGATGGCGTCCCGCTCGTCGCTGCTGTACGAGAACGGAATCGAGACCGTCGCCGGGTCGCCGAACCGACCCGCGAAGGAGCCCGTTCGGCGGATCTGGAGGCCACCGACGCTGATGTCGACGGTGTACTCCCCGTCACCCGGGAGCGCGAAGTTGTCGCCGTAGTGGAAGCCGAGCCGCTGGGAGAGCATGGCGTAGACGGCCTCGCGAGCGACCAGTTCGCCGTCCCGTCGAATCTCGGCAGTGAGCCCGACCTCCGGGAGGACCACCCCGGTGTCAGGGTCCCAGACGAGCGCCATCAGGTGGACGCTGTCGGCGGTTTCGACCGACCGACGGTAGGTCTGGCGACCGACCAGCTCCCAGAACCGGTCGGGGTAGCTGTAGAGGAGGGCGAACCGGAACGCGCCGGCGTCGGCGGTTCCGACGAGGCGGACGCCGCTGGCGTGCGTCGGGCGGTAGACGCCCGGCGGGCGGTCGTCGAGCACCGGCGGGAGCGTCCGGTCACCACCATCCGACTCCGCGCCACCGACCAGCGAGCGACAGCCCGACAGGAAGGTGGCGGCCGTGCCCGCCGAAAGTGCGCGGAGGTACGAGCGGCGTCGCATACCCCCGCGTTGTGACCCCCGGGAGATACCGGTTGCGGCGCGGTCTGGTCGTACCCGTTGGGTGGTGTTCGGACTATCGGGCGGGACAGGGACACACCCAGTCCAGCAGACGAGCCACCATCGGCCCGTCTCTGCACAGTCCCACTCGTGGAGGTGCAACAACTAACACGGGGGGCATCCAGTCGTCGCCATGGAGCGACGGACGTTCCTCGTGACGGCCGCGAGTGTCGCTGGCGCCGGGTGCATCGGTGGCGGCGGTGGCGAGGGCGACTCGTACGGCGACTGGTTCGACGGCGTCGACAACTTCGATGGGGAGGTCGACCGGACCGGACAGGACGAGACGCGCGTCATGGTCGGCGTCGACGACGGCCTCGCGTACGGCCCGCCGGCCATCATCATCACGCCCGGCACGACCGTCGTCTGGGAGTGGACCGGCAACGGTGGCGGCCACAACGTGGTCTCCGACGACGGCATCTTCGAGTCCGAACTGACGAAGGAGGCCGGCCACACCTTCGAGCAGACGTTCGACGACTCGGGCCTGTTCCGGTACTTCTGCACCCCACACAGCGACCTCGGGATGCGAGGTGGCGTCCGCGTCAGGGCCGGGGGCGGCGACGGCGGCTGACCGCGACCCGTTATCCGTGTCCCCTGTTACCGGGAGTCAAGTTTATACCACCCCCCTTTGTCCACCGACAGAAGGTATGAACGAGAGCGACTCGGGCGATACGAACGGGGGCGGTGGCTCCGTCCGTCGCCGGGACCTCCTGCGAGCGGCGGGCGTCACGGGGGCGCTCGGCGCGGTGGGAGCGGCGGGGCT
>Ga0207757_100781_pt1 | contig 17554 bp, 22 predicted proteins | sample A23P3SouthBayCA_2_FD_187752 | JGI IMG/M metagenome (GOLD analysis project Ga0207757, IMG submission 187752) | Aerobic enrichment media microbial communities from Eden Landing Ponds, California, USA - A23 P3 (2) (SPAdes) | ecosystem: Environmental > Aquatic > Marine > Unclassified | place...
GCCTTTCGGCCACGAACGACGCAGTGCGGGCTCGTAGATCAGTGGCAGATCGCTTCCTTCGCAAGGAAGAGGCCCGGGGTTCAAATCCCCGCGAGTCCATGAGACGACCTCGGCAAGCCGAATGACCATACGGCGGCCGGTTTTTATGAACCACATCACCGCTTAGCTGCGGGAGTCGACGTGGGTTACCGGCAAGCTTTGGCGTCGAGAGTTGATGAGGAAACATCACAGGGTCCGCTCCGTACGGGGATTGCGCTCAGTGATACGTAGGCGACCCCAGTAAAGATACCCTCCAACTATTCCCTATCTGACCGGTTCCTGCACGTTACTCAGTTGGACAGCCATTCCCGCTGATAGCACATCCGCTTCGATTGAATACAATCGCCATTACGGAGCTACTGGGGACGGCACGAAAACTGGCCAGAAGTACGCAAACCATTTTTTGTTCCCGCTTCGAGGCCTCTGCTAACAAATGAGCCGAAATGAATCATCATCAAAATTAATTGAAGAGTTTGTGGCCGATGGGGTCGAAAATAGTTTGGTTGACGTGAAATCTAAGGAGATTATTGAATCAACGTCGGGGCGAAAAAAGCTCATCAAAAGACTCGCTGCATTCGCCAATCAAGAGGGTGGGACTGTGATTATCGGAGTTCGTAGACAAGAGAACGGAGAGGTACTATTCCAGCCATTTGACCCGGATAATGAGGTGAGGCAGTATCTGACGGACATCGCTCGGGAATATACCCGACCACCCATAAGTGACCTTTGGCGGATTGAGTTCATCCACCACTCTGGCGCACGGCTGATGCGCATTGATGTTAACGAGGCGGAGGAGCGACCGATACTTTATGTTGAAAATGGTGAAGGAACTGCGTATCTCCGGGCCGAGGATACTACCGTTCAAATGACACAACAGGAAATCATCGACTTCTATGAATCCCGTAGCCAAAGACGAGGTTTGTTTGGGGACCCAGAAGTTTCTCTCACTGAAAGAATTTCTTTGACCGATAGAACGGATACGGATGTGCCATGCTTCGATGCTCCAGAGGGACGCATCGTTACCAGTATTCAAGGTCCGCGCATGGTGGTCTTTAGCGGAAATACGGCATTTGACCCGATAGGCAAATCTGTTACGTTCCACTTAGAAACAAGAATTCCTGTTGCCACTCCGGACGATATTGAAACACTCCTTTCAATAGCCCATGAGGAGGTTCAAGCGGACCCCACCGACTTCCATCTCGGATATACAATCAAATACGGAGACAGACAATTACATGGTCGGGGTATAGAATCTCTTCTTAATGATATGAGGAACATCAGAGATGTGATTTCGTTGTTGGAATCGGCACACGAAACCGGTTCGAGAAGCGAGCATGCGACAACTGGAGACCCCCGGCCGATAGTTGTAGGACAAACTCATTCCAATTTCGGCACCTTTTGGTTTGAGACTCAATGGCGAGCCGGAACCTATGACCGTGGCAAGTGCGGATTCATATTGGAAGATATCCCGTTTGATGACACTGCTTTGCACTCTTTCTTTGAGCAAATAGACGTTGAGCCGAGAGCATACGAACATGAAAGGGGGATTCATATGTTGGTACTTCGTGGTGGGCAGCAACCTCTATCCAATCCCACTCCCCAGAACCTCACACCGGATTATTTCGACAGTCCACTTCATGTGATAGCTGACAATCCCTCCTTCCAACGCAAAGATGACGTGATAGCAAACGCTGAGCAAGACATACCGGATTATTTCTTAGATGCAATATGTTCAGTTAACCGGCTTCCCTACCAGGTGAGTGGTGGATACCGCGAGGAAGACGAGAGGTTTTCGTTGAACCTTATCGATATGTTATACAAAGACCTGATGCAGACTACATTGTTTATCAATCCCATGTGTTGGGCTGAAACGGAAGACGAAGATGAGATATTATCCCCATTCGCGGAAATGGAACAGTCATCTGAGGAATAATAATACATGGCAGACATTGGATTGGTTAGCTGCACGAAAAGTAAACGAGAGGACCAGGCAAAACCCGCTGAGCTCTACATGGAATCGCCCTTATTCAGAAAAGCCCGCAAGTACGTCGAAGCCAACCACGATGACTGGTTTATCCTCTCCGCGAAACACCATCTGCTCGACCCTGACGGACAAGCTATCGAACCATATGACGAGACACTTAGCGGCGCATCTGTCGATACAAAACGGGAGTGGTCACGAACGCTCTATGACCAATTACAGCAGGAGGGACTGCTCACTGACGGCAACAAACTCGTGTTCCATGCTGGCCGCGACTACTATGACGAACTACTCCCTCTCCTCCAAGATACGCCCGTCCAGAGTGCAACACCCACAGATGGACTGCCGTTCGGGCAGACGTTGGCCTGGTACAACGAACATCTATGAACGCCGAGTTTTTCAACCGAATTGCTCAGCCCGACCATCCCGAGCTTCGTAAGCTAGCTGACCAAGCCCGTACTGATGTCGAAAACATCCTCACTAATTGGGGGCTGGAAAACGTATCTCCGAGGGTCGTCCGAAATCTTTCGTTCACCTACTATCACGACTGGAAACGTGATGACCCGGATAGTCTCCTTCTGATACAGGACCCCGGACCGCTGTACGACCGGCATCGTGACGAGGTCCAAGCCATCCGTAACCTCGGAACGAACCCGGACCCATTAGACCTCGTCTCCCTTCATCGTAGGTTCGCCATCTCGTGGCTGGCACAGCGTAATGCGGACTTCGCAGAGAAATTTGTCGAGACCTGTGCCGAGCACGGCCTATGCACCCCTACGGATGACTGGCGCGACTACATCAAGCAGGAGCGTTTCTTTGACGACTTCTATCTTGCCGACGTGGTGAAATATCGAACCGACTCTCACTCTCATAACCAGCGCATCGCCTCGTATCGCGGCTACCTGCGTGATGAAATCCAGTATCTCGACCCCGACTTTATGTTCGTCTTCGGAGGCGATGCGTGGTCTCTTCTCCGCTCCCAGATGGACCCCTCTTCGGAAGAGGCGGTTGATATCGACCCCACGAAGGTGACAGATGCACACGGCCATCCGTTCAGGATAACTACGCCCGTCGAGACAACTGTCATTCCGCTCGTTCATTTCAGCGGTCGAGTCTACCATAGCCTGCTTCGGGATTCCTATTTCGATTTTCTCAAGGAAGGACTGACTACAATATGACCTTGACCGATTACGAAGCCGAAGACTGGTTCGGTTTAGACTGGACGAAGTGGACTCGACTTGACCCAGATAACGGCCAACTCTCGTCTGTCTCCTCTACACCGGGGGTCTATCGCGTCCGACACCCTGAGAAAGATGGGCTGGAGTATATCGGAGAAACGGGACGTACGCGGGGCCGGGTTCGAGCATTGGCACGAGAGTGCCACCGCGACGTGATGCCCTACCGTGACCCACATACCGCCGCACCCTGTCTCTGGGCCGTACGTGATGCGACCGGCCCTGGCTTGGAGATTTCAATTACTACACCCGACTGGGCTGAAAACGTCCACCGTCGGAAAGGCCTCGAAGCCGCCCTCATCGCTGTGCATAGACGAAAAACCGGCGAGAGTCCAACAGCTAACTTCGGACGCATCATAGCTGGCTACAAGCAATCAAGCTACAGCAAAGACGATGTACGCGGTGGTCCACTTGACCCCAACGAGACGGAACCGAACTCTGACTCTGGTGTTGGCCCTCTTCCGTGGGAGCAAGCAGATGCCGTAGCCTCCTCGGAGTGGATGGGGCTCGACTGGTCGAAACCGTTCCAACTACGTGACAGGCTCGACGCATCGCCATCCGATACCGGTCTCTATCGTATCTGGCGTGAAGACGAAGCTCCACCGTTGACCTACGTCGGCGAGAGCAGCAATCTCCCGCGTCGGCTGTACAACCATGAGAACGAGTTCGGCAGTAACGCACTCATTTCCTACGTGGCCCGCCCGAACCTCAACGCCCAACACAAGCGCCTCGAAATCGAGACGGAGCTCATCGGTGCTCACTACCTCGCCCATGAACAGCCACCGACCGAGCAGTTCGGATAGTTCAGTTAGTATGACTACAGGACCAGCACACTTGCTAATTCTCGGAGTTCGTCATCCAGACAGACGCATACCCGGGTTAGTTGACAAGTATGTCGAGGGGACAGTCGACAAGATATTCCACGAATCGCCAGAGGACGAAACTTCCACACTCTCCTACGCTATCTGGACGTTAATCAGGAATCCTCTCGCAGTTGTTATGGGGAGTATCCGTTTTCTCGCATTTATTGGCTATAATTTTCTCTTCGTGCTGAAGATGGTAGTCGCAGGGAAGGTCGGGTCACTTACGCTCAAACGGGATGGACAAGCGCAGGGGCGTCGAGCGGCACGGAATCTCTCGGAAGAGTTCAATGTGAATTGGGAACCAGTCGATATGGACCGTGTGGAGAGGGTCAGACATCTTCCAGTCCTCATGTCCGTGGTGAATTGGGTTGTGGTTCTATTTTTTATTACTTCGTTTTTCCTCATGCTCAGGACCCCGACCGTCGGTGTACTTGCAACGCTGGGGTCAGTGGGATTTGGTATCGCGGTCAGTAGAGCCATCGGCGACCAGCGACGACCGGCACGTGACCAGCGGATGTTCGAAAACATTGTCGAGGCCTGCGAGGACGGAGACAAGGCGGTGTTGATAACCGGTGAAAATCACGTCAAAGGAGTAGCCAGCCATGCTGATGCATCTGAGATAGACTACGATGCATACTGGCTTTCTTCAACCGCGGACTTAACTGAACAGTCCGGATAGGACCAAACCAACGGATAGCGTCTACTTTGAATCAGCCATTGTTAGAATGCTGTAACAACGCGATTGTCAAAGTAGCTTCCTTCTGGCGAATTTCCACCGCTCTGGTGTAGGGTTATCTTCGGAATTGGTGGTTTCGCAGGGGGTGCGGCGTTCGCTCGCCAAGTCGTGTAGGACTGCATCGACATGCTACCAGCATCGGTAGCCTGAGCCACGGGGCTCGGACGAATGGCACTACGTGTACTCCAAGTCACACGGAACGGTGTCTGGCACCGCTGATAGCACATCCGGTCGAATGAGGGAGAAAGTTAGAATCCATGTATCTCTCGATGCTGTTCCAGAAACATTGGGTGGGGCTCAGCATCTTCGTTCTCTGGGAGATGCAATATATCGTCCTCTAACTGCTTGAACTCGTAGTATCCTTCGCTATCAGAAGCATCTTTCACGAGTATCTCATAGTCGTCACTGACCGCCAGCCACCCTGCGTCGAACGCCCAGTGGTGCAGTTTGCAGAGCGCGAGCCCGTTCCTCACGTCATCTGAGCCGCCTTCTTGTTTCGGGTAGATGTGGGCGGCGTCGACCTCTGGGGTGCCAGCAGGAGTCTCACGACTTCGCCCACAGATGGCGCACGTCTCGTCGTAGGCTTGCCGCACCAACTCAGCGAAAGCGGTGTCTCTCGCTCGCCTCCGGGTTTCGGTGTATTCACCTTTCTCGTCTGTCAGTCGTGGGTCATCGTCCAACGCTTGTTCAAGGTTCGTTCGCTCATCTGCAACCGTATCCTGACTCGGCTCCTCCGTTTCGGCACTCGTCTCCCGTTGATGCTCCATCGTGAAGACGAGAACTTGCCGACCGTCATGTTCCTCAAATTCGGAGTCGAGAACGTCGACGAGTCCCTGATACTCCCAATCGCTCTCGCCCGAACCTTGGTAGAAGAAATGGACCGGGATGTTCGATGAGATGGCATCAATGAGAACGGAGTTCCCCGGTGACGTTTCGCTCTGGTCGCCACTCAGACCCTCTCCAATATACTGGAATCGCCCCTGGGTTACCGAGTCGTCGTAGGGACCATCCTCGTTGGCGAACACCAGCACGTAGCGCCGGTCGTGGTTATCGCGTCGTGGATTGATGCCCGAAATCCGATAGCCGAATCCCGTGTCGAACGCTTCCTCGATTTCCTCCTGTGAGAGCTGGTCGCCAGTAGAGACATTCTCTGGTATAGTATGCATCGACGTGGGAGGCCTTTCGGTTTCCGTCGAGTCCAAGAACTCGCGTCCTTTCGCTGTAAGCCGATTTACGCCGTCTTCCCGTTCCACGAACCCAAGCACCTGTAACCACTCTCGATGTCGGACCGCAGGGCCGGGTTTGGACATCTCGGCTTCATCGAACTCGCTGACGAGTAGGTCCATGATTTCCTCGTCAGTCATCGAACCCTCGTGGAGTGCTTCGAGAATAGTATCGAAGCCTTTCACACCGGATGCGAGTGCATCGTAGAATGTTTCGGCGTCCTGCTCACGGAGCCACCGCTCGCCGTAGTTGCCAAGTTTACATCCCGTCTCGGAGAGGTCGATTATCTGGATTGCATCGAGAAACGTGAGATGATGGCTTATCGCATCCGCGCTGCCTGCTGACGTACTTGCGATGACCCACTCATTGAGCTGGCCTCGAGGCGGATGTTCGGTCTCGATGTACTCAAGCATCGACCGAAGATTCTGGAGACGATTGGAAACTCCGCCGTAGAACCGGTCCGTAGTCATACGACGGTCGTCAGTCATTTTCACCTGCTTGACTCTCCATCCTTGTAACTCTATATCAGTTCAACCCCAGGCACTGGCTATGAGCATCAGAATTAGACCTCTTCGACCGGCTTCGGATGATAGTGCTGATTCATAAGGGCTATCTCCTCCCCAACTGCGTCGACAAACTATTCGTCGAACTGGCGCTCCATTATCTCGAACTCAATATTCGGCAGCACCACTCCATCAACAGTCAGCACTGATGTCTGTGAGGTCGGTTGACTGGCTCACTCCGAGGCTTTCTTTGAGTGCCCCCCGTCTCTGCGTAGCGGTATCGAAATACTGCTCTTGACGCTCGGCCATTCTCTCTGCGGCAGCAGAATCGTCGTTCACTTGCAACTCATAGACTCCGGAATAGGTAGCCGCAGTACCCTGGTACGTCGCATGGTAGTATCCTTCTAGAAGTCGCTCACGAGTCTCGTTTCGAAGGGTTGCTTCGTGTGCTGATTCATTCAAGGACTCGTATCGGTTGACAGCTTTTTCCAGGTGCATGAGTGACCGTGACCCGTCGCCCGCCTCCAAAGCACTACGACCGTCTTGCAGTTGTTGACTCGCCTTCTCCATATCAGCCCGGTGATTAGCGAGCCAACAACGTACGGTATCATCTGATGGCGTTGCTGTCGATGCCGCTGGGTCCGTAGATGATGAATCGTCTGAAAACGTGTCTTCAGGAATAACACCCACAGCACTAAGACTGCCTAAAATCGTAGCGAATACAACAAGAAAGACAAATAGTCCAAGCCACAGAGTGAGTAGGTTTTCACCCAACCCCATTTCTCGCTCTTCGTCATCCCGATAATCCCGAATAAGTCCATATATCATCACCACGGACCCGACAGGAATCATGACGCCATAGAATATCGTCCAGAGCAGATTTCGACCGGGCTTTCCGGGTTGGAATTTTGGGAATACTGATTTGCGATTATCGGCCTCCATGTCGGTACTCTCACTCATTAATCCTACACCAGTTCCCGTCGTTGCTGTTCTTGTTTGAAGACATACTTATCTGTTTTTGCTGAGGCTCAGTAGTACCGTAGTCCCGTCTTATCCGCTGAGGGTCAGCATTTCCTGAGAAATGGGTCTTATCCCGGAGGCCAAATTCCGTATCTTGCAGACTCTCCGCGACGAGCCCACCTACGGCTACGACCTCGCCAACAGCCTTGGGTTGAGCAGTGGCTACGTATACACCCACCTGAAGGAACTGCGTGAGGAGGGTATGATTGAGGTCGCTGAAGAGCAAGGTGACCGGAAAATCTACCAACTGACCGACCGGGGCGAACTCCTGTTTCGTGCCCTCGAAGGCGATGTCTAACTTCATGACCGACCTTCCGGCAAGTCCCGGTCAAGAACGCAGACGCCAGCAAGTCGGTGGTTCCAGAAGACAGCCTCGATTATGGCTTCGTCCGCGCCCTCGGTGCCACGGTCGATAGTCCTGTCACCACAGGAGTCGCAATAGAGCCGTCTGAGAACCCACTCGTCGCGGTCGTAGTAGGTGACATAACCTCGAACGAGGGCACCAGTCCGAACGCGCTTGTTGCAGCCCGAGCAGATATGACCTGTGCGCGTCCCGTTCATCGCTGCCGCTGGGTCTGGGCGGCTCATTCGATACTCGCCTCCCGCCACGCGTCGAGGTCACTCCTTGTCAGCGTCCAACCGTCGTCGGGAAGCTCCGCGATGACTTCTCGCTTGAACTGCTGGTAGTACTCCCCGGCGAACTCGTCCTCGTAGGCGTCCGCGAGGATAGCTATCGCCAACTTCGCGGGGCCGCTACCCCTGTAGTCCCACTCAAAACCAGCGGGGCTCGCAGAGAATAGGTCGTATCGACAATCCAGCCGTTCGCCGTCGACGGTGACCGTGCACTCCTCGCCGACCGGCGCAGTCGGGTACCGGCGTCCGTGGTAGACGTGTTCCGTCGAAACCGCCGATTGTTCCCCTTCGTTCGAGGGCTGTGGAGGGGTGTTTCCGCCGGTCAAACCCTGGGGTTGGCGAGACATCAGGCCACCACCTCCAGACGGTCCAGCGCATCACGGAGTTCGTCAGCGGTCTCCGTGAGTTCCTGGGCCTGCTGTACGAGGTCGGTGGCGTTCGCGTCGAGGTCGTCAGCCGTCTCTGCGAGCCGGGCTTCGAGAGCGTCGGTGTCGACCTGACCCACCTCGATACGAACCCGTCGAATATGCTTGCACTCCTCGACGCTCTGTCGATGTTGGAAATCCGGACAGGTGCATGCTGGCTCTCGGAGGTCGACAGTGTACTCGGAGCCACTCTGAGTCGTGACCGAGAACACTGACCGCGCTTCCTCCATGACCGTCATGTGCTCCGTGGCCGCCCGAAGCGTCCGAGATTCGATGTCGGGCTGAACCGATTCCGACGACATCAGGCCTCACCTCCGCTGTCCCGAACGGGAACCCAGTACGGCTCGTCGGAATCAAACTTCACCACTCGCTCCAGGTGAGCGGCCTCATTCGCACGGTCGATGGCTTGCTTCGCGGCCGAGAGTGTCAGGGTTCCGCTCTTGAAAGTGTAGCCGCGTTCGAGGACCTCCGGGTCGGTGGCGAGTCGCACGTCCACGACCGGGCCGAACCGCCGCTTGTTCACGCACCCGGCGCGGGAACTCCACGGGCCTTTGAGCGTGACCTGCTCGCCGTCGACCGTGGTGACCTCGAACGACCGACCGCAGTAGCCTCCATCGTTGCCGTCACCGCTACATGCGAAGTACTCGACGTATCCGTTGTCGACGGCAACCCACAGCCCGCCCGCGTGTTCGAACCGAAGCTCGGACCGGCCGGGCGTCTCGTCTACCAGTACCTCCAGCCGTGGGTCGTTGCCGACATCCTCTCGCCAGTCCACCTGAGCGTCGAGAATCTTCATCGTGCATCACACTCCTCGGGAAGGTCGCGCTTGCTCAGCACCTCAACACCACACTGGATACACCGAAGATACCTTTCCAGATACTCGGTCTGACCCTGCCGTTGGCGGTGAGGGTCAGGATGCTTTCCGGGCACCCATTCCGTCTTGTCGATGACCAGATGCGAGTCAACTCGCTCCGCATCCGGGTGGCTGTTCGACAGTGTTTCCACTCTGGAACTCGTATCAGACATTGCTTCCTTGCTCCTCAGGGAAGCCCACAAACCGGTGCCCAAACACCGGTTCTTGCTTCGAATCGTTGCCCGAAGCTGTTGCTCTGTGGGTTCCCTATATAGTAGTAAGAGTGGTAGAAGTATAAAATATCTTTAACCAGATGATTCTGCGGAGAAAACGGTTCTACGGTATTTTATATTGCGTTGTTGATAGCAGGTTGCGCGAGTTTAAATCCCTCGCTTACACCCCCGAAACACCATCCGGGAGAGCGTGTCCTCGCGATACTGACGTGGTTGCCATACTGAACAGGCTCCACTCACACTCTCCTGTCCGCTTGGGGCTGCCCGACTTACGTAAGTGGATGCCTTTAATCTGGAGCACCTTCGATAACGCTGTCTACCTTAGATGCCATCTCTTCTTCTTGATATTTTGATGCTAAAGTATTCCCAACCCCTGATTGGCTTCGAGCCGTGTTTGCACACCCATCGGCAAGCTGTGCAACTTTTTGTCTATAGTCACTTTCAAACCCTTCAACTTCTCCATAAACTGCCAATTCACGCGCCATATCACCGTACCGCTCTAAATCCCGACTAAAACGGTCATCATCAGCGGAATCGACTTCTTGATTTTGCCTGTACGACGTTCGTATCTTTATCGCTATCTCACCACAGGACTGTTTCCATGTTTCCTCGGGAGAATCTGATGTTTCGATAAGTTCTCTAAGCTTGCTTATTGAATGATTTGCGACTGCTCCGACAATGGCTCCTGTAACGGGGTCGCTCATATCCAGATAGGTCAAAACCGAGCCTCATCAAGATACGGTCAACGTGCACTCTATCCCCTCGGCCAATTGAACTGACTACACCGGTCCCCCGAATCGCGGTCTACCCGGTCCCGAATCTCCGCCCAGTTCCCTTCGACGGTCTCACCCTCGGGTTCGGCACTGCATCCACGGGTACCGACTGAGTGCCATGTACCGGTCTGTTCGTTTTGAACGGCTTTCATGAGTTGGCATACAGGTGGTACTACCATAGGCTGCAGGGACACAGGCCAGCGTACTAAGTGAAACCCGAGTCAAATCTCCACAACCAATGGAATCGAATGTCGCAACAATCTCAGCAATCGATTTTGTAAATGAACAAGACAAAGACGAATTAGATGACCTACTGTTGGAAATTACAGGGCGGAACGAACCTCCGGACGGCAGTGTCCGGGGTGGAATGGGTGTACTATCGCTTAGTACGGAGGACTGGGGACAAATTGAATATAACTCCGACATCTTGGAATGGGTGAATGTGGAAATAGTCTCCATAAACTCATTTCCCTTAACGTCGTTTTTGATGCTTTCCGCAAGAATCGAGCCTTCTTTTCTTGAACGTGTCTGGGATAGCGACGATGATATTGATTTTCAAGCCGCTCGCGTTGCGGTTCAACAGTGTTGGAAGGATACGTTCGGTGAACAACTTCCGGGCTTGATTTCGGGACTGGACCGAGAAACCGTCTATATTCCTGACGAGGACCGACCTATTACCGTCTCAACCATCCACGTTGATTTTGAAGTTCACGAAGCAACCACTGGTGAGTCGAAAGTTCGTCTCGATAATCGGCTTTTCAACCGGTATATGAGCGAATTTGAACGTAACGGACTATTCGCTGATTTGGATATTAACCCGGGAGGCTACCGTTGTTTCACAAACATCTATGAAAACACAGTCACCGTCATCGGACAATCTGGGACTCCCCAAGTGAACAATCGACGCTCTCACAGTTCGTACACTATTGTCGAAATATCTGAACAAGGAGTCCTCCGAGATGACATCACTCCTCGAAATAGCCTAACTCATTCCGAAGGACACTATTTGCGGCTATTGCCAATGCTTTACCTCTATTACTGGTTTCTGGATAAACAATCTCAATTTTTCACTCATAATGAAACAATACGAAAGTTAACGTTGTCCGATATTGATGTCAACGAATCACTCGATGACTTACAAGAAGATATGAAGTCACTCCTCGATGCTGAGTCTGATTTTGTTGACCTCTACTCTCAAATTGATTACCACAGCTCTACAGGTGAATCATTCATCGAGTCGTTGCATGACTGGTTCGAGATGAATGGGAATGGTGAGATAGGAATACCTAATCCAAGAGTTCGGTCGCGGAAAACAGACGAACCAATATCAGAGGGAGTGTTTACAATCCTAATAGAAGATACAACCAAGGTAATGGAGGATACGGTTTCGAATTACCGGGAATTACATAACCGATATGAGGTTACATCAGGACAGTTGGACAAACTACTGTCCTTCCAGATTTCCTCTACCAATCTACAAATCAACAGTAGAATTTTTTGGCTGACGGTTGTTCTTATCGTCTTGCCTGTGTTTACGGCGCTTGGAGGTTTCGATTGGCTACGGACACATGGCATTCCGTGGATTCTGAACGACCTTCTCCGCTCACTCAGTACATCGTTCTAATGGTATCTGGTTCATACGTTGCTGATAGCAGGTGGAGAGGATAGAAACGGTAATCTCTGCCCGCCGCCGTTCCAACCAGGCTACCGTGTGACGGAGCGTGACGGAAGCCGTGATAGAACCGTCACAGGAAAACCGCAGGACAGCGACGGGGTCCAATTCAGTGTGACGGATGGCGATTTTGAGCGTCACAGACTACCCCGTCGCAGTCCCGCGGTTTTCACAGTGTGTGACGGATGACGGGGTTAAATAGGCAGAAAGGAGACCAGCGGAAACGCAGACACATCTGGTGTCTGTGTGTGTGGAATCGTTGTGGCTGGAGTAGTGCCGAAAACGGGGGTATCCGTCACAGTGGGGTCAAAACCCCGCGACAGCGTTGGGTCTGGTCTGTGACGGTCGGTAACCGGGGTCGTCACATCCGGTCGTGTCGGACGTGGACGTTCTTGAAGCCGCGATATTGTTTTCCGTCACTGTTCCGATATCGCCCGTACTGTGGGTTGTTGAAGCGGTTCTTGATTGCCTGGGTCAGCATCTTCTGGCTGACCGGCGTGCTCGGGATGTCTTGCATGAACGTCTCATAGTACCGATAGAGTTCCGTCACGTGCGTAGCCGACCGACCATCGCCGGTTTCCAGCCAATTGCGGATGAACTGGTCGATGGAGTCGCCGTACCGGTTCCACTGCTTGCGCACTTCAGCGGTCGATAGTTCGTTCGTGAACTGACCGTCCTGGTCGCGGAGCCGCTGAAGTCCTTCGACCGCGAAGTTGAGAATGCCCTCCATCTCGTCCATCAGCGTGTCTTCGAGGGTCGGGTCGGCCATCTGGTGGCCATCATTCTCTTCTTTGGTGAACTTGCGCGGGAACGCCACCAGGAGCCACCGGCGGAAGAACGCGTCCTGGTGGGTGTCGACCTCGGGCATCTCGTTGGCGGCGAACACAAGCTTGGCCGTGTTCCGATGGTCGTAGGGCTGACCGTACTTCTGCTCGACCTCGAAGTTGTCTCCGCCAGTCATGTTCTTGAACATTGATGTCTCTTCGATTACGCCACCCTCGATGTCGGCATTGATGTTTGCCAGCTTTCCTTCCAGCCGGTAGGCGCTGAACCGCGAGTTGGCCAACTTTGAGAGACTGGCGTTCATGACGTTTTCCTCGCCAAGCAAGTTGCCAAGGGTTTTCAGAAACGTCGATTTCCCATTCGACCCAGAGCCGACGAGCATCAAGGCCTTCGCGTACGGCATCTCACCCCGGTAGAGACAGTACCCCATGTACTCTTGCACGAGGTCGACCTTCCCGGGTTCGACCGACTCGCTCAGGAACTGTCTGAAGCGCGGACAGTCGGTGTCGGGCTTGTACTCCCACGGAATCCGCGTGATAGCGTAGTCGTCAGTACGGAGGTCGCGTTTTATTTTTCCCGCGTGGAGGTCGAGTAGACCGTTCTCGACGGCGACAAAACCGGAGTTGAGCCCGACCTCGTCCGTGCTAATTGTCGTCGCAGGCTGGGCTTTGAGCCACTGCTGCTCTACCTCTTTGCTGATGTTGCGACTGCTGTGAGGCCCAAGTAGCTCGTTGACATGCCGGTCGAGGTAGCTTTCAGTGACCGTTTCCCAGACGCCGTCGTCGTACATCATTATCTGTCCGTCACGACCTTCCTCTTTGAACGCCAGGATGTTCACCCCTACCCGTATCCAGTCGTAGGCGCGTTTGGCTTTCTCGCGGTCACCCATATCTTCGAGAGTGTACAAATCCCGGAACTCCGCAAAGTCCCGCCCCTTCGCTGATGGTGGGGCGTAGTCCTCGGAGCCATAGAGGTGCTCAACCTCGTCGTCGATGCCCGATATAAATTCGTCCTTGGGCTTGGCGACTGCACGCCAATTTACCGCCTCCATGAACTCGTCGAAGTCGTAGCAGTCGTCGTCGTGCTTCCACGTCGCCAACGCGGGGCGCAGGATGTCGTCACGGAGAACCGAGACGGGATTCCCGTCATTCTCCTCCAACACTTCGAGCGCATCGTCGAGCGTTTTCTCGAGGTACAGGTCTATACTATCCTCGTCGTCTTCCTCGTCTGTCATTCGGTTGTTGAAAGGACCACAGTTTAGGAGTCATGAGGCGAGGACCGACGAGGCCGGAGTAGAGCCGGTTTGAAGGCATGACAACTTTCATGCACTCTGGGCTCTAATCCACATATGGGTAATCCGGTGTGGAACGGAAACCCATGCTCGTCTACTGAGTTTCCCGCTCAGTGGCGGTAGTTCGTGTCGGTGCCAACGACACGGACTTTTCCCCGGCATCCATGTTCTACACCTCACGGTCAAACGACTGCATAAGCTGGTTCAGGAGTTCATCGAATGTTTGGCCGCCACGTTTGAGCGACTGCATCTGTTCTAACGTATCACGCTTGCACGCGATTGATGTCCTGTCCTCGGTCATGGACGCCATGTAATGGAAAGAGATGCATACATGTAAGCTTTCGTACATACAATGCGCGTGTATACGTCATTACGGAATTGGTTGACATTTCACCAGGCTCTGTCACTAAGCACAGTCATTCTGTTTAATCCTCTTGGGCGCTCAGCTACGTGCGTTAGGGGACGTGACCGAAGTAAACAGGATTCATAGGTGAACTTTGCACGAGCTGATGCTCGAAACAAGGGTTGGTAGTTCTGTTCTGAGTGTAGCTGGTTCGGGTCCCGAGACCTGCTGTGGGTCCAACGTGTCAAACCGTTTTCCGGCCAGAAATCCAGCGTCTATAACAGTGCCCTATACCAGAATCCAATAACTCAAAATAATATAAATGACCGTTGGACATGACTGAGGTTGAGTATTTAAACCTGTTCTGGAAGTCAGATGACAATCCGTTCTGACATGTTGCTGCCCCGAAGAAGTGTGGCGACGATTCGTTCGGACTTGTCCCGGCAGCAAGTGCCTGGTACTCGTTGCTCTTCGAGGTATTACCGTAAGTTATCCCCGAAGGCCAAGGTAACGACATTAGGTCAGAAACCACAATTTTGGTCGAACCTGCTATCAGCACCGGCATCCCCGTCGGCGGCTTCTCTCAGCAGCGTCTTTCTGAAACAGGTCCCGGAAAGGAGTGAGCCCAGGAGGGGGTGGGAGAGGGTGAGACGGGCTTTGGAGGGGCAAAATATCGGGGGTGGACTTACACGGTCGAATAGAACTTAATGCTCGTGATGATATTCCTTAATAATGGCCGACGGTCCTGTTTCCTGTACTATCGATTCGCCGTACAATCCCGGCGACCTCGTCCATATACGCAAGTCAGCACCACAGAATGTACCTGAACCATATCACCATAAGCACGCCTGCGAAGTCGTCTCGGTCTATCGGGACTACTCTCAGTCTAACACGAGCTATGCTTACAGACTAAGTCCGGTCACAAAGGACACCGAACTCTCCGCACTATACCATCACTCGGACCTTCTCCCCTCTCCCCGTGGATACGAAAATATCGACACACTTCTGGGTGAGCAATCCGGCGACAGACCACCCGAATGGGAACGGGACTTTGGCGAGTTCATGCGCCAAGACTTGGAACTTATAGACACCTGTTTATCTGTCGTCGACTTCGAAAACGACGCTACCAAAGACTGGTTGCGCGAAATCCGAAAAGGGGACATTGACCGCACAAACTCTGTCTTCGCAGAAATGCTCCTCCTCTATCAGCTCCGCTCAGAACTCGGTTCTGAGCCGGTACATACAAACGCCAAAATCGGTTCGGAGGAAGATGGAAAAGACGTCGATGTTCGGGTTACTATGAATGACTGGGATGTCTGGCTGGAGGTCTACAAACCAGATTACGTGGATAAAATACCCGAGAATGGTGGATTCATATCTCCAGAAGCGACTGGTACTGCGGTTGGAAACAAACTCCGCAAAAAATTCGACTGTGCCCGCGAGGAACTACCTGAAGATGCGATTATCATTCTGGCAGTCTACCTCGTGGAAGGTCTTGGTCAGGGGATGGGACTGGAGCGATGGCTTCAGCAGGACTACTTCGACGTAGGTGAATACTGTGACGCCTTCTTAACATACTCTCACCTGTCGTTTCCAACCGAGTTTAGTTACCGGCCAACGACCACCGCAGGCGAGGAATATCAAGAGTTCTTTGAGGCGTTGCTCGGTGAATCTACTGATTCGTCTTGACGGCGTGGGTCCGTTACAATGTTGGACCTACATCGGGCGACGTGAACGCCGTCGCTTCTGACTACTTCGCATCTTGACCGCAGCGACGACCAGGAACAACACCACCCCGGTCATGAAGATGATGGCCCCGGTTAGCTCCGCACCGAGCATCATCGAGGCTCCCGTTGAGATAACGTAGTAGAGTATCACACCCGGCCAGCCAGCGGCCAGATACGCGAACAATGTCGACCCGAGCGTGGAGACGACAGGGAAAATGCCAATAACGACGATACCCGTAGTTAGTAGCGCCATTGGGTCGACAGCCAGTGTGTTACCTGCGTAGGGCTGGAGTGCGTTGGCGAACCTCAAGAGAATCAGTTGCACAGTGGGAACCACTACCGCACTGGCGACGGTCCCTTGCCAGGCCCGTTCGGCTATGTTAGCAGTTGCGTCGGCTGGTCCACCGGCTGGTTTTCTGGGAGTGGACATTCTAACTTGATAAAGTGGATATAGACACAAAAGTGCCGTGGGGCATCACCTTGTGGACCGGCGTATTCGAGGGGCGCCTTATGACTCGTCGAACTCGTCGAGGTCCGTGTCTTCGTCGAAGTCGCACCGCCACGGGTCGTCCTCCGGCGTCGGTTCCACGGCATGGTCTATTTCCTCGTCGGTGAACGCTTCCTCGGGCTCGCGGTAGGCGTAGTTGGGGTGGTCGTACTCCAAAACACGCCGCCACCACTTCCGTCCAAGCTCGGTTTCATCGCTACACCGTGCGCCGTGAATCCGGAAGTGTGCCCAGTCCCGTCCCATGCCTGCCCCCGGGTATGTGTGCTTATCCTTAGCGATGAAGCCGTACTCGCCGTCTCCTTCAAGGTCTTCGTCGGTAACCGGTGGCTCGTAGAGCGTTTCGTGGTCTTCCTCCTGCCTGGCTCGCGCTCTATCGACCATCGTGTTGGAGTATCCGCCATTCAGATGGGTGGTCTCCCGACTACTCTGAGCCCGCGAGGCCACCAGGGCGGCGGCAATCGCACAGAGCCGCCGTTGCCAATCGCTGTCGGCCCATCTGTTCTTGGCCAGTTCCTCATATTGGAGGACTTGGTCAGTCGCCTGGTTGCCCGCGACTAAATCTTCGAGGCACACGAGGACAGCCCGAGACCAGTAGTGGCCCTCGTGCTTCGGGCCGGAGCGCACGAGTTCCCAAGCTGCGAAGGCCGCCGTCTCATCGTCGGACCGCCGCACGGCTTTCTGAAACAGGCTCGACATCACGTCTCGTCGGAAG